>ERZ779705.138-NODE-138-length-75558-cov-5.500748_pt1 | contig 75558 bp, 68 predicted proteins | sample MGYA00511385_ERZ779705 | MGnify/ENA primary metagenome ERZ779705 (study PRJEB29588, sample SAMEA2145301) | human gut metagenome | biome: human gut; feature: human-associated habitat; material: faeces | place: Denmark | collected 2008/2010 ... | reverse complement strand
CAAGGAAGCCCTGAACCACCCCTTTGACGAGCCGAAGCAATGGGAAATCCGGGAAGTCAACGACATCATGAACCATTGCGTGACGGGCTGGAATTACTTTTCCAACCCCCGTGTGTTCCCGGAATACGGCAGGCAAAAGGGCTGGGAGCGTGAAGCCCCGGCAACGGATACCAGCAACGGAGCCGAAAAAATTCCGGAGGGATTTGTGGAGGTCACAGAGCAGATGGAGCTTCCTTTCTGAAAATCCCACCTCGTTGCCGACTTTGTTGCACTCCCGTTGCCGGGCTGGTTGCCGGGGAAAGCCCCGTAATTGCGGGCTTTTTCCCCTATCAGCAACCAAAGCAACAGAAAAATAAAAGAAAATATAAATTGTAACCAAACCGCCAGACAGAGATGGTTTTGAGGTTTTTTGAAGCCCGTTGCCGGACTTCGTTGCCGACCTTCTCCTTGTCTGGCTTATTCTATTATGGAGGATAACTGCCTATGGCAAAAACGAAAACAGAGATTCATGTTACCACAGTTTTTGACGGCGAACTGGACGCCACAGACGTCTTTGTGAGCCTGATTGCCCAAAAATATGGGCAGAATACCAGCAAAGAAAATCTTGCGAAAACACAAGATTTAGAGTATAATAAGGATGAGGTTCAGAAGAACCGTGTTCCGTCTGGATTGTGCGGGTAAACGGTTATGATGAACGGATATGAATACACAGGCATGGACGCAATTCTGGCGGGCAGCTTCCGGGTGGCCATCTATTGCAGGCTTTCCAAAGACGATGACCTTGACGGGGAGAGCGCCAGTATTGCCAACCAGCGGGATATGCTGGAAAAATACTGCGAAAAGCAGGGATGGGAGGTTGTGGCAGTCTATCAGGACGATGGCTACACGGGGCTGAACATGGAGCGCCCCGACCTGAAACGGATGTTAAAAGCCATCGAGCGCAGGCAGATAAATCTTGTGATAACGAAAGATTGTTGTGCGATAATGGGACTAAATCAGAAAGACCTTGAAAATCAAGGGATTCTGGCTTAGTCCCTTCTTTTTTGACCTGAAAGAGGAACAATCGCACTACAATCGGCGCACCGGATCAAAACCGGCTGGCGGTGGCTATGGAGGTACACTGCATAAGCCCTTCCCGTTGCGCTGCCCACAACGAAAGGAGTCCATCATGAAACAGGGAACTTTGGTTTATGACCACGCAACGGATCGGTACGACATTCGCTTTGACCTTGACTGCTACTACGGCGGTCTGCACTGCGGGGAATGCTTCGATGTCATGGTCAGGGGCAAGTGGAAACCCACCCGGATCGAAATGGCTGCGGACTGGTATCTGGTCGGCATCCGCACGGACGATTTGCAGGGATTGAGGGTGAGGATGTGAAGACTTTTCTCAAGGAAGTGCTGCTTCCTCTGCTGATTGCCCTTTGTCTTGCCGCATTCTTCAAGCCGGTCTATATGGCGGACGGCGTATGTGACTACTTCCTGATGTGGCTCTGTGTCGGCTTCCCATTCGGCATCCGCAGGATGTGTCTCTGGCTCGTCCCCTTCGGTTACGGCATATCCGGCACAGTAGGAATCTTCGCACTCAACATCATCATCGGCGGTCTTATCGGAGGACTCGCCCTGATTGTCGGGCTGCTGCTCGGCATCATCCATACCATCCGAGAAATCATCTGAATATCTGAAAAGCTAAGAGGGTTTGTTTCATTCTCCAATTCGGAGCATGAAGCAAACCCTCTTTTTTTGTTGCCCGAAAGCTGGAACAATCTGCCTCTTGCAGATGACGGCGGTGCGGCGAGGAAAGGAGAGAAAACAAAATGAGCTACATGACAGCCGGTAAGCTGCAAGCCTTTGAAGCCCTCATGAAGGAGGTACCCGGCCACAACCACTATGACAGCGGATGCGACGGGATCTGCCCGGAATGTCGGTCGTGCTGTTTCCATCGTCCCTACTGGAAATATCAAACCTGTGTCTTCGAGGAATGTCCCTATTCCCCGGTGAAGCTGTCAACGCTGCGCTGTCAGCCGGTGATGGCAAGGGAGGGATAACCGCATGGCAGTCTATCGCGTCAACAAAAACCGTGGCTACACGGTCATGGCAAATTACCATCTCAGGGATAAAACCCTGTCCCTCAAGGCCGTGGGGCTACTCTCCAAAATGCTGTCCTTCAACGATGGCTGGCAGTTCTCAACGAAAGGTCTTTCGGCGATCTGCAAGGAAGGCCCCGATGCTGTTCTGGCAGCTCTCAGGGAGCTTGAAGTTCACGGCTACCTTATCCGTCACAGGCAACGCGACGCCAAGGGCAGGATGAGCAACACGGTCTTTGAGATTTACGAACAGCCACAACCGGTTTCTCCACACAGGGAAAATCCAGATGTGGATAATCCAGATATGGATAATCCACACATGGAGAACCCACATGGGGAAAATCCCGCACAATTAAATACCAATCAAGTAATTAACAACCAAAGAAATAACTCTCTGAATAAGTATCAATCTATCAATCTTGATGGGATGGACAGGATGGATGAACGGGAGCAATACAGGGAATTGATCCGGGATAACCTTGAGATCGACATCCGCTCTCAGGACAGGCACTATGACCTTGACCGTGTAAACGAAATTGTCGAGATTATGCTGGATGCTATCTGCTCCACAAGCCCCACCATCCGTATCAACGGTGAGGATATGCCGCAGCCGGTGGTCAAGTCGCGCTTCCTCAAGCTGGACAGCGGCCACATTGACTATGTGCTCCAAGCGATGAACGATTGCCCTTCCGACATTCGGAACATCCGGGCATATCTGCTCACGGCGTTATACAACGCTTCGCTGACCATAGACAACTACTATTCAGCCCGCGTGAACTACGATTTTCACGGGAAAGGCTGATGCGTAAGCATTCTTAATCAACTTCAAGGGGGTGAGATGAAAACATGATCCACATTTTACATGGTGTCCCGCCTTAGTGACGGGATTGCCCCGCAAATCTCAGAAAGGAGGTCCCCATGCAGGATGAAGTAAATACCAAAGTTGTTGCGATTGCCATTAAGGGCGGCAAGATCACTGCGGAAGTGTTGAAAAAGGCGCTCGCCAAATTCATCGAGGAAATTGAAAAGGCAGAGAAGCAAGCCTCTCAGCCCAAGACCTATCGGGGCAAGCAGTCCATCAAGCACCTTGTCGAGCAGAACGCCGCAATCAGCAACATTGAAGTGACCGACGGAAACATCAAGTCTTTCGAGCGCACAGCGAACAAGTACGGGATCGACTACGCGCTCAAGAAAGACACCTCTGAGCAGCCGCCGCGCTATCTCGTCTTTTTCAAAGGGCGGGATGTGGATGTGATGACTCAGGCGTTCAAGGAGTTTTCCGCCAAGACGGTCAAGCAGAAAGAAAAACAATCCCTCAAGCAGAAGCTCTCCCGCAGCAGGGAGCAGTCCAAAGCCCAGCACAAGGAGAAGGTCAAGGTCAAGACGAAGGACCGGGGCGTTGAGCTATGAAGAAAAAACTCGACATCAAAAAGCTCGTCCTTCTCAATCTCCCGTATGTGTTCGCCTTCTACTTTGTGGATAAGCTGGCGGCGGTCTTCCGGCTGGCTCCCGGTACGGAGTTTATTGACAAGCTCACCGGCGGCTTTGCCAATTTCGGCGCAGCGTTTGCCAATCCGCTCCCCAGCTTCCACCCGGTAGACCTTCTCATTGGTGTGGCAGGAGGCGCATTGCTCAAGCTGGCCGTCTACATCAAAGGCAAAAACCGCAAGAAATTCCGCCAAGGGGAGGAATACGGGTCAGCCCGTTGGGGGCGACCGGAAGACATCCGGCCTTACATGGATGACGACTTCTCCAACAATGTCATCCTCACCCAGACCGAGGGGCTGACCATGAACAGCCGTCCAAAGCAACCGAAGTACGCGAGGAATAAGAACATCCTTGTCATCGGTGGTTCCGGTTCCGGTAAGACCCGCTTTTTCGTGAAGCCCAATCTCATGCAGATGCACAGCTCCTATGTGGTCACTGATCCCAAGGGTACAGTACTGGTCGAATGCGGAAAGATGCTTGAGAAAAACGGCTATATCATCAAGTCGCTGAATACGATCAACTTCCGTAAATCCATGCACTACAACCCGTTCGCTTACATCAGGTCAGAGAAGGACATCCTCAAACTGGTCAATACGATCATCGTCAACACGAAGGGAGATGGCGATAAGTCCGGGGAGGATTTCTGGGTCAAGGCGGAAAAGCTCTACTATACCGCCCTCATCGGCTATATCTGGTACGAAGCGCCGGAACACGAGAAAAACTTCACTACCTTGCTCGAATTGATCAACGCTTCGGAGGCCAGAGAGGATGACGAGACTTTCAAAAATCCCGTTGACCTCATGTTCGATGAGCTGGAAGAGCGCGACCCTGACCACTTCGCGGTCAAGCAATACCGTAAATATAAGTTAGCCGCTGGCAAAACCGCCAAGTCGATCCTGATTAGCTGCGGCGCACGGCTTGCCCCGTTTGACATCGCGGAGCTGCGGGAGCTGATGAGTTACGACGAGATGGAGCTGGATTGCATCGGCGACCGCAAGACGGCGCTGTTCGTCATTATCTCTGATACCGACGATACCTTCAACTTTGTCGTGGCGATTATGTACTCCCAGCTTTTTAACTTGCTCTGCGACAAAGCGGATGATGTCTACAACGGGCGGCTTCCCGTTCATGTCCGCTGCCTGCTCGATGAGTTTGCGAACATCGGTCAAATCCCAAAGTTCGACAAACTGATTGCTACGATCCGAAGCCGGGAAATCTCAGCGTCCATCATCTTGCAGTCCCAGAGCCAGCTCAAAACCATCTACAAGGACGCTGCGGACACGATTGTCGGCAACTGCGACTGTACCCTCTTCCTTGGCGGCAAGGAAAAATCCACTTTGAAGGAACTCAGTGAAATCCTCGGCAAGGAGACAATCGACCTATATAACACATCAGAAACCCGTTCAACCAACAACTCATACGGCCTGAACTATCAGAAGACCGGCAAGCAGCTCATGTCGGAGGACGAAATCGCTGTCATGGACGGCGGCAAATGTATTTTGCAGCTTAGAGGCGTGAGACCTTTTCTCAGTGACAAGTACGACATTACGAAGCATCCAAAATACAAAATCCTGTCCGACTACGATAAGCGCAACGCCTTTGACATCGAGAAATACCGTTCTCACAAGCTGGTAGTCAAGCCAACCCAAACCTTCGACCTCTATGACATGGGAGAGGTTGAAGCCGATTGAAGCCCCGTCATGCACTGCGCATGGGCAATGCCCAAAGCAGAACAATGACGGGGCTTCTATTTTTTTGCCCATTTTCAATAATTCACACTCAAAAATCAAGGAGGTCACTCTATGGAATTTATCAATCAGGCGGTTACGGTCCTTCAGACGCTCGTTGTTGCCCTCGGTGCCGGTCTGGCTGTGTGGGGTGTGGTCAACCTCATGGAGGGGTACGGCAATGACAATCCCGGTGCCAAGAGCCAAGGAATCAAGCAGTTGATGGCCGGTGGTGGTGTGGTACTCATCGGCACGACCCTTATCCCGCTCCTGTCTGGCCTGTTCTGATCCGGCAACCCCAGCATAACCGAAAGGTGGTGAAATATTGGGATTTATCCTTGAAAAAATCGAAGAAGCCATAAAAGAGCTTCTGATCGGCTGGATTGAAAGCAACATGACCAATATGTTCACCGATGTCAACGACAAGGTAGGGACGATAGCTGCTGAGGTAGGCAAAACGCCCTCTTCATGGGATAGCAGCATATACCAGATGATCCGGGGACTATCCGAAAATGTGATAGTCCCCATCGCTGGTATCATCATCACCTTTGTCCTGTGTTACGAGCTGATCTCCATGATCACCGAGAAAAACAACTTGCATGACATGGACACATGGATGTTCTTCAAGTGGTTCTTCAAGGCGGCTGTGGCGATCTACCTCGTTACCAATACCTTTGACATTGTGATGGCGGTCTTCGACATCGGTCAGAATGTCGTAGCCGGTGCAGCCGGTGTCATAAGCGGCGACACGAACATCGACATCGAATCCACTCTTGAACAAATGCGCGCCAGCATGGAAACGATGGGCATTGGCGAACTGCTCGGCTTGTCCATAGAGACGCTGCTGATCAGCCTGTGCCTCAAGATCATGTCCATTCTCATCACGGTCATTCTCTATGGCCGTATGATTGAGATTTATTGCACCGTGAGCATCGCGCCCATTCCCATTGCGACGATGAGCAACCGCGAATGGGGCAGCATCGGCACGAACTACCTCAAAGGGCTGTTCGCGCTGGCATTCCAAGGCTTCCTCATCATGGTGTGCGTTGCGATCTATGCCGTGCTCATCAACAACATGATCATCGCAGCCAATATCCACTCGGCGCTATTCTCGGTGGCAGCTTATACGGTCATTCTTTGCTTCTCCCTGTTCAAGACAGGTTCGCTTGCAAAGTCACTATTCAATGCCCACTGAGAAAGGAGGGTCAGCTTGAAGAAATACTCCGTGATCTACGCCGACCCTCCGTGGCGGTACAAGGTCTACTCAAAGAAGGGGCTTGGCCGCTCAGCGGAAAGCCATTACCCGACCATGAGCCTTGAAGACATCAAGGCTCTGCCTATTGGAGAGCTTGCAGCAAAAGACTGTGCGCTCTTCATGTGGATTACCTTCCCCTGTATGCAGGAGGCGTTCCAAGTCCTTGAAGCATGGGGATTTGAATACAAAACGACGGCTTTTGTCTGGATCAAGCAGAACCGGGTGTCCGACAGTCTCTTTTGGGGCATGGGGTACTGGACACGGGCGAATGCTGAACTCTGCATCCTTGCAACGAAAGGCCATCCCAAACGGGCAAGCCCCGGTGTGCATCAGGTCATCATAAGCCACATCGAAGAGCACTCCAAGAAACCGGAGGAAGCCCGCAACCGCATCGTCCAGCTCATGGGCGATGTCCCGCGCATCGAACTTTTCGCCCGCCAGTCCCCCGAAGGCTGGGATGTATGGGGCAATGAGGTCGAGTGCAGCATCACGCTTGGAAAGGAGGTTCCCAATGGCGTTTGTACCGGTCCCGAAGGACCTGAATCGTGTCAAGACGAAGGTCATGTTCAACCTGACAAAGCGGCAGCTCATCTGCTTTGCGCTGGCTGCGGCAGCGGGTGTTCCGATCTTCTTCCTGACTAAGCCCAGCCTCGGCATCTCCACTTCGGCAATGCTGATGGTGGTCATCATGCTCCCGTTCATCTTCTTCGCTCTCTATGAGAAGGACGGGCAACCAGCTGAAAAAATCCTCGGTCATGTGATCAAGTCCATGTTTTTGAGGGATAAGGTGCGGCCATACCGCACGAGCAACCTATACGCTGCGATCCAGCAGGAAATCAAAGAGAAGGAGGAATTGCAGATTGCACAGCAGCACGAAAAAGGCCGCAGAACCTAAGCGGCTTACCAAAAACGGCAAGGTGTACGGCGATCTTCTCTCCGCCGAGGAAAAGAAGAAGCTGGTCTTGCAGAAGAAAAAGGACAAGAAGGCAAAGAAAGTCCGTCAGTCGGCGCAGCAGACCATCCCCTATGTGGAGATGTGCCGCGACGGCATCTGCAAGGTCAACAGCCGTCTTTATACAAAGACTATCCGTTTCAACGACATCAACTATCAGCTCGCCCAGAACGAGGACAAGACGGCCATCTTCGAGAACTGGTGCGACTTCCTGAACTACTTTGACAGCTCGATTTTTGTCCAGTTCTCTTTCATCAACCAGAGGACGAGCATCAACGAGTTCAAGAAGCAGATCAACATCCCGGAGCAGGATGACGAGTTCAACGACATCCGCAGCGAGTATTCCGAGATGCTGCAAAACCAGCTCACGAAGGGCAACAACGGCCTCATCAAGCGCAAGTACATTACCTTCGGCATTGAGGCCGACTCCCTGCGCATGGCGAAGGCCAAGCTGGATCGGATTGAGACGGACATCCTCAATAATTTCAAAACCCTCGGTGTGAAGACCGAGCCGCTGTCCGGCTACGAACGGCTGAAAGTGCTCCATGATGTGTTCAACATGGACTCGAACGAGCCGTTCCGCTTCTCCTTTGACATGGTAGCCCGGACGGGACTCAGCAGCAAAGATTTCATCGCGCCCACTTCCTTCGACTTCCGTGAAGGCAAGTGCTTCAAGATGGGCAAGGCCATCGGCGCAGTGAGCTTCCTGCAAATCCTCGCGCCGGAACTCAATGACCGGATGCTGGCTGACTTCCTCGACATGGACAGCAACATCACGGTCAATCTTCATATCCGCACGATTGATCAGGCGAAAGCCATCAAGAGCATCAAGATGAAGATTACTGACCTCGACAAGATGAAAATTGAAGAGCAGAAGAAGGCCGTGAGAAGCGGATATGACATGGAAATCATCCCGTCCGACCTTGCCACCTACGGCGGTGAGGCCAAGCGCCTGTTGCAGGACCTTCAGACGCGCAACGAGAGAATGTTCCTTGTGACCATCCTCATCATGAATACCGCTGCCTCCCGCCAGAAGCTCGAAAATGCCATCTTCCAGACGGCTTCCATTGCCCAGAAATACAACTGTGCGCTCAAGCGGCTGGACTTCCAGCAGGAAGAAGGGCTGATGTCCTCTCTCCCGATTGGCCTGAATCAGATCGAGATTGAGCGCGGGCTGACCACCTCTTCGACGGCGGTGTTCGTCCCGTTCACGACGCAGGAGCTTTTTCAGAGCGGCGAGGCGCTGTATTACGGGCTGAACGCGCTCTCCAACAACATGATCATGGTTGACCGCAAGCAGCTCAAAAACCCGAACGGTCTGATCCTCGGCACCCCCGGCTCCGGCAAGAGCTTTTCGGCGAAGCGGGAAATGACCAACGCCTTCCTTATCACAGAGGATGACATCATCGTCTGCGATCCCGAGGCGGAGTATTATCCCCTTGTGCAGAAGCTCGGCGGTCAGGTCATCCGCATCTCGCCGGTGAGCACCGACTACATCAACCCGCTGGACATCAATGTGAACTACTCGGAAGAGGAAAACCCGCTGACTTTGAAGTCTGATTTCATCCTCTCCATGTGTGAGCTGATTGTGGGCGGCAAGGATGGGCTGCAACCGGTGGAAAAGACCATCATCGACCGCAGCGTCCGCAAGGTGTATCAGGACTACCTTGCCGATCCGGTCCCTGAGAAGATGCCTATTCTCGAAGACCTCTACAACATCCTGCGCAGTCAGAGTGAGCCGGAGGCACAGCGGATTGCCACTGCCCTTGAAATCTATGTGCATGGCTCGCTGAATGTCTTCAATCACCGGACGAATGTGGATGTGAATAATCGCTTCGTCTGCTATGACATCAAGCAGCTCGGAAAGCAGCTCAAAAAGCTGGGGATGCTCATTGTGCAGGATCAGGTCTGGAACCGCGTGACCATCAACCGTGCCCAGCACAAGGCGACGCGCTATTACATGGACGAGTTCCACCTTCTGCTCAAGGAAGAGCAGACAGCGGCATACAGTGTCGAGATTTGGAAGCGGTTCCGTAAATGGGGCGGCATCCCCACCGGGATCACGCAGAATGTCAAGGATTTGCTGGCTTCCCGTGAGATCGAGAACATCTTCGAGAACTCCGACTTCGTTTACCTTCTGAACCAGGCATCCGGCGACCGGCAGATTCTCTCGAAGGCGCTGAACATCTCGCCCAGCCAGCAGAACTACATCACCAATTCCAACGCCGGTGAAGGCTTGATCTTCTACGGCTCGACCATCGTCCCCTTCAAGGATGACTTCCCGAAGGACACGATGCTCTATCGTTACATGACCACCAAACCCGAAGAAACCTTGCAGAATTAAGGAGGACTACCTTTATGAAAAAGAATATGAATGAGAACTTTGAGATCACCGTTGACGAGATGACCGAGATTTTCGGCGATACGCCGGTTGAGATGAGCTTCCGCGAGGTCAAGGAAGGCATGGACAGCTTCTTCGGCCTGATGGGGCTGACCGTGGAGTTGGTCAACCTGATCCGCAAGGAGGACGAGCTGAAAAAGCACCACCGCGCTTACCTCCATGTCCGCGAGGAAATCGCCGAGTGCGCCAATGAGGCGACGGAGGTCATCGGCGGTATTCTCGACTCCATTCAGGAGAAAGAACACATCTACCGTGTGTCCGGCTCTCCTTCCGCTTTTGATATGGATGAGGAAGACGAGTATGAGGATGATTTCGTCACCATCCCCAAGGAGAAGTACGACAGCATGATTGAGGATCTGCTGACGATGGCCGAGCTGATCGACATGGTATCGGATATGCGCACCAAGGATGTCCGCGCCATTCAGGAGTTTGGCAAGTTCATCCCCGCTTATGCCGCCTATGAGCGCAATCGTCTTTCCCTGTACCGCGAAGCGGCGAAGGAGGCCGAGTCCATCATCGACCGCTGGGAGGATGAGCTGGACGAGGACGAGGACTACGAGCTGGACGAGTATTTCTCCGACTGATTGCGCATCAAGTCTCGCAGAAAGGAGGGAGTCCCCATACAGCTTGATCACATTTACACCGGTGATTGTCTCGAAGTCCTCAAAACGCTGCCCGATGAAAGCGTCCATTGCTGCATCACCTCCCCGCCGTATTACGCGCTGCGCGATTACGGTGTGGACGGGCAGATCGGCAGAGAGGCAACGCCAAAGGAATACATCTCGCGCCTGACGGAAGTGTTCGCCGAAGTCAGGCGCGTACTGCGCTCAGACGGGACGCTCTGGCTTAACATCTCCGACACCTATGCCGGGAAAGGCAATCAGGGCGGCTATGTGGACGCAAAAAATCCCAAGGGCAGAAATGGTCAGGCTGTGGCTCTTAACTACAAGGTTGAGGGCTGCAAGCCCAAGGACATGATCGGCATCCCGTGGATGCTGGCCTTTTCGCTCCGCGACTCCGGCTGGTATTTGCGCAATGACATTATCTGGATGAAAGAAAACCCGATGCCGGAGAGTGTCAAAGACCGCTGCGCCCGCTGCTATGAGCACATCTTCCTGTTCTCAAAGTCACGGAAGTATTTCTTTGACTACCGGGCAATCTCCGAGCCGATTGCTCCCGGAACAGCGAGCAGGCTCAAGCGTGGGGTCAAGGGAAGCAACAAATACGGGGAACCTATCCCCGGAAAGGTAAAGCAGCAAACCATCAATCTTTGCCGGGAACATGGCGAGATCACCGATGACATGATAAACCCGCTGCGCAACAAGCGGGATGTCTGGATTATCAACACTGTCCCCTTCAAAGGCGGTCACTATGCCGCATACCCGCCTAAACTGGTTGAAACCTGTCTGCTTGCCGGATGCCCGAAAGACGGCGTTGTCCTTGATCCCTTCATGGGAAGCGGCACAACCGGCATGGTCGCAAAGCAGCTTGACCGTCACTATGTCGGGATCGAGTTAAATCCTGAATATAAAGAACTTGCCGAGGCGCGGATTGGAGGTGAAATTTGATGCCTCATGATGAATTGAAGCCCAAAGACCGGGTTGTCCTGCGGATGACCAGAGACGGCGCAGTGGAAGAAAACCTCACCGAAGGCACCTCAGAAAAAGTGTCAAAACGGCTTGAGGACGCCCAACTTGTTGCGCCCCACGACACGGAAACCGGCGATATTGCCGAAGAGATCAAGAAGCGGCGGCAGCTTCGTCCTGATAAGCTGGAAGACGCAGAGGGTCAGGCTCAGGCCGAAACACAGTCCGCAGATGCGGCGCAAGAGTACAAGCCGGGTGATCTGCCCGTCAGCGATGATCCCACATCTCACACTCTGTACTCTGAGACATACCGCACCCATTCCGTTGACTACGGAAAAGCATTTGCCGATACCGCTGTCACCGGCAAGGTCAGCAGGCCTCGCGCTGAAAGGCAGATTGATGGAGAGTCCGTTCTGGAAAGAGCGGCGGAAACCTTCGCAGAGATGCCGGACCTTGACGGCGATACCCCAGCTTCCCGGCGGATTGAACGGTTGGAGCGAAAATCTCAGAAGGCGCATGAGCGTCTGGATGCCGCCCGTGAGAAGCTGCCCACCAAGAAGGTGCTGAAAAAAGAGCGCGTCTTTGACGAGGAAACCGGTAAAGGCAAAACCCGCCTCTACTTTGAAGACGAGCTGAAAGTCCCCAAGGGACAGAGCAAATTGCAGTTTGAGGCAGACAAGACCGTCCGTAAGGTCGGCGATACTCTTGCCTCTGGCATTCACGGCAAAATCCATGAGGTTGAGCAGGAAAACTCCGGTGTGGAAGCCGCCCATAAGACAGAGATTGCCGCCGAGTCCGTTGTCCGCCACTACCAGCATCACACAGAGCGCAGTGCAAACAAGCCGTTCGAGAAGGTGTCCAAGCTGGAGCAGAAGGCCGAGGCCGCTGATCGGAAGCTCCATTTTGAGAAGACGGTCGCCGAAAACCCTGAGATGAAGACTTCCCGTGCCAATATGAATAAGCACTACCAGAAGCAGCACATCAAGAAGGAATACGCTGCGGCTCGCAAGGCCGGGGCGCAAACGGCCTCCACCGCCACCAAGTCCACCGCTAAAACCGTCCGAGAGAAAGCGTCGGATAAGGTCAAGGACATTATCGCCAAGAACAAAAAGGTCTTTGCTTGGCTGGGAGCTGGCTTGATGATTCTGATCCTGTTGTCTGCTGGGATTAGCTCCTGCACGGCAATGTTCACCTCTACCACTTCGTCTGTCATCGCCACTTCCTACCTCAGTGAGGACGATGCCATGACCGGCGCGGAGGCGCAGTATTGTCAGATGGAGGCGGAGCTGCAATCGTATCTGGATAACTACGAGAGCACGCACGACTACGATGAGTACCACTTTGACCTTGATACGATTGAGCACGATCCCTATGTGCTGATCTCCATTCTATCCTCCTTCAATGAGGGAGAGTTCACACTGGACGAAGTTCAGGGGCTTCTTCAAACGCTCTTTGACCGGCAATACATCCTCACCGAAGATGTGGAGGTTGAGGTACGCTACCGGACAGAGACCCGTACCGGGACAACGACTGTCACCGATCCCGAAACCGGTGAAACCAGCACAGAAACTTATACCTATGAGGTCGAAGTCCCATACAACTACTACATCTGTACCGTTACGCTGGAAAACTTTGACCTTTCCCATTTACCTGTGTACATCATGAATGAAGACCAGCTCTCCATGTACTCAGCCTATATGTCAACGCTGGGCAACCGTGAGGATTTGTTCCCCGGCTCCGGCTATGTGGACAAGTACATTGAAAACCCACCCGATGACTACACGGTCAATGCGGCGTATCTGACAGACGAGAAGTTCGCCACCCTCATCGCAGAGGCAGAAAAATATCTCGGCTACCCGTATGTTTGGGGCGGTTCAAACCCGTCCACTTCCTTTGACTGTTCGGGATTCGTCAGCTATGTCCTCACAAACAGCGGACTTATCAACACCGGGCGGCTGGGTGCGCAGGGACTTTACAATGTCTGTTCGCCTGTTTCCAGCGCCGATGTGAAGCCGGGGGATCTTGTCTTCTTTGTCGGCACATACGACACACCGGGCGTTTCCCATGTGGGCATCTATGTGGGCGACAATGTGATGTTGCACTGCGGCGATCCCATCCAGTACACATCCATCAACACTTCCTACTGGCAGTCTCACTTTTACGCCTTTGGAAGACCCAACTATTAACTGAAAGGAGCGTTTTAATGAACCCGAAATATCAGAAGGTTTGCGCGGAAATCGCCAAAACCGAGAAGAAGGTCGAGGACCTGCAGGGGCAGCTCAAGGAGCTGTACGACAAGAAAACCGAGCTGGAAAACCTTGAAATCGTCAACACCGTCCGTGCGATGGTCATGGACAAGGATCAGATTATGGCGTTCCTTGCCGCGATGAAGGACGGCAAGGCGGAAAAGCCTACCACTACCCAGCAGGAGGTGACGGACAATGACTAAGAGAAAAGGAATCCGCACTCTGGCGACACTTGCACTGTGCTTCGCGCTTTGTATCTCGTTCACTGTACCCGCATTCGCCTATGCGGATGATACCGAGCAGGAGCTTCCGGTCACGGAGGCGACCCAGCCCGAAGCAACACCGGAAACCACAGCACCCGAAGAGCCTGAACCGTATGAGGGCGAGCCGATTGACGGTGAAGGCAACGCTTATACCCGCGATCTGCTCTATGACAAGGCGACGAATAAGCAGTTCATCACAGTACAGACCAAGACCGGCAACACCTTCTATGTTGTGATCGATTATGATGCGCCCATCAACGAGGAAGAGGAACAGTACCAGACCTATTTTCTCAACATGGTGGACGAAGCCGATCTGCTTGCCCTGTTGGATGAGGAAACGGCATCTTCGCTTACTACCTGTAACTGCGATACCCGCTGCGAGGCCGGAGCTGTCAATACGGAATGCCCTGTCTGCAAAACAAACATGAGCGAGTGTACCGGCGCTGTACCTGAGCCGGAAGAGCCGGTCGAGGACGCGGAAGCCGAAGCGCCCGAAGAGCCGGAAAACGCTTCCCCGAACATTGCCCTGATCATCGGCATCATCGCGCTGGTCGGCATCGGCGGTGGTGCGTATTACTACTTCAAGTTCGTGCGCGGCAAGAAGCAGAAGGACGAGGATCTGGATTTCTTCGATGACGAGGGTTATGAGGAAGATCCGTATATCAATGAGGACGAAGAGCCTGTCATTGCTGACGATGAGGATAACGGGGACGAAACCAAAGAAACGGAGGAAACGATTTGATCTTAGTGATTGCGGAAAAACCGAGTGTTGGAGCCGCCATCGGGAAGGTGCTGGGCGCTTCCTGCCGTAAGGACGGCTATCTCGAAGGAAACAACTACATCGTATCTTGGTGCGTTGGTCATCTTGTGGGGCTTGCGGACGCAAGCTCCTATGATGAGCGCTTTGCCAAATGGCGGTACGGCGATCTCCCCATCGTCCCGGAGGAATGGCTGTTTGAAGTCCCGAAGAACAAGCAGAAGCAGTTCAAAGTGCTGTGCGACCTCATGCGCGATAAGCGTGTGACCGAGCTTGTCTGCGCCACCGATGCGGGGCGCGAGGGCGAGTTGATTTTCCGGTTGGTCTACAAGAAAGCCGGTTGCACGAAGCCTTTCAAGCGCCTGTGGATCAGCTCGTTGGAAGACAGCGCAATCCGAGAGGGCTTTGCCCATCTGCGAGACAGCGGCGAGTATGACCGGCTCTATGAAGCTGCGCTTGCCCGTTCCAAGGCAGATTGGATTGTCGGCATCAACGGCACAAGGCTGTTCTCGACACTCTATCATAAGAAGCTGGTGGTCGGGCGCGTCCAAACGCCTACGCTGGCAATGCTGGTGGAGCGTGAAGGCAAAATCACAACCTTCCACAAGGAGAAATACTTCAATGTCCATATCAGCAAAGACAGCCTGACGGCGGACATGGAAAAGGTCAAAACCGAAGACGAGGCGAAGGCGATTGCGGCGGCTTGCAATAAAAAGCAAGCCGTCGTTTCTTCTCTCAAGAAGGAGACGAAGACGGTCAACCCGCCGAAGCTCTATGATCTGACCACCTTTCAGCGGGAATCCAACCGCTACTATGGCTTTACCGCCCAGCAGACGCTCGATCTGGTGCAGTCCCTCTATGAGAAAAAGCTGCTTACCTATCCCCGAACGGACAGTCAGTTCATCACTGAGGATATGGAGAGCACCGCCCGTCAGGTGATCGGCATTGTCTCCCGCAAGCTGCCGCTCTTCGAGGGCATCGCCCATAAGCCGGACATCGGTCGCATTACCAACAACGCCAAGGTCACTGACCATCATGCCATTATCCCCACCGTCCAGCTTGAAAAGCAAGACCTCGCCGAGCTGCCGGAGTCGGAGCAGAAAATCATCCGGCTTATCGCCATGCGCCTTCTGAGCGCTACCGGTGAGAAGCACATCTATGACGAAACTTCGGTCACGCTCACTTGTGAGGGTTACGAGTTCAAGGCAAAAGGCAAAACGGTCGTGCAGGATGGGTGGAAGGCGATTGAGCGCTGCTTCAAGGAAACGCTCAAGAGCAAGGAAAAGGACGAGCCGGAACACTCGCTGCCTTCTCTGAACGAGAAGGATATTCTCTCATCTGTCGATTCCAGCGTCACCGAGCACTATACATCCCCACCGAAGCCCTACACTGAAGACTCCCTTCTGTCGGCTATGGAGACTGCGGGAAATGATGCGTTTGATGATGATACCGAAAAGAAGGGACTTGGCACTCCTGCCACCCGCGCCGGTATCATCGAAAAGCTGGTCAAAGGTGGTTTCGTTGAGCGCAAGGGCAAATCTCTCGTGCCTACAAAGGACGGCAACAACCTTGTATGCGTCCTGCCTGAACAAATTACTTCCCCCTCCATGACGGCGGAATGGGAAAATACTCTGATGCAGATCGAGCGTGGCAATGCGGATGCGGACAAGTTCCTTTCCGGCATTGTGGGGATGACCTCCGATTTGGTCAAAGCCTATCCCTTCCTCTCTGACGCCGAGGCAAACCGCTTCGATACCGGCAGAGAGTCCATCGGCAAATGCCCGCGCTGCGGCTCGCCGGTCTATGTGGGAAAGGGAAACTACTACTGCTCGAACAAGGAATGCTCTTTCTGTATGTGGGAGGACAACAAGTTTTTCTCTTCCAAGAAAAAGAAGCTGACCAAGAAAATCGCCGCCGAACTGCTGGACAAGGGTTGGTGCAGAGTGACCGGGCTTTATACGCCAAAGCGCCCGCAGCTCTATGATGCGGTGATCCGTCTGGATGACACAGGCGGCAAGTATGTCAGCTTCAAGATGGAGTTCGACCGATGACGCGCCCGCGATATATTGCCTCATGCAGCGGAGGCAAGGACAGCGTAGCAACAATTCTTCTTGCTGCGGAGAAAAACGAGCCGTTGGATGAGGTCATTTACAGTGAGGTGATGTTCGATCAGGAGATCAGTGGAGAAGTCCCGGAGCATCGGGACTTTATCCACCAAAAGCTCAAACGGTTCGTTGAAAATGAACTCGGATGCAAATTCACGGTTCTGCGAAGTGACAAAACTTACGATGATGTGTTCCATCACATTATCACAAGAGGACCTTATGAAGGGCTGATTCGAGGTTTTGTCTGGCCGGGAAAGTGCGCGGTAAATCGGGACTGTAAAATGCCTCCGCTCCGCAAGTACCATAAGGCTCAACCTGATGACACCCGTAGCTATGTAGGTATTGCATTGGACGAGCCAAAGCGCCTTGCCAGACTGAATAAGGAGAAGGACATCAGCCTTCTTGCAAAGTATGGCATGACGGAAGCGGATGCTTGGCGGCTGTGCGAGAAATACGATATGCTCTCGCCCTGTTATCAACATTCCAAACGCAACGGTTGTTGGTTCTGCCCGAACGCATCGACTTCTGAGCTTTCCCACATGGTCAACCGTCACCCTGACTTATTTGAGAAGTTGATTGAATGGGAACATACAGATAATTTGTATCATCGCAGATTGACCAGAACGGAAACTCCGTCTGAGATCAAAGCCCGTCTTTCGGGCAAATCTCAGCCGGAGTTTTCTATTTCAAATCAGTAAGATTGGAGGTTAGAAATGGCTGAAAACAGAAACGCCCAGCAAGTCCGGGAAATCACCGACAAGCTGGAACAGGGACTCAAGGAACTGTTTGAATCCGAACGCTTCAAAGAGTACCTGAAAACGATGTCCAAGTTCTACAACTACTCGTTTAACAATACGATTCTCATCGCCATGCAGAAGCCAGATGCGACGCTGATCGCCGGTTACACGGCATGGCAGCGCAACTTCGACCGCCATGTGATGAAGGGCGAAAAGGGTATCAAAATCCTTGCTCCTGCGCCCTACAAGGTGCAGGAAGAGCGGGAAAAACTCGACCCAGCAACGCAGAAGCCCGTTCTCGACAAGGACGGCAAGCCGGTCACTGAGACGGTTGAAGTGACCCGCCCCGCCTTCAAGGTGGTGAGCGTCTTCGATGTGTCCCAGACGGACGGCAAAGAGCTTCCCGATATTGCCGTAGACGAGCTGACAGGCAGCGTGGAAAACTACGCCGCCTTTTTTGATGCTCTCAAAGAGCTGTCTCCGGTCCCCATTGCCTTTGAAAACATCACCGATGGCGCAAAAGGCTACTTCTCTCATGTAGAAAACCGCATTGCCATTCAGGAGGGTATGAGTGAAATCCAGACCATCAAGACGGCGATCCACGAGATTGCCCATGCCAAGCTCCATGCCGTCACTCCGGGCGAAAAGGTTGCTCCCGAGGACAAGAAAGACCGGCGCACTAAGGAGGTCGAGGCAGAAAGCGTCGCCTATACCGTCTGCCAGCGGTACGGCATTGAAACCTCTGATTATTCTTTCGGCTATATCGCCGGTTGGTCCTCCGACAAGGAGACCAAGGAGCTGAAAGGCTCGCTGGAAACCATCCGCAAAACGGCGGCTGAGATGATCACCGGTATTGATGAAAAGCTCAAAGAGCGGCTTGCCGTGAAGGAACAGGAAGCCCCTACGCCGCTGCGGGATGCGGCGATTCCGGTTTACCGAGAAGCTGCGATGTATGCCTTTGAAGCCGGTGAGCTGGATGCTTACCGCACCTCGATGCAAGCCAACATGGACTGTAAAGAGGCGATTGAGCAGACCATCAACGACTACTACGGCAACAACCGACTTGCGGCGGAGTCCGCCGTTAAGAGCATCCTTGAGAAATTCTCGCCTGAGCGCGTCGCCTATGTCCTCGCGCAAACCATCCAGCAGAAAGACCATGACGGGCGCATTTCCCCAGACTGCAAGGAATGGGCAAAGGGCATGGATGGCAGCCCGGATCATGCAACTCAACTCATTATTGACAGTGTAAATCCGGGGCTGGTCAGCCTTTTCACCGAAGAGTTTGTCCGGCAGACTGCCATCAGCAGAACTCAGGAACAGGCACCGGCTGAGCAGAGCAAACCGGCTGTGCCGGAGAAGGCTCCCGAAGCTCCGGCTCCCAAAGAGCCGGAACAGGCGGTACCGGTGAAGCATCGCCTCACACCGGAGGAAAAGAAAATCAAGGAAGCTGTCATGGACACGCTCAAAGCGCAGATCGCCGGTCGCAACGACGGGATGCTGTCTACCTACCGTTCGTCCAATCAGTCCTTCAAGGTGATGATGGAGTACAAGGTCAGGATTGAGGGCAACACCGTTACCCGGGATGGCGAGCCGATGTTCGCTATCCACCGCCGCCATTCTGCGAAGAAGGTACAGGGCTGCTACCGCGAGCTGACACCGATGCTTGAATACATCGGCAAAGAGAAGACTCAGGAAGCAGCGCGGGAAAAGCCTTCTATCCGGGAACAGCTCCGTGCTGCGGCAAAGAGCCAGCCGGAACGCAAAGCGCCGGTCAAGCAGAAGTCCCGCGATGCCGGTTTGGAGTGATGCCTATGAAGTTTGAAAACATCGATCTTGTAGATGCCCTTCGCCGGATTATGGACATCCATACCCAGAACTACAAAGAGGACTTTGAGCTGGACGCCGGGCTGCTTCACAGCCTTGCCGGTTCCCAATCCCCCGAGGACAAGCGCCTTCTTTGGATGTCCCGTCCGAACGGCACTTACCTCCTGCCTGAGCGTGAAGTCTATGTGGAGGATTCCTACGAAAACAAAGTGTGGGAGTTTTACCATGAGCAAACCCGTGATCCCATCCTTGCCTACGCGGTTGAGATCGAGGGCGTAGAGGGCGATACCATCAGAGGCAACCTCATTGAGCTGGACTATGCCGCCCATGTAGAGAGGATGCAAAAGCTCACCGTTCCGGTTGAGACAGTGGCAGTCACCTTTAAGGACGATGCCACCTTTTATCTGCCTTTCCGCAGCTACCGGCGCGAAGTGATCCCGCTGGAAGAAAAGCACGGCGAGGTCGTGTCGGTGAGCTATCTGCCTGAGAACGCGGCTGAGCTTGACATGATCCTCCGCCGTGAGCGCTTCAAAACGAGCTACCATGCGAAAGCCGGCAGTATTGATGATCACATTCACAAGCTTGCCGTCCAGCATGGCGTGACCGAAAAGCTTGGCATATTGCCTCTTGAAGCGCAGACCGCCTACAACGCCGTCAAGGAATCCCATCCCGAAGCGATTGTCTGCTTTGCCCAGAACGGCTACTTCGAGATTTACGGCGAAGATGCGAAGAAGGCAGCGCCCGCGCTCGGCACAAAGCTCCTGATGAAAGAGTTAGAAGGCGGCGGACAGGTTGCCGTGACCGGCTTTCGGGAAGATCAGTGGGTTGCCAAGGCTAAGGCGCTGTGGGGGCAAGGCAATGATGTCCTTGTCACGCAGCCCGGTGAAGACGGCAGACAGGAAACCGTCAAGCATCTTCTCGCTGAGGATTACATCCCAGTCGGCACGGTGATGGATATGGACGGCAAAACTGTCCGCGTTGACAAGGTGGACTTTCAAAACGAAGAGATCAGTCTGACAGACATCACGGACAGGAAAAATCCCGTTCCATTCCGTGAACGGCTGTCTATTGTCCGTTCCTATGTGGAGGACGCCCCGGCAGAAAGCCTATGGGAAGCAATGGATCGCAGAGAGCATACCTCCCAGAAGAAGCCCTCTGTCCTCGCAAAGCTCAAAGAACACGCCCAGACTGCGCCGGACAAAGGCGCTAAAAAGCCTGAGCATACAAAGAAACCGAAATCAAAGGAAATGGAGATGTGATTATGTTTTTTACCGTGGAAGAGACGAATCTGATGTGCTGCTTCGACACTTCCAGCCGCAAGAGGCTGATTGCTGAAATGAAGTCGCTGCCCATCGACGAGCTGGACGATGAGATGGCGGAGCTGCTTTTCCATACCGTTCGGAAGCTTGAGGGCATCACTGACGAGGCGTTTGCCCAGCTCTACATCGCGCCGGACAGTATGATTGACGATTGAAAGGAGGATGCCTATGCCCGTGTTGGATGGCAGTTTTGAAGCTTTCGTGACCAATCTTGGCAAGTACAACGAAGGCGAGCTTGTCGGTGAATGGGTGCATTTCCCGACCACCGAAGAAGAAATGAAGAAGGTCTTCGAGCGGATCGGCATCGGCTCGAAGGACGAGTTCGGTCAGGTTTATGAGGAATGGTTTATCACGGATTATGACTGCTCCATTCATGGAGTCAGCAATCTCCTTGGCGAATACGAAAACCTCGATAAGATTAACTACCTCGCCGCCCGACTGGATGAGATGTCCCACTCTGAGCTTGAGCGTTTCGTGGCGATCATGGATAGCGGCTGCGATGAAGTGAACGACCTCGACGATCTGATCAACCTGACCTACAATCTCGACAACTATGATTTTATCTCTGACATCAAGGACTATGACGATCTCGGTCGTTACTACTTCTTTGAGGGCGGCTACAACATTGACAACAAGTTCGGCAGCTTTGTAGACTACATCGACTTTGAGCGGTACGGGGAAGACTGTGCAATCAATGAAGGCGGCACACTGACCGACGCCGGGTACATCCGTCCTACCGGCGATAGCTGGAACCGCTACTTTGACGGCTCTCTTGAAGATATTCCCGATGAGTACCGCGTCACCGGAAGCGGCGAGGAATTGGAACAGCCAACTACAATGACTGTGCTTGTGGTCGAGCCGGACAAAAAGCCCTATGTGAAAGAAATCCCTTCCGGCCTTGAGTCCTTGCAGCATGAAGTCGGCGGGAGTATTCAGGCCGTCTATCCCTTTGCGGAGCCGGTTGCCGTTATTTGCAATGAAGAGGGCAAGCTGGAAGGCTTGCCGCTCAACCGTGCCCTGCGGGATGAAGATGGAGAAATCTATGATATTGTTGCCGGTACATTTCTGGTCACAGGTCTGACGGATGACAGCTTCGGCTCGCTCTCTCCCGATTTGCTGCGCCAGTTCATGACGGAGTTCAAAATGCCGGAGCAGTTTGCAAAAATCGGCGACAGGATCGTTGCTATCCCGATGATCTCCGAAGAGCAGCAGAAGCAGACTGTCCTTGAAGAGAAAAGCTCCATTGTCAATGAGAACACTTTCGGTATGGCGGTGGATGGCCATATCGGCACATGGCACACGATTGATCACAAGGAAATCGACGGTCACACTTTCTGGCTGATGGAGCATGATACCTTTGGTGACGATGCCTCCTGCATCATAGTCGATGAGCGCGGTGACTTGGTGCTGTCCCATATCTACGACGGCTTCGATGAGAACACGGTTGATCTGCTCCGTCAGGAGGTCATGCCGGTCGAAAAGATGCCGGATGACAGCATCAGCATCGAGGAAATGAAGCAGTACGGCTACAAATGGGGCGGAATGTTGCCCATGCGGGAAGAGGCTGCGGCTGAGGTCATGAAGTCGTGCCAGATTTACCGGCTGTACGGTGATGATACCGAGGGGCTGGTTCTGGATGCAAAGGAAGTCCCGGATCACGCTGCGAAAGGCGGTATCTTTGGCGTTGAAAAGTCTGAATGGAAAGCGATGCTGGAACGGCAGAATCCTCTCAAGACCGCTGAGATGTCCGTCGAGGATGACTACGGCATGATTGACGGTATCATCAACAACGGTTCCAAAGAGAAGGAAAGCAGCGAAAAGCGAGAGAAGTCTTCCATCATGGACAGGCTGAAAGCCGCCAAGTCCAGCAAGCCGCAGGTCAAGTCAGCGCCCTCAAAAGAGAAAAAGAGTGAGCGTGATTTATGAGTAAGAGTAAGAAATGGAAGGTGGAGTGGAGCTTCTTCTTAGGCACGGACGGACGGCGGAAGTACAATGAAGTATGCCGACGCTGTATTCATGACTGCAAGCAGAGTCTTCGCACTATGATCCTCGCTTGTCCGCACTATATCTCAAAGCGGTCGGAGAAAGCGATATAACTGTCAGGATAAAGGTCGAAAATGACGGCTTTTAGCCTCCTAGAGCCGCGCGAAAATGTAGCCCCGTATGTTTTCCCATGTGGCAGTCAAGCGCCGCCAATGTGAGAATAAAGGTCGGTTTTCAGCCATAATCTTATTACTGCAAAGAGCCTCGGTCGATGCTCGTTCGAGTGTCGGCTGAGGCTCTTTTTTCGTGTCTTTTTCGTAAATAATCTCCGAAAATCAAACGCTAATCCACAGTCAATGTATTAGCGTTTCTGTATAGCTGTGTCGCTAATCCATATACTTATTATGAAAGACATGGAAAGGGACATGGTATGTGTCATGATCGATAATAGAATAGGCAAGCGAATAAAGCAATGCCGTGAGCGTCTTGGACTGACGCAGGAACAATTTGCCGAAAAGACCGGCTTTACAGCAAACTACATTTCTACCCTTGAGCGCGGGGCCTCCTTCCCACGCTGCGAAAAACTGATCACCCTGCTCAATGCACTTGAGGTTTCAGCGGATGCAATCTTCTGTGATGTGGTTGACCATTCTACGAAGTACAAGGCGAATAAGCTCTCCGAAGAGCTTGAGACCTTGCCACTCGATGCCCAAAAGCGGATCATTCAGATGGTAGAGTTGATGATTGAGCAGGAAAAGAACAACGGCAAATGACTTCCTTCAACGAACTACGCAATTTATTGTGTGGTTCGTTTTTTTCTGACATCAATCGACATAATTCTTCACAATCATGTGCTATACTATGTATAAGCGAATGAGATACACGCGCTAATACATAGATGGAGAAAAAAGATGAAAGTGAAGAAATGTGCTTTTACCGGTCATAGACCACAGAGCCTTCCGTTCGGATTTAACGAATCGGATGAACGCTGCATTGCCCTCAAGCAAACGCTCCGTGCGGAGATTATCAGACTCATCGAACAGGAAGGCGTTACCCATTTCATCAGCGGCATGGCACTCGGCGTTGATATGTACGCAGCGGAAATTGTACTTGGTCTGAAATCAAGCTATGAAGGCATTACTCTTGAAAGCGCAATTCCATGTGAAAGTCAGGCTGAGAAGTGGACTGAGAAACAGCGAGATCGTTATTTTGAGATTGCCTCTAAGTGTGACAAGGAGACATTGATCCAGCATCACTACACCTCTGACTGTATGCACAAGAGGAACCGCTACATGGTAGATCAGGCAGACTTTATCATTGCTGTATGGGACGGCAGACCCAGCGGGACGGGCAAGACAGTCCAGTATGCCCAACGACAAGGCAAGCTGGTTACAATTATCAATCCGAGAACAATGCTTGTTGAATGAGTAATAAAGCCTCAAATGCTCCTTTTGATTGCGTTTGAGGCTTTTTCTTATAGCCCAATATGTATTGCTCTGTTAGAGGCTTCCGTCGCCTTTGTTACCGCCGAACTCACAGCCATGCACATGACCATGACCATAATACCATCGTCCATAGCGATAGCCATAATGGGGAGGACAGTTCGCACAATCGCCGGTACAATGTCCCGGATGAGAAGCATGAGAGGATGAGAGTGCATCAGCAATTCCGATTCCTGCGAAAAGCTTTGCAAAGAAGCCAATTTTAGGGGCAGAAGCAACCGGCTCATCGAAGAACTCTTCCTCGCCAGTCTCATTTTCAATTTCTTCGTCCTCGTCATCTTCAAAGAGGCGTATCTTGTTCCTCGCAGCTACTCTTCCAAGGACTTCATCATCAACTGCACCGTAAAGGTCTTCTAACTGCTCCTTTGTGAATCTGCATTTCGAGGAATCAAGAAGTACATTCATAGCTTCTGTGTTGCAGCAACCGGATAGGTCATAAATCTCTTCCGGCGTAAACTGAACTCCATACGCCACTGCTTTTTTGATGAGACGGGATGCAGCCTTTTCGTCCATGTATTCCTGAGCAACCTCGGCAACCTCTGAGGATGCACCATAAGAAGTCAGGGATGACATCCGGCTGATCTGTGTACTCGTAGTCCAGTCGTAGAACTTTTCGTAATATTGATCCCAGTCCAAGTCTGACTCCTTTCGAGTGATTGCTCTAATAATATTCCTTGAGTTTTTTCGCTTTTGATGGGTGTCTTAGTTTGCGGAGTGCTTTCCCCTCGATTTGACGGATTCTCTCACGGGTGACATTAAACTCAGCGCCCACTTCTTCAAGTGTTCGTTCGTGCCCATCGAACCCATATCTTAAACGGAGAACTCTTTCCTCTTTTGGTGTTAGTTTGCTCAGAACAGAAGCGACTTCCTCTTTAAGAGCATTCTTTTGAACAGTGGACAGTGCATCTTCATCAGAGAGAATGGTTTCTTCGGAGAGATTGCTTAATAATGCGTCAATGAGTGTGTCTCTGGGAGTGTCTTTCTCATCGTACTTCTCAAATAATTCAAGAAGATCCTCTATTTGGGCATCGGGTATCATCTGGTCAAGGATCTTTTTTGCTTCATCCGGAGAGCATTCGATTTTTTCTTGAACCATCGAAATGGCATAAGCGCATTCATTTAACCGCTCACAACCTATGCAATCATGCGCTTTCAGCACGGGGTACATAGCGAAATATCCCTCTTTCTGGTGAACGGGATAATAAATTAAAGGCCGCTGTGTACTTTGTACACGAGAAATGTTTTGAATCATCCAGAGAGATGCGTATGAAGCAAACGCTCCTGATGTATCGGGATCATATTTATCAACCGCAATTACAAGCCCTATACAAGCATATCCTATGGCATCTTCTATGTCCATATCATATGTTTCCGCTCTCTGCAATGCCACTCGCAAAGCTAATCGCAAGTGCATTTCAATCATTCGTTCTCGTGCATATGTATTGCCATCAACAATTTGATATTTGAGTTGCCTGATTTCCCCCCTTTGTGGAGGTATCACCATTCTCACATAAGATACGAAGGATTCAAGAGAAGGACTCAGTTCGATGATGCGAGTATATACTGCATCATAATCACTCTGTGCAAAATCATCAAAATCATCTTCATCGGAAGGAACATTACGAGTAGGAGCTTCGCTATAAACGAGGATTCCGCGAGTTGTAATAGAGTTGCTGAGCCAATCAAAGTCTTGAATAGGGAGGGAATATTCGTCAGCACAGTCCATGATATTATCAAATGTCACATAGCCCTGCTTTTCGGCAAGCTCTATCAGTTTTTCATATGCCGTTTGACGGTTTTCCATCCCTATTCACCACATTTCACTTAGAACAAAGCTTCAAAATATCGTCACTTGATATTTCATCGTTGAACTTCTCTTGAAACTCTTCAATAAAGTCATAAAGTCTTGTTACATACTCATCCGGCGATGATACTCCTTCAATAAGTTTTTCATAAAGGACATCTACGCCGCCGCGAACATAACTGTCAAAACGAGCTTCATCATCAGGATTTTCTCCCATGTGCTTAAATGCCTTGTCGATTCGCTCATCTTCGTTAGGCTCATAATCTTTGTCAAGCAACATGATCAATCTAAAATTGAATTGGAGTTCTTCCTGAGAATAGATAACACGATCGCCCATAACATTTTGGTTGTAGACCTGATTTGTCTCAGGATTCCGAGTATCATCTTGCTCAGCGGTTCTGCCATAGAGGAAACCGACTAACGGAGCATTTGCGTACACATCAACATTCCGATCAAATAACTTGGCTTTGCTGTTGCTGTCAAAGACGCTTGTTAAAGCATCCACACGAACAGCGTGTCTGCCACGAAAGCGATATTGTTTATCAAACATTTGCCCACCCCCCTACACCAACACAGTTTCAAATTCATTTTTCTTATCAAAGTAATGCCGACAGCCGATCTTGTCGCCCATGTACTCTTCTGCAAGTTCACCATCAGTATCCTTGATAAAGATAATAACCTGCTCCGCTGTATTGGGAAGCGCCTCACAAACAGTCTTGATACGCCGCTTATCGAAAGCAGATAGGGGAGCATCCATCACCAGAGGATAAGGTTCAGAAGACAGGAGCTTGGCATCATCATCCGAAGCGTTTCTGTTATTACGAGCCATCTTTATAATGCCGGTGATGAAGGCAAAAATTACCGAGATGCTTTGAGCGGTGGATGTTTCGACATCCCCATCATAGTCATTTGCATATACAGAAATATGATATTTCTCATCAATGGTTAAGTATAATCCACCTTCATAAATCTGCTTGAATATTTCGTTGATGGTAGTCTCCAATTTGCTGCGGATTTCAGCCTCGCTGGTGGCATAAACTTCAAGAAGTTCTTGGTAAATGCGTTCGGCGTATGCTTTGTAGATCTCAATCTTCTTGTTTTTATCATCCAACAAGGTAAGATTACGACGCTCTGTGTCTGCTCGTTCAGCCTCAGACTCATAACCGCCTTTTCTTAAAAGGATACGGTCCTTTTCGGCTCCACTTTCTCTGATAACTTTGTCGCACAGTTGAATCTCACTGTTGATTGCCCGGACTTTGCTCCGAACATCTCCACCGCTAAGTTTCCCTTCGATAGTATGTAGTTCATCTTGAAGATCAGTGACTTCTTCATCCTGCTGGCTTATCACAGCAAGATTATCACTTATATGGGAAAACAAATCCTGCTGAGCGTTGGCACGGCGCTTAGCTTCCTTTTTGAAGTCGCTAATCATATTGCTGATGGACTGAGGGGGCAAAAAGTCGATAAGCGCCTTAACTTTAGTGTATGGCACTGAGCCTTCATCCAAATGTGTCCCGCAAATACAGACTTTCTGGTTCAGCAAATATTCAATAGTCTTTGCGTGCATATACGGAATGTCCTTGCCAGTGAAGTCTCTGTCGGACAGAAGCTCAAGTGCGCGAGACATCAGTGCAACCGAGAAGAAGGAACTCATGTTGCTGTTAAAGTCCTTGCAAATTGCTTTAACAACATTTGCTTTAGAGTCCTTCGCTCTTGCTATCTTTTGGATAAGCCGTTCCTTTTGGCGTTGTAATTCTTCACCTTCTGCGTACTGCTTGATTTCCTCAGTCTTTTCAGCCTTCCGCGCACTTGCTTGCTCGATTTGACCTTCCAGTTCTTCCAATCTTGCATCAATTTTAGCTATTTCAGATTTGCATCGTTCGATAGTCTGAGTGTACTCTTGTATTTTTGAGTTGCTGTGGGAGTCATAGCTACTCTCATAACTGCCGATAACGCCAAGTCTGGATTTCGGATTAAAATGCTGAATAGCACTGTACATAGCATTCAATCCAAGAAGCCCTTTTACTGCTTCTGCAAAGTCAGTGGCTTTCTTTCCGGTTGAAATGTCTTTACTCATCTTCTCGATTCTTTCGCCGTCAAAGAAGAAATATCTGGACAATTCTTTCGGGAGGATTCCTTTAACTTCACTTTCACATTGCGATTTTTTGACATAGGATGTATTGCCATTTGCGTCTTTAATTGCAATATCGAAGACCGTATTATCGCCCTTGACACGATTTGAGTAGTCTTTACGGTAAGTCTGCTCCCGCATGAGCGTATAATTTACAGTTCCGTGACGCAGCTTGAGAATGACTTGAACTTTGCTTTCTTGACCTGGTTTCATCTCCGCTGCGACAAGTTTGTTAAGCATATTCTTATCGGAAAACTCTGTCTCTCCATACATACACCAAAAGAATGCTTGGGCGAAGGTTGTTTTACCCGTGCCATTTTCACCAATTATGATCGTGACATTTTTCCCGTTATCGCCCTGTGCAAAGTCGATGGATTCATGACGGAACTGTCTAAAGTTTTCCAGTGTTATCGATTCGAGTAACATTGCGCTTCCTCCTCGATCTGCTTCTTAATCCATGCGACCATCTGCTGATCGGTCATAGCCCTTGTTTTGAGATTCTGATTTTCTTGAAGGATGATTTTGCGTTTCAGGCGCTCAACAGCCTTCTCGTTTATCTCAATCTGTTCCATACTCGAAACCACCTTCCTCCGATTCTTCGTCGGTAATATGATATGCCTCCTGAATATCCCAGATCAAGTTGTTTGCGTCCATTGAGTTCTGAGAGAAGCGTCCAAATTCTTTTATCCTTGCCAGTTCATTCTTCACAAGGGTTAGATCTCTTTGAGCCTGTTCAGTTGTTAGCGATGACACTGAATCAAGAGGTCGGGGCAAGGTCACAAAGTCATAAATCACTGCATAAGGTTTGTTTTGCGCTTTCCTTAGTACACGCCCCCGACGCTGAATATACTCTTTGGGATTTGTTGTGCTTGCCAAGATAAAAGCAGTCCGAATACCAGGAATATTGACGCCTTCATCCAAGCACTTGATCGCCACTATTGCTTGAAGCCGATCTCCACGCTGGAATTGCTCCTTGATTGCTGCTCTCGTTTCCATATTTTCTCTGGATGTAAATTGAGCTACATCCATACCAAACTCATTACCGAGAATACGAGTTACTGCCTCGATTTGCCGAATATCTCCTGTATCAGAGGATGTATAATCGGCGTTCTCGTCCAACACATTGGTTGCACCACAGTACACCAGTATATTATTGTCGTGAATATAAGGTCTGATCTCTTCCCTGAGAGCATCAAGCTTTTCAGACGCACCAGCTACAATCCTTGCCCGTTTCAGTGCCAGAATCTCGCCATGCTTGTTGAGTTTATACTTTCCATTTTTACCTTTAATGACGCACTTCGACATTTCATAGGATAATTGCTCATAAGCTGTAAGTTCGTCATCATTTAGGTGAACAACAACAGGATAATATTTATACGGTGTGAGCTTATCTTCTTCTATTGCTCGATCCAAAGAATACTCAATGCACTTTTTCCCAAAGAAGGCATATAGGAGCGCGGTGCCTTCCTCATCGCGATGCCTTTCAAGGGTAGCCGACAGAGCCAACCGGTATGTAAAACGATCGTCTAATAATCTTGCGTAGGAAGCTGCACCGAAATTATGTGCTTCGTCAACGACAAGCAAGACGGGTGAATGTATTTTACTTATTTGTTCCTGAACATAACTATTCGTGAATGTAGCATTAGTACATACAAAACAGAAGAAACTTTTGTCTACTCGAATCTTCTGGTCCCTCACAGCTTTCGATAATCGTTGTTTCCAGTCTTTCTGTGGTGAGCTGCTATATCCGATGATGGGCTTCATATTAAAGCGGACAATATCTTCTACCCATTGCTCAACAAGATGCTGATAAGGGCAAACGATTACAACTGCAAGTTTGTCGTTCAAGTCTTCGGAAAGCTTTGAAATTGCACCAAGTCCGGTAAATGTCTTGCCTGTACCTGTTGCCATATCAAATATACCGTGATAATTTTCTCCTACCCACGAAGCAATAGCCTCTTTTTGATAATCATGTAAAGAGATATTTTCAGGTATGCGGGGTCCTATGGCTCTCGTTACGATTTCAATATTTCCGTCTTTCAGTGTGCGAATCTTTGAATCTTTCGATGGAAACTGCTCCTTATCCAAGTCAAAGTTTGGCGGGGACCTCCTGTATTTATCAATAAGAGCTTGTGATATGCTGGGAAACTCCAAGACTTTGATGTTAGGTTCACTGTCATTCCAAATAGAGAAAAATGCGTTCTCTTTTAGCCTTACGCGGTCAGTTTCGTTTTGATCGCCCCAGCTTCTAAAAACATCTATTGTTTCGTAATTGATGGACATTGCAGTTGCAGATTCGTTCATCGATCCGGAGAAGGCTACAATATTTCCTTCACCGTCTTCGATAAGTCCCATTTTTTCATGGTACATTCCAATACCGTTTTTCCCCTCTGTGTATGCAATGCGAATGTCCAAAATCCCATCTGCAATCAGGCAAGCAAGAAGATTGAGTCTCTGCATGGAATAGTAATCAACTTGCTCCCCGGTTATTTGGCGCAGAATAGCCCTTTCGATAATGCTGTTGCGTTCTGCATAACCCTTCTGAATGGCTTCTATATCTTCATCAGAGAGGTACGGAGAAGCAACAATCTGTATTTTACCTCCATTTGAAGCCATAGTTGCTATTCCTTTTGTGATCTCTACAAGAGAGGACGAAGAAAAGAAACCGACTGCTCTTTTGTAGACCTTTGCCTGTTCCAGCAATGGGATATAGAACTCTTGAACAACATTGTCTATAAGGGAACGATATTCATTTTTTACACTAACATCCTGTAAGCTCATGATGCGATCTCCTTATAGATTATCATTGATGTCATCAAGTGCTTCTCTCAAAACATCAAAGTCCTCATCAGTTGTAAAGCAGTTCACACTAAACCGTACCGTTCCTGCTGGGAAGGTATTAAGGAACCTATGCGCAGCAGGGGCGCACTGCAATCCAGTACGAACTGAAATGTTTCTTTCGCTGAATAACTGTCCTGCGGTGTCACTGCTTATGTCATTAAGCACACAAGAGACAATTCCGACATAATCTCGTCCGTCACAGTTTCCAACAACAGAAATAAAGTCATATTCGTTCAGGATCTCAATTAGTCTTGCTCTGTTTTTCAACTCTGCTGCGGCAAGATTGTTTATTCCCTGTTGCAATATCCATTTAACTGACGCATTTAGTCCAACTACTCCAATGGTGTTCATCGTACCAAATTCAAATCTCTCTGGCAACGATCCCGGCATATCTTGATTTGCAGAATCGAACCCTGTTCCTCCAAAGAAAACCGGTTCAAGGTCAATGGTTGGTTTCATTACAAACCCTGATATACCAGTCGGACCCAGCAGAGTTTTGTGACCAGCGAATACCGCAAAATCAAAAATGTCTTTCCCAATATCACAGTCAACAAGACCTGCTGTTTGAGCCATATCCAAAAGAGTAAGCGAGTGAAACTCTTTTGCAAGCGTAAATATTTCCTCGACCGGTGCAACTAGACCAATCACATTACTTGCGTGGCTGACTATGACTAAATCAGGCTTCGTATTCTCAAACTGAAATCTGATCCGTTGAATATCATAGCAAAGATCCTTGTTTACCGTTAATTCAACTACCTTAACCAAACCCATCGTTTCATAATGGTGAAGGGTGCGCGTTACCGCATTGTGTTCAAAGGGGCTTATGTATATGTTCCTTGCGCCTTTTTCGATAATTCCCTGAATGATAATGTTAAGAGAGATGGTAGCTGATGGCTCAAAGATAACCTGTTTTGCAGGGCAATGAAGAAGTTGTTGGAGGGCAGCCCTTGTATCGTCAACTATGCTCTTTGCGGAACTTGAAAATCCATAGTTGCCCCGTCCAAAGCTGCCACCGGTATGACGCTGAAACTGATCCATACTCTGATAAACGATTTCAGGTTTCGGGTAAGTAGTTGCAGCATTATCAAAGTAAGCCATCAGCTCACCTCCTTAACATAGTTTTTGCAATATTTCCATGATGATCTGACGCTTTTCCTGTTCCGAAATGGCGTGTCCCATGGAATCCAACGATTGAGTGATTTGGTTGTAGAGAAGTTTGCCACGATTGCTGTATGCTACTCGTTCAAAACTCTTAGTAGTGGCGGATCCATCAGCATTTACAAATGTTACCTTGTAGTTAGAAGAATCGGCGCTTTCTTGTACAGCTTCGCCTTCATAGCTTTCAGCGGTTTGCTTATATTGTTGGAGTTTGTTGGTGAATGTCTTGCAAGTGCCATCATCCCAGTCTTCAATCCTCAAGCCGGTCGAAGCTTTTGCAAGACGGACAATGAAAGAATCTTCATCGTTCGTGACAGTCCTAAACAAGACAAGGCATTTATCCGTGCCATCAGCAAAGATATGATTGAATACGGAAGGACTTAGAGAGTCACACCACTCCTTAATGGTAGATGCTAAGGACATTTTATTAGCCTGTGGCTCGTTCTGAGGCAGCATGAAAATCTCTTTGGTCTGAGCAATCAGAGACTTCTTCAAATCAGAAATAAGTCTGTCAATGAAGTTTTTCGATGCAATAATATTTTCTGCCAATCCAGCCGAAAAAGTCTCAGCATATCCGTATGCTTTGGGAAGCTTATCGAAAAGCAGTTCGTAGCTACTCGTATTTTGCTTCAATAGCTTTAACAATGACAAATGCCTGCTATCAATTTTTTTCCCGTTAGGCTGACATTTGATTTCTTTCGCATACTTTGGCAGAGACATCACCCAGCGTCTCATTGCATTTGCGATGTAATCGTATGTGTTTGCACCTTTTTCTGCATCTATGATATGATTTGCAAATGCTTGAGCCAACAGCTCTACAAAGTTCTCCTTTTCAGGATCCCAGTCAAGATAAGATAGGGAGAAAGATTTGGGATCGGCATTGATTTGGAGAAGAACATCTGCTGATGTAGGAACTTGTCCAAACTTATCCAATATCACGACTTGTTGTTTGTACTCATGGAGGACAACAGCTAAGTAAATCGGAATCAAGCCCTTGCGTAATCCAATATGATGCTCTGGAAGAGTAAGAGTATCGTACAGGACATCAAATCCAATTCGCTCATTATGTCTTGCACTCAGGACAAAGTTCTCGATGGTTTCTAACATATTCGCAAGGTTAGGATCGCCCGGACGCAAGTCAAGCGATGGCATTCCTCCTTGCTCCACCAATATACCTGTTCTGAGCAATGTGCTTCGCATGATAGAAACCTCTTGCCCAGTACCAGAAAGTCCCAAGTTGGCTTCAAGTTGGTTACGGAGCAGTGCAGCAACTAACTTACTCCGGCTATTGCTTGCAATATTTGTGATGACATCTCTATTTACTGCCTCATTGCAAATAATTGGGGTGAGGGAGTAAACATCATCACATATGTCAGCCATTAGTTCTGTTAGAGCAGCTTTCCGTTGTATATTGCGAATCCTGCCATTGAAAATATAGCTTGCCTTGTATTTTTCAGGGTGTGTATAAATAGACATAAAGTTACTAATCACTTCACGCAAATCTTCATACACAACATCGTACTCATCGAACAATACTGGATCGTCAGAAGCAGTCTCTCGCAAGAAAGAAACAGCTTCATATTCATGCGCAGCCTCGTCAATGCTTGTGAAATGATTAGGCAAAATAAAGATATGCCTATCACATTCTCTGCTTGTATCGAGGAGGATTTCCTTTAATTTTTTTATGGAGTCCTCACTATGTGGGATGATAGCGTAAATCACGCCATCTGCATCAATGGATTCGCTCTTAATAACCCAGTTTGTATCGGGTCTTACCTCGCTTTCGTCAATGAACACAAAAGAGAAGAAGCGAGTCATCTCTCGGTCATCGTTGTATCGGGAAGGATACATATAGTTGTCGAAGTTCGAGGCATTGAGGGTTTCTTTTACGGAAACCTTTTTTGCGTGAGATTCAGCATAATCGTGTATTTTCTGCTTAATATCTACGCCAGAGGTTTGTTTCAGTTTCAAAAAATCATTGCTTCTCTTGAGGTAGATAACATAATCACGCTCAATAAGATTATCTATGGCAGTCGTGATCTCAGGCACCGTATAAGCAGAAGAGAAAACGCCAACGATCTCATCCTTTGTGGGCTTTAGCCTATCAAATTGCCCAAGCACATAGAACAGAGAAAGCGTCTTTACGATTTTTGCCTCTAAAGACTCTTTGGAAATCCGTGACAGTATGTTTGCAGTTAAAAGATAGTTCTGGTGTATCTCACCGGCATAAACTTCTTTCTTGAAAAGCGGCTCGAAGTAGTCATAAATGACATCCGGGGTAATAAACTCAAACCTATCGTCTGAACACGCCAAGTAAGACGGTAGTGTTGCACTTCCCGCTGCGGAGAGAAAAGTGAATAGAGTGCGTTCATTCTGCGCAACGCGCTCAGATAGTCTCGGCAGAATAAATGTCGAAACAGGGTGTAAAGGGTAGCAGCCATATAATGCGATATTCAATTCATCGCTGTTCTCAGAGAATAGCGGATGGGTAGCATATCGCTGGGAAATTGCTCCAAAATCATCTTCATGTTCCTTGATAAAGGCGCTCCACAAAGTCTCATCTTTTTGAATTACGGATGAGATGATTTCATATGTCTGAGAGAAATTGTTGTTCAAGTGGATATGCTTGAAACGCTCTGACACCCCACGCCACCCATCAACTTTTTGCTTGGGCAGTTTGTCAATATAATTCGCAATTTCTTTGTGGGAAATAAGCATCAAGTGGAGCTGCATCTTGCCACTTCGATTACATTTTTCAGCAAAGTCTTGGAGCATCTTAGTATCACTCAAAGATGCTTCCGTAATATTTGCTTCAAGATATTTGCTGAATTCATCGTAAACCACATACATTCCGGTGAAGCCTTTGGACATCAAACCCTTAGCTACACTTTCGTATAGTTCAACAACATCAAAACCAAGAAAGGGATTGAAAACACTTCCTGCGGTCAGTGTCGGATAAACCCGTTCAAACTGCTCATAAGCAGAGATGTCGTAAGTAGAAAGCGCATTTATAAATGCAGCAACCGGCATATCAATAGCTGCTTCAAATGCCGTATAGGTTTCGGGAAAATCTTTTTCCCATCTTTCAATAACAGAGATAGCAGCTTTGTAATTCGTTTCCGGCATGACATCAAGAAGATCGTTATCCGAGAGCGTTCTTTGCAATGCCAGTAGGAAAGCTTGGGACAAACTTGTGTTGCTACCTGTTATTACAACCGGAAGTATTTTATTTGGACTCTCATAATAATTGAGAACACACTGTTTTAGCTTTGGGTGTTCTTCCAGTTTAGGGAGAAGTTTTTCAAATAAACGCAAGTCGCGTTTCATCAGGATTGAGAGGATAGTCAGAACGATATGTGACTTTCCTTTGCCATATGCCCCGATCAAAACACGAGAACGCTCAGTGGATGTCTCAGCAGTGCTTAGAAGGATTTCTTCAAGGAGACCGAGTGATGACTTTGTAGGTATGAAGTTTTTCAGTTTTTCATTGCTGCTCAGGTCATATCCAATATTAACCGAATACTGGAAACCTGATGCAACAGAGATCATTTTGCTCATAGTTCTATCTCCTGTCACTGCTTGTTTATGCCTGTATAATACGCATCAACACAGTCCTGGAATGTAAGGTCTTCTAAAATGTGAATAACATCCAAACCGGCAGTTCTGTTAATTTTAATTTTTCCAATTCTCTCAACCTGATATAAAACATCAAGCATGGAGATTGCATCGAGATTGAAGGTCTTGCCAATGTTGCAGGGAGCAGTTAGTAATTCATTGAGGCTAATTTCTTTAGCTCCTTTTGCCTGATCAACAATTACAGCTAAAGCGATCCATGGATCGATTGAGTTTGCGAGAGGTATCGCTTTCCGATATGTTTTCTTTTCTTTGCTGAGTGTGTCGATCAGTCCGAGTTCTCCAAATGGACAATCAATGTTGCTCTCTGGTGCTATGCGATTGGGGTTGGATTTATATCGCGGTAAATAAGTATTTATGATACACGAGAAATCATCGTTGAGGGATCGTATTGCAACACTTACCTCGCCTTCTTCCATGCGGATGCGTCTCTGCAAAAACTCTACGAAGTCATCTCTTGAGAACTCCGTCATATTAAACTCATTAAAGAAAAAATACCACGCAGTTGCCTCATCTTTATTTGAAGATAACCGATAATGGAGTAGGTATAGCGTACCCAATTCTTCTATGTAGCGATCATTTGTAAAGACACTATTTCCGAGAGAAGTAAAGGTTTGAACGCGCTTGCCGCTGCTCGGCTCTTCGGTTAAGCCCACTGCTTGAAGCCAATAGCGGAGAGCTTTAACCATGTTTGCGCCTATTCCGAGGACATCCATAGGGTTTTCGTCTTTAGCAACGAACACATCTGGTTTCTTCTGGACATACTTCATGCCCTTGCTAAGCCAACCTTTTCTTATAAAAAATGTATCATGGGCACGAAACTTCATTGCCATAAAAAAACCTCCATTGCTTACTTTGTCCTAAGATATTTGTCCATCATGCAGCCGCCGTCAAGATACTTTGCAGTCATACAAGCCTTACAATGGACGCATTTTTCCGGGTCGATGAAGTAACCGAAACTGCTAATAGTAATGGCACCAGCTCGACAAAGCGACTCACATTTCAAGCACTTTCTACAAGCGTTGAATTTCCTTATTTGATACCCAACCATGCGTTGTAAATCGTCATGGTCTGCAACATTCATTGTTCTAACTTTTACGGCATATTCATAACCGTCTTGACTAAAAGGTTGGAGAGAGAGAATTGGGATTTTTGTTTTGTGATCGAGAACAACAACTTCTCTTAGCAACTTTCTACCCAGTTCAGGTGCTACTCGTCCAAACGGTACAAACATCCCTATAAGCTCATCATCAAATGGTCTGACCAGCCGGTATATTTTGGCATGATCTTCGGCTGTGCAGTTTGTGAATCTAATCTTTACATCACTTGCTGATGCAAGACCATTGCCGCCTTGACGAGCTTTCCATTTTCCAGTATCTACATATACTTCGGGATCTGGTTTTCCTATTTTCTCTGCGAACTCCAACAAAAAGTTACGCCATTTTCTGGATTGCTCAGGCATATAGATTTTTGACAAAAACTGAGCGCGTTGGTTATTGTTAGGGCAGCACCAACAGCCTACACGATCGTAGCCGAGACGATAAGCGTCGTTGAAGTCTACATTTTCTGCGATTATGTAGAGCCAAATATCTATGTCTTTCCAGAAGAAAATCGGAGATGCCACTGTTTGCTGCTGAATCTTTACAGCATCGGCACTATCTTCAATTCGATTATATTTGCTCCGGCTTACAGACTCCGATTTCCTAATTCCATAGAATGTGAGTATTTGCTGACTACGGTACAAACTATTTATTACTCTTGTAATTGGTCCTGTTTTGAACATAGAACAGCACCAGCGCATCATTCTTGCAGGTGGTCCTATATCTTCGCAGACATCATAGAAGTTCTGATCGTCATTTTTGGCTACCTGAAAAATTGCATCAGGATGGTTATCCCGAAAACGCTGAGCATACTCTATTGTGCTTGGAAACTCTAATGTCGTGTTTCCAAATATATGAACAAGCGACGGGTTGCTCAAAGCCTTAACCGCCAAATCTGCTGTAACTGTCGAATCTTTGCCTCCTGAGAAAGACAAAACGATTCTTTCTTCGGGGAAGTTTTTGGCAGCTTTACGAATGAAGTTATGTGCTTCATCTATGAGATAATTTAACCGGTCACGGTTAGCCGAGACGAAGGTCGCCATGTGCTTATCAAAAAACTTGTATGTATTCTCACTCTGGTACTGATGCAGCAGCTCTGCGATTTTATCAGTGTCAACATTTTGGTATAGCCCGTTAGGAATTGAAATAGATTTGCCATCAATGTAATAACGATTGTTGCTTGCCCATACCGAGTTCTCAATATACTGATGCGGTTCTTTTTTCAGAAGAAGCTCAACAAGTAACCGCTCCTCGGGAAATACAGGACGAAGGTCAGCGGTCATATATTTTGTTTTACCCTTGCAGAGGGGGCAAGTACCTTTATCCGCTTGAGACGCCGTTTGAATTATTGGCGTGTGACAATGGTCGCACCAATATATTTCCACGGGGAGGTCCTCAATAGTTTGAGCACCACAAAGAGGGCAAATGCTATCGTTAGTTTCAATATTACAGTTGTTGCACCACATGAATGACCCCTCCTTTCGTGGAATTAGATTTACAGCTTCTCAACATAAGTATAGCAAATACAAAGTACAAAAAAATGGACTTATTCCCCTTCAATTTTTACAGCCTCACAAATATCGCCAATGTCGCAGTCCAAGTAATCGCAAATGCGCAGAAGGACAGAAAGAGCTACTTCCTCTCCTTTGTTAAGCTTACACATTGTTCCGGCAGAGATGCCGACATCCCTTTTTAGTGTAACTTTCGTAATGTCTTTTTGAATAAGCAGTACCCATAGCCGTTTATAGCTTATCTTCATATTACACCTCAAGCTTTCATGCACCAGTGTGGATACAGATATACAGCTTAAATTATAGCATACACATTCGGTGTTTTCAATTAGTTCCTCTGATAATTCACAAAAAAGTTTCAAGAACGCGAGCTATATAATCGTATCGTCTGTGGGAAATGTCTGAACATATTAGACGAAGAGCTATAACACTGGTCAAGCCTTAATTCAATATGAAAAAGCTCATCAATCCGTTACTCTTGATGGATTGATGAGCTTTTCATTATTCCAGTTCGCTTCTTCTCTTGGTTTTCTGCTCCTGAGATGCAATGGGCCTCAAATAACTATCGACATTCGCCTTGATAGTGTCGATTTGCTTGGCTTCCTTCTTGAGCTTGGCTCTTTTGTCATAGAGCCGCTGCTGCTCTTCGGTCAGTCGTTCTTGTTCTGCTTGTAGAGCCTTCATTCTGGGAAGTTTTCTATCACCCTGAACGGCAAGGAGCGTACTCTTTGCTGCCTCAAAGATCACTAACTCGGCTTCATGCTTTGCCCGGAATGTGGTCTTGTCTTTGGCTTTCTGATAGGCTTCATTGACCGGCTTGAGCCGCTGATAGTTGCCGATATTTTTGATTAGCGGCTGTATCTCCCGAAGTCTGGCTTCGACACCTTTCAGCTCCTTGCTGATGCGGTCATAGGAGCTGTGAATGTCCTCAGCCTTTGCTTCAAGGTCGGCATATTGGAGAAGGTTGTTCTCGGTGAGATAGTTGAGTGTTCGCGCAGCTTCTTTGAGAATTGTGAGCTTCGCTTTATGCTCGTAACCTTTGCTGCCGATGAGCTGGATGCGCTCCTGAATATCGCTGATGAGGGAGATACCACGGCGAGAGGTCTGCATCTGGCGCTTGCGGTTCCCGCGCCCCTGAATGCGCTCTTTGATCCGTTCCTCGGTGTAGTTGTCGCCGATGGTCTTTGCACGGGTAAAACGCTCCTGTCCCTCAGCACGGAAAGAGATGTATTTTCCGGTCTTGATTTCATATCCGGCTTCCTGCATGAGCTTCAAAAACTCATCGTAATCCTTCGCTGTGATGATGCAGCGGTCGATGGTCTGTTTGAGCTTTTGCTTCCAGCTCGTACCGCGTTTAGCCTCTGTGTATTCCTTGTAGTCCATGCCCTTGCTTTGTGATGGCGGGATCACGGAAAGTCCGTGCTCCTTACAGATTTCATCGCTGAGCTGGCGCATTTCCCGATATGTCCGCTTGTTACTCCGATAGGCATGGTAGTCTACAAAATTGATAGCGTTAAAGATGATGTGATTATGGCAATGCCCCTTGTCTATGTGGGTGGCGATCACATACTCATACTTGCCTTTCAGCCATTCGTCGGCAAACTGCTTTCCGATTTCATGCGCCATCTCCGGCGTGACTTCTCCGATGTCGAAGGATTGAATCAGGTGTCGGGCAATCACCTTCGGCATCTGCATTCCTTGCTGAGCAGCGAGATTTCGCGTCCACTCAAATTCCTTTGCCGCTGCGTCGCTGGCAGCACAGCCGAAAGAGGATACATAGAGCTGATCGTCAGTCTTCGCCGGGTCGAGGATGTAGGCAAGTGCCTTGTTTACAGTTCCTCGGATTGGCTTGATTTTAGTAACTGCCATATTTCCTTTTGCCTCTCTTTCAGCTCCACAACATCATCCTCATAGAGGTTTCCCTTTGAGTTGATGCGGCGACAAATCAGGTTGATATTTGACGCTGCACGGCTGACAGCGGATGCGAGCTTTTTTTGCTGCGTGTAGTCCACCTTGATGATGTAGCCGTCAATCGCCATCTTCCTGAGATACGCTCCCATATTCTTTGTTCCGAGCTGCGCCATCTTTGATTTGATGATCCGATGCTCATTTTCTGACACGCAGAACTCAATGCGGATTGGCCTTGTTCTATTTGCCATAGGCAATCTGTCCTTTCGTAAAGATAGAGGGTTTGGGAGACATCCCAACAAGCATTTTGAAGAGTAAGGGGAGGGTTCCCTTACTCGAAAATCGCCGTGTGTACGGACACCGGCTGTGCTTGCTATTCTCTCAAAATCGTATTCCCGGTGCTTCTCCCCGTAAAAATCCCCTTCACTTTACAACGGACATTTTTTTGCCGCTTGTCCGGTTTCAACCGAAAAAAGACGCTCAAAAAGCATCTCTTTCCATTCTTATCCGATTTATCTTTTTTCGCCTTTCCCGCGTTTCTCGTAGTCCTCATCAATCCGGCTTTTCCAATCCGCACCAAGCGGGGCGCTGCTGCGGACGGCAGAGATGGCATCGTTCAACACCTCATAATTGAGCTGCGTTCCGGCACTGTCAGAGTTGTAGTTGACGGCTCGGTCGGCTCCGATCCCAAAGTGCCGTGCCGTTTCCACTGCGTCGATGTTTGCGCCGAGGAACAGGAACTCCCAACCATACTTCGTTTTCTGACGCTGGATCATCTTCTTCACCCGGTCGCTGCTGTAAAACCGGCTGGCGTTCTCCATTCCGTCCGTGGTGATGATAAACAGCGTATGCTCCGGGACATCCTCCGGTCTGGCATACTTATGGATATTCCCGATGTGATGAATTGCGCCTCCGATGGCATCCAGAAGAGCAGTGCAGCCGCGAACGGTATAGTCCTTGTCGGTCATCGGTTGAATATCCCGGATATTCACGCGGTCATGGATAACCTCGCTCACATTGTCAAAAAGGACTGTGGAGACGAGCGCTTCGCCGTCCTGCTTCTTTTGCTTGGCGATCATTGAGTTAAAGCCGCCGATGGTGTCGGCTTCCAGCCCGCTCATAGAGCCGCTGCGGTCAAGGATAAAAACGATCTCGGTTAAGTTCATTTTCATGATAATTCCTCCCATATAGAAAAACTGTGACTGCTTTTGCTTACAGTCACAGTATAGGAGAAATAGCCTTTGGTTTGGTCGCATGGAAAGCGACATTCAAAACAGATCTCGGAACAGCTCACTTTCAATGTCGGCGACATCATCCAGCGGGATTTTCGTCCCGTCTGTGAGCATCATCCAGCGCTCAAACCCGTCTATCTTTTTGAGGTTTCCATCCTTTGTCACATACGCTCCGCCGGACTTCTTTGCATCCGGGACGAAGTAGGTTACGGTCAGAGCGGGATGGTCGCCAAGTCTTTCCATGAGGATCTGTTGCTTCCTATCCAGCGCCTCTTTTTCCTCTTCACTGAGGTCGATCTTTTCATCTGTCAACCGTCCGGTTTCATGAATTGCGTCATCATATCCGGTGAGAGCGGCAAACGGGGAGAACTGCGCAGCCCTGTCCAGCATCGGCATCTGCGGCCTCTTCGACGAGACATGGTGGGGAAGATAGATGATGTCTTTGTATTCGTCACTCATGCCTTATGCCCTCCGATTTGTGCGTTCCGGTCCTTCGCTGTTGCTCCTTCCTCAAGGTTCATCCCCTTGAGAATGGCATTCTTCCCAAACTTCTTTTTGATGGTGAGCATGGCTTGCTGTACCCGCTTTTCCTTCGCAAGCTCTTCATCTTCCTGCTTCCGCTTGGCATCGAGTGCCGCATAATCAGTGAAGAGGTCAAGCTGCTCAAAATCTCCGTTTGCTGAGGGTGCAGAGGCTTCGTCAATTACATGAGTTGCCGTGACATTCAACCGTCGGATGAGCAGATTCTTGTCTGTGATCCGGTCAAAGAGTTCACCGGCGGCATCCATAATCCGCTTTGTGGAAGATGTGTACCGCCCCAGATTGATTGTGCCGTGGGAATGCTTCGGTATCTGGCGCCCATAATGGTCTTTTACTATATCGCCGTGATACTTTTTCCGGCGCTCCGGGTCGGTCAGGTTCTCAATGTCATAGCCTATCGTGACAACGAGCTGGTCGGTGACAAAGCCCTTGCTCACCAAATCCATTGACAGATTATCCGCCATTTCCCGGAGAACGAGGCGCGCCTTATCTGCTTCATAAGGCTGGTGTAGTACCTGTCCCGATCCTAAGCTGTTGCTTTCTGGCTTGTACGCCTTAACTGCCTCAACCGTGCAAGGCTCCCAGCCCCATGCGTGGTCAATCAGCAGCTCCGCATTCTTGCCAAAGAGCTTGTAGAGCAAGTCCTCATCTGTGACGGAACGGCGGGCAATATCGCCCATTGTGAACATCCCGTTTTCCTCAAGCTTCTTGGCGTACCCTTTGCCTACACGCCAAAAGTCGGTGAGGGGCTGGTGTGACCAAAGCGCTTTCCGGTAGCTCATCTCGTCCAGCTCCGCAATGCGGACTCCATTCTCGTCTGCTGGTATGTGTTTGGCGACAATATCCATCGCCACTTTGCAGAGATAGAGGTTGGTGCCAATCCCGGCGGTCGCCGTGATGCCAGTGGTCAAGAGGACATCCAGTATGAGCTTCATTGCAAGGTCATGGGGCGAGAGGCCGTAGGTGGCAAGGTAGTCCGTGACATCCATGAACACTTCGTCGATGGAGTAGACGATGATGTCCTCCGGCGCAACATACCTCATGTAAACCTGATAGATACGGGTGCTGTACTCCATGTAGTACGCCATGCGGGGCGGCGCGATGATGAAGTCTATCGCAAGAGAAGGGTTCTCTTGCAGCTCGGAGAAGAGGTACGACGAGCCTGAGAGCCTTCGCCCTGGCGCGTCGTGCTGCCGCCCAGCGTTTGCTTCCTTGACGCGCTGTTTGACTTCAAACAGCCTTCCGCGCCCGGAGATGCCATAACTCTTGAGCGAGGGCGTGACCGCAAGGCAGATGGTCTTATCTGTCCGGCTTTCATCCGCTACAACAAGGTTTGTGTCGAGCGGGTCTAAGCCGCGCTCACGGCACTCAACCGAAGCATAAAAGCTTTTCAGGTCGATTGCGATATAGGTGCGCTGTTTCATGCTTCGGTTGCCTCCTTTTCTTATTCAAAAACTACAATATAATCTTTAGTGAAGTCCTCAAACATCTCATTTGTGCTGCTCAATACATTGAATAGCTCATCTTCAATTTTCCCCCTTACATAAGCATCCTGCATTTCGGGCTTCTTGACAATCACCCATTTGAGTTGCGTGTATGAGTATTTCGCAAAAGCGATCCATTGGGGATAATTTATCGCCATCGGATTTTTTGTGAAATAAATTTTTCCTGCATTTGCTGCTGTCGCTCCTGCGTTAGCTATAAACAGCATGGTCGCCAGTTTGGGGTGCCTCTTTCTGTCGAGAGAAATAGGAATAGAGGATCGAATGCTATGACCTTCCTTGATGCGCTTAACTGCATATCCAAGCCTAACAATCACCTCTGATACCATTACGGGGATTGATAACGAGCAAAAATGGATAAAGTCATATCCCTCGTAGTACATACCTTGAACAATCTCGGCAATCGTCTGTTCTTCTTCGCCGATGCTCCCAAATTGCAAAAGATTGAAAAGTCCCATCAGTGGAGCCGGTAAGCCCATCGAGGTTGTTATGTCCGTCTTGAAATGAATGATCTGCTTGGCAATCGCTGCAAAAATATCGCTCTCTTTCCGGTCGGCATAATTCTCCATAACCTGAGAGACAATGTTACCAGCTTTGTCGATTGTTGTCATCCTGCCTGTAAGAATATCAACTACGCCAACAACAAGCCCCAGCAATGGATCATGCCCCAGAGAGAGAAGCCGATGATAGTATGCCGATAAGCCTTGAACATACTCAGTGGTATTCCGGTTGTCCTGCGCATCGTAAGGCACTTTGCTTTCTTTGCTGTTAGCCAACTTTTGCATTTCATCTTCCGGGTATTTTTTCTCAAAATAGTCCCGGATATAGTTTGAGAGCGTCCCAGCCGACAATCCTTCTGGCCCCTTCTTCGGAATCCCCACAAGAAGAATGTCAATAGCTGCGCTTGTCAAAGCGGCAAAAGCACTGATTGCAACATCCATTCTGTCAAGACGATTTAGTGCCGCATATTCGGCATTGAGCTTCCTGACTGCGGCAGAGTTTTCTCTCAATTCATCTTCTGTAAAGAGTGCTTCCAAATCGCAGTCTGTGCCAACATGACGCTCAGCTTCAAGGCAAAGGGACTCCCATTTAGGAACAATCACCGTCCTTCGATTATTTGAGACAACCTGCAAATTAGGCTTTTCAATTTTATAACCGAGTTTTCTCAACAGCGCCTCGCTGGATGCAATACAAGCATCGGCACTTTCAGTAGATGGGAAATGTATTTCAGAAAGCTCCGCAGACTGATGTGCAAGTACCATATTCAACTGTCTTTCAAAATCCGAATAGTTATACTTGCTCATCCTGTACCACCTCTCTCTGGAAATCCTCCAATGCTTTTTGTAGCTGCTGATTCAGGCTCTCCAAGTAATCTTGACGCTCGCGGCTCATCTGTGCATCGTCTCTTAATGCTTGAATCAGTGCCGCTTGTTTACTTATTGCCTCTTTTTGAAGACGCTCCTTTTCAGCTTGGATCTGTTTTTGCTGTTTATCATCTATGTAGTCTGCAACACCGGAGACGATCAATGCAGCCACAGGAGCAGCCAAAACAAATGCTCCGGTCCCTTTTCCACCGCCAAAAACCTTTCCAACCGCCTCGGCTGCTTCATTCACAAGCTTTATGAGGTTTTGCATGGAGTCTTTGCTGTTGAAAACCAGATTACCCATATTCGCCCTCCTATGCAACGCCCAAATCCTTGCTCAAATCTTTGATCGCTTGTTGTAGAAGGATATTAAGGCTTTGCAAGTAGTCAATGCGCTCTTTGGCTGCATCGGCTTCCTCTTTTAGCGCCTTGATTATACCTTCGTGCTTTTGAATGGCTTCTTTGTAGAGGCGTTCTTTCTCTTGCCTGAGCTGTTTGCTCTTGAGATGAGCGGCAACACCAACCCCTCCCGCAGCAAGGGCAGCTACCGGAGCAGCCAAGACGAACACACCCGCCACCATTCCTCCGCCAACGATAGCCCCTGCTGCTGCAAGACCCGAAGTGATTCCAGCCGCAGATAAGCCCACTGTACCCAGACCGTAGAGCGCAAGGAAGGAACCTACACCTCCAATTCCAGCGCCCAAAGCCCCCGTCAAAACCTCTGGAATTGCGCTATGCCGGATAGTTCTTGTTTTGTCGTTTACTGCAACAGCGGCTTCATTCAGGACATTGACCACTTGTTGCAGAGAATCGACACTTTGAAAGACCATATCCTTTTTCTTCTTTACATAATTACCCATATCTATCTCCTTACGCTCCAAGCAAGCTCTGGTCAAAGGCGAACAGAGCCTCGTTGATCTCGAAAACATTGTAGTTCCCATGCTCGATGAAATATTCAATAATGATGTCAAACTTGTTGGAGTGTGAGAGGGCAAAGCCCGCCTTCATGAGCATTTCTTTCGTTTCATCCAGCGGAAGCTCCAAGGCAAGCGCAAAGGCAAGCGCCGTGGGCTTCGACGGTTTATACAGACGGTCGCTGCGGATCTTCGAGAAGAGCTTGCGGTCGATATTTGCTTTCTTGTAGCACTGCGCGTCAGTCATGCCTTTCTCGTCGATTTTACGAAGCAGCATTTCGGAAAAGCTTTCGTCGATCTGCGAAAGGGCATCATCCAGCGTTTTTGCACTCGCCGCCATTGGAGCCAGCGGGGCACCGAATGTCTCTTCTTCCGGCTCATCCGAAAGCATCTGCATCCGGCGAAACTGCTCTGAACGGCTGTCAGTATGTTCGTCCACATAGTTATCGTCTATGTATGCGGCGATGTCAGAGAACAGCTTCTCGCCAATCTGATATGCTTTGCGGTCAAAAATGACGATATAGACCGTCATGTCATTTTCCAGAAGAAAGTCGCTGACTGTGTCTATGGCAACCTTCAACGCCTGGTCTTTCGGATAGCCGTATATACCCGATGAAATCAGCGGAAAGGCAACCGTCTCACAGCCGTGTTCCTTCGCCAACGCCAGAGAAGTGCGATAGCAGGAAACAAGCTTTTCCCGTTCTCCATGCTTGCCGTCCCGCCAGCGCGGGCCGACGGCGTGGATCACATACTTGCAGGGAAGCCTATATCCCTTTGTGATTTTCGCACTGCCGGTTTCGCAGCCGCCTAGCGTCCTACACTCGGCAAGCAGCTCCGGCCCTGCAGCCCGGTGGATGCAGCCGTCAACACCGCCGCCTCCCAGAAGGGAACTGTTTGCCGCGTTGACGATAGCATCAACCTTCATCTTTGTGATGTCGTTTCGTACAATTTGAAGGGGCACAATTCCACCCGCCTTTCAACTTTTCAAAATCACCCATCTTCATTGTCAACTTTACAATGGGAAGTCATCAAAATAACGCTATATCTATTTTGTATTCACCATCAATCAGTATATAGTCCAGATCATTTTCTTTCGCAAGAGACAAGGTACGCGCATTATCTTTCAACACATTATCTAAAGTACAATCCTCATCATCTAAACGGTTTTCAATAACATTTGCAAATTGTTTTATGTCATCGAAATGCATTCTTATGTAGTTTTCACTCATCGCAAGGCAATAGCCTCGTATATCTTTGCGGTATTCGTCAGTAAAATCTTTTTTCCAGTCAAATGGAATGTAGCATCCCTCAATAATCAAATTTTGCCGATTTTCAATTACGGTTTTAATTATTTCCCGGACAATCGGCCATAAAAACATCGTCAATTCGGTATCATCGCTCACAGGTGTAAGCTGTGTGTTTCCACTGCGAATCATCCCCATTTTCAAATGGTCAATCGACAAATACGGATAGTTGTATTTTTCGAGGAGTTTTTGAGCCAACAGAGTTTTTCCTGTGTGAGACGCACCGGTAATCAAAATAATCACTTTTGTTTCACTGCTCCTATATAGGGCTTGCTGCTCTTTATATCAGATCTTTAGAAGAGCAAGCACGCTTATTTATTCTTGTGTTTCTACAATGCCAAAGTCGATCAGAATGTTCTTATCGGCATTCGGCGGATAGACAATGCCCGTCATCTCATACTGATAGCGCCGTATCTTCCGAAAGTCTTTAATCGGCTCCGGCGCATAGGCCGCTGTCTCGCAGCTCTCATATTCCGGCATACCGGCAAGGTCATCCGCAGCCGCTTTAATCAGCGCATCGGTCACATCGTCAATGTCTTTTCCGTACTCAACGGCAACCAGCTCGTGCTTCTTGACATCTTTCTCAAGATTTCCAAAGGAGCGGTAGAGAAGATATTTCATGGTTCAGTCCTCCTTGTGCTTTTCATCGTCCAAAACTTTTTCCAATAAGGCGGTGAGCGTGGCGGCAATCAGCTCATAACTGATTGCGTCAGGGTCTTTCTGAATTAAGTAGCTGGCTACTGCCTTAAATGCGGTGGTCTTGTCCACATGAGTTTCATTGTCAAACCGGTCGAGGATTTCCCCAATCAAACGGACAACGGCTTCATCTTCCTCGCTGATACCTATATTGAGCATAGCCGCCAGCTCTTCGTCCTCAGCAAGCGTTTCAAATTTCAGATAGTCGCCGTATTCCTCCGACATGATTTCCTCAAAATAATTGATCATAACATGAAAACGGAACTTGCCGTCTTCCTGCGTGGTAATGCAGCAATAATGCGCCTTTTCCCCGATGTCTTTTAAGAGCGACATATCCTCCGAATCATCAAACTCAAGCATAGGCAGCGTCAGGTCGATGTGGGCATCCCAATGTTCAAAGTCAACGACACCATGAATCTTGCCGTGATGACGCTTTGCAAACTCATCGCATCTTTCCAATAAATACTCGTAGTTTTCTTTATCCTTCGGGACTATCACCTTTGGGATAGCATCCATCTTTTTTGAAAACTCTTCTAAAAAGCCACCGGGGGCGTTTACCCGGTCAAAAATTGCTTGAGCCAGTGGGTCAGGCTTGTCTTCTTCATAGTTACGGTCGAATACAATGTTCTCCATTTTCTCCATCGTTTTACTCACTCCCAACTTTAACAAATCAGTTTTGGCGCAAATTGCGGATGACAGCCAGAGAAAGAATATTTAAGTATAGATAGCCCAGCTCATGGATGAAGTCCACATCAATCTCAAGGAATGTGGTGCGGAGCTGTGCATAGACAAGGCGGAACAGATCCATCTCCGGCGGGGTATCGAACAGGTTCAGGCTAAGGATGGCCGTTTCTGCTTTCTCCCATGTTTGGGATGCCTCAATCTCTGAGCTGGTCATAACAGCCGCCAGAATTTCACTGACTGCCAGTTTCCCGTCCACCGGCTCAATTTCGCCTTTGAACTGCCGGAGTACATCTGCCTTCTCCTTGAGGGGGACGATTTCGCAGCTATCGTCAAGCTCAATGGCGATAATCTCTGCAATGCACTCACGCCAAACAGCGTACCCCGCGTTGATGATGCCGTCTTCTTCCTTGGTCTGCGCGTAGTCTTCACAGTATTCGTCATAGAAGCTCTTCCCGTCCAATTCGTGGTGAGCGCAGTAGATGTGCGCCAGCTCATGCAGGAAGATATGGAGCAGTTCCATCGGTTGATAGGGTATGTCCGTGCGGAGCAGGATGCCGTCCTTACCGCCGTTATCCATTCCGATAAAAGAGGACGCCCGGAAGTCAAAGTAGCCTTCCTCCTGATACCGGTCGTTCAGTCGGTAAGGAAAATACTTGGAGCAGAACTGCTCGAAAATTTCTTTCTGATCCACGGTCATGAAACAGGTAAGGATAATGTTATCCTCGGAGAAGTCAGCACCCATCCTGTCGTTAAAAATCGCTATGGCACGGGCAAGATAAGCGTCATAGTTCAAATCGTTCGTCGCCTCCATCGTAAAGTCTTTATTTCAGGAAGTCGCTTTTATGTTCAATGCGCCGGAGGTCATACCCGGTTTCCGCCAAGTGGGCAATTTTTAATGCGACAAGGTTAATGTCCGTTTCCATCGCCCGTGCGATCTGCTCGGATGTATAGCCATAGCCATAGATGTATTCAAGGATCTCATCAGTGTCGAGCAGGATTTCTGCTGCGACGATGTTCGCCTCATACTCTGGCTTTGTGGTCATGTCGTACAACATGAACTCTTGTATTGCGCTTCCTTTTGCCAGATTTCGGTGCAACTGGTCATGCCCAAGCTCATGAGCACAGACAATCCGCTGCATCCGCCCGCTCAGGTTTTCGTTTATGAAAATAAAACGGCTGCGCTTGATCACCCGGTACATCCCTTTCAGAGGGCCGAAGTTCTCACAGAACAGGACCTCAATGCCAAGCTGCCGTGCTATGCTAAACGGATCTCGTGTCCCGCAGCGTTTCACAAGTCTGCTGCCGACCTTCGAGAGATTTTCAGCATTCATCGTCTCACCTCCCGCTGATGGAGGCATCGCAAACAGCGAAACACCTTACTGTTTGCTCGTCCCCTTACGGTATTTCTTCGGAGTGTATTTCTTGTTTTTCTCTTTGGCGATCCAGTAAGCATCGTTCAACGCCTTCATAGCGCCATCGAGCGCTTCATCACTGAGCCGCCCACCGGCAAACATACCGGTCACTTCACTGACAAGCTCGTCAATATCTCTGGCTGCTTTAGAGCCGCCCTTCTCATGCGCCGCGACGACAAGCATTCCACTTTGCCCAAGCAGATACTCAGGAGTGGTATCTAAAACCGTCGCTAATTTCTCGACAACCTCGTACTTCGTAGGCTTGCGGGTACCCAACTCATAATTCTGAATAGTCCTTGCGCTTATCGACACTTTTTCCGCAAGCTGCACCTGTGTGAGATTCGCTTCCAACCTTTTTTCCCTTAGTCTGTCCTTGAAGCTCATAAGGCACCTCTTTCTAAAAATTTTTGTGAACACGAACAGAAGTTTCGTCAAAGTGGTTGACACGAAAATGCCGTTCGTGCTATACTCTTTGCAAACACGAAAGTACCGTTCGTGTTAATGATACCACACGAACAGTGCGGGTGTCAACAGAAACAAACGAGTTATGCGCGGTTTTGCGTAACTTTCAGGACAATAGGAGGTAGGCTATGACGAACACACATTGCCGGAAGGCGTATGTTTCGGTCAACTTGGATGTTGACGAAGAAGGAGTATGTCATCCCCGGTTCATCCGCTGGGAAAACGGCCTGATTTTTCAGATTGACCAAATCCTGTACAAATGCCGTGCCGCCTCCAAGAAGGTAGGCGGTGGGGGCATCCGTTATACTGTGATGATCCGTGGAAGGGAATCTTATCTCTTCCAAGAAGGCAACAAATGGTTTGTAGAAGCGAAGGAGGGAGCGAGATGATTTTGTCACACAGAGATATTGAAGAGATCGCAGCAGCGGTCACGAAGGACTTCAACGAGTTCTTCTTCGGCCCTGATACCGATGGGGCGCGTTTGCCTCGCGGTACACCGATTGACCAGTTTGCCAGCGAATATCTCGGCCTCAATGTCTCTTTTGCAGACCTGTCTACCGATGGAAGCATCTGTGGGCTGACGGCTTATGCAGATACCGAGTACATTATTGAGAAAGACGGGATGCAATATTCCTTCCCTCTGCACCGCAATCAGGTCTTGATGGATGCGAGCTTTATTCAGCCTTTCCAGATACGCAAGCTCTGCGGGAAGCGCCGCTTTACGCTCGCCCATGAGTGCGCCCATCAAATTCTGTTTCAGATGGAGACGGATAAAATCCGGGAAGCCTGTCGGCGGAAATACTCCGCCCGGGCAGCATACTCTCTTCGGGAGCTAAAGACCCGCGAGGACTGGAATGAATGGCAAGCCAATGTCTTAGGGGCGGCAATCCTGATGCCCCAGCGGGAAATAGACCTTGCCGTTGCGTACTACGCCAGAGGCAGGAAGCTTATCAGCTACGATGGCACCTATGCCTATTGGGACAAGGTTGCCCTTGATAGGATCTGCCAGCAGTTTGGTGTTTCCAAGACCGCCGCAGTCATCCGGCTGAAACAGCTCGGCCACTTGGAAACCCGGCCATACAGTGAGTATAACGATCCGTTGGAGGTGTGGGCATGAAGAAAAACATCCGTGTCTCAGATCCTTCACCGGAGATGCAGGAGAAAATCCGCAGGGCGCGAAGCGCCATTGTCAACCAGAAGATGCGTATGGTGAAGTGTCCGTATTGTGGGCACAACGCTATCGCCGTATTCGAGGATTCCCGTGGTCACATACAGGCCAAGTGCAAAGCCTGTGGCCGGGAAACTGTATTTGATGTGATCAACATGAGACGGTTATTCCTCCACCTTCACAGAAGGTAAGGAGATAACAAATACAATTCAATATTTTATAGCTGTGCTGTGGAGCCGCTGATTGGTGAGTCTTCCTAATGCCGCATGAACAGAGTTTTCTAAGCTCTGTTTTATCGGTATGGGAAGAAGGACTCACCGGTCATGCGGCTCTTTTTAAGTCTTGTCCATCCGCTGCTTCGAGCCAGCGGAAAGGACAAGACAATGAAAAGAATCCCCAAAACACCCGTTGAGTTCGACTACGATCTCTGGACTACCGAGGATGGCAAGTGCATGGTGCGCGTGAAGGCCACCGGCGAGACTACGGAGGTTGACCGCGAGGTCATGAAGATGCTCCGCAATGAGGAAAAGAAGCTGCGGCGATCCTATGATCCCAGCGGCTCGTCTGCCAGCGGAGACGAAGAAGAAACGCAACCTTCCACTATACTGTCGCTGGACGCTGTGCCAGAGGATGATGTGAAGTCATCAGGGTGGTTGGCTGACAAAGAGGACTTCACTGACGGGGTTCTTACAAAACTTGTAATCCAAGATTTTCGGGCAACACTCAATTCCACCCATCTTGCAATTTTTGACCAATGCCTTCTGGGAGATAAGACCATCCGGGCATTTGCAGAGGAATATGGGTTGCGAAAATCCACCGTATGGGACATTGCCAATGCACTCAGAAAAAATTTCAAAAAATTTTTGTGATTCCCCGGACAAACGGCAAAAAAATGTCCGTTGTAAAGTGAAGGGGTCAATCAAGACCAGCTTCACAGTACCTTGAAAACCGAATATCCAGTGCTGCGGATCTTTCCTCTTTTCTCGAAGCGACTTGCCTTCTGCCGCCAAGACCTTCCTACGGGAAGCGAGCGATCAACAGAGAGGTTAAACTGCCGTGTGGTGCGGCAGTTCGCCATGATGGAGAAGTTGGGTATAATGATACTTCCGTCCCCGGGTTGCCGGGGGCGGCTCGGAGCGTTCCTCGGAGGGGTGAGATTCCCATGATACCGATTAACCGTTGGTAGTCCGTAGCATTCCCGGAGCCGTAAGGCTCTTCCGGCAGGGGTGCGAGCTGCAAATATGCTGGAACACGAAACAAACCAATTAGCTACATTCAGCATACAAGTTTTCAGGATGAAAACTATGTGGCGGAGTGTCCCCAACAGGCGCTCCGCCATATCCTTTTGTCCTGAATACAGTTCACATCATCAGGGAGGTGTTTGCAATATGATGAGTATAGAAACCATGAGAAGCGTCAATCCGAAGACGGTTGACCGCAGTACCCTTGTCCAGCGGGACAGCATCCGGCTTGAGCCTGCTGATCCGCAGAATGAACGGCTGCGGGATTTCATTCAGCAGATCAAAAATCCATATTGTTATCTGGACGGGAAGACCGTTGTGAAGATCAGCTTCTCGAAGACAGACACCACCTTGGAGGACTGCCTAGAACATTATCTGAGAGGGCTTTGATTATGAACAAGCTGAATCTTTTCACCCGGTTCTATGGACAAGCGATTGAGCCTGTGATACAATGAAATCAGGTCAAAAAAGAATACACGGACTAAGCCGCTGCCCTTGAGGGTCATGTGGCTTTGTCTTGTTTTCTCATAGTAAGAAGCAGAAGCCTTCGTCTTTCTGATTTGTGTATCACACCAAACAGAAAACGGAGGTTATTTTTATGTCCAAAAAAGTTTACCGGACAGCGATTTACTGCCGCTTGTCCCGTGAGGATGGAGACAAAATTGAAAGCAACTCCATCGTAAGCCAGCGAGCCATTTGCGAGGACTACATCGCAAGGCATGACGATCTGGAAATTGTCTGTGAGCCATTCATTGACGATGGGTATAGCGGCGTTTCCTTCAATCGTCCGAACTTCAAAAAGCTCGAAGACGCGATCCGCAAGGGTGCGATTGACTGCATCGTGGTCAAAGACCTCAGCCGCTTTTCGAGAAACTACATCGACGGCGGGCGGTATCTGGAAAAGATATTTCCGCAGCTCGGCATCCGCTTTATCGCGGTCAATGATGCTTACGACAGCCTCACCGGCGATCCGCAGTCGAATTCCTTTGTCATCCCGTTCAAAAACCTCATCAACGATTCCTACTGCAAGGATATTTCCATGAAAATCCGTTCCAGCCTGGAAGTCAAACAGAAGAACGGCGAGTTTGTTGGAGCGTTCGCGCCCTATGGCTACAAGAAATCGCCGGAGAATAAAAACCAGCTCATCGTCGATGAGGCCGTCAGCGAGTATGTACAGATGATCTTTGCCATGTATAAGGACGGCTTCTCCATCGGTCGCATTGCCGCAAGGCTGAATCAGATGGGTGTGCTTTCCCCAATGGAATATAAGCACTCGGCGGGGGTGAAGTTCGATACCGTCTTCAAGACTGGCGACACTGCAAAGTGGACTTACAAAGCTGTCCAGCGCATCCTCACCAACGAAGTCTACATCGGCGTTCTTGCCCAAGGCAAGCGCGGTACGCCAAACTACAAGGTGCGTATTGTGCAGCCGAAGGACGAAACCGAGTGGGTTAAAGTTGAGGGAGCGCACGAAGCGCTTGTTTCCTATGAGGACTTCATGGCGGTCAAGACCATGATGAAGCGGGATATGCGCTGCTCGCCGGATCAGGACGAGGCACACCTGTTTTCCGGCTTCCTGTTTTGTGGGGACTGCCAGCAGTCCATGACGCGCAAGACAGTTCCGTCGAAGACGAAGAAGTATATCTACTATGTCTGTTCGACAAATAAGCACAACCGGACCTGCAGCCCGCACAGCATCAGTGCAAAAGAGGTCGAGGAAAAGGTGTTCCGTGCCATCCATGATCAAATCGAGCTTGTGGTCAATCTGGAAAAAGCGCTTGAGATGATCGAACGGCTTCCTTCTCAAAACCGCAAAGCGTTTAACTATGAAGCGCAGATTGCGAAGCTCGAAGAAGAGATTGAGCGCTATCAGAAGCTCAAGCTCCGGCTGTATGAAGACCTTTCAGACGGGATCATCGACAAGTCGGAATACTTTGAGTTCCGCAACAGCTACACCAAAATCATTGAGGAAAAGCAGGAAGCCCTTCTCCGTGTGAAGAAAGAAATGAAGCAGTCAGTCACAACAGGGGCTACGGAACGGAACTGGGTGACGCTCTTCAAACAGTATGAAAACATTGAAGAACTGAACCGCCGCGTCCTCATGGCGCTGGTTGACCGCATCCTGATTTATGAGAATCATGCAATAGAGATTGTCTTCAAGTATAAAGACGAATATCAGCAGACACTTGAATATGTTCTCGGCTATGCCGACGAACTTGCCATTGCCGGATAAAGGAGGGATGAGTGTATGGCACGAAAAAGCAGAAAAATCGTAGCAGCAGAGCCGGTTTGCGAAGCAGCACCGCTGCAAATCTTCCCGACAGCCATTTATGCCCGTCTCTCTGTGGAGAACAGCGGCAAGTCTGAAAAGGTGGATGTCATCACCAATCAGATTGAGATATGCAAGTCCTATATTGCAGGGTGTCCTTACCTCGATCCCGTCGATGTCTATGTGGATAACGGACGGACGGGAACGGTTTTTGACAGGCCGGAGTTCAACCGGCTGATGACCGACATCAAGAGCGGCAGAATAAAATGCCTTGTAGTCCGCGATCTCAGCCGTTTTGGCCGTGACTATATAGAAACCGGCACTTACCTTGAGCGCATCTTCCCGCAGATTGGCTTGCGGTTCATTGCCATCAAGGAGCACTACGACAACTTCGATACAGACGGCTCAAATGAGAGCCTGATGATCCCGCTGCAAAACATGATAAACGCCCTGTATTCAAAGGATATTTCCCGGAAAGTCTCCACCGCCTTGAAAGCGCAGATGGAGCAAGGGACATTCCAGAAGCGCAATCTCCCGTATGGCTATCGTTGGAATGAAGAACACACTAATATGGTCATTGACGAAGAGACGGCGCAGTATGTGCGGTTCATGTTCCAGTGGAAAATCGAGGGATGGTCAATCCCGATGATCCTTGACGAGCTTGACCGGCTGGGTGCGCCGAACACAGAGCTGCGGAAGCGCCAGAACGGGACCCGCAAAGGCGACGGCTGCTCCTGCAAAGGCTGGTACAGCTCAACGCTGTACGGCATCCTGACCAATCCGCATTATGTGGGTGATACCGTACTTGGACGCTCCATGAAAGCGATCTACAAGGGCATCAAATCTCACAATGTCAAGGATAAAGACCAGTGGATCGTGTTCCCGAACACACACGAGGCGATTATTTCCCGTGAGGATTTCCAGAAGGTGCAGGACATCATCCAAGCGGCTTCTGAGGCTCGCCAGACGAGTATGCAGAAGACCGAAGAAGTCCGGGCAACGCTCATTAACCTCTTCGAGGGCAAAATTGTCTGTGCGGACTGCGGTAAGAAGATGTACTTCCACCGCAAGAGGATTGACAAGGACAAGCGGGGGCGCTGGTATGCCTACTACGAATGCAGCACCTCCGTAGGACGGCGCTATGAGCACTGTACTTCCCATTATACGAGGCAGGACACACTCGAAGCAAATGTGCTTGCGGCGATCCAGCTTCAAGTGGAGGCAGCGCTTGATTATGACAAGCTGCTGGATAAGCTCAGGGGCAGCGAGGGTGAGAAGAACATCCGCGATCAACAGAATGCCCTCATTACGAGCCTCAATCTGAGACTCAACGGCGTTTCCAAGAAGCGGACACGCCTCTATGAGGATTATGCCGAGGGGCTTCTGGATGAAGAGGAATATGCCTTCGCCAAGAAGAGCTACGATGAACAATACGCTGACCTGTCCCGCCGTCTGGATGAGGCGGTGCAGCGCCGGAGCAAGTTCAACGAGGCTATGTCGGTCGATAACAAGTGGATTACCTTGATGAAATCCGTCAGCACCGCGACACAGCTCACGCAGGATTTGGTAGACGAGTCTGTTGAATTGGTCAAAGTCCATGAGGGCGGCGCTGTGGAGCTGGTCATGAAGTACGGTGACATCTACGAGCTGACCATCCAGAGTATCAAAGAAGTTCAGGAGGCGATGTAAATGAGCAAAGACTACACAATCGGCATCTACATCCGCCTCTCTATGGCTGATGAAGATACCGGAACCGGCAACAAAGCTGAGAGTGACAGCATAGGCAACCAGCGTATGCTCATCAACCGATACCTTGACAACTACCCGACGCTTTCCAAATATCCGAGGCTTGAGTTCGCAGATGACGGCTATACCGGGACAAACTTTCACCGGCCTCAGTTTTCTGCGATGATGGAGAAAGTCCGGCACGGGGAGATCAACCTGATCTGCGTCAAAGATTTTTCGCGTTTTTCTCGTGATTACATCGAGACTGGCAATTATCTCGAATGCACTTTCCCGTTTATGGGCGTTCGCTTCATCTCCATCAACGACGGATATGACAGCGATGATTACAAGGGAACAACCGGCGGTCTTGAGGTGGTTATGCGCAGCATCATCTATGCCGCATACAGCAAGGATCTCTCAGTCAAAACAACAACCGCCAAAATCCAGATGATGAAGCAGGGCAAGTATGTGGGCGGGTACGCTCCTTACGGCTATGTGCTTCACCCGGAAATCCGCAACAAGCTCAAGCTTGACCCGGAGGCGGCAGAGGTCGTGCGCAGGGTCTTCGATGAAGCCCTGAAAGGCAGAAATACCTCGCAGATTGCCCTTGGCCTGAACGATGACAACATCCCGACGCCGGGGCAATATTTCAAGGGCAAACATCCTGACAAGAAGAAATTCAGCTATATGAGCGACAAGATAAGCTGGACGGCATCTATGGTCTACAAGCTCCTGACCAGTTATGTTTACACAGGGGCAACGGTCGGCCATAAGCGAAAATCCGGCGGCGTTGGTTCTCGGAAAACTATTTCACAAGAGAAAGAGGACTGGATTGTTGTCGAAGGGATGCACGAAGCCATTGTCAGCAAAGAAGAGTTCGAGCTGGCACAAGCCGTCATCCGGGGAGGCAGAAAGAAGCCCAAACGGAACCCGCACCATTACCCACTCAAGGGCCTTGTGTGCTGCGGCAACTGCAAACGCGCCCTTACCCGGCGCAAGCTCAGGAATGAGGGCGGATATTTCTACCAGTGTACCCACTCGACGCATGACCGCGGTACAGAGTGTCCGGTTGGCGAGAGGTACAGCGAGGCATGGATTGAAAACACGGCATACAATGCGATTGGACAAATGCTTGCGTTGGTCGAAAAGAAAGCAGTCAAAGAACACGAGATCAGCAAGCGGAGAAAATCTGCTATCTCAGAATGTGCCGATACAATCCGCGATCTGCAAAAGCAGTCTGAACAGCTCAAGGGAGTCAAGCTCCGGCTGTATGAGAAGTACACTTCGGCCAGCATCACAAAGGCGGAATATCTCAAGCGAAAAGCTGAGGTGGACGCCAAGATAACCGAAAGTGAAGAAGCAATCCGGCAAGGCCATGAGCGGATGCAGGAGCTTGATTCTGAGCATCCCTGCTCCGATGAGAGACTTGACAAGGTGGTCGGCGAGTTCCAGAAATACGAAGGGCTTACTTACGAGCTTGCCCATGCGCTGATCTCTGTTATCTATGTTCATGGACAGAACGACATCGAAATCGTCTGGAAGTTCAAAGACATCTTTGAGAAAGCAGAAATCAAATAGGCTGAATGTTACAAGCCGTTCACGGGTGGTCTTCCACCTATGAACGGCTTGTAAAATCTCAAAAATTTTTTAGTTCCTACTTGACACAAGAAGATTTATCGAGGTTGGGCCGAAATTACTTGCAGACCGGCACACTGATCGAGGACTTCTTCCCCCGTCACGGCGTCCGCTATATCGCCATGAATGACGGTATCGACACCATGCGGGACAACAACGACATTGCGCCGTTCAAGAACATCCTGAATGAGATGTACAGCAAGGATATTTCCAAGAAGGTACATTCCTCGTATCTTATGAAAGCCCAGCAAGGCCAGTTTACCGGCTGTGTGGCTCCCTTTGGGTATCGGAAAGACCCAGAGGACAAAAACCACCTGCTGGTGGACGAGGAAACCGCCCCCATTGTCCGGCAAATCTTCCTTTGGGCGCTGGAAGGACACGGCCCCAACTTCATCCGGCGCAGGCTGGAAGAACAGAAGGTGCCTTGCCCTACATGGTGGAACCGGGAACGGGGCTTCCGCAATGTCCGCACTAAATGGGAAAAGAAAGACCCGGTAAACGGGCGGTATATGTGGGATTTTTCGGTAATCAAGGACATCCTGATGAATCCCGTCTATACCGGGGCTATCGCTTCCCAGAAGAAGGACTACCGCTTCAAAATCGGCACCATCGGGGAAAAAAAGCCGCAGGACTGGATTGTGGTGGAGGAACGGCATGAGCCGATTGTTGACCGCAAGAGCTTTGACATCGTGCAGGACAAGCTGAAATCCCGGCAGCGTTCCCGCCAGACCGGGGAAATCAGCCTGTTTGCGGGGCTTCTCAAATGTGGCGAGTGTGGGAAATCACTGACTATCCGCTACACCAACGACAAGCACCCGAAGCAGATTTATTCCTGTAAGACCTATAATGCCTATGGGAAACAGCACTGTACCCAGCACCGTGTGGAGTACGAAACCCTTTACCGCCTTGTGCTGAACAAAATCCGGGAATGTGCGAAGGCCGCCCTGATGGACGGGGAAGCTGTTGCCGGACGGCTTACCAACACCTGTGAAGCCGAGCAGAAAGGCCAGCGGGAAGCGTTGGAGCGTTCCCTGACGAAGCACGAGGAACGGATTGAGGTACTGGAAAAAATGGTGCTGCGGCTCTATGAGGACATGGTTGCCGGACGTATCAGCGAAGCAAACTTCAATCTCATGCTGGATAAGACGCAGAAGGAACAGGCCGAGTTGAAAGAACGGGTTGCACAGGGACGCAAGAAGCTGGCTGATGAAATGCGGCTGGCGATGGACGCCAAACAATGGGTGGACGCCATTCAGGAATATGCCGACATCACGGAGTTGGACGCCGCCACCTTAAACCGCCTGATTAAAGAAATCGTTGTCCATGAACACATCGACAGCGATAAGACACGACACATTTCTATCGAAATTCACTTCAATCTCAAACCCATCCCGGAGGTGGAACAGGTCAAGGGCTGACCTGTCCCCTCCGGGGCGGTTCTAAAACAATTCCATATATTTTTTGACACGCCGCCGCCTGCCATCGAGCAAGGTTTTACTCCTATTTGGGGATAAAACAGCTTATGGCAGGCGGAGGTATCGCTCTGGTTGGTGCAACGCTGATCCCGCTGCTTTCCGGCCTGTTCGGTTAAGGGCTGACTTATGGGCAGTCTGTTTGAATGGATAACAGACTGGATTAAAGAGGGCCTGATCGATGCGATCACCGGACAGTACACCAGTATTTTCAACTCCGTCAACAATCAGGTTGCGGATGTGGCAAATCAGGTAGGACAGACCCCGCAGGGCTGGAATGGCGGCGTGTTTTCCATGATTCAGAATCTTTCAGAAACCGTCGTCATTCCCATTGCGGGCATGATCCTTACCTTTGTTCTGGTGTATGAACTGATCCAGATGATTCTCGAAAAGAACAACATGCACGAATTCGATACATTTAACATCTTCAAGTGGATTTTCAAGACTTTTGTTGCCACTTACCTGCTCACCAACTGTTTTACGATTGTGATGGCGGTCTTTGATGTGGCCCAAAATGTGGTGTCGCAAAGTGCCGGTGTCATAAACGGGAACCTGGATGTGCAGGCGGCGTTGTCTGATCTGGAAACCCAGCTTGAAGCAATGGGAATGTGGGAACTGATTGGACTGTGGCTGGAAACCAACATCATCAATCTGTGTATGTGGGTACTGTCCATCGTGATCTTTGTCATTGTATATGGCCGTATGATCGAGATTTATTTAACCGTGAGCCTTGCACCGATCCCGTTTTCCACAATGGCAAACCGGGAATGGGGACAAATGGGAACCGGGTATCTGCGTTCCCTTTTTGCCCTGGGCTTTCAGGGGTTTTTGATCCTGATCTGTGTTGCCATTTATGCAGTGCTGGTCCAGTCTATCCCATCGTCCGGCGACGTGCACGGCGCGATCTGGGGAACGGCGGGTTATACGGTACTGCTGGCTTTTGCCCTGTTTAAGACAGGTTCGTTATCCAAATCCATATTTAATGCAAGATAGCATGAACAAAACCAATTCTAAAAAGGAGGATTTTATATATGAGTAAAACCAATACAGAAAAAATGGCGCCGGAGACACAGACGCCGGAAATGGCAAACGGCATGAAGCTGGATGTCCGCGTGCGTCCGATCGCCCCAATGGGAAACCTGCTGGCGTTTGCCAATGTTACGATTGGCGGATGCTTTAAGATTGACGGCTTCCGTATCTGTTCCAGTGAAAAGGGGCTGTATGTCAATATGCCCGCAACCCAGGATAAGGGAGGCAACTGGAAAGATGTCTGCTGGCCGGTTACGGCAGAGTTCCGCAAGCAGCTCAACGATGCCCTGATCGATGGGTACGGGCAGGCTATTGAAAATTTGCAGGCAACTCTTGAAGCAACAAAGGGAGCTGCGGAAAAGCCTTCCCTGACCGGTGCATTGAAGGAAAATGCCGGTAAGGTCAAAGAACAGCCGACTAAACCTGCCCCATCTAAGAATGAGCAGGCTCGCTAATGCCGGAAACGAAACAGTACGGCATTATCTATGCCGATCCGCCCTGGCGCTATGACAGGAAACATGGAAGCGGCGTTGCGGAAAACCATTACCCCACAATGAGCATTGAAGAAATCTGTGCCCTGCCGGTATCGGAACTTGCCGCAAAAGACAGTGCCCTTTTTCTGTGGGCGACCTTCCCGCAGCTCAATGAAGCCTTCCGGGTGATCGATGCCTGGGGATTCAAATATAAAATGCTGGCTTTTCTATGGCTCAAACAGAACCGGAAAGCGGATAGCTGGTTTTATGGCATGGGCTTTTGGACCCGCTCAAACGCGGAGGTCTGCCTGCTGGCAACCAGAGGTCGTCCGAAACGCCAATGTGCGGGAATCCATCAGTTTGTGATCTCCCATATTGAGCAGCACAGCAAGAAACCGGACGAGGTGCGGGATAAGATCGTAAAACTCATGGGCGATCAGCCCAGAGTGGAACTGTTTGCAAGACAAAAGACACCCGGCTGGGATGTATGGGGCAATGAAGTGAACTGTACGCTGACTATGCCGGAGCGAAAGGGGTGATTTTGATAGAACAAGATGCAAAGCGGCTGCTTATGGAACGGCTGGACGAGTGTTTGAAGGTTCATGCGGATATGCTGGATGCACAGAACATCGGCAGTATTTACGAGTTACAGGGACTTTCGGAACTCCACTATTATCTGAAGGTTGAGCATGTATTTACTCCGGCGGAAGTAGAGGCGCTTCTTTCTTTTCAGGACCCGTTGGATGTAGCCCGATGGTGTTGGGAAGAAAATAACCATGAACACAGTTTCCCGATCTGCGATCTTCTCAAAGAAATTGATGCAGCGCAAAAATTTGAACATTTCACAAGCGAACCTTCCGCACAGGACAAATATACGCTCCTGATGAAACGGCTGGGACAGAATTACTTTGCTTACAGGGAAAGCCTTATGTCAAGAGATAAGGAATCCTTAATTGAAAAAGCTGCTGAAATTACAGCCATGCAGGAGGCGTATTCCTATCTGACAACAAAGTTTGAGTTCGGGGATGAAATGCTGGATGATGTGCTGGCGCTTGAGAATCCTTTGAAATCCTTTGAAATACTTTGCAGACCGTTGGCTTATGCCGGTTTCAGATGTGTTCGACGTGGATATGGATATTCGGGAAAATATTGCCGGAATCCGAGACAGCCAGGAATACCTGTGTCAGAGAGAGCCGGCTGTTTCTGTCCTGGCACGGCTGCAAAATGCGGCTCAGGAAGTGCGGGAATGTCCGGCTGTGGAGAAACCGGTACGCGATTTCGGTGCACGGTAATGGGCCGGAAATTATATTACGATGGGAGGTGTATAGATGCCTTATGTACCTGTACCAAAGGATTTAACCAAAGTTAAGACTAAGCTGGCCTTCAATCTGACGAAGCGCCAGCTTATTTGTTTCAGCCTTGCCGGGCTTGTCGGCCTTCCGGTGTATTTCTTTACCCGCGGGGCGATCGGCAATTCGGCGGCTGTACTTTTGATGATCGGGCTGATGATGCCCTTTTTCTTCTTCGCCATGTATGAGCGTGACGGGCAGCCGGCAGAAAAGATCTTGAAGAACCGGCTCCGTTATAAGCTCTGGCCGAAGGACCGTCCATACAAGACGGATAACCTGTATAAATCTATGTCAAAGAAGGAGGTTACAAAGATTGCCAAAAAACAAGCAGCAGGAAGCTCAGGAAAAGCGTCTGCAAAAAAACATCAGGCAGGCCAAAAAGACTAGAGCCGATGCAAAGCAGGGCAAAACTAAGTCTGCCCGTTCCAAGCCGTCTAAAAAAGGCGGTTTTTTTGCCGGGCTGAAAGCAGATGCCCCGCAGACGGTCCAGCAGAGCATTCCCTACCGTGAAATGTACCGGGATGGGATCTGCCGGCTGACCGATACCCTTTACACCAAAACGGTGCAATTTTTTGATATTAACTATCAGCTTGCACAGGCAGATGATAAAGCACAGATCTTCGAGGGTTACTGCGATTTCTTAAATTACTTCGACGCCTCGATCCATGTGCAGCTTACCTTTATCAACCAGCGGGCCAATATGCAGGATTTTACCAGAAGCATTGACATCCCTCCCCGCGGCGACGAGTATGACGGAATCCGCAAGGAATACGGGGATATGTTAAAAAACCAGTTGCAGAAAGGAAATAACGGTCTCACCAAACGCAAATACATTACCTTTGGGATCGAGGCAGATGACCTGCGTACTGCGAAAATGCGTCTGGAACGCATTGAAACGGATGTACTGGCAAATTTCAAAACCCTTGGAGTCCAGGCAAGATCCTTAAACGGACTGGAACGTCTGGAACTTCTTCACAGCCAGCTTCACCCGGACGGTCAGGAAAAATTTCATTTCCAGTGGTCGGATCTGCCTAAGACCGGTCTTTCTACCAAAGACTTCATTTCCCCATCCGGGCTGTCTTTTTCAAAGGATGGAAAGACATTCCGGGTAGGCGACCATTCCGGTGCTGTCTCCTTTTTGCAGATTTTGGCGCCGGAGCTTACTGATCGGCTTTTAGCGGATCTTCTTGACTTAAACGACGCCGTGACCGTCAACCTGCATATCCAGTCTATCGACCAGGCACAGGCAATCCGAAACATCAAACGCAAAATGTCGGACCTGCAGAAAATGACCATTGAGGAACAAAAGAAAGCGGTCCGATCCGGGTATGATATGGACATCATTCCCACCGACCTTGCCACCTATGGAGAGGAAGCCAAAAATCTTTTGCAGGATTTACAGAGCCGCAATGAGCGCATGTTCCTTGTGACGGTACTGGTGGAAAATATCGCAGCCAAACGCCAAAAGCTGTTCAATGATATTTTTGCCGCTTCGGGTGTGGCACAGAAATACAACTGTGCCTTAAAACTGCTGGATTACCAGCAGGAACAGGGGCTTATGTCCTCGCTTGCTCTTGGTACGAACCAGATTGAAATTGAGCGCGGGCTTACGACCAGCAGCACAGCGATCTTTGTACCGTTTACCACCTGTGAATTGTTCCAGGAGGGCGAGGCGTTGTATTACGGCCTGAACGCCCTTTCCAATAACCTGATCATGGCGAACAGAAAAACGCTGAAAAATCCCAATGGGCTGTTTCTCGGTACCCCAGGAAGCGGTAAATCTTTCTCTGCCAAGCGTGAGATCGTCAATGTGTTCCTTCTGACGGAGGACGACATCATTATCGCTGACCCGGAAAATGAATATGGGCCGCTGGTACAGCAGTTCGGTTCCCAGGGGCAGGTCATTGATATTTCCCCTACTTCCACGAACTACATCAACCCGATGGACATCAACTTGGACTATTCCGATGATGAAAACCCGATCACTTTGAAAAGTGATTTTATCCTGTCGCTGTGTGACCTTATCATCGGCGGCAAAGAAGGGCTTTCCCCTATTGAAAGGACGATCATCGACCGTTGTACCAGACTGGTGTACCGGGAATACCTGCAGAACCCATGCCCGGAAAATATGCCGATCTTAGGCGATCTTTACGAGCTGCTTTTGAAACAGTCTGAACCGGAGGCACAGAATATCGCAACGGCGCTGGAAATCTATGTCAATGGTTCCCTTAACGTGTTCAACCACCGTTCCAATATCCAGATGGATCAACACCGTGTACTGTGTTTCCAGCTTAAATCACTGGGAAAAGCCTTAAAGGAAATCGGGCTTTTGATCATGCAGGATGCGGTGTGGAATCGTGTCACGGCCAACCGTTCCAAACATAAAACAACCTGGTTCTATATCGACGAATTCCACCTTCTTTTGAAAGGGCAGACAGGAAGTTTCAGCGTGGAGATCTGGAAACGCTTCCGTAAATGGGGCGGAATCCCATCAGGTTTAACGCAGAACGTCAAGGACCTTCTGGCTTCCCGTGAGATCGAGAACATTTTTGAGAACTCAGACTTTATCTATATGCTCAACCAGGCCCAGGGAGACCGTCAGATTTTGGCAAAGCAGTTGGGGATCTCCCCGCACCAGCTTTCCTATGTGACCCATTCTGGTCCCGGCGAGGGGCTTTTGTTCTTTGGAAATGTGATCATCCCCTTTGTGGACCACTTCCCGAAGGACACACTGTTGTACAGCGTGCTTACCACAAGACCGGATGAAGTAGCGGGGACCAAAGCGTGAGACAAAAATTAAAATGGATCGGAGGTGAGAACAATGGCACACGACAGGGAATTTCAAAGGAAGCGCAAAGATACCCGGATGCCGGTGCGTGATTCCCACGGGGAAGATCAACCGGCAGCCAGGCAGACCGAACAGGATTTTGACCTGCGCAGGGCACGGGACACCCCTTCTTCTGTCAACGGCAAGACACACAGGCAGGACATCCCTGTACAGACGGAATTTTCCCATCTGTCACCGGAAACACCGGTGTCCTTGCTGGAACAGGGCGAGGCTTATGCAGCCGCTTTGGATGTTTTTTCGGATCGCTTTGAGATACCGGATGCTGCCGGAACAGAGTCCCCGACACAGGAAAACGGGCGAAGCAATTTCCGGCAGGAGGCTTCCAGGTGTTCTTTTGTAACAGAGGATGTGACAGACCATGATACCGGAAAATATGCTCCTTCTTCCGAAGGCTCAGCCCCACCGAACGGCACAGACAGATCCGGTCAGGAACACCGTTACCGAACACACCAGCATGGGAACAAATATCAGCAGCGTTTTCAGGAAGCGGCACAGGCGGAGGAACAGGCAGCGCAGAAGGAAAAGGGTATGGATAGCGAACCGCCGAAAACATCCAAGCTGGAATTTACTGCGGATGAACTACCGCCGGAGACAAAGGATAAAAAGCTCACCCATGCAAGACGGAAGGCGGAACGGACTGCACAAAAAGCAGAGCAGGCGCAAAATCGTCTACCTGCCCGGAAGAAACTGCGCATGGAGACGGTTTCCGACCCGGAGACCGGAAAAGCCAAAAAACACTTAAAATTTGAAAAGGAGGTCAAATCCCAAAAGGTCCATGTAAAAGGACCTGTACCCCTGCGTCCGGTCAAGGCGGGCGCCAATACTGCCATTGGTTACGCTCATAAAAAGATTTATGAGGCAGAGGATGAAAATGTGGGCATCAAGGCAGCCCACCGCTCTGAACTTGTGGGCGAGGCAGGGCTTCGCACGGCATATCACCGGCATAAAACTGCCCCCTACCGAAAGGCAGCGAAATTACAGCAAAAATCAGCAAAAGCAAACGCAAGACTTGCTTACCGGCAGGCTCTTAGCGACCACCCGGAGCTGAAGAAACATGCGATTGCCCGGATATGGCAGAAACAAAAACTGAAAAGGCAGTATGCCAAGGCTGCCCGTGAAGCCGGGAAACAGGCAAAAAATGCCGCAGTCGCAACAGAGAGGGTCAGCGTCGGTATTGTCCATGCGGTCAAACGGCACCCTGTAATCTGCCTTGTCCTCCTGCTTCTCCTTTTGGTAATTTTCCTGATCACATCCCTGTTTTCCACGTTCTCCAATATCGGGACCGGCGGTTTGGGAAGTCTGGCTGCTTCTACCTATCTTGCAGATGATCAGGACATCAACCAGGCGGAGCTTACCTATACCGAATGGGAAACGGATCTGCAAATGGAAATAGACCGGGTGGAATCAGACCGCCCCGGCTATGACGAATACCGGTATAACCTGGGCGCAATCGAGCATGACCCGTATGTGCTGATGGGGTATCTGACTTCTGCTTATCAGGGATTTACTTACGATGAAGTGGAAAGCGTGCTGCGGCAGCTTTTCCAGGAACAATATACCCTGTCCTTTTCAGAAGAAACCGAGATCCGTTACCGCACCGAAACTTCCGTTGATCCGGAAACCGGGGAAGAAACCCAGGAGGAAGTGCCTTATGAATGGCGCATCTTAAATGTCAAGCTCACGGTTATACCTCTGGAAAACCTGGTCGTTTCCCGGATGAACGCAGACCAGAAAGAGATCTGCGAGATCCTGCTGCAGACAAAAGGAAACCGCCAGTATGTCAAAAATGTCTTTGGCACCAACTGGCTCCCTTATGTGACCAGTTATTACGGCTACCGGGTACATCCCATCAGTGGGGAAAAGAACTATCACACCGGTGTGGACATCGGGATGCCGGAGGGCACAGAGATCCTTGCCGGGCATGACGGAACGGTCACCCTTGCGGGAAATGCCGGCGGTTATGGCTTGTGTGTCGCTATTGAAGGCGAGGCATACGAAGGACATACCCTGACGACCAAATACGGGCACTGTTCCCAGATCCTTGTTTCTGCCGGGCAGGAGGTCAAAGCCGGGGATGTGATCGCAAAGGTCGGGAATACCGGAAATTCTACCGGGGCCCACCTGCACTTAGAAGTCCTGGTTGACGGCCAGTATTTGAATCCCCTGTATTTTGCCGATACCGGCGATACCAGCGAACGGCACCTGCCGAAAGTTGGTTCAGGCGGCACAGGAAACTACTTCGATTATGACATTCCACCGGAAGCCCTTGCGGATGAACAGTTTGCCGCAATGATGGCCGAGGCGGAAAAATATCTTGGCTATCCGTATGTATGGGGAGGCGCAAGCCCTTCCACTTCCTTTGACTGTTCCGGCTATGTGTCCTGGGTGATCAACAACTGCGGCGTTGGCTGGAATTTCGGAAGGCTGACCGCGGATGGTCTTTTAGGTGTATGTACGCCGGTATCAAGTGCGGATGCAAAACCGGGCGACCTGATCTTCTTCCAGGGGACCTACAACACCAGCGGCGCAAGCCATGTAGGGATCTATGTGGGAAATGGAATGATGATCCACTGTGGAGACCCGATTTCTTATGCAAACATCAATACAAGCTACTGGCAGCAGCATTTTTATACATTTGGGCGTCTGCCTTAACAGATTGGAGGTAATAAATTGAATCCTAAAATTGAAAAACTGGAAAAGGAAATTGAAAAGACCAAAACAAAGATTGCGGAAATGCAGGCAAAGCTCCATAAGCTGGAGGAACAAAAAACAGAGCTGGAAAATACCGATTATGTAGCGGTGGCGCGCAGTTTCAAACTGACGCCCCAGCAGCTTGCGGATTTTTTGAAATCACAGCAGGCAGCCCCTTCGGAAACTGTTTTACCGCAGGAGAAGGAGGATGTGCATGAGGCTTAAAAAACTTTCCCTGCTGCTGGCGCTTACGCTTCTTGTAAGTGTCAGCGCATTACCTGTAACGGCTCATGCCGGCGGTTCCAAAGACACCACACCGCCAACGCTGACTGCTTCCATGGAGGGCGATGCCCTGAAAATAGAAAGCAGTGACGATCTATCCGGCGTGGAGGCGGTCTTTGTTGATGAAAACCGTATCAACTCCCTCACCGACGGGAAAGCGTCGGTCGCACTGAAAGATTATGCCGGAACAGAAAAACAGGTAAGCATATACGCAAAAGATTATGCCGGCAACCGTTCTGATGTGGTAAAGCTGGATAATCCGTATTACAAAGAACCGGCTCCTGAAAAGAAACCTGCTACGGCAGCACCCCAGAGTCCGTCCGGTACACAGACAAAACCGCCTAAGGAAGAAAAACCTTCCGGCTCAAACGCTGCAACCCCTTCCGGCGGCGGAAATTCTTCCGGTTCAGATAACAGTACCGGACAGCAGGAAAATACTTCTGCGATCCCGGAAGGTGCATTTACCCCGGAAGGCACCGGAACGGTACAGGACAACATCAGCGGTACGGATGGGGAAAAGCAGTTTTACACCATCACTACGGACGCGGGCAATGTCTTTTATCTGGTGATCGACGGGAAACGGGAAGATAACAATGTCTACTTTTTAAACGGCGTCACAGAGTCCGACCTGATGGCGCTTGCAGAAAAGAACAATGGCAGCATGAGCATGATTCCCCAGGAAGAAAGCTGCAACTGCACAGAAAAATGTGAGGCAGGAAAGGTTAATACCGGCTGTCCGGTCTGCAAAAATGACTTAAATGGCTGCAAAGGAAAAGAAAAGCCGGCGGAAACTGAAAAACCGGCAGAACCGGAAAAGCCGAAGAAAGAAACCGGCAGCGTCGGCACGATCCTGTTTATCCTTGCTGCCTTACTTGCGGTCGGCGGGATCGGTTACTATGTAAAAATCGTGCGTCCGAAACAGCAGGCCGAGGACGATGCGGAATTTGAGGATGACGGTTATGGCGAAGGCTTTGACCCGGATGAGGCATACGGGGAACCGGAATATCTTTCCGAGGATGATTTTGACGACAAGGACAGCAAATAAGGCTGTCCTTTTAGATTTTATGAAAGTGAGGATTTTTTCATGGAACATATCATAACCAGACGCCGCGGCTTTCGCAAGCTGTTGGCGTTTTTGCTTTGTATGGCAAGCATTTTGGGGCTTCTTCCGGCTCAGGCTTTTGCCATGTCTGTCGGACAGACGGCAAGCTCCTGGCTGGGCGACCAGTATGTGGGCTCTGATGGGAACCACTACCGTGCCCCGGCGCCTTACACCTATCTTGCCTACCATGCAGACGGAACCATCGATGTACACACCAGTTCCGGGGGCAATGCTTACCGGCACTATATGCTGACGGATTCTGACGGGATCAGCCACCAGGTTTACTGTGTGGAGAGCGGGATTCCTTACCATACTTCGGAAAATACCTATGTTTCGGAAAGCGGGACCAACAGCCAATACCTGAACCTGCTTCCTGCCGAGGCAAGGAGGGGGATCACCCTGACTGCGATCTATGGCTGGAAACCCGGTGCGGCGCTCCCTGTTTCCGGAATCAACGAGGATGACTATAAGATGGCAACCCAGATCATCCTTTGGGAATACCAGCAGCAACTTAGAAGCGATCCGTACAGCCGCCACGGAAACGGCCACGCAGACGCCGACCAGTATTTCAGCGTGATCGCCGGACGACCGGCAGAAAAAGCCTATGACTGGATTCTTGCACAGGTCGCTTCCCATTCCACAGTACCTTCCTTTACTTCTTCTAAGAAAAGCGAAGCACCGGAACTGGAACTGAAATGGGATGTAGAAAAAAAGGTCTATACCCTGACGGTCACAGATACCAACAACTTGAAGATCGATCTGGAGGCTTTGAAAGGCAGCGGCGTTTCTGTGACAAGAAACGGAAATGAATACACCTTTACCAGCAGGCAGATGATGATGGACCCGGTGCTGTTTGAATTCCGAAAGAATATCCCGGTGGCAAACGACATGCTGATCTGGGGCAGACCAGGCTACCAGACCATGATGACCGGTGCCAGCGATCCGGTTTCCTTCTTTGTAAAGATCAAAACGGAAACTTACGGTACCGCAAAACTTGTCAAGACCAGTGAGGACGGCATTGTTTCCGGTATCACCTTCCATATCTCCGGTACGGACATTTTGGGAAATGAAGTCAATGAGGAAGTTACGACCGGAGAAAACGGCCAGATTGAAAAGAAGCTCCTGCCGGGAACCTATCTGGTAAAAGAACTTCCGGTGGATCGCTATGTGACCCCTTCCGCACAGTACGTGACCATTGAAAGCGGGCAGACTTCTTCGGTACATTTCAGCAATATCCTGAAGAAGTTCCGTGTCCATGTGGTAAAGAGTGATGCTGACACCGGAAATGCCCAGGGGGATGCCACGCTTGCAGGAGCGACCTATGGGATCTTCCGTGATGGCGAACTGATCGACACTTATACTACCGGGCCGGATGGCAGCTTTATGACCCGCTATTATGTATGCGGGGATGGCTGGACGATCCGGGAAATCGAACCGAGCACCGGGTATCTTCTGAATGAAACCATTTATGAAGTGGGTGCATCCCCTTCCCTGTATGAAGTGGAACTCAATACCACAGAAAATCAGGTGACGGAAACGGTTATTTACGGAAATATCCAGCTTGTCAAGCACACCGATGACCTGGACCCGGATGTGCCTGAGGGCGAAAATACCGACGATCCCAATGCCGGTATCATCGAACGCCCGGAAGCAGGCGCAGTCTTTGAAGTTTACTTAAAGGCAGCCGGAAGCTATGACGCGACAAAGGAAAGTGAACGTGACCTTCTTACCACGGATGCGGATGGTTTTGCTTCTAGTAAACCGCTTCCTTATGGGCATTATACGGTCCATCAGATCGCAGGCGAGGAAGGCAAAGCCTTTGTCCCGGACTTTACGGTATTCATTTCCTCTGACGGAAAGACTTACAGCTATATCCTGAACAACCGCACCATCACAGCCCGTCTGAAAGTTGAAAAATGTGACGCAGAGACCGGAAAGATTATCCCTGTGACCGGAACCGGTTTTCAGATCAAGGATCTTTCCACCGGAGAATTTATCACCCAAACCGTCTACTATCCGAACCCGGAAACACTGGATACCTTCTATGTTTCTGACGAGGGCTGGCTGATGCTGCCGGAGCCTTTGGCCGCCGGGGATTATGAACTTTATGAGGTGGCTGCCCCTTATGGCTATGTGCTTTCCGATCAGCCGGTACCGTTTACCATTGACGGCAGCGAGGCGGTTGTGACGGTCACTCAGTACAATATGCCGCAGAAAGGCCAGCTTACCATCACAAAGACCGGAGAAGTATTTGCTTCTGTCCAGGAAAACGACGGACTGTACCAACCGGTATATGAGGTTGCCGGACTTCCTGGAGCGGTCTATGATGTGATCGCAGATGAAGATATTTATACCGGTGACGGTACCTTGCGGGCAGAAAAAGATACGGTTGTGGAAACACTTACGACCGGCGAGGACGGCACAGCGAAAAGCGGGTCTCTCTATCTTGGCCGTTATCGTCTGGAGGAACGTCAGGCGCCTTCCGGCTGTGTGTTGAATCCTCAACCGGAATATGTGGAACTGACCTATGCGGGTGAGACCGTAGAGGTTACACAGACAGCGGCCGGTCTTTATGACGAACGCCAGAAAGTGGATGTCACACTTTTCAAGGCAATGGAGACCGATGACCTGTTCGGTCTTGGCATGAACGAGGAATATAAGGATATTTCCTTTGGACTTTATGCTTCCGCAGACCTGACGGCGGCAGATGGCAGCGTAATCCCGGCAGGTGGACTTCTGGAAGTGGTCTCTGTTTCGTCTGAGGAATCCGGCGGTTACAGCGCTTCCTTCGCTTCCGACCTGCCTTTTGGCAGCTATTATGTCAAGGAACGCACAACCAACGGCGCCTATATCCTTTCGAATCAGGAATATCCGGTTGTCTTTGAGTATGCTGGTCAGGAAACCGCCCTGGTACAGATCCTTGTCAATGAAGGCGAGGCTGTTTCCAATGAACTTCTCCGTGGGCGTGTAGACGGTGTAAAAGTCGGGGAAAACCCGGAAGGCGGCGAGGATGTCACGCTTGCCGGTGCGCTCATGGGTCTGTTTAGACCTGATACCGAAGAATTTACTGAAGAAAATGCGCTGCTTACTGCTATTACCGGAAAAGACGGCAGTTTTTCCTTTGAGAACATTCCTTACGGACACTGGATCGTCAAGGAGATCTCTGCCCCTGACCTTTATACGGTAAGCCCGCAGCAGCACCATGTATATATCGGTGCAGACGGACAGCATATCGAGATCCGTGTGGAAAACACCCTGATCCGCGGCAGTGTGCAGGTAACTAAAACCGAAGCTGTGGAGGAACCGTCCCCTGTGGAAAAGGAGGATAAGAAAGACAAGAATTCTTTCCTGCGCTTCCTGCCCGGTGCAGTGTTCGACCTGTATGCGGATTCCAACGCCAACCAGGAATATGATCCTGACGATCAAAAGATCGGTACGCTGAAAGAAACCGATGCAGGCTATCATACGGCGGAAAACCTTCTGGCTGGCGGCTACTTTATCAAAGAAAGCAAAGCGCCGGAGGGCTATCAGCCTGACTCAAACGCTTACTATTTTTCCATCACAGAAGATGGACAGGTCGCAGTTGTGGAAAATGGAGAAGCCGGGCACGGATTTACCAATGAGGCTTACCGCGGCAACTTAAAGATCACAAAGGATTCCAGCGACGGGCGCAAAGATGGTTTTGCCATCGAGGTTAAGAGTGCGGACGGCTCCTACTGCGAGACATTCACCACTCCAAAATCCGGCGTGATTGAAGTTAAGGGCCTTCGTGTCGGTATTTATACCGTAACAGAAGTTGCAAACCGGGCAAGCAAGGATTACATCATTCCTGATGCCGCTACGGTGGAGATCAAGGCAGATCAGACATCTACGGTCCAGTTCTTTAATGAAAAACCGGAAAAGCCGGATAACCCAAAGAACCCGGAAAAGCCTTCTGTTCCCTCCAATCCTTCCACCCCACAAAAGCCGGTACCGCAGACCGGGGATGATCCGTATATTTTCCTGTATGGCGGACTGCTGGCAGCCGCACTGATCGGCGGCAGCGTATTTGCTGTGTATTATTTCAAAAAGGGAAAATACAGCAGGACTTCCCTGAAAAGAACGGCTGTCGGGGTTTCTGTCCTTTCACTCTGCGTTCTGGTGGCTCTTGGCAGCGGTTTTTTGGTGTTCCGTGACTTGAACCAGTATGCTGAGAGTAAAGATGCCTATCGAGATCTTGCCGGATATGTGGAAGTGCCGGAGCAGACAGCTTCCCCGGAGTCGGCACCCGATCCGACAGAACCAAAACGGGACGATACCGATATTGTCCTGCCTTCGGTAGACTTTGAAACGCTCCGTGAAAATGGACCGGACATCATCGGATGGCTTTCCCTTCCTGATACGGTGCTCAATTATCCGGTAACGCAGACCGACAACAACGAATATTACCTGAACCATCTTTATGACGGAACCTATAACAAGGTTGGCTGCCTGTTTGCCGATTATGAAAACCAGGCAGATTTTTCAGACCGCAATACGATCATTTATGGTCATAATATGCGGGATGGTTCCATGTTTGCGCTGCTGAACCGGTACGATGAACAAAGTTACTTTGATGCTCACAGGCAGATGTATCTCGTTACTCCGAAGGGTGGTTATGTCATGGAGATCTTTGCGGCTTTTGCAGCAAAGCCGGAAGAATCCGGCAGTGAAACTTCTCCCTGGCAGCTTTCCTGGAAGGATGACGGTGCTTATACTACCTGGCTTACAGCTATGAAGGAACGTTCTGCGGTGGAAAGTGATGTGACTGTGACCTGCAGCGATAAGGTACTGACCCTTTCTACCTGTACGCCGGGCGGCACAGGACGCTTCCTTGTCATGGGAAAACTCGTGAAAGTAGATAACGAAATATAGATTTTAGACGGTGCGGGGGCAAAAGCTCCCGCACTTGCTGTTTACAAGGAGGATTTTATTTTATGGTAAATACCATGATTTCCATTCCCGGCTATGTCCATCTTTACCGCTCACTTTTGCGGTTTTACGACATGCCGGAAAATGAAGTCCGGGAAATGCTCTATCTTCTGAATACGGCAAACCTGGACTGCTACGAGTATTATCACCCGGACCGCAGTGTGATCCAGAGCGGACCGGTCGCTTTTTGCGGATGGCTGGAAACGAAAGACTGCCGCCCTTACCGCACAGAGGTACAGCTTTACAAGTCGCTGCTGTTTTTGAAGCGCAGCATTGACCGTGACCTGATCGTATCAGCTCAGAGGGAGGCTCTGCAAACCCTGCGCTGTATCATCTCCAATCTGGAATACCGCTTTTATAAAGCCTATGGCATGGAGATCGAGGACAAACGCACGGTCTATGGGGAATGTACCTACCGTCTGGTTCCAAGGGAGGACGAACCCAGCGTGTGCCTGATGCACGACTGGATCTACCTGCCGAGTGCTTAAAATGTCCCGAATAATACACAATATTCGGGACAAAATAAGAATACGATAGTTCCTATCTCCTGATATAAAATTTGAAACTGATGTATAAATTCTGTTCTATGTGGAATACTATTGCTAAAACTCTTGAAGCCTATTGAAAATTTGTCCCGAATAATATATAATATTCGGGACAAAAGGAGGGGAGCAATATGGCAAATGGCTATTCCAAACAGATTCAGGAGCAGATAAAAGCAGCGGCGGAAGGAACTATTTTCATCAGTTCTGATTTTGCGGATATTGCCGATACGGAAACCATAAGACGGAACTTAAACCGGCTTACACAGGCAGGTATGCTTCGCCGCATTTTGAAAGGTGTTTATGAAAAACCAAAATATAGCAAACTTCTGGATGAATATGTGGCGGCAGACC
>ERZ779705.128-NODE-128-length-77674-cov-19.052384_pt1 | contig 77674 bp, 87 predicted proteins | sample MGYA00511385_ERZ779705 | MGnify/ENA primary metagenome ERZ779705 (study PRJEB29588, sample SAMEA2145301) | human gut metagenome | biome: human gut; feature: human-associated habitat; material: faeces | place: Denmark | collected 2008/2010 ... | reverse complement strand
GCGGCGCAGGCTGCAATAGAGGAATAATACTCTAAGTAAATAAATACTAATATCAGGCTGTAAATCACTGCAATAGCAGTATTTACAGCCTGATTTGCGCTTGGGCGGTTCGTGCATTTGACCGCAAAAAATGAGCCAAATGAACGTATTTGCTTACTCTCTGCTTACACCAAAAGGTACCCTTGCTTACACCTGCTTACACCAAGTTTTAACTCATTAAATAATTGAATATGATTACATTAAAAGCAGTGGTGCGAAAACCAAGGACAGACGGCTTCTTTTCAGTGTACATTCGTATTGTTCACAACAGAAAGCCGGGCTACATCAAGACCAACAAGATTATTGATGCGGCACATATAGACAGCAACGGCGAATTGACCGATCCGGTGGTCAATGAGTATTGTTCAATGATTATCCGACAATACACCGACCGTCTGAACAGAACAGACATTTCTCTATGGGATGTCAAGGATGTCTTGGAGTATTTGCAGAAGACGGATGAAGAAGTTTGTTTTAGCGAGTATGCCAAATCGTTTATCCATAAAATGGAAATGGAAGGTCGCCATCGTACTGCAAAGAACTATAAACTTGCGGTTGCTCACCTTGAACGCTACTTGGGAACGAATCGGCTTATGTTTAGCCTTTTGACTTCGACCGTTCTTAAAAAGTGGATTGAGAGTTTGTCACAAACAAGTCGTGCGAAAGAGATGTACCCCACTAATATCCGTCAAATCTTCAAAGCTGCTATTGCGGATTTGAATGACGAGGAAAGAGGTGTAAACCGAATCAAGTTTAACCCCTGGCTGAAAATTTCTATTCCGAAATCGGACAATGCCGTTCAGAAAGCCATTAGTGCCGAAGCGTGTCGCGAGTTCTTCAACAGACCTCTTCCCCGAACAAAAATGCTCTCTTCTCTTCCCGAACTTGGTAGGGACATTGCTCTCCTGTCGCTCTGTATCGGGGGTATAAACTCGGTAGATTTGTATGAACTTAAAAAGAAAGACTATAAAAATGGAGTTATAGGTTATCAAAGAGCCAAAACTCGCAACAGTCGTAGAGATAACGCATATATGGAAATGAGAATTGAGCCATTTATCCAGTCCACATTTGAAAAGTACCTTTCGGATGATGCAGATGAGTACTTGTTCAATTTCCATCAGCGTTACGGGAGTTCGGATAGTTTCAATGCCAATGTGAATATCGGCATCCGCAAAATTTGTCAAGATATGGGTATGGAAAAAGAAGATTACTATTGCTTCTATACATTTCGGCACACTTGGGCTACCGTTGCTCAAAACGATTGTGATGCGAACCTTTATGAAGTGGCGTTTGGTATGAACCATAGTCATGGTTTCAATATTACCAGAGGATATGTCAAGATAGACTTTACCCCTGCTTGGAACCTGAACGCAAAAGTCATTGAGTTTATCTTCTTCAGTGATGAGAAGAGCAAGCAAGGAAAAGCAAGAGATTTAGAAGAAAGTGAGGATAAACTGTTTCGTATCTCAAAAAAGATGATGATTTATGCTCGTGCCTATTTCAAAGGTAAGGTTGTAGGCGAACTTACTGATATAGGTTTCGGCAATGTGGATGAAGTCATTGCTGAGCTTGTCAAACAGCTACCAAAGGACATTCCTACAGGCTGCAATGTTCAGTTCCGTCTATTGAATTGTGATTCACAGAAAGAAGTGGTATATGAAAGAAGCAAAGGCAAGGGTTTTTAGTCCCGTCAATTTGGGGAATAAGTTAAGCAACATATAGGGAAGAAATCCGAATTTAGTCCATACCCATGTAGAGCCGTGTCAGTTGTCATTGGCACGGCTTTACTGTTTGTTTTGTCGAGAATGGTATGGTTGCCTATTCTCCTTACCGGTGAGGAGAGAACCAAACAACAATCTGCCGAGCAGGACAAAGAATGTCTTTACAATCCAAATCACCAACTGGAATACCTTTTTGATAATCCAGACCACCAGCTTTGTGAGCCAATATAGGGCGAGGCATACCGGAGCGAGATACAGAAATAACAATATATAGAACGGCATAAGCTGCAATTTTTACATTTATACTACCCTCTCTCAATGGAGGTTTCTCTATATAAAGGTATTAAAAATCAGCGATATAATCAAAGTTTTGCATCAGTATTTTAGTCCTTCCAACAAACTTTTTTTGCTTGGTTTTCAAGAATCTGAAAGCATGAAACTTTAGTTACGGACACCATTCAAACCATATCTTCGGGTTATTCAATCCAAAGTATCTACAACATGAACAATCCCATTTCTTGTGGCTGTATGCTCTACTATATAATAATGTATAGGGATTCGTGTTACTCGAACCATTCCATCAACCGATACTTCTTTCCCTTTGGTCATAGTTTGATATATCCATTTGTTCTTGATACTGAACTATCGGAAAAACAGTAACCAGACACCCTGCATATCATTTTCTTCCCGCCCATGAGACCGTGGTCAATCAGATTTTTCTAACTCGCATTTCCAAAACCTATTTACCGTGAACATCCAAGCGATGGATGATTGGTTACATCTTGATTTCGATTACTTGGAATTGGAGTTTGGTATTCCGAAGTCGCTTGGATATGCCATCCGAGAAACTATTCTATTACATAACCAACGTATCGAAGTCCCACAAACTTCGGGTGCTTGTATCTTCGGTTTATCGGATGCCGTCCTTCAAATAAAAGTGTTGCGCATTTCTTTGCAAGGCATTTTTCAGCGGTAATTTTGGTGTCATAAAGGACCCGGAAGACTGTGACCTACGTTGCAGGATTTGTCAAGCAAGTTGTACCCTTGTCATTACAAAACGATGTTTCGTACTGCCGAGGGTGACTTGCCGGCTGCTCCGCATCGGGGCGATTTTATCGCTGTTTCGCCTTGCGAAAAGGTGTCCGGGAAACCCAAACAACCAAGTAATGAATGTACGATGAATCAAAGAACCAAACATTTCCAGTTGCGGCTTACCCCGGAGGAAGCGCACCAATTAAGGGAAAAATCAAAGTCTTATAGCTCCGTGAGCCATTATATCCGCTCTGCTGTGGCTGAGTATTCCGACATCAACGCCAAACAGAGGCTCGCACTCATCAACGAACTCGGTACGTTTTACCGGAAGTTCCAGAACGAACTGTCCTGGGCTGGCGGCAACCTGAACCAGTCGGTCAAGAGAGCCAACGAACTCTCGGTAGCTGGGTTGCTCAGTCAAGCCTACCTTCAGGAAATCCTGTTGCCCGTTATCACGGAAACACAAAAAACATTAAACGAGATAAAACGGGAACTGTATGCCGTAACTAAAAAAGCCGCCAAACTTTAGGTTTCCGGTTACTTGAACCGTGATACTTCGGTTTGTAGAAATTCAATACACACGGATAACTTTTTCAAACGACTGCAAGATGATAGCAACCATATTACCCGGCAGCACGAACTTCCACGCTGTCGGTTACAATGAACGCAAGGTCGCGAAAGGCACGGCACGACTGCTTGAGATAAAAAACTTCGGGACACTCGGGACATTCGGTAAACCCACCCCGGATGAATTGGTCTGTTACCTCATGGAATACACCTCCCGGAACGACCGGATTCAAAAACCGCAGTTCCATGTCGCCTTCTCCTGCAAAGGACACGAAATGTCAGAGAGCGAAGTGTTGGAATTCGCCCACCAATACCTCAAAGAAATGGGCTACATGGAAGAAGGGCAACCGCTGCTTGCCTATTCCCATTACGACACCGACAACACCCACGTCCATATCGTCACCTCGCGCATTGCCCCAGACGGCAGGAAGATAGAACACGACAACGAGCGGAGGCGTTCGCAGGAAGTGATTGACCGCATTCTCGGCAACGACCGGCAGCAGAAAGCCCGGAAAGGCGTGGATGCCGCCAAGGAGTACACTTTTTCCTCCTTCGCCCAATTCAAGTCCGTCATGCTTTCTATGGGCTACGAGATTTACCAAAAGGACGGCACCGTCTTCATCAAGCACGGTGGCAAGGTACAGCAATGCCTTCCGCTTGCGGAGGTTGAAGCCCTGTATAAGCCGGGCAACCGCAGCCGTGAACGTTGCCGCCAACTGAGGAGCGTCCTCAAAAAGTACCGGGATGTAAGCTCCAACAAGAAAGAGCTGCAAAAGGAACTGAAAGGGAAGTTCGGCATCGACCTCGTTTTCTTCGGCAGAAAGGATTCGCACTACGGCTACATGATAGTTGACCATGCCAACAAGACCGTCATCAACGGGGCAAGGGTGCTGACCGTTGACGAACTGCTGGACTTCGCCACCCCGGAGCAACGCTTCGACCGCATAGAGGACTTCATCGACAAGCTGTTCACCCTCAATCCCAAGATAACCCAGGCGGACATCCACGAGAAACTGCGGAAACAACACGCCTATATAAAGAAAGGTGTCATCTATTTTAACGGGGAGGCACGACCGCTGAAACCTTACATGGCGGAAGCAATAGATAGGAACAACCGCATCGCATGGGCAGAACGGTTCCATCCGGCCAACGAAGCGGAAAGAGATCTCCTTTGCAAAATCTTCAAAGTGACCGCCCCGGAATGGGTTTCCCTCCAGTCGGAAAGGAAACCCTCCTATGCCGATGCCGTTACCCGTCTGCATGAAATCTTCGATGACGGGAACAACACCCATGTAAAAAGCAGCCTAAGGGAAGAAGGTTTCACCATCCGTCAAGAAGCGGATGCCACTTACGCCATCAACTTCCACAGCCACATCCTTATCAACCTGACCAAGGAAGGATTTGACTTGAACCGCCTGAAACCGCAGCGGCCGAGTGAAGGCAAGCAGCAACCGCAGCCAACGGGCAACCATATCTCCCACCTTATCAAGTTACGTGACAGCAAAGACGGAAGCCGCAGCGAAAAACGGGAATGGGAAGTCGGCCAAAAGGGCGGCTATGACGAGGTGGATGACGGCCGTTCCATGAAGAGATAGGACTTCCTGCCGTAACCTTTCCGGTCACTATGAACCCGGATAACCCGGAACTTCGGAACGAAACACCTCGGTCATGCGAACCTAAAGCGCAAAAGTGTTGCGCATTTCGTTCCTCCGGTTTCACCCGAATAATTTTGCCCGAAAATTAAAAACAAAACGGCATGATACAAACTCCGGTCATCGTGACATTCGCCAACCAGAAAGGAGGCGTGGGCAAGACCACCCTCTGCGTCACCTTCGCCAATTACCTGGTGACGATGGGTGTCCGTGTCGTCGTGGTCGATTGCGACTTCCAGCACTCCATCGTCAAGTGCCGCAAGGCGGACATCAAGAAATACGGCGAGCAGCATACGCTCTATGAAGTGGTCGCCTGTGAAGCCACCGACAAGGAGGGCATGACCTCTCTCATGGAAAAGCTCCACAACGATCCGAGCATAGACGTGGTACTGATGGATTCCCCCGGCAGTCTGAAAGCGGGCGGGCTGGTGCCGATGTTCGTCAACTCGGACATCATCGTAGTGCCGTTCCATTATGATTTGGTGACAGTCCCTTCCACCGCCAGTTTCCTCATGTTCATAGACCGGCTGCGTAAAGCTGTGGACGGACGGATGAAAGCCCGGCTCTTCATCATTCCCAACCTTTGTGATGGCAGGGTCGGCAAACGTTCCGAACTTCTGGTATGGGAAAATACGAGGGAGACCTTTTCCAACTACGGCTACGTCACCGCCAAGATGCCCAAACGCGCGGACATGGAACGTTTCAGCACGATGGCCGCACTGGATATGCAAGGCAGCATCGTCGTCCCCGTATTCAGTAAAATCTATGCCGCCATCTTCGACACGGAAATCCCGATACGCAAGACGGTACTGACAGGCATTCAACTTATGGAGAACCTGAACCCGAGGCAAGGGCATAAAGAAGAAACCGATAATCAAAATGAATAATAACATTGAGCAATGAAGAAAGACATTCCTGAAATAGACGACCTCATAGCAGGCATCAATGACCCCGATGTAGCCTTGGGTGCAATTCCTCAAACGACAGGGGAAGCCTCTTCTTTGGTTATGGCACCGGCAGAAGAACCGCTCCATGAGACCTGCAGCGACAAGTGTTGGCAAGACTTCCTTTCCCTCTTGGATGTGGAGGAACCGGCAACGGACAAGAGCGGCCGCCTTGTCTGCAAGTTAGACCGTGACCTTGCGGACTCCCTGGACGATTGCGACATCTGTAACCGCAGCCGTTCCGACCTTGTGAACGCCATCGTCAGGGCGTTCTTCACAACTTACCTTGCCAGACTCGCCAAATACCGCCGGGAGAAGAAATCATTGTTCACGAACTTCAAGGAGGAGCAGTACGATGGGAAAGACTAAATGGAATGACCATATGGTAGCTGTCCTGTGCGAACTCTACCCGGTGGAAACAACATTCTACACTGCCCAAGTACTGGGCATGAGCGAGACGGCAGTCAAGAACAAGGCGAAGGAACTGGGCATCGTCAAATTCGCCAAGTCCCTCCGGATGAAACGCGCCGCACATATCGGCAGCCATTTCCATACCTGTTCCTTTTCCGAAATGGGAAAAGAATTAGGGATAAGCAAGATGAGCGTCAGCCGCATTGCCGGACAGTTGGGACTCAAACGCTCCCCAGCGGAACGGCACGACATCACTTCCCGTGTCCGTAGCGACATGATACACCGTGAACGCCGCCGGGTCATATTCGGCCTGGAGCCTGTCACCCGGATAAAGGTGGTCTCCAACCGGGCAAGGGTCAGGCTTCGCTCACAACTGAAACGGAAAGGCTATACCGTAGGCGGTGAACGCAACACCCTCTATTATGAGGAAGGGTTCAAGCGTAGTGAAAGGCAAGAGATGCGCGGCATCAAGCTGGGGCTCAGATTCCTTCCTCTTAGTGTAATGACAGTATCAACCATTATATAAAGACATCATGCAATACGGACAGATTGTATTTCTGCTTTTTATCGCATTCCTGTTTTACTATGCGGTCCTGATAGTACTTGACATCCAAAAGGCGAAGATGGCACAGGCTGCCGAACAGGAGAACCATTCTGAAGAAGAGATAGACATATCGGATGAAGCGCGAAGTTTCAAGCCCGTCAGGATTGAGCGTGACGAGCCACCAAGGCAGCAAGCGGAAAATAAAAATGAGAATTCAAGTGATGATTTGACAAACAAGGAAGAACCTCCCGAAAAGCCGTACCATCATCCCGGCTACCGTGAAGCCATCATGACTGACGGTATTCTGGTGGACAACCTCATAGAGGAAATCAACCATATGGCGGAAACAGGTACGAGCGACCTTGGTGTGGTGATATTCAATTGTGAAAACGCGAAGTAGCCTGATATCCTACATGATGTATAAGGCGCAAAGCCCTCCCGTTTCTTTGGCGACACCTGTTCCTTTGGTGATGTAATTGTGTAGAACTAAAAAACATTTTATCAGATGAGAAGTATCAAATCATTTATCCGATGTGCGGTAAGCCGCATTAAGGAAACCGTTTCATCGGTAAGCTGCAAAGTGGCGGTAGCCGTTGGCACATTCACATTCGCCGTGGCAGACGCGATGGCAAGCAGTAAGGGGGCGGCAGGCTTTACCAAGGCCACGCAGGAAATCAGCTCGTATGAGACACCCGTTTCCAACCTCATGAAAGCCATCGCAGCCGTCATCGTTCTGGTCGGCGCTTTCAATGTTTATTTCAAGATGCAAAACGGCGACCAGGATGTAAAAAAGACCATCATGCTGACCATCGGAGGTTGTGTCGCGTTCATCGCGCTGTCCGAAGCATTGCCGTTATTCTTCAAATAATCATTGTGTCACCCAATAAGCAAGAGAGATGAATCTGGAAGGTTATCCTGTTTTCAAGGGGCTTCAAAAGCCGTTGGAGTTCATGGGCATACGGGGGCGTTTTTTGACACTGGCGGCTGCCGCCGTCGGCGTGTCGTTCGTCGGCTTTATCGTATTTTCCATCGCATTGGGGAAACTGGCCGGGTTCATCGCCATGCTGGTGATGGTTATAGCCGGACTGGTCACCATCTACATCAAGCAGCGTGGCGGGCTCCACAACAAGCGGAGGGACAGGGGCATCTTTATCTATAAGAGCTTGCGTAAAAAATCCTGATTACAGAACAACTAACAATAACAAACATGGCACATACCAAGAAGAAAGCGTTTGACGGGCTGTATGCGGGGCTGGAAGAGACGGACGGCAATGTCGTCCTCTTTTCAGCGAAAGGCGAACCTTCCGTCATCTTTGAAATGACCAACCCCGTGCAGCAACTTTGTACGGATGCAGAGCGTTACCTGCACTTCCAAGATGTGCTTTCCAACGTGGCGCAGACCCTTGGCGAGGGCTATGCCCTGCAAAAGCAGGACATCTTCTGCAAACAGGCCTACCACCATGAAGTGCCGGACGGTGCGGAGTTCCTGACCCGGAGCTATTTCAACTATTTTGAAGGAAGGGAATTTACGGAGATACGCACCTGCCTCGTTGTCACACAAGAAGTGCAGCATAGCCAGTTCGTGCAGTACGACCCCAAGAAATGGATGGAGTTCCATTCCAAAATATCCAAGGTGGACGACATTCTTACCGAACGGAACATCCGCCACCGCAAACTCACCAAGGGAGAGGTCGAGGAGTATTGCCACCGCTTCATGGCGTTCCAATTCCGTCACGGCCCTTTCTCCATGACCAACTTCAAGGCATCGGACGAATACCTGAAAACAGGCAACCGTGTCATCCGTTCCTTCCCTTTGGTTGACATTGACGAGATCAGCCTTCCGTCCGTGGTAAAACCCTACACGCGGACGAACATCAACGGCTACCCCATCGCCACCGACCTGTTCTCCTTCCTGACAAGCATACCGTTTGCCGACTGCGTGGTCTATAACCAGATGATACAGATACCCGGCCAGCGCAAGCTGCTCCGCAAGTTGCAGGCCAAAGCCAAGCGTCACGCCTCCATGCCCGACCCGAGCAACAAGATTGCCAAGGCGGACATCGAGGAAGTGCTGAACCGGCTGGCGGTTGACAGCACCCTTTTGGTAAACAGCAACTTCAACATATTGGTTAGCTGTCCGACGGACAGGGTGACCCCGGTGACGTCCTACATAGAGACCAAGCTCTACGAGTGCGGCATCATGCCGTCAAAGACAGCCTACAACCAACTGGAATTGTTCACGGACAGCTTTCCCGGCAATGCCTACGCCTTCAATCCCGATTATGACCTTTTCCTTACGCTCTCCGATGCCGCCCTGTGTCTTTTCTTCAAGGAACACCTGAAAGGTTCGGAAGAGACACCCCTGACAACCTATTACACCGACCGTCAAGGATTGCCGGTATGTATTGACATCACGGGTAAGGAAGGCAAAGTCAAGATGACCGACAACGCCAATTTTTTTTGTATCGGGCCAAGCGGAAGCGGCAAGAGCTTCCACATGAATACGGTCGTGAGGCAGCTTTTGGAACAGGACACCGATGTGGTCATGGTTGATACCGGAGATTCCTATGAAGGCATCTGCGGCTATTATAAGGGCACTTACATATCCTATTCCAAGGAGAAGCCCATTTCCATGAACCCTTTCAAGGTGACTGAAGAAGAGTATGCCCAGAACTTCGGGGAAAAGAAGAATTTCTTGAAATCCTTGATATTCCTGATTTTCAAAGGGAACGGCATACCTTCCAAAATTGAGGATATGCTTATCAACCAGACCATTGTGGAATACTACGAAGCCTACTTCCATCCCTTCGAGAGCTTTACCGACAAGGAACGGGAAGGGTTACGGCAAAAATTGTTGGTAGCCGCCCGGATGGAGTGCGACCATGAGAAGTATGACCACGAAATGGAGGACATCGACAGGTTGATTAACGAACAAGAACCGCCGGAAAAGTCCGAAAAACCGGAAAGTCGTGCGCTGATGCTGCCCTCGGAAGCCCGCCGCCATAAACTCCTGCGCCAGTGCCGCTCCTTGAACGCGCTCGCCCATGATGCGGCTGCCTCCCCATCCGAAAGGGAACGCTCCTTGCGGATTATGGAGAAGTTTAAGCTGGAACTGTACGAGAACTCCATGCTGGCCAAGATAGACCGGCAGATAGACCATCTGGAAGTTCAGAAGCGGAAGCTCAAAGTGAGTGAACTCTCCTTTAATTCCTATTACGAGTTCGCCTTGCAGCGCATCCCCCAAATCACGTCGCTGGAGAAAATCAGTTTCCCCATCCGCGACTTCGCCGCCATCCTGAAACAGTTTTACCGGGGCGGTGAGCTGGAAATGACGCTCAATTCCGATTGGGACGCCAACCTCTTCGATGAGCGGTTCATCGTCTTTGAAATCGACAAGATAAAAGATGACCCCGTGCTTTTCCCCATTGTGGTGCTGATTATCATGGACGTGTTCCTGCAGAAGATGCGCATCAAGAAGGGGCGCAAGGCGCTGATAATCGAAGAGGCGTGGAAAGCCATCGCTTCACCCACCATGGCGGAGTATATCAAGTATTTATACAAGACGGTGAGAAAGTTCCACGGCATAGCCGGAGTGGTCACCCAGGAACTGAATGACGTGATAGATTCGCCCATCGTGAAAGAGGCCATCATCAACAATTCTGATGTGAAGATACTGCTTGACCAGACCAAGTTCAAGGACAGGTACGAGGAAATCGCCGCCATCTTGGGACTGACGCAGGTGCAACGTCAGCAGATTTTCACCATCAACGCCCTGAACAACCATGAAGGACGCAGCTATTTCAAGGAGGTCTGGATATGCCGGGGCACGCACTCGGATGTGTATGGCGTGGAGGAAGCCCCGGAATGTTACTGGGCGTACACCACGGAACGCATCGAGAAGGAAGCCCTGAAAATCTATCTCCGGCAATACGGCACGATGCAGGAGGCGATTACCCGTATCGAAGCCGACAGAAAAGAGGATGGCGGATTGAAGTACCTCGAATTTGCCCGGAAAGTCAACCAACAACAAAAAGTCATGTCGTTATGGAAAAAGTAAGAATCAAATTCATGCTGGTGGTATTTATGGTAATGGCCGCCACTAATCAATCATATGCAATCTGGCAAGTCGTGACAGACCCGTATTGCCTGAAAGCCGTCACCACCAACCTCGCCACCCAGAAAGCGATTGAGGGACAGCACAACCACCGTTTGGACTCCATCGCTTCCAAGAAGAAAAAACTGGAACTATATACCGTGAGCATGGCGACCATCAAGGAACTCTACAAGCTGACATTGGAAAACGTGAAAGGTTTCGGGACGGAGAGCAAGTACTATGTCGAGATAGGCCGTTGCGCCTACGACATTATCAGGGATGTGCCTGAACTGGTCCAGACGGTGAACAGAGCCAAGTTCAGCAACAAACTGTTATGTCTGAACGAACTGGGCAACCTTGTGGTGGAGACCCAACAACTGGTGGGCGACTTTGTGAACATCGTGAACAACGCCAAGATAGACAATCCGCTTAAAGGACAGGGAACTGCCCCGAAACAGGGTGACGGCCACAACATGCTTGACCGTTACGAAAGGCTGACAGTTGCCAACTGCATCTATACGGACTTGATGAACATCCGCTACAAGGTGGAGGGCATGATGATGATGGCGCAATATGCCACCTTGAACGACCTCTTCTTTGCCATAGACCCGGAAGGCTGGGCAAACGTGGTAACGATGAAGAACCAAGTGGATGGACTGGTACGTGATTGGAACGGATTGAAAGGCTAATATATTAAGGTATGAGAAATCTGAATTTGAAAATATTGTCTTTGACATTGTCACTTGCAATCCTGCTGCCCGTCAGGACTTCCGCCATTGACATACCGAAAGACCTTCCGACCATAGAAGCCTTGATAGCCTTGCATAAGGCAATCAAGAAGGATGAAGACAAGGCGTTACAGCGTGTAGCCGCAAGTCTCGGGGAGCAGTCGGTCATTACCAAGGGAGCGAACAAGTTTAACGATGTGCGTACCACTCTTGACACAAGACTCAATAATGCCCATTCCTATCTGGTATTGGCAGGAGCCATTTCCTCTACCGCCAATTCGCTCTATATGTTAGTGAAGGAGTACAAGGACTTTGCAATCAATACGTTCAAGCACGTATCAGGTAAACCCTTCGTGGCATGGTATTATGCGGATGCGAATGTCGCCATATCAAGGGAGGTGAAACATTGTTACAACCTCTATGCGGCAGTGGCGGCATCCGGCATCAACCTGATGAAAGCCTCCATGGACGAGAAACTGAATTTGGTGTTTTCACTCAAAGCTTCCATCGACCGTGCCCGGCACATCATAGACAATGCGAACCTCTATTGCTTCCTGGTGACGGATTGCGGCTGGAAGCCTGACTATATCTGGGAGATATTGAACTCCGAAGTCAAAGACGCGATAGCGGAAAAGGTAATCAATAAATGGAACAAAGGATATGAAATGTAGAAGGATAATGATAGGACTCTTTGCCATGCTGTGCTGTTTCCCTTTTGTTGGAAACGCCCAACGGGTAAGGCATGACAAGCAAAAAGAGAAACAGTGGAAGTCGATGGAAAATGGTCCTTGGGACTTTGCTCCGGATTGGTACTACTACTTCCTGCACAGGAGATACTCCGGTGCTGAAATGTATTGGAAATGGGCAGGACTCAAATCCGGCTGGCGGGTCAGGTTCAAGGAACCGAAATCCAATATCAAGCGCATCATGCCGGTGCGTGTCCTTTCGGAAGAGACCCAACGGCAGAAGGTGGATAAGGTCGAGAGTGAACGCAAGTATGTCGAGGAACTGTATAAGGAGGAACTGCTACGGGAAGCCGACCGTTCGGTGGATTTGACCTACGCCTCCTACAAGGACGAGTTCAACCGGATGCAGGACTGCATCACGGACGGGCTGCTATACTGTATGCAGAAAAGCGGCGGCAAGCTCAAATACCAGGTGGACGAACTGGAACGTCAGAACGAACTGCTCTGTTCCGACATCGCCTATATCCACAAGACAGGTGTCGGCTACGAACTGGAGAATGCCAAACGCAGGCAGGCTTACGAGGATGCCAAGGTGAAAATGGCGGAACTGGTCAACCGAACCGCCCATCTGTGCGCTATGGCGGCCACACATTATTGACAATCTTTTAATTTTAATAGCATGAACATACTTTTTATTCCCCTGACTATTGGTCTGCCTGCCATTGACGAGAGCCTTGACAAGCTGCTTGTCGCCATGGAAACATTCCCGAATGTGGCGGTACTGGGTGACGCGGTTTCCATGGCACGGGTCATCGGGCTTTGCCTCGCCCTTTGTGTCGGTTCCTACGAGTGTTGGATGATGATGCTCGGACGGCGCGGCATGGATGTCATGAAACTGCTGCGTATTGTCGGTATCTCCATGTGCATCTCCTTCTCTTCATGGATTTGTTCCGCCCTGCAAGTGCCGGGCAAGGAACTGGAAGCCGCCACCAAAGCGATGGCACACTCCAAGAACAGGGAGGTTGCCGCCTTTGAGTTGAAAGTGGCGCAGAAACAGAGCGAGTATCTGGACCGTCTGCGGGCGGTGCAGGATTCCATTTCCACGGCGAAGCAGGTCGCTGCCATCGGCGAGGATGCCAACTGGTGGGACAAGCTTATCTACAACGTGGAGAACTTGGGCACTACCATCAACAACTACGCCCAACGCGCGGCGGTCGCCACCGAGACCAAAGTCAGCGAGTGGATAAACGATGTCATCCGCTTTGTCGGGGAACTGATATTCCAGATGTCCTATTACGGCATCCTTGTGGCACAGCGTATCTTCATGGCCATCATGCTGATATTCTGCCCGATCATGTTCGCCCTGTCGCTCGCCCCTCCTTGGAGTTCGGCATGGAGCCAGTGGATGTCGAAGTTCCTCTCCCTTTCGTTGTGGGGATTCGTGACCTATATGTGCCTATACTATATTGACTTCATTTTGCTCTATAACTTGCAGCAGGATATGATTGCCTACGACCACCTGTTGCACGGTTCACTCAATTCCTGGTCACAGATCGGCGCACTCGGTCTGCAGGGCATCGGTTCCAACTGCATGTATGCCATGGGAATGTTGGTGGGTGCCTATATTATCCGTTTTGTTCCCGAAGTGGCATCCTGGCTGATACCGGGTGGAGTAAGTTCGGGAGCGGGTTCCGCAGCAGGTGCGACTGCCGTAGGCATTACGGCGACAGCCGGGGCGGTAGCCGGAAACACGGTGACGGGAGGAGCGAAAGCAATGATGCCATCATAAACTTAAAAAACATAACAGATATGCTGATACAATCATTAGAACAGAAAACAAGACTCGCCATGATGACGGTCATTGCGGCGATAAGCGGCTCAGTGCTCATCTGCGGGTTCACCGTATGGTGTTGCGTGGCACTGGTGACCAAGGAACGGGAACAGATATACATCCTTGACGGTGACATCCCGTTTTTGGCACAGCGTGCCCAACTGGAAGCCAATTTCACGATGGAGGCGAAAGCGCATATCCAGCTCTTTCATCAGTATTTCTTCAACTTGCCGCCAGATAACGACTATATCAAGTGGACGGTCGGCAAGGCGATGTACATGGCGGACGGAACGGCACTCAAACAGAAACAGGCGTTGGACGAGAACGGTTTCTATTCCGACATCATATCCTCGTCAGCGGTCTGTACCATCCTATGCGACTCCATCCATTTTGACGAACATGAACGTAAGTTCACCTATTACGGCACGCAGCTTATCAAGCGGCGTACACGGGACATGAAACGCTCGATGGTCACGACCGGCTTTATCGAGAACGTGCCAAGGACACGCAACAATCCCCACGGGTTGATGATCACAGGCTGGAGAACCATAGAGAACAAGGATTTGGACTATTAACGTGCAAGAAATATGAAATCAATCAAGAAGAAATTGCAGGACAGCCGCCGGCAGACCCATCAGGCGTTTGCGGACTGGCTGCGTCCCAAGATGGCGGCAATCGGCATCCGGTGGCGGTTGGCCGCACGAATCAGGTTGGCAAACGCATGGGCTGCCAAGCATCCGAGACGTACTTTTGTCTATGTGACAGGTGCATTGATTATGCTATTGATTGGCACCATTGCCATAGATAGCAAAAATATGGGAGCACATGAACCGGAGGTAAGTATCATTGCCGGGATGGGACCGGTATTCAACGGATTCCATACCATTCAGGCGAACAAGGACAGGCACCGAACTACGCTGATGGAACTGGTCACGGACGGTCAGTCCATCCGTGAGGAACTGGATTCGCTGATAGCCGTACCCCATAAGACACACGGGGACTCCATCCGAATCATCAAGCGGTACAAGCAACTGGAGCATATTGTCAAATCATTGAATAACAACGAGGAAAAGAACCATGATTAAAGTAAATTTTAAACAGCCCAAGTATATCTTTCCGCTGGTCATCTTCGTACCGCTTTGCGCCTTGATATACTTTGTGATGCAGACCTTCGGGGCTGGCGAGGATGAAAAACAGGAAGTCGCCACCGACCGTATCAATATGGAACTTCCGGAAGCCCGGGCGGAAGAAGCCGGTGACAAGATGTATGAAATGTCCCGGCGTTTCGGTGACGAGGATGCCTTTACCGCCGTCGGCTCCCTTGGCGAGGAGAAGATGGAAAACGAAGAATTGGAGCACGGTTATTCGGAGGAGGAACTGAACCGTCTTGACGCGGCCGAGGCGGAACGCATCCGGCAACAGCGGGAAATGGAAGAGCTGGAACGCTCGCTTGCCGAATCACGAAAACATATCAATGCTTACGCATACGGTGACAATCCGGCAAATAACGGTAACGGCTATTCTTCTCAAGATGATTTCGTCCGTGACCTGGAAGAGATACAGCGGCGCAGTAACGAACGGCAGAAAGCCATCGAGAGCGGGTTGGGTATCGGCCGGGAGGATGCGGAAGAGGCGGCACGCCGACAACGTTCGGATTCCATCGCCCGGGTACGGGAGGAAGAGAAGGAACGCAACCGACCGAACCTGGTCATCAAGTCATCCGATACCAACGCTGACAAGTTCCACACGGTGGAAGCGGAAAACAGTACGGCAGATGCCACGCTGATCCGCGCGATGATAGACCAGAGCACCAAGGCGAAGGAAGGTACCCGGCTACGCTTCAAGCTGCTTGATGACGTGACGGTAAGCGGGACAAGGCTCAAAAAGAACACCTATCTGTACGGGACGGTGACGGGGTTCGGGCAACAACGGGTACGTGCGGCCATCACCAGCATCTTGGCCGGTGGCAAATTCATCAAGGTCAACCTGTCCGTGTTCGACAATGACGGCATGGAGGGGTTCTATGTGCCGGAATCCGCATTCCGTGACTTTATGAAAGACGCGAGTGCCAGCACGGTGCAACAGAACATCAGCTTTGAATCGGACGGCTACGGGTCGGGGATTTCCGGGGAGGCGGTCGCCCTGCAAGCCTTGCAGAATATGTACAACTCCGCTACGTCGGCACTCTCTTCCAACATCCGGAAGAACAAGGCGAAAATCAAGTATAACACCATTGTCTATCTGATAAATTCGGATGAAGCAAGGTAAAAACAGAAAATCAACAATAAAACGATCTTGAAAATGAAAACAAAGATTCTTTCAATCATCCTTTTTATCTTCTCGTTGGCAGTGAATGTTTCTGCCAACGAGAAGATACGGGTCAATCATGAAGTGACCACCCACATCGTCATGCCGGAGAATATCAAGTTAGTGGATATTTCCACCACGAAGATTATCGGCAACCAGTGCGCCGACAACATAGTTCGTATCAAACCCTTTATGGAGAGCGATTCCATCCATTCAGACGGCTATAAGGAGAATGAACTGTTGGGCACGGTGACGCTGATTGGGGAACGCCACATCGCCCAGTATGACATCGTATATACCGAATCGCCACGGTATGCCGCTTCCATTTACCATGTCTCCTACCAACATGCGGAATCCTACATCAACCCCGAAGTCTCCATGCCTATGTCGGAAATGGCACGGTACGCCTGGGCGGTCTATGGCAGCAACCGCAAGTACAATCAGGTGGTGTCAAGGATGCACGGCATGAAAGCCGTGGTTAATAACATCTATTCCATCGGGGACTATTTCTTTATCGACTACTCGCTGGAGAACAAGACGAAGATTGCCTACGACATCGAGGAACTACGCGTCAAGTTGACCGACAAGAAGGAAGCTAAAGCGACCAATTCACAGACCATTGAGTTGACACCGGTCTATTCGCTCAACCTTGCCAAAAAGTTCAAGAAGCATTACCGCAATGTGCTGGTACTGCCCAAGCTGACCTTCCCGGACGAGAAGGTGCTCCGACTTGAAATCTCCGAGAACCAAATCAGCGGACGGTTAATCACGCTGGCCATCGAATACGAGGACATCCTTCATGCGGACGGCTTTGATTCGGACATCTTGAAAGGGACATCCTATTATCCTCATTATTACATCAATTATACTCCGAAGCCATGAAGAAATTTTTATTTATTCTATTGTGTGCGTTTGTTTCAATAGGCGCATCCGCACAGGACAGCAAGCTGACGCTGAACGCCGGCTTTCTGTTTCCCTCCACGTTAAACGCCACGCTGGGTTACGAGCATCCGCTTTTTTACGGAAACGCCGTGGAAGTATTCGGAGAGGTTGGTGACCACTGGCAGACACCGGTAAGTGACCGTTTTTGGAAAGGTTATTATTGGGACGGCGGTGTGTTGTACAAGCACCGCCTTGTCCGCTACAAGAACGGGATGCTACGTTTCCGTTTCGGCCCACAATTCGGGGCTGTACAACGAAAGTTCTTTCTTGGAATGGAGGCAGGATTTGAATACAACTATGTGTTTCAGAACGGCTGGGAGTTCGCCTTTATCCAGAAGAACAACGTGAACTTCATTCATGGTGACACCTTCCGAAACGGGTTGCTGATAGGTATAAAGATTCCATTCTAAGGACATTCAAACAGTATTCAAACGAAGTTTAAACGAAAAAAGTAGCGTATGGCATTTGAAGAGACAAGGGAACAGCAGCAGATGTATAACTATTTCCGTAGTTGCATCTACATTTTCCTCATATTGGAAATCGTGATGAATTTGCCGATTACGGCGGACAACCGGGTAACGCAGTTTGTCCTTGACCTGCTTGGACGGTTCAAGGTCTTCAATTCCGTTTCCGGCTGCAAAGTGGCGGAACTGGTCTGTATCTGCATCGTCTGTATCGGGACAAAGGCGAAGAAGGCATTGAAGTTCAATGTCAAGACGATGGTCGTCTATCCTGTATTGGCAGGACTGACCCTTGTCGGACTTTGTTTCCTCTTCCACGGGATGGACTTCGGAATGAGCTGGATGGGATTCCCGGCGAACAGGATTCTATACGCTGTCTGTTCGGTGGTGGGCACCATGTTGGTGCATCAAGGATTGGATGCCATAGCCAAGTATTACAACTACAAGGTGGGCGAAGACCGTTTCAACTTCGAGAATGAGTCTTTCCAACAGTCGGAGGTGCTTGCCAATAACGACTACTCGGTAAATATACCGATGATATACTATTGGAAGCGAAAGATGCACAAGGGTTGGATCAACATCATCAACCCGTTCCGTGGCACTATCGTACTCGGTACACCGGGTTCAGGTAAGTCTTTCGGTATCATTGACCCTTTCATCCGGCAGCATGCGGCAAAGGGTTTTGCCATGATGGTGTACGATTTCAAGTACCCGACGCTTGCCAAGACGCTATTCTATCAGTTTTGCAAGAATCGTAAGGCCGGTAGGTTACCACAAAACTGTAGCTTCCGTACTATCAACTTTACGGATGTGGAGTATTCAGACCGTATCAATCCTATCCAACGGAAGTATATCCCGGATTTGGCGGCGGCATCGGAAACTGCCGCTACCTTGCTGGCATCCTTGAATAAAGGAGGTGGCGAAAAGAAAGGCGGCTCGGAAGCGTTCTTCACCAATTCGGCGGAGAACTTCTTGGCTGCCATCATCTACTTCTTCGTCAATTTCCACCCGGTCGGGTTCAGGAACGGGAAGAAGCTGAAACACTACATATCACTGGAGGGAAAGAAATTGGAGATTGTCATTCGGAACTGGGATGACTTCAATGCCATAGACGAGAAGGGGAATGTAGTACTGGACTTCGTGGATGAGAACGGGAATGATGTATCTACGGACGAGGACAGGATGTTTGTGGACCTGAACGGCTTTTGCTATACGGACAGAACCGGGAAGAAGATACGGATTGAACGCTGCTGGTATGAGGACGAGATGGGCAACGAGGTAGAGCCGGACACCGTGACCGGGGAGTATTCCGATATGCCCCATGTGCTTTCCTTCTTAGGCAGGTCTTACGACCAGGTGTTCAACATCCTGATGCAGGATGATAAGATTGCCTCACTGATGGCTCCGTTCAAGAGTGCTTTTGAAAACAAGGCGAATGACCAGTTGGAAGGCATGGTGGGTACGCTTCGTGTCAATGCGGCACGGCTGGTTTCCCCTGAAGCCTATTGGGTGTTCACCGGGGACGACTTCGACCTGAAGATTTCCGACAAAGACCATCCGAGTTATCTGGTCATCGCCAATGACCCGGAGAAGGAACAGGTCATCGGTTCGCTGAACGCTTTGGTGTTGAACCGTCTGATTACAAGAGTGAACTCCAAGGGGAATATCCCGGTAAGCATCATCGTGGACGAGTTGCCTACCTTGTACTTCCACAAAATAGACCGGCTGATTGGTACGGCACGAAGCAACAAGGTCGCCGTGACGTTGGGCTTTCAGGAACTTCCCCAGTTGGAAGCGGACTATGGCAAGGTGGGCATGCAGAAGATTATAACTACTTGCGGTAACATCTTCATGGGAGCGGCACGTAACAAGGAGACCTTGGAGTGGGCACAGAATGACGTGTTCGGCAAGGCGAAACAGACCTCACGCTCCATTTCCATCAACGACCAAAAGGTATCTACCACAATCTCCGAGAAGATGGATTACCTTGTTCCGGCTGCCAAGATAGCGGATATGGCTACGGGGTGGCTGGCGGGTCAGGCGGCACGTGATTTTACCGCTACCGATGACAAGATGCTGGACCGCTTCGACATCGAGCAGTCGGAGGAGTTCAAGACCACGAAGTATTTCTGCAAGACCCACTTCGACATGAAGAAGATTAAGAAGGAGGAAGAGCACTATGTAGCCCTGCCCAAAATCTATGAGTTCAAGAATGACCGGGAGAAGGAAATCATGCTGAACCGCAACTTCAAAAGGGTCAACCAGGAGGTGGAGGATATGGTGAAGGAATTGCTTGGAATATCTTAAAAACGCAAGATGATGAACATGCTGGATTCTGCGAATAAAGCAGGGCATTCATTTCTCGGATTAAGCGGCAGCGCATTGAAAGTCATTGCTCTTGTTTCGATGCTGACTGACCATTCGGCTTACTACCTGTTGGAACACGAAACAACCTTGTATGAGGCGATGCGCAGCTTCGGGCGTATCGCCTTCCCGGTGTTCGCTTTCCTGATAGCGGAGGGATTTTCGCATACCCGGAACAGGTTGCGCTACTTTCTGACACTGCTCGGTTTTGCGGTTGCCAGTGAAGTGCCGTGGCTTTTATTGAATGGAGCGGATGGGACGCATAATGTGATGTTCACGCTGGCTTTAGGTGTGGGAGCACTGGCTATCTTTGAGAAGTACCATCAGAGGAAATTTGTTTGCTTCTGCATGATAGCTTTGATTGCCATATTCGCTACATGCTTGGGGACAGACTATGAATGGAGGGGAATCTCGCTGATAGTGATATGCTACATGATGCGAGAGCATCGGCCACTCTTGTTGCTGTTTATGCTTCCATTGATGATATACTACGGCATAGTCGGGGCTATAATGGCGGCAATTGTGTTATCGCTATATGATGGAACGAGGGGATTCATACAAGGAAGTACGGCCAAGTATGGATTTTATGCTTTCTATCCGGTGCATCTGTTCTTATTGGGATATTTTTCGCTCCCTACATATTGATGTTATCTTTCGGGAACGTCTCTGTTTATGGTTTTTACCAAATGCAGAAGAGATTTGTTTACGTTCTCATCAATGGCAGCCTCCCTCCTGTCTTCCGCCATATCGGAATCGGGTATGAACTCGCCACAAATATCCATACCTAAAACAGGATGGTGCAGCAGGATGATATAAAGCAGCTTTTCAAGCTCTTTCAAACTCATGGAGCCTTGATCCCAGTTGGTGACAGCATACTCGGGAGAAAGGACATCCTTGTCAATCGATATATATACCGGTTCGGAAAGAAGCTCTTGGGAAAATCTTTTCCAACTTTCTTCGTGGTCAAGGTCATTGTCACTGTAGAAGTGCACCCTCCCTTCATATCCGTGAGGTACGGAACGGATAAGCTCATCGGATGCGCCGGCTATGACTACCTTACGGCAATTCGGATTGCTTTCCAGGACATCTTTCACCCAACTGCCGCACGAAAGGATATGCTCAAAGAGCGGAGGTTGCATATCCGGGTGATGGTCGAACACCACCAAGGCAAATGGCTCACGGATTCTGTCCGTCCAGAACTTCGTCACATAATGGTAGTTGCCCGAATCAATGAAATGGATGCCGCCTACGGGACAACGGGCAATGATTCCCGTTAAGGCTTCTTTCCCTTCATTGTCGCAATAGCAGTCCGTCCCTGATAGATGGCGGCAGTCTATCCATTTGAATCGGCCGTCACGGGGGAGATTTTCCATGTCGTAGGCTCCGGAAAAGTCCATGACAACCACATCTTCCGACAATAGCCCGTTCCTTTTATCTTCTTTCATAAGCATACCGAGTAATGGGTGAGGTAGTTATATAAAAAAACAAGGAACTGATCCGCTACGACCCGTTCCTTGTCCATCCTCCTGAGAAACTTATTTGATTTCTATTACTTTGCACTCTTTCGCTTTCTCCTCCTGAGTCTTCTTGGGCAAATCAATCGTCAGCACGCCATCGTTGACGGAAGCGTTGATATGTTCTTTCTCGACATCATCGGGCAAAACCAGTGTCTGCTGGAACTTGGAGTAAGAGAACTCGCGACGCAGATACTTGCTGTTGTCACTGCTCTTCGTTTCGTTTTTCTTTTCCATCGAAATCACAAGCTGGTTCTCATCGGCCAAGTGTACGCAGAAATCTTCTTTGGTCATACCCGGAGCGGCTACTTCCACTTTGTATTCCGTTTCGTTCTCGATGACATTGACGGCAGGCGTTGTAGCGTTCATCCTCGGCATCCAATCGTTGTCAAAGAAATCACTAAAGATACTCGGTAACCATTCTTGATTGTTTCTTCTAACTGGTGTCATAATCATAATCTCCTATAATTAAGTTGTTTAATTCTTATCTGATTGCTTTCGCAATTCACCGGATATCCTGCAAAAGCTGTGCCCATCCGCCGATTGGCAAAGATGCAGAACCGTGTTTAACCTGCGTTGCACATTCCGGTGCCCGATTTAAACTTGTGCAAACATTGATGTTGCCAAAACGCCATTACGTTTGACAGAAAGTCATCAAAACAGTCTTAATGGCAGGCGGATTCCTGTTAGCAAAAGTCGGAATCTTATATGTCTCTTTCTCTTAGTTGTTTGAGTACACGAATGACAGACCGTATATATTCGGGGTCTTCCGCATACCCGATATCCCTTAGCCACAGCAGATAGTTCCCTCCCTTGTACTTGTACTGCACTTTGGTATAATACGCCCGGACACTTTCCGTCCAGTGTTCAAACTCGTAATACTTTCCCGTCCGTGGATTGGTCAACCCGAACAGGTTGTGCTTGTCAAGGCATACCGGGGAACGGAACCAGCCGGTTTCAAGGATGGCTTGCGCCAATACCACTTTCGGATATAAGATTCCGTTCCGTATTATTTCCGCATAAAGGTTTGGAATTGTCAGCGCAGGAAGAGAATTGTTCCGGATCTTCGTTTTTAGGGATGCGCTATTGTCACTATTTCGGACTTTTAGGTTGTTGTAACTTTGCTTTTTAAATAAGGTTGGCTGTATATCTTTTGCAACTTCCGTTATCGTGTCAATCTCTGTTCTCTCCTTATTATCAGCAGGAACAGCCGTTTCCTGCACCTGGGCCGGCTTGATTCCCGATTCTCTGGTAATCGTATAGAACTGTGCCGAAACCCTGACAGCCCCGAGAACCGTCATGAATATCATCAGAATAGTGTTGCGCATTTCTGTATAAGGGTATCTGCAGGAATAATTTTGTGTCTGACAAAGCGGTCATTGCCGCAAAATTATCACAATCAACAATCCCGAATGGAAATGAACAACAGAAATCAAACAGAATGGCTGCCTTACGAGAAGCTGGCAGTATTGGGCATCGACCGCGAGAAAGCCGACAGCCTGCCGCAAGAAGTAAAGGAGAAGCTTGTCTCCGGCGAGGTGACACCCCTCATGCAGGTGTCAATCAGTGCCCGAAACGGTGACTTGATCACGTTACCCCTCAAACTCCAGATGACTGCCGACAAGGACGGGCATCCCGTGCTCATGGCTTACCCGGTCAGGGCAGAACTGGAAACCGCACGGAACAAAGTCCTTCACCTGACCGAACAGGAGGCGGACAGACTGAGAAAAGGCGAGGTAGTACAGAAAGCCGTGGATGTGAACGGGGAAAAGACCCGGCAATACCTGCAACTCGACCCTGAAACGCAATCGGTCATCCACCGCAGGGTGACGGACATCAAACTGGAACAGAAGCTCAAAGACATGGAGAAAATCCACGACATCGAACTGGGTACGCAGCAGAAGCAGCAGGTTCGTGACGGCAAGCCGGTGGAACTTAATGTCGGTGGCAAGAAAGTTTCCGTCGGCATTGACCTGAAAGAACCGCAGGGCTTCAAGGTCATCAAAGGTGACATGAAGGAGTGGGAAACCCAACAAAAAATCCGTTATGACAAGCAACATCCTGAATACCTCGGTCTGGTCATGACCGACAAGAACCGCTGGGAATACCAGAAGGTAGTGGATGCCCAATCCAAGGAACGGGCTTTTTCTCTCCACCCGCATCGGGAAGAGAAACGGACGAATGGACTGAAACTTTAAACGTATCAGCTTATGGCAAACAAGGAAGAAGCGGAGAACGGCAAAGGACTTTTAAAACAATTCGATGACCTGAAAAAGAAACACCCGGACGCGATGCTTCTTTTCAGGCAGGGGGATTTCTATGAGATGTACAAGGAGGATGCGGTGAAAGCCGCCGTCCTACTCGGCATAGCCGTGGCGGACAAGATGCTTCCCGGTGAGAAAACGGACATGAAGATTGCCCGGTTCGCCCACCATGCGCTTGACACCTATCTCCCCAAACTTATCCGTTCCGGCGCAAGGGTCGCTATCTGTGACCGGCTTGAAACTTCCGAGCAGAAGAAATCGGAAAAGGAATCAACAAACCAATCAAACAACAAGGATATGGCAAAGAAGAGCAAGAAACAGGAAGAACCAGCTCCGGTGGCAAAGAATACCGCCGAAGAGAAACCTGCCAAGGAAAAGAAAAACAAACGGAAAGCGGAAAACAAACAAGAACCCGATTCAAAGAAGGAAGCCAAGCAGGAACGCAACCCCCGTGAGCCGCAGATGGTGACCGCCAACGGCGAGAAAGTAACCCACGGTCATGCCTACCAGAGCAAGGCCAATCCCGAAGAATGGTACTTCACCGCCAGAGTGGACGGCAAGCAGCTCAAACCGCAGCGGATGGAGGCGGCAGACCTCGCCGCCTTCCAGAAGAAAGAACTAGGTGTACAACAACTCATGGAACGCTACTATCCGACCAAGCTGATGCCGAAAGTGGCGGAGGACGCTTACAAGTTTCCCAAGGAGATTGCCGGGCCGGAAGGCAACATCACCGTGAACAAGTTCAACGTCTATAAAGAGAAGGACGAGCAACGTCCCGACTATGGCAAGTACAAGTTCTATGCGCAAATCGGTGACGCGAAAATGTCCGCCGTGGCATCCCGGCAGGACTTGAACGCCTACTTCGACCGGGTAGTAACCCCCGGCCAGTTGGTGGAAAGGAACTTCGGGGAACGCCTGCACCTGAAATCCGCTTACGAGAAATACCAGCTTCCGGAAGGGGTTGATTCCAAAGGTGTCCGTGTGGCGAAAGACCGTGCCGATAACAAATGGAAGGTATCGGTCAACTTGGGTGACAAGGGGCAGACCGCCAAGCATGAAATCTCGTTTGATGACGGCTATTCCCTCTTCAAGGCTAAGACGGCCACCCGTGAACAGATAGCCGCCAAATACCTGAATCCGGAGATTGCAAGTATGCTTGCCGCACCTGTGGCTAAAGTTGAACAGGCGGCATCCATGAAAAGATAATGATAGTAACCAACAACAAGCAATAATAATCAATAACAAACAGACAATATGGCAACAAAAACATACGAGGAACTTGTGGAACAATTGCAAGACGGTAAAATCGGACACCTCCATTTTGTATTGCAGGGTGAGAACGCCCAGGACTTTTTGGACTGGTGCCGGTCGCACGGCACAGACCCCACGGACGAATCGGCAGAGTTTTACATCGAGCAGACGGAAATCGACATGATGGAACATCAGGCTATAAATGACGAAGACTATGGCGTATGGAACTAACTCTCCTTCAGGAACAAGCGGTCAGGCTGCACTTGACCGCTTCGCCGAAATGATGATAGAACGGATGGAACAGATGAAATCCTCCGATTGGAAGAAAGGCTGGATAGGCGGCGCGGGCTATGCCGGTCTTCCGCAGAATGTCGGAGGTCGGAACTATTCCGGTTCCAACTCCTTTTTTCTGCAACTGCAAACGGCGGCGAAGGGCTATGAACTTCCTGTCTATCTCACCTTCAACCAGGCGCACAACCTCAAAGCCCATGTGCTGAGAGGCGAAAAGGCTTTCCCGGTCGTTTATTGGGACATGATGGTCAAGGACAAGGACGGCAAGCGCATCAGCTCGGAGGAATACCGTGCCATGGGCAAGGAAGAGCGCAAAGGGCTGGAAGCCATTCCGTTCGTCAAGTCTTTTCCCGTATATAATGTGGCGCAGACCAATCTGTCGGAGGTACAGCCCGAACGGATGAAGAAACTGAAGGAGAAGTTCAAACTGCCGGAACTTCGTGACACGGAAGGGATGTACGCCCATCCCGCCCTCGACCGCATGATACAGTCGCAGGGATGGCTGTGCCCGATAAAGGCGGACAAGCAGGAAGGAAGTGCCTATTATTCCCCCTCCAAGGACATTCTGGTACTGCCCATGAAGGCGCAGTTCAACATCGGAGGCACGCCGGAGGAAACTTACCGGGGCGGCATGGAGTTTTATTCCACCCTGCTGCATGAAATGACCCATTCGACCATGACACCCGAAAGGCTCAACCGGGAAATGGGTGGCAGGTTCGGCGACCCGAAATATGCGAAGGAGGAACTGGTGGCTGAACTCACGGCCGCCATGATCAGCCATTCCATGGGGTTTGATTCCAAGATTACCGATAACTCCGCTGCCTATCTGGATTCCTGGATCGGGGTATTGAAGAAAGAACCGAAATTTATCGTTTCCATCATGGCAGACGTGAACAAAGCATCCGATATGATACTGGACCATGTGGACAAACAGCGGTTGGCCCTCGGCGAACAGCCGTACCTTGCCAAGAACGACCCGTTCCTGCCATTGGACCCGAATGAGGAAGTTCCCTTCAAAAACGCCGCCATCGTCAAGACACGTTCAGGCGACTACGCCATCCGTGCTTCTTACGATGGTGTGGAACTCGGTTTAAAGAAGGTCACGAAGGACACGGCAAGAACTTACTTCCAACTGACGGATATGAAGGACAAGAACGCGTTCTTGAACATGACCGCCCGCAAGACCTACGAACCGGAGCTTGCCGTGATGCGGCATACCCGGACAGAAAACAGAGGCATCAGGATATAATTATGGAGGATATGGCAGACTATAAGGTAAATTTCAAGGAGCTGAAATCCCGTGTGGGTATTGATGACATCGCCTATGCCCTTGGCTACCGTTTGGATAGAAAAGCCGGTGTCGGGAGGTATATCGAGCTGGTGCTTGGCAATGGAAACGACAAGCGTGACACCCTGATCATCAGCAATCCCCGTAACAAGGCGGCACAGGCCTTCTTTCGCCGGGACGGTTCAAAGGGGGATGTGGTCACGCTCATACGGGAGAACCTGAACGCCTTTTTCGTTTCCGGAAAAGACGACTGGGAGAAGATAGCCAAGGTCATGGCACGTTTCGCCAATATGCCCGAACCGGAATATAGGGAGGATAGGGATTTTGTGAAGTTCGCTATATCTAATCAGCACTTTGACGCTTCCCGGTATGAGGTAAAGCCGGTTCAAACAGAAAAGATTCCGTTGATATTCTCGCAACGCGGGTTGTCGTCCGATACGGTTAATGGTCTTTCGCCTTATCTCACGTTGCTTCGTGACAAACGGAACGACAAGTTTGACGGCTACAATGTCGCTTTCCCTTACACCGATAAGGATGACAAGGTAAAGGGCTATGAAATCCGTGGCTTCGGCGGTTACAAGTCCAAAGCCGCTGGTACGGATTCCTCTTCCTCGGCATGGGTGGCTGATTTATCCAGTGGCAACCGGGAAGCGGTAAAGCGTGTACTCTTCTTTGAATCCGCTTTTGACGCGATGGCGTTCTACCAAGTCCACAAGGCGCAATTGGATAAGGAGATCGCACTGGTTTCTATCGGCGGCACATTCTCGGACGGGCAGATTACCGGGACGATGGCACGTTTCCCCCATGCGAAAGCCTTCGACTGTTTCGACAATGACCTTGCAGGGCGTATCTATGGATTGCGCATGATGGCGTTGCTGGAGGAAATCCCGATGAAAATCTCCAAAGTGGAGAAGGGCATCCGGGTGGAAGCTAAAGGCAAGTCGTTCCTGTTGAATACGGAACGACCGATGTTGGCACAAGTGGGTGAACATTTGGCCATCCGCTACAAGATGGGGCAATGGCTGCCGCCCAAGATGTTCAAGGACTGGAACGACTGCCTGCTGAACAAGCCGATGAAACCAGTATTGTCACCCAACAAGGATGACCGTGACAACCATCTTGCCGGACGAAGGAATACGGGTGTCAAATTATAATTAAGGAGAACCAATGATGAAATTAAATTCAATTAAAAAAGGAGTGGCTGTTGTGGCATTGTCTTTGGGTACGCTCATACCCGTTCATGCCCAACAGAGCGACCCGGCACTGACCGCTGCCGTCATCGCCCAGACCGTGGAGTTGAAGAACATCCACAAACAGCGCAAGAAGACGCAGGAGAAAATCATCGTCGCCGAGACGGCGGTGACGCTCGCCCTTGACCGGGTGCATGGCGTGGAAAACAAGTTGCTTGAATACTTATCCAATGCCCAAGGCGCGATGCAGAACCTCTATCAAATCAAACGTGCAGGGGAACTGGTGCTGACCGAGATACCGAAGAATTGTAGCTTGCTTACGAAATCGGTGGGCGGTAATCTTAAAGGAACGGCGATTGCCGCCATCGTGTCGGATGAACTGACGGATGCCGCCACCCAAATGGCTGCGCTCTATCCGTTTATGAAGCAGTTGGTCACTTCGGGGAGTTATGAGGTTGCCGGAGCAGACGGAAGCAAGGAGAAGCACAAGGTGAACCTGCTCAGTTCCGCTGAAAGGTACTATATCGCCAACGAGGTGGTGACAAGGCTGGAAGCCATCAATACAGACCTCTTTATCCTGGCATGGCAGGTACGCACCCTTTCATGGAACGACCTTTGGTTTTCTCTTGACCCGGAAGGATGGGCTAACGTGATGTCGGGCAAGAATATCATAAACGGCATTGTCAATGACTGGAACAGAGGATTCCGGTATTGATACAGACAATAATCAACTTATACATTTTGAAATATGGAAACAGAAAAGAAAATTATGGGTCGCTGCCCCTTGTGTGGCGGCAACGTGGTGAAAACCTGCAAGGGGTATCGCTGTGAGCACAACATCGGGGAACAACCGTCTTGTGCGCTTAACATTAATGCCATCATAGGCAACCGAAAGATGGAAGACAATGAAATCGTTCGGCTATTGGAGGAACGCTTCCTTCTGTTGGACGGTTTCGCTTCCAAGGAGGGCAAGAGTTTTCCGACCGTTATTGAACTGACTGATGACGGTACCATCAATATGCGCCCTGTTATCGGGAAATGCCCCCATTGCAGTGGTGACATGTTGGTGGGAAGCCGGGCGTTCAACTGTTCCAACTATGGCAATCAGCAAGCACCTTGTACGTTCTCTATCTGGAGGAACATAGGCGGTCATCAAGTGACGCTTGCCGAGGCGAAGGAAATCTGTGAAAAAGGCATGACCGCCTCGGAATTGGAAATGTACCGGGAAGATGGCACCATCTACCACAAACGATTGGGGCTATCCCCTGACAAACTTCAAGTCATCAAGATATGAGAGCGGATTTTATGAAACAACAGAAGGTTCTTGGCCTGCTGCTTGCAAGCCTTGTATTGGCAGGCGGCATAACCGCTTTCCGGCTTAAGGACAGCTCCAACCCGAAGAACTCAGCCAGAAAGGTGGCGGAAAAAGCATTGCTTGCCTCCGTTGACCGGCCTGAAACGGTGAAGATTCATGCGGTCAGTATGCCGGATTCTGTATTTGGCAGAGACTATATTACCCAGGAGGAAAAGATGGCCATCTCCGTGGCGATGATGAAGGTGAGCGAAAAGGTGATGAAGGAAACGGACGGTTTCGAGAAGGTGGATTTCGGGGATAAGGCGATGGCTGACCTGATGGAACGGCAGATGTCCGTGATGTCGGTTATACGCAACTTTGCCTCTTATGAAACGCACAATAGTAAGAAACCGTTTTCCGGCTGGAAAGTAAAGATTGAATATGAGGCGGAATCTACAGATGGGGCTCCTTACCGTTCCGAATACTGGTTCATCCTTGATAAGGAGGCCGTATGTGTCGTGAAGTCTTTTGAAATCCCTTTGATGTAATCTGCATTCTTCCTCTTTCATATGTGTCGCCCCGGCATCCGGGAACTGTAAGGTTCAAGGGTGCCGGGGATTTTTGTGCCTGTTATCTTCATTCGCTCATCCGCGCTCCCGGTTCTATTTTCCGATACAAAGCAACGGAGGGCGGTGCCGATGGCAAATGCCGTTTCTCTTGGCAGCACAGAAAGCGGACGGCAGCCTTCCGCAATTTGTTCCAAATTGGGTATTCCGTCTCTTTCCGCTTGCCACATTTGCCTTACGCCCCTTGTTCCCTCCGTATGGGTGGCATCGTAAAAACACCCGGATGCGAGAAGCCGAAAGGCTTCAGACAAAAGGGAAAAAAATTAAAACGTATGGCTATCACACTTAAAGACAGAAAAGAGACGATAAACCTCGGAGGGAATGTTTACGAACTGACCCTGTTGTGGAATAGGGAGGACATCCGCAGATGCGCTTTCGGCATGGCTCCCGATTATGCCCATATCCGTAAGGACGGTAAGAATTTCGCTTTTATTACCTGCTACTCCAATGGCGTAGGGTTTTCGGTGGAGAATTTCCATTGGGTATTGGTTAATCCGGAGTGGAAAATATACTTCCGTAATGAGGACATCAATATCATTCCGTTGGAAAAACTTTTAAAGAGGTTGCCGATATGGTGACAGGTACAGAACATCTTAAAAACGAACAGATATGAAAGGAACAGAACAATTCAAGGAAATCATCAAGAACTATCTTGACAATAGGGCAAAGGAGGATGAACTCTTTCGGGTGAAGTATGAATCTACAGCACGTAGCATAGACGATATTGTGACCTATATTTTCAATGAGGTTCAGCATTCGGGTTGCAGTGGATTTTCCGACATGGAGGTTTTCAGCATGGCAGTCCACGCAGCGGAAGAGCCTACATTGATAATCGGTGAGCCGTTATCTTGTGATGTGGTTGTGAATAGGCATATCGAATTGACCGAAGAGGAAAAGGCGGAGCAACGTGATTTGGCTTTGAAACGCTATCAAGAAGAGGAACTTCGTAAGATACAAGTGCGGAACTCCCGACCCAAGCCAAGTAAACCCCAAGTACCCCAACAAGCCGAGTTATCACTATTTGATTTTTAAGAATATGAAGCCGAGAAACAAATTTGAGAGATTGGTGGCTGCTTCCAACGGGGAGCTGACCGCCATCGGCTCTAAAGCCGTGAAGTGGGCAATCGGAAACGTAGTGAAACACATTACGTTCCGAACATCTGGACATAAATGCACGTGTGGCGATTGCGGGGAGAAGTTTGACTATAAGGGAAAAGGCAAGTCTGTCTGTTGTCCTCATTGCGGACACCGCTTGCAAGTGACTGATACGTTGAAACGCAAGCACCAAGAGAAAGGCTACTTTTCTACCCTTGAAGTGATTGGCGGCTTGCAAGTACAGAGGGTATTCCTTCTAACCGCCATTTACCGCAAAGGGAAACCTATGGATTTCTATTATGATGAAGTTTGCCGTCTGTGGCTCAATGCAAAAGGGCAGGTGGCGGTCACTTCAAGATTGAGAGCCATGGGCTATTACCGGGACAGCTTCTGTTTTGCCAGCCCGATAGAGTTGAGAAACATATCGGATGTGCATTTAGTCATATCCGATGCCTACACCTGTCCTTATTATTCTGTCCTTCCCGAATTGAGGCGGAACGGGATGAAAGGCAAATTGCCCGACTGCCATCCGTTCGAGTTGATGAAGACTCTTTTGGCTGACCACCGGATGGAGACGATGATGAAAGCGAGAGATTACAAGGCGGTTGAGTATTTTATCTATCACCCTTTAGACCTCCATACCTGTTGGCAGTCATACAAGGTGGCTTCAAGGCATCATTACCGAATTGAGGACTTCGGTACTTGGTGTGACACCATCCACTTGCTTGAAAGATGTGGCAAGGACATTCATAATGCCAAGTATATCTGTCCGATAAACTTGAAAGCCGAACACGACCATTGGTTGAAGAAAGCCAATGCTATTGAACGGAAACGCAGGGATATGGAACGGATAGCGAAAGCCAAAGTACACGAAGCCGAGTTTTACAAGAACAAGTCCTGCTACTTCGGTATTATCATCAGCGATGGCGATATAGAGATTTCCGTATTGGACTCGCTGGAGGCTTACAAGGAAGAGGGCAGCAAGATGAAACATTGTGTCTTCCAATGTGAATATTATGCCAAGACCGACTCTGTTATCCTTTCGGCTCATGACCATTTGGGTAATCGCATTGAGACCGTTGAGTTCAGTTTGAGCCAAGGGAAAGTGGTTCAGAGCCGTGGGGTATGCAATAGCAATACCGAGTTCCACGATAGGATTGTCCGTTTAGTGAATGATAATGCCCATCGCTTCATAGAGGCAAGGAGGGCATCCGCATAAGTTCCTTGATTTTGTTCTGAACTCCGTCCTACGCTGGGAAGCGTGGGGCGAGACTAGGAATACAAAGGACATGACGTGAAAGTCTTTTATATAAATTTTAGAAGTAATTTATCTGACATAATGTCATAATAAGAACATTGGTACACGTTTTGTTGAGAAGAAAAATAGTGCCATCGGCATTCGTTGTGCTTAAAAGTTCATTCCGAATACAACGACAGTTTCCAACCTATCTTCCTGACGATTAAGATGGCGGAGTTCCACTTCGTTACCAAGGGCTATTAATATGTTGAATTTTTAAGGTAAAAGGTTGTTATGGCTAATTATTCTGATGAAAGGCTTGATCAAATTTGGGATAAGGGTCAGACCATAAAGGGTAAAAATCCCGATTTGTATAGAAAAGACAAATACGGAAACGAAATATATCGTTACTCTTATGGAAAAACAAGCGCAATGGGCTGGAATGTTGACCATTCCAAACCCCAAGCACTTGGTGGTACTGACCATTTGAACAATTTGCAGCCAATGAATAGTAGGGTAAACTCTTCCAAAGGCAAGCAGTACCCGAAGTAATATTGAATTGTTTCCACTCAAACCTTGCTGCAACAAGGTCTGAGTACTATCAAAGTCGCTGTCATTTTGGCACTATGACGGCGGCTTTTCCTTATATAACGCTACAAAGATAACATCTTATATCTGTAATAGTTCAAATTTTTTTCAGGGTTTATGATTTTTCAGTTGTAAGTCAGACAAACTAAAATTACTTTGTTAGTAAAAACATGGTAGATACTAATGTGTATAATTTCCTTTGTATACAGCAAAAAATGGTGCTTGCCATTGCTGACAAACACCATTTTTAAGATTGACTGAAAAGTCAGTTGAAATGAAAAATTTTTATCCTAAGTTTGTTCCACCGTTATGTTTACGGTTAGAAGTGGTTACAACAACCGACACCGTTCCGTAATGTGTACCGCTCACGCTCTTGCCCTTTGCACTTACAGTTACGTTTTGCTTGTTTTGTGTACCGTTGATGGTCAGGATGGTACCGATAGGCAATGTCACGTTTAACGGGTAGCTGCCGTTCACGGTAGAAACCGATGCACCGAAACGTTGGGCCAACTTCTCAATCAGCAGGGCTGTCAGCACGGAAGTTGCTTTAGTCGTGATTTCCGTACCGGCTTTGTAGGTGTAATTGGCACTGCCTACTGCCATGTCTTTGGCACCATACAGGTTGTCCCACTTGTCCTGCTCGAAAGAAATGGCCTCGCTTCCGTTGGATGCGGAGAAGGAAACGCCGAGGAACAGACCGTATGCCGTGAACTCTGTGGCATTTATGATTACCTTCCCGTTCTCAATGCGGCTTTCCACAGCGACCCACTGACCGTTTTTGTATTGCATGGCTTCTACGTTCTGTGCCACTTCGTCATCCACGTTGAATCCTAATTCCACAGGTTTAGCCAAAGAAACTTCAGCTTTATTACAAGATAAGCTGGCGCCCAAAAGCAAAGTAGATTCGTCTGCGCGTGTAGCAGCTTTCGTCTTTCCTGCCACAGTGTTGGCATCGTAAATGGGAGAGATAATCACTTTCACATCTTCGCCTTCGGCTGTTTCGATGGCACCGGCAGGAATGCTGGCTTCCACGTTTACGATGGCTTGGTCATTGTCTTTTAAGGCTTCTGTCTCCACATCGCCTTTAGTCTCTTCGGTCGCAGATACAGTCACTTCTTCTTTGACATCTGCGGCAAGGCTGACATTCCACACTAAGTTTTGACTTTTCTTAGAATCTTCCACGGTGATTTCAGCCTCTTTCGCTTGTTTACCGTCCGCTTCCGCCTTGATGGTGTAAGTACCCGGCTTTACATCTGCAAACAGATACACGCCGTTTGCGTCACTTGTAGCCTTTTCCGTTCCCAACGTAACGGTCGCATTGGAAATGGCACTTCCGTTGATACTTGTTATGACACCGGTCAATGTATTCGGGGCAATCGCCACTTCCGGCGGAGTCACGTTGTCATAATTCGGATCATCGTCACTACAATTAGTCACACTCATTGCCAAACCGGCAATCAGGAGCATCATGGCTCCTTTCTTCATAAAGTTGTACATAAAAATTAAATTAAAAAATGAATTTGTTGTTTTATATATCAAATACTCATACTGTAATAGGGAATCCAATCTGTTCCAACCTTTCCCGTCTGTCCTCAGACATCGTTCCCTTTCGGAAATCCCGTCGCTGGACCGTGCACCAACGGCCCAACAATCCTTCCCGGCATCCAGGCCAACGTCCCTGTTCTTGGTGGAACAGGCGCAATTGTTCCCATTTTTCCAACCAGACCTGTTCGGCAGACCAGACGAAACCAATCTTGTCCAACCACTTCAGCCGCTCTTCCGACAACCGTCCCGATTTACGCATCTTCCGCTGCGTATGGCACCACGTCCCCAAACTGCCTTCCGTCACTTTCGGGAAACGTTTATGCTTCTTGACAAAGCCCTTCAAGGCCTCGTAATTTTTCAACCACTCGGCCTCCAGCTCCTGATTCCATACAAACCCGATGCCCTCCAGCAAACGAATCCGCTCCTTGTTCAACCGTCCGTTTTTGCGCATTTCCCGTTGGGTATAACACCACGTCCCCAACGGCTCATCCTCCCGTTTGGGCCAACGCCCCTGACGCCCGACAAATGTTTTCAACGAATCAAACATCTGCATCCAACGGGAATCCAACTGGTTCCATTCAAATCCGATTGCATCTAGGGCCTCCCGGCGTTCCACAGACAGTTTTCCCTGCTTGTAGGCGGTCCGTTGCGTATTGCACCACAATCCCAATTTCCCCTCCGTAACAGAAGGCCAATCGTTCTCCGTCTCGTAAAATTCAACCAGTTGTTCATACATGGCTTGCCAGGCATCCAGTTCCGACAAAATCTCTTCGATGCGCAAACGGATATCCGACAGGAAACCCGTTGTTTGAAAACGGGTCACCCCTTCAAAGCCTTTAGGCGAAGGAGTATAAGACAACCGCTCGATATGGGTTGCCAGCATATCATAGACCGATTTACCGGACAGGTTATTGACAAAATCCAACACGACCGGTTTTCGTCCGGTTCCGGCATCCAAACAACGCCCCAACTGTTGCAGCGTCACAATGTAAGACTCCGTCCTCCGCAGGAACAGGACCGCATCCACACCCTCCACGTGCAACCCCTCAACCAGCATATTGACCGAGAAAAGCACGTGCAAACGATTCGAACTTGCCCGAAACTCCTCCAACGTCCGGTTATTGGCCGATTCACTTTTCCCATGATGAATCTCAAACGGAACAATCGAACGCCCCGCCTCCCTGAGCCAACCGCATACCTCGGGGACCATCTGTTTCAAATCGGCAAGGTCACGACAGAACACCAACAGCTTACGGGTCGTTTCCGGCAAAAAAGCCCGGATTACCTCCGAAGCACCCAAAGCCCCCTTGAAATCCACCCGTGCCAAATCGAGTTTCTTCTGAATCCGTCTCTTCCGCACCTCCGAGTAGCTGCTCCGATTCAACCGCTTCTGCAACCGGTCCAACTGCCCGTCCAGTCCATAAGCACTTTGCACTAAGACCGGGACCGGCAATATCTTGTAATACCAAGCCTGTGGCAAGGTCAGTTCATAAAACAGATTCCCTTCAAAATAGAGGTCCACCGTGTCAATCATCCCTTTCGGCCGGACAGGTGTAGCCGAAGTACCCAAGACGTATGCCTCCGGATTGTCTTCAATCACCTCCAGTACGGCATCTCCCCAAATCTCAGCGCCGAAATGGTGAAACTCGTCGATTAAGATATGGTCTGCTTGTAGCCGATTTCCCTTCTCCCTGTTCCGGACCAAAGACTGGAATGTTTTGTATGTCACCTGTTTTGCCGGGAACCGGACTGCTTTCTGAATACCATTCAAAATCGTATTGTTAGGGGCGACGACCAAAATACGGTCATCTGCATGACGGGCGATATAACGTGCCAGCAAATAAGATTTTCCTGTTCCGGTCGCCTGCACCACCGCACCGATACGATGCCGGGAGAATCCCCGTTCAATCGCCCTGTAAGCCGCCTCATTATGCGGATACAATTCGATATGCCGTCCGGAAGAAAGCTCCTCCAAATACCTCTCGTCCGAAACAGCCAACCCATACAATTCAAAATCCAATGCTTCCGAGAGAAAACCACCGTGTGCGACAACCCGAAAATAGGGTTCTCCATACCTTTTGCCAATGGCAGACAGTTCACCATAATAGGCTTCCGCCTCCGAACGGCCCAACGGATGTTCATTCCAAACCTCTTTGACAACCGCATGAATGACTTCTGGCTTAAAACCGACCAGCAAATAACCCTCGGATTCCGTTACCTGAAATCCGGCATTACGATAACAATCAGCCAATGATGTTATCATCTTATAGTAATCAACAAAAACGTCTTACAACAGATTGATGCAAAAACAAACCCCTCCAGAGAAGTATTTTCCGTTTTGTAAGGAAGACTGTATCAGTAGATGTTTCCACAGTTTCCAGTCGAAGCCTACATTCACATCATCACCAGTATATTCAGCTATCAGGCGCAGGTTCTTTTGGAAGGAAGGCTGATAGGTGATACCGCCTACCGGACCGTTCCATTTGCTATTATAGCTTCGTTTCCAATGGCGGTATGCCAGATGGAAGCCAAGGCTGTGTCCTCTTAGGTCGAGGTGTTTGGTGGCGGCGAGGTAGAAATTAGAGAAATGCATATTTCTCTCTCTTCCGTTTATTGTCTTATAATTATTAGAACCTACAGGATCATTGGTTCCAATAGCAATACTTGGCCACCATTTATCCGATTTTTCTTTTAAAGGCTGTAGTTTTACAGAAAAATAGCGATCTTTAAAATAGTAACCCATTTTAGTCTCTCCCTCGCTGCCATAGTTTTTAATGTCTTTTTGAAAAGTACAAGTATATCCTATCTCAACCCAAGAGAAGGGGGTAATGCTTAAATAGTGGCTAAAGGTATGATATTTACCGTCTTTATTAGAAAAACTGTCCGGTGTGAATTCTTTGTTTAGAAAATGTATTCCGACACGTGCGGCACCTGCATCATCCATATCAGCACTTGGCACGTGAATGAGTCCGCTCATCCCTGTATATTGTTGTGCGGAAACAGGGAATACGCCCATCAACAGGAATATCCCAAGAAATGCCCACAAGCTGTTTTTTATTCTTCGCTCTTTGTTTTTCATCTTCCTGTTCCTCCTTATTTAGCGGTAAAATCCGGTGTCATCCTGTTGGCTCCCCACTGCAAACGACTACGGTTAAAATGTCCTTCACGTTCGTTTTCTTCCGGGTCGGTGGTGTACATCTTCACAGCGTAGGGCAGTCCGTTGATGTCGTATGTCAGCCTGAAATTAGAAGCCGGACGTACCATCACTTTGTGTATTTTCCGTTTATAAGGAGGTATCATCATCACGATCTTGAAACCGGCCGTTTCCTTGCCTTTGTCGCTGTATAAGGCATACACACCGACCGTGCAGTGCTTGAAGTGTCGCATGGCTTCGGCTATTACGCCATAATCCTCGTAGATATATCTTCCTCCATGCAGTCGAAACTCTGTATTTACCTTATCCATATAAATATTCACTCCTGTCTGTCCGGTTACCCGTTTCATCGGGCTGCATTCCCAGTCGGCGGCCATTGAGCATAAACCCGTTATACCCACTTGTGCGTCTAATGCCAACCAGCGGTTTACAGGGTACATCCATTTGGCATCCAATCCATAGCGTTCTTTCCCAAACAATCCTCCGCTCACTTTCAAGAAATGCTTTCCATTCCAATCCCATTCCTTCGACAATACAGCCATGTTCAGGCGTATTTTTTTGTAGCGTTCTCCATAATCATTGTAAACAGGAACTATGGCTTGTCCTGCCAATTGCCATTGATTTCCAAAACTCCATTTTATTCCGGGAGTCAGATTTATTAGTACATCGTACATTCGATTATAATATATATCCCGATAATGCAGTTCCGCTCCAAGAAAAAGCTCAACATTAGGCAATGCGGTCTCGTCTTTTTGTGCCATTGCCGACAGGTAGCCAAATAATATGAATATCCAAGAGATTAATAAATTTCTTTTCATTTTCAATAAGCATTATTTATCTATCATTTCAATAGACTTTCTTTTGGGATACCCTCCCCAAAAGCCATATTTATTCCAATAGTATATATGACTTCTGAAAAATATTTTAGCATATTTGAACGAATGTCTGGCGGAACGTGACCCTTCATATTCCACTTTGGATAATGGAAAATAAACCACCTCGTATCCGAAAGTTCTGATTCTTGTGCACCAATCTAAATCTTCTGCATACATGAAATAATACTCATCCAGCCCCTTTGTCTTTTCATAGACTTCTTTTCTCACCATGATAAAAGCACCAATTACCCAATCTACCGTTTGTACTTGTGCATAATCCATGTTTTTGCCTAAAACAGAGGATTTATGGCCAATAATACGTTTTATGCATCTCCATACATACCTTTGCACACTGACATATGGCCTGGCACTATCTTGTATCATTCCCTGTTCATTGACTATAAGTGGCGCTATGGCACCGACAGACGGATGGGATTGCATAAATTCAATCATGGAACTCAATCCGTTTTTAATCCGTACATCAGGATTGATAATTGTCATATACTCACCATGTGCAATCTTCAAGCCTTGATTCATGGCATAGGCAAAACCGCCATTCTTGTTGTTGAAACTCCAGCGTATCTCAGGAAAATCATGCTCCAGTTTACTTCGAGTTTCTGGTGGATAACAAGAATTTGAAGATACAATAATCTCATAGGGAATATTTTCACACCTTGTTTTGATGGATGTAATGCAAGCCTTAATGTCTTCTATTGAATGGAACTCAATAATGACGAATGAAATAACAGGTGGTAACATCAAAGGTAAAAATTTTGCAGGTTAAATACTACTCTACACCATTTCGCTAAATTGTGTAGAAAAACTCCGATATTAAATAAATATCAGATAGATTCTATAAATTGATTTATAATTGAATCAGCAGAACCTCGTTGTAATGGTTTAAACTCATAATTCCTTGCTTTTTCAATAATGAATGGAAGTTTATGAGTATCATAGCATCCTAATAAGCACTCTTTTTTCTCCAAGAATCTCACCACTTCTTCTTGTGGGTGTTTACATTCCTGTCCTACCCGGCGAGGAATAGATACGATTCTTTTTCCAAGCATAATAGCTTCAGATATGGTTCCCCAACCTCCTTGTAATATTACAATAGATGCTTCTTTCATGATGTTCAACATCTCTTGATGTTCCAAGAATTTTACGGTGTCCACATGATGAAAATCATAAAGTGTATTTCCTGTTTGAACTAATACTCGTTCCTCTGTTTCTTTACCTAACTTGTCTATTGCTTCTGCCATTCGAGTAAAAGATTGATTAGCAGGAGCATTTCCAAAACTTACAAATATCATAACACACCTACATATTTAGCTTTGGGGTAGAATGTTTTCAAACTATCCCATTGGATTAAAAATAAATCAGCATATTTGTACATAAATTGTCCGGTTCTTGACGGTTCAATAACGGCAGCGGCTGATTCCACATATATAATTTTAGAACCTAACAGAAATTTTCCTAACAGCATAGTCGGAATAGCCATTCCGGCTCCTGTTGAGATAATCACTTCCGGTCGTTCGCGCAATATGTGATATAATGACTGAAAAGCATTAAGCAGGAACTTGGGTTTGCTGGTTACTGGATCAATGACAAAATAATGCCGTTTATTTTTCAATAATGCCTCTGTATGCTTGGTTCTAAAAGTAACCCAATACATATTTCCTCGCACATTTTGAACAGCTTCTGTCAATTCATGCAAGTGCCCTCCATGCGATGAGATGAGACATATTTTTTTCTGTTTTTGCATACTTATATGTGTTTTTATATCTTCAATACGCCTTTTATTTGAGATATACTATTGGATATGGTCCCCCGGTTATCTACAGGATGGATAAACTTTTTTTCCAACAGCCGCTTGTATATATCCAATCGGAACTGAAAATCAGGATCGACCTTGTTCTCCAACCTGCAATCCACTACAGCTTGTGTTTCTCTGTACACTACGAATAGACAAGCGTTTTTAGGTAATATCTTTAGAAATCTTTCAGCCCATTTTCCGTCTATAAAATGTAAACGATGTGTTTTGGTGGCCAAATCCACGATAATATCCGTTATCCATCGGTCACAAATAACGATGTCATGTCCTTTTGCGGCTCGATTGTATTTGATTTTACTTATACAAGTGTCTATATAAGTGGTGATAATATACAGGTTACAGAATAGGGGAGATTTATAAAACTGATGCTGCCATGTCTCTCCCATTTCACTATGTACTTTTACCGATAGTCCAAGTAACCGTGCAATAGCGTGCATCACCTTTGTGAAATAATGGTTAAAACGCAGCCATATATAGGCTGTACGTTGCCCTTGCTCTTTCAATTCACCTTCTAACTGATTGATGACCGTTGTTTTCCCGGAACCGTCAATTCCACTTATCACTACACAGCGAGGTTGTCTATCGCTTTTATCCATTGTTTTGCAAATTCTTTCCATGATGGATGATTTTTCATTAATTCTCTTGCTTGCTTTGCCAAATAATCGCGGTATTGATTGTTTTTGCAAATGAGTTCCAAACCGGAAGATAAAGTCTGGGGAGTTCTATCGGATATGACAACTGTTGCATTCTTGACATAATCCGTAGTTCCGCCATTCTTGAATGTGATAATGGGAGTTCCACATGAAAGTACTTCAAAATAGGTAAGAGGTATTTCCGATGGTATCAACAGGAAAGGCAGAGCTACCACATAGGCTGATTCAAAAAAAACCTTTAACTGCTTCGGAGATAGTTTCTCGTAGGAAACGATTACTCTATGTCTGTTTTTCATCTCACCCAATGCCTGTTTGAAAAGCGTGAAATCTGAACTTAAATCCTGTCTCATCAGCATAACCAAATCGGTTATGGCCTCATTTTCTGCAAACAGGTCAAATGCCTTCAACAACATGATACTGCCCCGTATGGTAGCCGGAGCACCGGAAAATAAGATGAACTTTTTATCCTGTAGATTCAATTTGTTCAAGATAGAATAATCAGACTCCAGTCGGTTGAAGTCGTCCAATCCCGGAATTGCAGACAAGGCGAAAGAAGAGAACCAACCACTCTTTATAACATTTTGACGGGTCAGATCCGAAAAAGAGATGATATGTGAGACTCCGATTCTTTTTAATTTTTTTATCAACCAAGAATGAGGTATTACTTTTTCCAGAATATATGGCCTTGCATTACTTATCCCTATCTCTTTACTCAAAGCCATAATTCCATTAAACGGATAGATTCCTCCGGGAATATACGCTATTTTTTGTGCTTTTATGTTTTGTAATTGTTTAAAGGGTTTGAAAACATCCCGAAAAGCGATAGGGAGAAAAAGTACATCTGCTTTATTCTCTTCCAAATAGGCTACCAAGGCAGGTATTCCTTTTTTAATGGAATGAATGGTTACAGAATTATATTCTCTGTTTCCCAATTTTTTGTCTTGGCCGGAGCAAACAGTTACTGACATATCAGAACATTCACTCATATATTTGGCAACTTCTATCAATGTACGCCAAGGCATCAGTCGTTCCGTACCTGCATACATATCTATTGTATATAGGCACACATTCATGATTTCAATGCTTTTATCAGATTATGTTGCATGACCTCTTCCGTAAACAATTTCAAAAAACGTTTGCGGGCATTTTCACCCAATGCTTTTCTTAATTCTTCATCTGTTATCAGTTTGTACAATGCATCCGCCAATGCCTTTTCATCTTTTGATGGAACCAGCAGTCCTGAATGGTTATTTTCAATCGACTCCCCATTTCCACCTACTTCAGTTGCTACAATGGGTTTCCCGGCTCGCATGGCTTCCAAGACGGCTATAGAATGGTTCTCATGTAAAGATGGTAATACAAAAATGTCACAAGAAGCCATCCATTGGGTAACATTGTCTTGAAAACCAACCGTTGAGACTAAATCGGTCAGTTCTAATACTTGGATTTGTTTTTTTAGCATTTCCAAATCAGGACCTTCGCCAACCATATAATAGTGAAATTTTACGTTTTGCTTTTTTATCATACTTAGTGCTTTCAACAAATAAGGTAATCCTTTTTCTCCTGATATTCGTGAAGCTGTCAGAAGAGTAACAGCATTATCTATATGATTGGGTAATTTCAAACATCGAGTTTCGTTAGTATCTTTGATACCATTGTGTACCGTAACGGTTTTATTTGAAAGAACTCCTTTTTCTACTAAATAATTATTGGAAGAATTCGCTACGCAGATAACTCTATGTGCATAATGCTTATAAATGAAAATAGGAAGCGAATTATAAATTGGTTCGACTATCTTTTTTAATAATGTTGGGGCATGGTAGGCTCCATGGTAAGAACATATCAGTTTCGTCTTATTGCCACAAAACAAACGTTCAATCATCATCATGATTGCGCCATTGAATCCATGAGTAAACACTGCATCCGCTTGTTCTTCTTTTAGCAAATTATTCAATTTTTTCACCCATGACAAATCACGCCTGTTTTTTATCGAGATAAAAGTGACTCCTATTTCTTTTAAAGGTTCAGTGTGGGAATTTAAACATTGAATGTCAATGCATACGTTTTTCATTTCGATGCTGGAATCTATTTCTCCCAGTTTGGCATAAGTCAAATAACACTTATCTATGCCTGCACCTAAAGTAAATCCCCAAATTAAATTAATAATCTTCATGGAAAAATATTTTTGATTATTCAATGAATTAATTGTTGGTTATCCATTTCGCTTTTCCTCCTTCTAAAAACGGCATATAACGGGAAATAAACCATACTACGGGAAATGTTATAGCACAAGCAATTGCTGCGATGAAGATAACATTTTGATACTCCCCCCCCCCGTCGGTAATAATGTTGTTTGTAATGATATTTGCTACTTTTGTAACAAATTGTAATGCAACACCGTTAAGGAAATAGAACAGGATTGAATGCTTTCCTATATAATTAATGAATTTGAACTTATATATACTCTTTGATATTTCTATCACTACCATTGTCCCCAATAGTCCATACAAAAATACCAATGGCAGATTGACATAGTTGTGAGTAGCAACAGTTATATTACTTCCAATATATTGTTTATCAACGATCATCACTGCCATATAAGCGGCAATCATAGCCACTAATCCCCCCGAAGAAATTTTTATCCTATTCTCTATCTGACGATAAACGATTCCCAAATAGAAGAACGGACACATAACAAGCGCGATGTTCAAACAGAATGGAAATCTATTGGGCAACATCGGAGATTGCAGCCAAGCCGAATTTGAAATCCAAAGAGGAAGATCCTCATAGAAAAACACGCTCAAATACCCTGTTGCAAACATAATGGTAGTCACAACAAGCAACTTTATGTTAGAGGGGTTCTTCTGCAATGCAAGTGCATAAACCAATTGAAAGACACCTATTACAACAACAAACCACGATGCCCTGAACATCACAACATCTATGGCAAGTTGATTTATGCCTGTCCTATAAAACAAGGCCTTTGGCAGGATGAAAAGAATGGTAAAAAACAAATACGGAATCAATATCCCTTTAACGACCGACTTGCATTTCTTTACCAAAGAAACGGCATTTATATCCTTGCAAAACAAATAGCCACTAATAAAAAAGAAACCCGTCAAGAAAAAGGGGGTAAAAATCCAGCTCCAAGAGTGTCCGTCTCCGTAATAAACCTCACTATGATAGACAAAGACCAAGAACATCAGCACGCCACGCGCCCAATCAATCCAATCTTTTCTTTCAATTAATACATTCTTTTTATTCATAGATTACTTTTCGTGAAGATTCCTATAAACTCGTTGTGTTCCACTCTTTCAGGATACCATTCCTTCATATATCCATCTCTTTCATACAGCATAATAGGCAACTCGTCTGTCCTCATCCTTTTAACCACGACCGCCGGATCATAAACGTACAAATCCAAAGGATAGCCTTTCAAGAAAGATATGATTCGTAACCCGAAAGCGAACAACACACATTTCCACCAATTCAGTTCGCCTTTTTGGGGAATTAAACGCAAGTCGATGTCCGATGTTGATTTGAAGCATCCTCTTGAAAGGGAACCGTATGCAATGGCTGCATTTAAATATGATTTAGTTGCGCATGTTTGTGCGAACAGCTCCGTTATTTCCAAAAAGTGTTGGGGAGTGACGTTTGTCGCTCCCATGTGTGTGTACATTGCATATAATTGCCCGTTGAAAGCAAAATTCAATGTATGGGCAATTATAAATGCCAAGATAAAATGTACTCCAAACATTATTAAAATAGCGGTTGGAATAACCGTCAAAGCGACTTTTAAAGTAGCCTCTCTCCAATTCATGATTCTGATACCCTGTAGAATCCAGGCGGATAGAAAAATCATAAAACCAAAACGGCATAATTCACCGAACCAAGTACTTTGTAATTTTTTAGGAAGATGCTTTTTATGCTTCCTGAAAAGCAATGTAATATACTGCATATAGTTTTAATATTATTTTAAGCGGTTATTCTCTCTTTCACCTTATCCAATGTGATATATGCGTATGCGATAAACCACATATTCAGTACAGAGGCACAATTGAAAAAGAATGAAGTATTATTATAAAAAAATGATAGTGTTATGATACAAATTAAAGTCAATATGGCACTAACACATAGCCCTATCTCAGTTTGAGTCATATATGGTGACATAGCCTTAGTTTTTCTCAATAAATCGATTAACGATAATATGAAGATAAGAAAATAGGGAATCACTCCCATGAATCCTACTTGAGCCAACAATGTAAGATAACCAATTCCCATCGAATAGCCCACACCAAATACCTTCATTTTTGCATAGGAATCCATCTTTTGGGAATTAAACGATGAGGAAATCAACAGCCCAGAACCATAACCGAACAATTGATGAGGAAGATTATCATTCAGCATTTTTTCATGAATAATAGCCATCGCATTGGCTCGACCAGCTTTATCATCACCTCCAAACCCCCCATTGTTATATTTACCAGAATACTCAATGACATATTTCAAATCAAAACTTCCACCGACTTTCTTTTCTGGATTAAACGATGGATTGAGGATGCAAAGCAAGACAAAAAGAATGGGCATACAAATAACTCCGTATGTCATCTTCTTACTGTTACGCACTATAGAGTGAGTACATAGCGAGTGTACTATCAGAACAACAAAGTAGAATGCCGGAAAGAGGAATGCCAATGCACGTTTGGCTCCGACTATACCAAACAATATAAATCCTAAAAGAGCAAACAAGTACTTGCGTTCCTTGGTGCAAAAATACATCTCGAGAGCATAGCAATACATAACAAGAGAGAATACTGTAGTGATACCCCCTTCATGAGAAGACATCGAACCAATATAAGGCTCTGTCACACCTACCATAAAATATTTAATTATAGCGGTAGGGATCTGACTGCATGCAAGTAACCAAAACAATTTGTGCAATAATGTCGCATCTTCACCTTCATAATTATTACGGAAGTAAATAAATAGCATGAATATTTCCAAAAAATACAATAAAAACAGTACCCACATCAGAGGACTGGTCTGTATAGACGAAACCAACGAAACAAGAATAAACGGTATAACAAGCCCACGCCCGGCATATCCATATTGCTTGTACGATGTAAAATATAAATAAAGAATGGGCAACTCAAATATGTAGCGCAAAATGGTTGTATTGATAACATGAGCTAATTCAATAGATCCATGAACAAAAAATAGGATCATCAAATATCCGAACCACTTAACTTTATTTGCAGCTTCCACCTTCAACCACCAAATCAACACAGGCAGTGCCACTATGCCACATATAGCCATTCTGGGGTCATATCCTAAGTATTGTCCCATTATATTTTCTCTAAACTGGTTGTCAATTCATCCATCACTATGGTTCTCCATAAATATGGGATACCGCCATTACGTACTAAAGTATCATCAATCTTTGTTTGACGAATCTTTTTCAATGCATCACAGAATTCCTCAGTTGTATCATTGATTAAAATACCGCTATCTTTATGCACAGTCTCTTCATGTACCTGATTACGGGTTGCTATAGCATAAAGGCCGGAATTGATATACTCGTAAGTTTTGGTAGGTGGTTGATGGCGATAAGCTTTATTTATAGGAACGAAAGCTACTCCGATATTGCATTTATCGAAATACGGCTTCAATTCATCATAGCGTTTGCGACCGTGTATTATTATCTGATTCGACAAATTGTTGGCTGTTACATAGTCCTTGATTTCCTGCAATTCATCACCATCACCAATAATATCATACGTTGCTTCGCTATCATCGGATGCTAGTAAATACTGATGAAAGCCTCTGATTGTCTTAGGTATGTCACGGTGGTTCATGGTTCCCACATACAACAAGCGTAAAGAATCGTATGTTTTGGGGGTATCTGAAATCACATCGGCACCGAGTCCGACAATATCAACTTTTTTCATTGGCAGTTTAAGCTGCTCTGCTCCCCCTTTTGAGATCATAATAATTCTATCAAAACCAAGAGCATCTTTACGGATTCGTTCATTTTGAGCAGCAGCCTTAGAGGAATCTTTGTATACACTTACTGTACGAATGTTGACTACCATCTTACGCCATGGAAGTATTTTCTTAAGGTATCTGCATCCACTAAAATTAGTGGTCATCACTTTACCTGAATGAAACGTAATATATACAAAAGTATAAATCATAAACCAAAGGTATGACGAACGCTTACCTGCAAGTTTAAGATATTTTATCTCAGCTTTATCACATTCAAATTTCTTTTCCCCTTGGTTAAGACATATGAAAACCACACGGTATTTTTCAGACAGATATTCGACATATTTCAAGTAATCAGTCTGATAACCGTATTGGCGTGGAGAGACTATTATTAATCTTGGCTTAGTTGTCATCTTGATATATTGTTTCATAGAGCAATAATCTCTTCATCAAGAACTATTTTTTATTCTTTGAATGAGGATTATATTTTAAAGCATATTCAATGAAATCTTCAAAAGATTGAAATAGTGATTCATGCTTTTCAATCCATATTGGATAATTTCTTCCTAATTGTCGCTCAATCGGTATATCAGGGTATTGATTTATATTTGATTTATTTACAAACAAAGGAAATTCTTCCCAAAAATCAGCAGGAACAGGTTTTCTATTAAAACGGTCGGATATACTTTGGGCATATTCAAAGGCCTCTTCTTTACACAATTCCAAACGCTTGTTATAATAATCTTCAAGCGTGCAAATAACTTTAGCAGGCACTCCTCCTGCGATACAATTCGCAGGTATGCTTTTAGTAACAATAGAACCCGCTGCTATAAAACAATTGTCTCCTATAGTTACACCTTTGAGTACAGTACAATTCACTCCAAACCTTATATTGTTCCCTATCGTTACTTTCCCCGAGGAAGGCAGAAAGTCATTGAATACATTTAAAAAAACACCGGAAACAAAGTCATGGGTCACCAATGTAAAATTCTTATTGATGGTTACGTTATCTCCGATATACACAAGTGAAGGACGTGACATATCTATTGTGATATTTTGTAACGAGCCATTTGCTGCTATTTTAAAATTCTTACCAATGTGTACCCCTTTGCTTCTCATCCAATTGACATAAGAATCTGCATTTCTCATTATCCATCTATGATGAATAGCATTTTTGATTTTATTTAGTATGTTCATTGTTTCAGTAATATAAAATACTTAGTTGAGTATTGTTGCTTTATAATAATTTTCAAGTTTGTCCATGATGGATACCTCTGAGAATTTATTTCTTATTTTCCGTGCAGCTACCATGCGCATACTTTTCAAATCGTTAAGATTATCGGCTACATAAATCATTTTATCTGTTATTGCACCTACATCATGAGGATTAACAAGGAAACCGTCAACACCATCTTCAATAACCTCTGGTCCGGATGACGTAGTTGTATAAATTAGAATGTTTTCACAACCCATTACTTCAAGTGCTGCAACGCTGAAATTTTCAAAAAAGGTCGGAATAACACAAAATGCAGCAGATTTCAAATACTTTGCAATTTCCATCGGTTTCAAATAACCCGTGAAGCAAACCTTATCTTTTGCGTGATTGGAAACAAGTGACTTCCCCTTTTTAATATCACCTCCACCGATCATAATCAATTTATATTCAGAGTGTGTTTTCGAGAAAGAGTTAAACGCATCAAGCAGATTGAATGCTCCTTTGGTCTTTATAATCTTACCAAGGAAAACAATGCTCTTTTCCCGCTCAACATTGATATCCTTCGATAGGGTTGCAAAAGTGTTAACAAGTGGGTTATATATAACATCGCATTTTGTGGCCACACCCAACTGCTCGTTTACAAAGTTTGCAGCAAATTTGCTTACAGACAATATCCGATCTACGCTTTCAAAGAAATGTTTGTCGTTTGCTTTCATTATGGGATTTATATAGCCATCCCGATAATAACGTAAAAAAGACATACTGCCATGAACGCGAGCAATAGTTGGTACAGATACCTTTTCAAAAGACAACTCTTTTGTTGATGCGTAATATTTGCTTAAGATAGTATAATCCGTCAATTCGACAATATCTATTTGCTTCTCTTGGATAATCCGTTCAATAAATTCCTGTTTTCGTTTATATTCCCGAACCGCATAACCGGCCAACCAACCATAACGAATAACAAAATTATGTAGACGAACAGCCAAACGGTTTGACGAAAATAACCATGCCAATTTCTGCATAAAATAGAGACGATACACGGTAACGCCATTAATAACAGCTTCTTGTGGCAATGATTGTTCCAATCTACCACTTACAACATAAACATTATGTCCTTTTCGAGCCAAACCTTCTGCTACGGTCTTTGTTGCCGAACCAATACCGCCGGTTTTTGCAGGTGGATATTCATCACATGAGAAAAGAATATTCATAGTCTTAGCAAAATCTCATTTAATCATTAATATTCAAAACAATTACCGTTCATACACAATATCCGGTTTTATAAACCTTGCAGGAGAACCACCATATAACGAATTATCTCTATCTAAAACTTTTGTGACTACCGAACAAGCGGCAACAACAGAACCGTTTGGCAAATAACTACCCTTTAAAAGGGTACAAGCAGAACCTATAAAACAATGTTTCCCTATAGTTATTGCTTTTGAATATTCAGAAAGCATTTCCGTTTCCATATTTTTAAAATAGTGGCTGTCTGTATCCATGATTGTAATATCCCATGATGCAAGGAGTTCTTTACCTATAGTAATTTCTTTTGAACAAAGAATCCGCAAATTCTGTCCAAAAGAACTTTTATTTCCTATTTGAAGCAAAGCATTATTTCTGATTACGAATGATGCTCCCGGATTTGTTCCGAAACTTCCTTGAAATATGATTTGCCCACCTTGATCATTCCAAATATTCGGTGTATTATAAGCAAACATTTCGTTACCAGGCAAACCGATACTTATCATGGAAAAACGGATGTTTTTGGGAAGGATTACCTTCCCTTTCATGGACCTCAGTTTCACTGGAGAATAGAACACTACAGGCAGATGAAAAGCAATTCTTGGTTTAAAATAGTGAAAATTAAACCGAAGTGTATATGGTAAGTTTTTCAACATACACCATTTGTAATACAGACTTTTCCTCATTTTATACTAGTTTCGCTTTTTTTAAATAGATTGTCATCAAAGTCATTTGTACTAATGCCGCAGATAAATAGGCAATAGCCAAAGCATTTTCCGGCACCAACATTGTTCTACAAAATGTATAAACTGAAAAAAGAATTATTCCCCATATTAAATTAAAGATAAGGACATTCCAGACTTTGTTAGAGGAAATAATTACTGGAACATACGAATTGGAGATAGAATCTATCACGGCACAAAAACACAATATATATAAAGGAAATGTGTTTGTGTATTCCTTGCCGTATATCATCAAAATGTATTTTCCGAATAACAATATGATGAGAAATATGGAAAAAGTAATGATTATATTTATTCTTATATTCATCCATATCATAGATTTGGCTTCGTTGGATTGGTTTTCTGCCGTCCGATTGGTCAATATCGGCAATAATACTTGCGACAAAATTCCAGGAATAAACATCAATTGAGCCTTGAATTGTTCTGCCACGTCATAGTTTGCCATCGAAGTAAAATCTGCATCTTTCACAATCATTGTTTTGGAAACCCAATACATAACAAGAATCAACCAAGATGATAGAGCAATAGGGAAACTGAATTTGTATAAAATACTAAAATCGGTTAGCTTTATTTTTTTGATGATGCTGAATATATTAATGCCTGTGCATTTGAAATTCTTATTTACATGATAAGTATTATAAATAAATACTAAAAGAAAACAAGAACCAAAACCTAAAACTGCACCCGGAAGTCCCCATAAATATGCACCCAATGGCAAAAAGATAATTTCTAAAATACCATTGAGAATATTTGAAAATGACAAATGTTTAAAATCTTCAAAACCGGACAGGGCACCGCTCTGTGCACCATTCATCAAACTGAAAAATAAGATAAATGCGCTAACACGCAAATTGTTTACAATTTCAGGGGCATGAAGCATGGAATTAGCAATGTATCTGGAAAAAAACAATAACAGTCCAACTGCAATAACAGCCATTGTTGCAATAAATAGAGTAGCTATCCAATATACTCTAATTGCATACCTTGCATCTTTATTCCTGTATTCTGCAATATATTTCGTTGCAGTTGCGCCTATCCCAAATGAAGAAACTGCTATGAACATTTGTACGGTTGACCGGATAATACCTAATTGCCCGTATAAGTCCTTTGTTAATATATGCGTAACAGCTATGGTCGCACAAAAAACAAGGATTTTTGAAAATAGATTTCCAAATAAAATCCAAGAAGAGCCTCTCAATAAGTCCTTCTTAGATGATTCCATATTTTTTAGAATGTTTTTAATAGAAAATTTTATTATCATCTTTCAGTTATAGTAACCCCCTGTATACAATAGCCTGTTAAAGTTTCAATATATCGGAAAAGTATCTCCTGTACCCTCTATGTCAGCTCGGATTTGCTGAAAATCTTTTGAATATGTGTAAATAGAGTCTCATTTGAATGCTTATGTTATTGCTGTTCTTGTTGTTTTGCATACATTTGAGGTATAACACTCCTAAGGCTGTCTATGACACACTTTTTTTGTTCACATAATTGTTTGTAATCGTCTTCTCGTTTCTTAGGAATGAAAACATAATAAAACTCTATGTCTTCATTTTCATCTGAAGATTTGGGGAACAAATCGGTATAACGTACCAGTTCTCCTGCTACCAGTAAATACAAGCTATCCATTTTTACTCTGGGCTTATACATTGCCGTAGTTATAATGACATCATCGGAATTTATTTGTAATTTTTGTGCGAGCAACTTTTTCATGAAAGCATTAAATTCAGAATGTTTAAGGCTCATCGCGCGTTCAATACTAGGAAAATAGTGATAGAACTCGTCTGGTGACTTCCAAAGAGGGTAGTGTGTGTATTCCCTGCTACTCCATTCTTTGTAAAATGTATTATCTGTATCCTGCTTCATCAAGAAAACAAGATCGTCATCAGATATATTCCAAATTCTCATCTTTGGTTCAGGTATATCTATTCCATCCATAATGGCCTTTTCATTCAAAATCATTCCAAGAGCTTCGGAGCCATCTTTATCGGGAAAGAATTTGATTGCCATGTGCTCAGCTGCATTGGTCAGAAGCCATTGGTCATAGCTGACAGTATGATGATTAATGACATATTTTACCTGAAAGTCCTTAACATTCAATACGCCTTCTATTTCATTCAGAGAGTTTGCTTCATAACAAACCACATAATCTCCTTCGTCATTTTTGTGAATATGAAGTGCCGATATTAATCGTCGGAGGTCAACACTTGATGTACTATAACCGGAAGCCCACACATCACGACAGGCGTAATCAAGACGGTCGGCATCGATTACCCTGCTATGCAGTAAGGAAATGAAACAATTATGGATTTGATTTTCTTCCTTTTTTGTACTATAGAAATTTCCGATTATCATTCGGACAACAAATTCTGGGTCAAGAGACATTCGCCGTAACCCAGTTCCAAAAGTTTTATAAGCGATATAAGCACTCATAAATTCATGGAAGTTAGGATCATCTTCGCGACGTGTTATTACCAAATCGTTTTTAAAATCCTCATTTTGAATAATAGAGTTCAGAAGATCTTCCAATCGGCTTTTTTGGCCATAATATCTTTCAAAAGTATGCGAAAAAGGGGCATGCCCTACATCATGAAGCAAACATGCGGCCAAATAGGAGTCATAAATAACCCGCATTGTTGTTTCGTTCTCACCCCAATATTCGTTTGCTTTCTCTTCTTTTTTCAGATGGTCGACAATAAGGGAACCTATATGAAATACCCCTAAAGAATGAATAAACCTATCATGACGTGCACTTGGATATACCGACCTGATAGAGGTTTGTTCTATACGTCTGAGACGTTGAAAATGTCTTGTATCAATAATATATCTGATGAACTTCTCATCCACCATGATATATCCATGAACTGTATCAAGTATTCTTTTCATTTTTCTCGAGTTCTATATCAACTATCATCTGTTTAATTTCATTTGAAGGTTCCAATCGTTGCAGACGAGATTGGATTTCATTTATATTTTTGATTACAAGTTGATGCCTTTCCAACGTAACATTTTTTGGAAAGGCACATCTGAACGCATCTATAGAAACCATATCATAGCATGCCAAAACTTTACGGTTATTTTCTTCAAGTTTTCGGCATATATCTGTTATCTTTTGATATGGTAATGCCAGTTCAGTTATTTTATTTTCGAGACTTGCATAATAGGCAATAATCTCCGTTGAATCTATTTCTAAAAACATATCTATATATAGAGTTTCAGTTAGATGTTCCTAAAAACATCACTCTGAGACACCCGAAATTTATAAAATCATGTATTGGAAAATCTTGATAAATCAACTATTACTGTCACAAAATGTCGATTCCTAAATACAATAGCGAAGAATGATATTTGGAAGATTACAGGTAAGACATTAAATTGGGTGCTAATCCTTAGGTACTACTGAAATCATTTACTCTTATACATCTCCTTGTAATACTTCTCGTACTCCCCTGAAGTAATATTATCCATCCACTCCTGATTATCCAGATACCAGCGGATAGTCTTTTCGATGCCTTCCTCAAACTGCAGGCTTGGTTCCCAACCAAGTTCCTTCTGTAGCTTGGTGGAGTCAATAGCATAGCGTGCATCGTGCCCTAAGCGGTCAGTCACGTAAGTTATCAAATCTATATCTTCACCTTCTGCACGTCCCAGTAAACGGTCAACAGTCTTAATAACGACTTTGATGATGTCGATATTCTTCCATTCATTAAAACCGCCGATATTATAGGTTTCAGCAACCTTTCCTTTGTGAAAAATAAGGTCGATGGCACGGGCATGGTCTTCTACAAAGAGCCAATCGCGCACATTTTCGCCTTTTCCATATACAGGAAGCGGTTTGCGGTGTCGGATATTGTTGATGAAGAGCGGAATCAACTTTTCCGGGAATTGGTAGGGCCCGTAGTTGTTGGAACAGTTTGTGACGATTGTCGGCATTCCGTATGTGTCGTGATAAGCACGCACAAAATGGTCGCTTGATGCCTTGGCTGCCGAATACGGGCTGTGGGGATTGTATTTGGTGTCCTCGTAGAAGAAATCATCACCGTATGCCAAATGATGTTCGGCTGAAGAGGCGGTCGTTGTAAATGGAGGCTTGATGCCTTCGGGATGGTTCATCGTCAATGCACCATATACTTCATCCGTGGATATATGATAGAACCGCTTGCCCTCATACTTTTCAGGCAAGGATTCCCAATAAAGTTTGGCGGCTTGCAGCAAGGACAACGTCCCCATCACGTTGGTACGGGCAAATGTGAACGGGTCTTTGATACTTCTATCTACATGGCTTTCGGCTGCCAGATGGATGATGCCGTCAACGTGTTCATCTTGCATCAATTGATAGAATGCTTCAAAGTCACAGATGTCCATCTTTACAAACTTGTAGTTGGGTTTGTCCTCGATGTCTTTGAGGTTGGCAAGGTTTCCGGCGTAGGTCAGCTTATCCAGATTGATGATGTTGTATTCGGGATATTTGTTCACAAACAGACGTACCACGTGGCTACCGATAAAACCTGCACCACCTGTAATGACGATATTTCTTTTTGCCATATTATTTTTCGTTTTTGAGGTTAGAAATACATTGTTTCAGCGATTCCGTCCAGTAGGGGATGCGGATGCCGAATGTCTCTTTTATTTTAGTCTTATCGAGTACCGAATAGGAGGGACGTGTGACAGGACTGGGGAACTCGTTACTGTGGCACGGCTGTACATCGCAAGCCGTTGTACCGTTGTATTCGGCAATCATCTTGGTGAAATCATACCATGAGCAAACGCCCTCATTAGAGTAATGATATATTCCTGTTTTAGAATAGCTGTCATCTTTTGATTCCATGCTGTAATCAGTCAATACATGCGCAATGACTTTAGCTAAGTCAAAAGCGTATGTCGGTGTGCCACACTGGTCGAATACCACTTTCAGTTGCGGTTTGGTGGCAGTCAGGTTCATCATGGTCTTGCAGAAGTTCTTGCCGAACTCGCTGTAAAGCCAGGCAGTGCGGATAATGACGTGTTTACAGCCGACGGCTTTTATCTTTTGTTCGCCGTGCAGCTTGGTCATGCCATACACACCGGTAGGCGTGCCTTGTTGGTTTTCTTTGCAGGGAATATTGTAAGGCTCTTTCCCGAAGACATAATCTGTGGAAATCTGTACCAACAGGCCGTTCACCTCTTTCATCGCCCGGGCAAGGTTTTCCGGTGCTTCCGCATTCAGTTTCTCTGCCAACGCTTCATTGCTTTCTGCCGCATCCACATTGGTGTAGGCGGCACAATTCACAATGGCATCAATTTGATGCGCTACCACCATATCCCGAATGGCCTGCAAATCGGTTATATCCAAGAAAACAGTCTCTACGCCTTCCTGCCGGTTGACATCTGTAAAAAAATAGGTATCGCCGCTTTCGCGGGCAATGATACGCATTTCGTTTCCCAACTGTCCGTTGGCTCCTGTAACTAATATATTCATGTTATTCAAACTCCGGATACAAATTTACTTGATAGTCAAAGGGAGAATCAAAATCCTTCAAGCAGGCATGTTTGAGGTCTTTGTCCGAAAGGATAGCGTTTGACGTGGGAATTTGCCAGTTAATGCCCAGACTCTCGTCCTTGATGTTGATGCCGCCGTCCGCTTCGGGCGCATAAAAGTTGTCGCATTTGTATTGGAATACGGCAGTTTCGCTCAATACGGCAAAACCGTGGGCAAAGCCTCTGGGCACGAAGAACTGGCGATGGTTCGTTTCGGTCAGTTCTACAGCCACATGCTGTCCGTAAGTGGGGCTACCTTTGCGGATGTCCACTGCTACATCCAGCACACGTCCTTTCACGCAACGAACTAATTTGCTTTGAGTAAAAGGTGGGCGTTGGAAGTGCAGACCACGCATAACCCCATAAGAGGACATACTCTCATTGTCCTGTACGAAATTGATTTTCCGGACTTTCTCTTCAAACTCTCGTTGCGAGAAGCTTTCAAAGAAATAACCTCTGGTATCCTTGAACACTTTCGGTTCGATGATGACTACTCCTTCTATATTTGTTTTTATTACTTCCATTGTCTTTTATTCCAAATTGTCCTTACCTGTCCGTGCCACTTCTTCTATAACTTTCAGCAGGTATTGCCCATAAGGGTTTTTCAGCATGGGCTTCGCCAATTCTCTCATTTTCTCACTGTCAATCCAACCTTTGCGATAAGCAATACCCTCCAGGCAGGCAACTTTCAAACCTTGTCGTTTCTCTATTACTTCAATATAGGTTGACGCTTCCGACAACGAGTTATGCGTACCGGTATCCAACCAGGCGAATCCCCGTCCCAATGTTTGCACTTTCAACTCTTTGTCATCCAAAAAACGTTGGTTTACAGTCGTAATCTCCAATTCGCCACGTGAAGAGGGCTTGATATGTTTCGCCACATCCACTACCTTGTTGGGATAGAAATACAAGCCGACAACGGCGTAATTCGATTTCGGCTTTTCCGGTTTTTCCTCAATGGAAAGGCAATTGCCTTCCGCATCAAATGCTGCCACGCCATAGCGTTCCGGGTCGCTTACCCAATAACCGAAGACCGTGGCTTTGTTTTCTTCTTCAGCCGTGCGGACCGCATCTTGCAGCATAGCAGTAAACCCATTGCCATGAAAGATATTATCACCGAGTACAAGGCAGACTGAATCGTTGCCGATAAACTTTTCTCCGATAATGAATGCCAGGGCAAGTCCATCGGGAGAGGGTTGTTCCGCATATTCGAAATGCACGCCGTAATCAGAGCCATCGCCTAAGAGTCTCTTGAATCCGGGTAAATCGTAAGGGGTTGATATGATTAAGATATCACGAATGCCTGCAAGCATCAGTACTGAGATGGGGTAATAGACCATCGGCTTGTCAAAAATAGGGAGCAATTGTTTGCTTATCCCTTTGGTGATGGGATAGAGGCGTGTTCCACTTCCACCTGCTAATACAATTCCTTTCATAATAACGGGAATTAATTATGTTATTCTTTCAGTGTATTCTTCGCTTACTTTTTTATGATTTGTTGTGAGAAGTCATTGCTCTTCTTATTTAGCAGATAGATTCTGGCTTACAAGAACATAATAGGCCTGTTCTATCTCATCGAGAAGTTCTATTTTACTTCTTTGCCATACTCTGTATATGAGTATCAATCCCATTATCAGCAAAACCACCATAATGATATTAAATGTCCATGTATCACTATAATCTATATCTGCAATCAATAATTGTATCAAGAACGTCAATAACAGAAGAAACATTGCTATAAGCAACGAAAACATGGTATATATTTTAAAAAGGCGTTCTTGTATTTCTCTATTCAAATTGTCATTCCTTGATATGATATATGTAAACATATACTGGTAAACCTTCAAATTGCCAATTCCTCTTTTTGTATCATTTCGATTGAGAGCATTATAGGCTTCAGAATTTTGAACTATGGAATCCGCATGAGAAAAAAATCCCAAATAATTATCCAAATGCTTGATTAAATGAGTTGGGCGAGGATATGGATTTGAAATTATTTCTAATAGCATTCCTATTCCATACGAAAAGAAGATGAATCCAAAAGAAAGTATCAACATATAAAGCCCATTATCTTCATCGAGAATATCCTCAAATATGGGATATTCTATTTCTGGCAAACTCATCAGTAATATGGCAGCAGAAATAGTAACAATAATACCGACCATGAATGTCCTGAGGTGTAAGTAGAAATTAATCTTCATAATAATATGCTTTTCATATGTTTAATTGTCATCAATTGTTTATTGAATATAGTCGCTGTAGGAATCATTGTTTCGTAAAGCCTACAATTATGTGTATCTGTACCCAATAAATTGTACAGTCCTTCTTTTAGCAACCACCCGGCTTTCTTCCTTATCCCCGTGCCGTATGCACCGGTCAATGAGAACAGGTTAAGCTGGAACTTTACGTTCAAGTCTTTCAATTGGCGGTAGTCGCTTTCATCCATATAAACATACCGTTCGGGATGTGCCAGAATGGGAACATACCCTTTTGCCTTGATGCGGAGCAGGATGTTGTTCAATCCCATCGGGGGATTGAAATAGGAGGTTTCCACCAACAGGTGTCTTCCGTCCTTTCCCAAAGGAAGCAGGTCGTTCTTCGCCAAACGCTCTTCAAACAGGTTGTCGAGCATGTTCTCGGCGGCAAGGTGGAGTGTGATGTTCCCTTGGTAGGCGGCATCCAGTTCCGCAAACCGTTCCTTCAAGTCCGCTGTCCGGTTTGGCATGTCCTCCATGATATGAGGTGTCAGCCAAACCTCGCTGATACCCAACTCCTCATAGAGGGAGAGGACTTGCAGGGATTCCTCCATTGTCTGCACACCATCATCTACACCGGGAAGCAGGTGGCAGTGCCAGTCGGTGAATCCCCGGAAGATGCCGCTGTCGGCAAGGCTGGTACGCTTTCTGAAAGGCCACATTGTTAGTAGGGTAGTCATTCCTCTTTCGTATAGCCGGCATACCCGTAATGATAGCCGTACTTATACCCGTATTTATACCCGTAACGTCCGCTTCCGCCGTCCGTTCCATTGAGGATAAGCGCCATGTTTTTGTATTTCTTATCCGTATAGAACTTCTCTATTTCCGGTAACATACTCCGATCGAGCAGTCCGGCGCGGACGATGAACAGGGTCATGTCCGCCAGCTTGCTGATGATGGCGGCATCCGCCACGATTTCAACCGGCGGGCAGTCAATAAAGATATAGTCATATTCCTTACGAAGGTCGGCCATCAATTGCTCCAAACGTTCGGAGAAGAGCAGTTCCGTAGGATTGGGAGGAACCGTGCCAACCGGAATAAGCTCTATCTTGGCATCCTCGAAAGGTTTGGTAATGACTTCCTTGATATTTTTTACGTCACCGGCCAGATAGTCGGAGATGCCTTTCTTGGGGCAGCCTGCGTATTGGCTCAAAGAACCTTTGCGCAAGTCAAGATCGATGGCTATAATTCGTTTTCCCTTAATCCCTAAACTGGTAGCGAGGTTAAAGGAGATAAAGGTTTTTCCACTACCCGAATTGGCGGAAGTAATCATGATGATATAGGATTCACTTTCCTTGTTTTGCATGAACTCCAAATTGGTACGTACCACGCGGAACGCCTCGTTGATGACATTGCGGCTCTTCTCCTTGACCACCACTGCACATTCCTTTTCCTGTGTCTGCCGGGAAAATTTCTTTTTCTTACGGAAGCCAAACGGAATTTCGCCCACGAACGGAATGGTAAGGTTCTCTAAATCCTTACGTCCACGAACCACTGTATTCATGTTCTCCTTCATGAAAATAATAATTACCGGTATCAACAATCCCAAGGTGAATGCCACTAACAGAATGTTTTTCTTTACCGGAGCCGTAGGAATCATACTACCTCCGGGCATGGTGATGATACGGGTATTATAGGCGGTAAACGCCTGCGAAAGTTCATTTTCCTCACGCTTTTGCAAGAGATAGAGGTAAAGTGACTCTTTTACCTTTTGCTGGCGTTCCACACTGAGTAGGTATTTCGCTTGGTTGGGGTTGGAAGCTATTTGCGAAGTGACTTGTCCGCTGTAATTCTGTTGACTCTTTATTTGTGCATTCAGTGCCACCAACTGGTTGTCGATGGAAGTGACCAATGCACTGCGTAACGCATGGAGGGAAGCATCCATCTCTTTAACCAACGGGTTCTTCTCGCTACTGTGGGAAACAAGGCTGTTGCGTTCCAATAGTTGGTTGTTGTACTCGCTGATTTGTGTGGAGATACTGGCGTTCTCAATACCGGAGTTGGCAGGAAGCAGATGGAATTTGTTTGTCTCATCTGTTAGGTAATTACGTATATAGCGTGCCATGTAGGCTTGGTTGTTCAGTTCCTTGATGCTGGCGTTCGCCTCGTTCGCCTGTGCCATGTACATGCTTGCTGCCGCTTGCACGTCGGGGAGCAAGTGCTCGCTTTTGTAAGAGGAAATGTCATCGTCCACATTGCCGAGTTCCCCTTCTATCACTCCCAAACGGTCATTGATGAACATGGAAGTGCTGACAGCTATCTGGTTCTTGTCCTTCACCCAGTTTTCATTGTACACAGCTATCAGTGTGTTCAATACATCTTCTGCACGCTGTGTGGAAACATCCTTGAAGGTAAGGCTGATAATATTGGACTTTTCATCATTTTGTGACACGTTCAAGTTCATCGAATAAGCCGCTACGGCGCTCTGCATGGGTATATGTGAAACATATAAAAGTGTTTCTTCCCCTTTTTCGTAGGAAGAAGCAGGTTGTATCACAATTTTTCCGATGGGGCTGGATATGGTATCATTCAATATGCCTGTAGCATTTCCGTCAATATTTTCTCCATCCTTTTTGAAATCGGACAAAGTCACATTTCCATCTTTTGATAACTGCATCGTAAAAGCGGTCGATTTGCTTGCAGGAAAATCCACAAGGATGGTTTTGACCGACAACCGTTCTCCATACACGGTTTGGCGGTGGAAACGTCCGTCCGTATGATAGTCCATATTCAAGTTCAATCTTGAAACCACTTCACGCATCAAGTCGGGAGACTGCAAAGTCCCCATTTCATTGTTCACATTGGTATTGGTACTAAACATCCCGAAGTCGGCAAAATCTTCCATCATGCCGGAAGTAGACTTTCCCTTGGAGTCATCCTTAATAAGGATGGAAGCGGTACGTGTATAAACAGGTGGTGTGGTCAGCAAATACCAGACGGCAGCGCCGAGGCACACAGTCAATGAAAGTATGAACCAGTGCCACTTGCCCAAACACAGGTAAAATAGGTCTTGTATGTGGATGAAATCCTGCTGGTTTTGTGCAGGAGCATTCTTTTGTATAGCCATTGTTCTGATATTATTTGACAATTAATACTGCGATAGTGGTCAACAGGGAGGCAAGGGACAACCAAAAAGAGGTACTGCGGACATTGTTCCCATTGACGGTGGACTGGCGTGCCTTTGTGTCATTGGGTTCTACATAAACGACATCGTTCTGTTGCAGATAGTAAACGGGAGAGGAATAGAGATGGCTTGCCGACCGGAGGTCCACCCCATAGACACGCTGTTTGCCTTCTTCAGTCCGCAAGACCAGCACTTTGTTCCGCTTGCCGTAAATGGTAAGGTCGCCTGCCTGGCTCAACGCATCCAAAATCGTCACATGGTCCTTTTCTATGTTATATCGTCCGGGCTTGTTCACTTCCCCCATAACCGATACGGTCAGGTTCATGAATTCCACCGTAACCACCGGTTCTTTGATCAGGTCGTGTGATTGCAATTCCTTTTTGATATGCGCGGCGACTTGTTCACGGGTCATTCCTTCGATATGTATGCTTCCCAATACCGGAAAATCTATATAGCCTTTGGAATCGACCGTATATCCGGACATGCCACGACTCATATTGGAAGATGTTTCCATACCTACCTGTTGTGACACGATCGGCAGGTTGAAAAGGTTGGTCAGCCTCAAATCCTGGCTGTTTACCAGAATGGACAGTTTGTCTTTCGGCATAATCTTGATTTCCGTCGGGGAAACAAGCGTCAGTTCACTCTCTCCGGGACGCAGGTCCTGGAAATAGGTGATTTCTTTGGGAGTGGAGCATGCGCCTAATACAAGGACGGATGCCGCCACAATCATCATCTTGCAAAAATTCATATTCTCGATTGTAACTATAGTTTCCTGTTGAGTTGAAAGATTTTATGTGTCAGCCATATATTCGCCACCGTCCATACCACGACATCCGCAACCAGCAGCAGGGTGATTCCCACGTACATGGACAGCCAGAGGTTACACAGGGTAAACAGGAGCGAGAAGGATATGATTGTCACCATGGCGGTGCGTTGGCGCATTCCCACGGCAAGCAACTTGTGGTGGATATGGTTCTTGTCGGGCAGGAACGGGTTTTTCCCGTTGCGCACCCTGTGCAGATAGACCCTCACGACATCCAGGCACGGGATGAACAGCGGCGAATATGCGAGGACCAGCAGATTCGGGAAACCTTCCGGGACACTTGTTGGCGGACATCGGAGGATTTTCAGGCTCAGCACACAAAGTATCATGCCGGTTGTAAGGCTGCCGGTGTCACCCATGAATATCTTTTTCTGCCTGTTGGCATCGCCGAATACATTGTAGTAGAAGAAGGGTACAAGCACCCCGAGAGTGGCGAATGAAAGCACGGCGTAGATGTATTCCTGCAACAGGAAGAATACCATCCCGTAGAAAAGTGTCGCCACGCCGCAAAGCCCGGATGCCAGTCCGTCTATGCCGTCTATCAGGTTGATGGAGTTGATGATGAAGACGATGACGAGTATGGTAAGCGGATAACCGAACCATGCTGCCACCTCGTGGATTCCCAACAGTCCATGCAGGTCGCATATCCACATCCCTCCGGCTATCATCATCACCCCACACATGATTTGTACGGCAAATTTGGCTTTATAACGTATGCCTATCAAGTCGTCCGCCATCCCTACCAGGTACAACAGCATGACACAGCAGAAGCTGAATGCCAACGGACGGCTTTCGGCGGATACCCCGTCGAACATATCGCCATAGCCGAAGAGTTGGCACAGGCCGAACATGAGCGCAATGGAGAAAAAGACGACGGGCTTGAAGGCGATGCCTCCCAACCTTGGCACGACCCCTTGGTGGATTTTCCGTTCATCGGGCTGGTCGAACAGCCGCTTGCGGAAGGATATAAGCAATATTTGCGGAATGAGCAGTCCGGTGCAAAGCACGCATACTCCGAATACCGCAATGGAATTGGCCATCCAAAAGGTGGCTGTTGCGGACAGGCCGGGAAAACAGTCTGTAATCATTGTCATATAAGTTGTATGTATTCAGGGTTGACTTCCACGCCTGCCGCAAAGAAATCCTGCAATTCTATCATGAGACATTTCACTTTGGAACCTCGGGTGGTGATCAGGCTCCCCTCATAGCCATCGAGCGGACCGCCTACGATACGGATTTTACGCCCGTACATTTGGGGGGTAATATCTTCCGGCAAATAGTATTTGGTATCATTCGAGGAACTGACCGCGAAGATGAAACGTTCCATCTCATCATCAGGGACCGTCATCGGTGCACGGCCGCAATTTCGCATGAAGCGGTATTGCAAGGTCTCCGTCCTTGCAACGATGGGGTCAAGCTTCTCCTTGTCGGTGTGGACGAACAGCAAATCCCGTATTACCGGGACATCTTCGACAACCTTTTTGCCATGCCTGGTGATTAATTGTGACTTTGTGGGGACAAACACTTCAAATCCTTCCTCGCGCAAGAACTTGTAAGCCGGCTGTTTGGCGTTGGGGCGTTTCAAGTCCCGCATGACAAACCATCGTGTCTGTTTTCCCGTCTCTGTCGTAGGCATATTTTCGGCTCAGGACATATTCTCTAGTCCTGCATAATCGCTATATCTGTTGATTATTATGCAGTTACAAACATATGTCGCAAAAGTTCGGGCTTTTGCCCGAGTCTGATTCATATTCATCAATCTTGTAAATTTTACCTTATTATATAAGGTAATATCCGAGGGAAAACACCCTCTTTTCCGTACTTCTCTTCGTAAGAGAAAGATTGAGGGATTGAAGGTTGAATAACCGACTGATATTCAATTGTAATCTTTTGCAAGCTACATCTGTTTTGCAAAACAAATGTTCAAGAGAACCTCTTTTACAACTTGAAAAACCTCCATGTTTGGTGAAAAATAAGCCATGTTATACCTGTTTTTCAGTTAAAATCCGTACCTTTGCGCATCGAAGTCTTTCTCTTACGAAGAGAATGAACCATTTGCACAACAAATCACCAGTCCATTTTCAGCTATTCCACTCATCATCGGATATCTATAATCCGTCTGATGCACGCTCAATCTTTGCTTTTCAAAGAACAATTGCGGTGCTTGTCAGTATGTATTTGGTGGTACCTTTTGACTTTACACCGGTATTTCTCTCATTAAGAACCGGTATTTCTCTCATTAAGAGAAGTGACAAAATAGAATCGAATTGATTATCAGCGGATAAGCAATATTACATTTGATTATTTGCAAAACATATTTATATTTCTGTAAAACAAGTCCACATCCAAAAGCATAAGTTTTTAGCGTTTCTTTGGGTGATTTCGCCTTTTTTCTCTAATTTTGCACCCGGAATACTTCTCTTAATGAGAGAGTTGCCGTTTTGCAGAACAAAAAGGCAACTTGTGATATGGACTGATCGGATTGCATAAAATGCTTCTTTTTTGATTATTTGTCGGTAAATAGTTTCAATACAATCGAATTGGCTTTATCCACAGACGAGGTGTCTAACGATGTTAAATAGATTCTCGTGGTTGTTTCCGAATCATGTCCCAGGGCTTCACTGATGGTGGAAACCGGTATGTTTTTACTTTTGGCAATGCTCGCCCAAGTATGGCGCGCGACATAACTTGTCAAGGGAATCCCCAAGCCAAGTTGCTCCCCGATTTTCTTTAACTTGTTGTTTACCAAATGCGAAGCGTTTTTGTATTGTCTCCGTTTGTCCCGGTCCATGTCGCGGATGATGGGCAATAGATAAGGGCTGTCTGCCGTGTCATATTTGTCGATTATATCCTGCATGGGTTGTTCCCACTTGATTGAAAGCTGCTGGTTGGTTTTCTGCCGGCGGTAGGTCAGAATTCCATGCTGCAAGTCTTTCTTTTTCAAATATGACATATCCACGAAGGACATACCTCTTGTATAGAATGAGAACATGAAGAGGTCTCTGGCATAATCAAGCAGGGGTGACAAGGTAAGGTCAAGTTCCTTGATTTGGCGGATGATTTTTATAGGGACTGCCCGTTTGACGGTCTTGTCAATCCCGGTATAGACGTGCTTGAACGGGAAGCGTTGTGCGGTCAGTTCCTTTTCCACCGCACGGTTGTAGATGGCCCGCAGGTTGCGCATATAGAAGGAAACCGTATTCTTGCAGATGCCGTTCTCTTTGAGCCACGTTTCGTATTCCATCACCAGAGCGGAATCCACATCGTCCAAACGCAAGTCTTGTTCTTTCCGGAAACGCTTGAAACTGTTTAGGACGGTGGTATAAGTATCGGCTGTACGTTTCTTGCCGATTTGTTTCAATTGGCCGGTGAGCCTTTGGGCAAACGCAATGAAGCCATCATCGCTTTTCGGTGCATTGGAAAGTTCTACAATCTTTTCAACCGAATAGTTATCGCCCGTTTTATCAAGGCGGGCAATGATGCCCTTCAATTTGGATGATTCCGCAGCCAACGCCTCCTTTACCGACAATAGGTAGTCGCGTCTCAATGGTTCATTATCTGCCAGGATGATTTCCGAACTGGCGGCATCCCATTCACGTTCGAATATCTTATATCCGGTAGCTATTTGTCTTGTAACCCTGCCGTGGATTACTTGAAAGAACAGTGTTCCCTCCTTGCCGGGTTTGGAAGAAGCGCGGAATTTCACTTTTACTGTTGCCATAAAATTAATGTAATAAGTATGTGTATAGGTAATATCCTTTTGCTATCATGGGAATCATTTTATAGTGTAAAGATACAGCCCGGACAATTAGCTGAGAACAGATTAAACATAGGAGTATCAGGAAATTCATAGGATTTTGTAAGACACATGATGTCACCCGGCTTACTCCGTGCCTCCAACACCAAGTAAGTCTGGCCGGTATGTCTATGCGGTTGCTGGTTAACTCCATGCCGATGTTAAAGAGAAAACCCTTTGAGGCTACGCAAGCTCCACTTCAAAAGTTTTCATTTCAACATCGGTTTTTAAGAAGGCTTGTTTGTCCTTGGTTGCACTTGCAATGGCAAAATCTCTATAAGTTGTTTGAGGACTTTGGAACTTCCCGGCCGGAATTTCATTTTTCTGTGCAAAGATACTGTGGACTGGAAGAACGTCAAGTGCCGCTGTCGCTTTCAATCGGAGGGTTTGCCGGCAGCCTTCCGCAAATTTTCCCATCCCTTCAAAATTTGGGCATTCCGTCCGCACTCTCAGACCTCACACTTGCCTTATCTTCCATTTTGTCCGCAGTGGCAATCTTGCACGAAAAACGGTTCTCCCGACCAAGAAGCTCAAAAGGCTTCAACAAAAGGGGAAATAAAAAATCAAATTAGCAAACGATTATGGCAAACATGGAAACAAATTCAGAAGAAAGAAAGGTAATAGACAATATCTTACAACGTGATGAAGTGTTCAGGTACAAACTATTGGGACGTTTACAATCGGATTGCGAATACTACCTTAATTGCGGCAATCGGAATACCGGACGCTTGTGGGCTGGCAGCGTGAATCTGCAAATAAAGCTAATGGTTGAACTTTATAATAGCTTCGATGAGAAACCGGAATGGCTTACAATGGATGAAATCGTCGCATACGGCAAGGAAATGGCGGAATAAGAATGAAACGGTTAATTATCAAATAACTTTTTAAAATTAAAAATTATGGACTATCAAGGATTTCCAGGAGAGACAATCTCCGAACAAGACAAGGCTTTTGCCCAAGAGTTCACCAACTTTGTGAACGGACGGATGTGTTCCGCCGACAAAACCGGCAAGGAACTGACCAGGGCGCACCGCTATCTCCAGCAGCAGATGTTCAGAGTGTTCATCGGCTTTATGCGCCAATTGGCATTCAATTACCAGAAAGGGAGCTATGACCAGCGCAACGAATGGGCTTCCCGTCTTGCGGCAACGGCATACGACCGGCTGACGGAGGAGAACCTCATTTACGACCCCGAATATATCAACATGAAAGCTCAATGATTTATGATGGACGAAACAGATTTTCCGGAATACGGACGGCAATGTGAAATGCTCACGCCTTGGCGTGGCTACCATAGAGGTACAATAGTCGCCAAGACTGCAAGAGGCTTTATCGTGCAGTTCAGCAGTGGTGCGGAGATAGAAGTGTATGAGGATGAAATAGAATTTGATTGATATGTGCAGGTTAATGACACCCCAACTGGAGGAAGCCTTGAAAGGTTTCCCCCTTTATTCCCAAAACGGCAAGGGAAAAGAAGCGGTTTGCCGTGCGGTCTTTGCCCTCGGCTCTGTCCGATGGTTTATATTGGAAGGGGAAGCGGAGAAAAACGACACCATCCTTTTCGGCATCGTAATCGGGTTGATGGAGGACGAGTACAGCTATATTTCACTGAATGAGCTTTCAGAAATAGAACTGGACTTGACAGCGCAAGGTTTAGGAAAACTCCAAATAAGGCAACAGCCGAACTTCCAACCGACCGAGTTAAGGCTATTGAATGACAAACGCCTTCAGCGGTTCTTAGCGAGATTTGAGTCATGAGTAATAATCGGTCAGCCGTGGCATCATGCCCACGGCTGACATAAAAACAATGTAATTATGTGTCGTAAGAATAATGTAATGGATTTGATAATTCGATGTGCCGAAGCCGATGGCTGGAGTGTAGATACGGAAATAAATCATGAGCGACAAGAAACGGAATTTACCTTTTCCAAATATACCCCTGCCGGACAGGATTTTTCTTTCCCGGTAACGATGCAAGGCGATGACCTTGATAGCCTGATTGGGAGCATAAAGGAGTATTATGATAATTTTGATGTGGATTCGGAAGCCCACCTGTGGCTTGATGAAACCGGGCATGGCAAAAACGGTGCGCCTTACCGGATGAAAGACGTGGTGAAAGATATGGAGGAGGCAGAAAAGATGATTGATAGGCTTCTTGATGTAATCATGGAACTGGAACAATCTCTTTGACATTCCGTTCATCCAAGTAACGAGTTACCTGCCACATGGCAGGTAACAATATATATAATGTAAGGTACTACCGTATGCCATCTTTCCGCTTACGCCCTTTCTTTGGGAGACCGGCCGCCTTGTACATTGCCAAGTCGCTGCCTTGAAATACAATCCTCATATTGCCCGGTTGCCTGATAAACGGAAGCTGCTTTTCTGAATGCCTGATGTAGGCATAGATGGTGCAGCGGTGGACGCCAAGATAACGGGCGGCTTCACTTACCGAGTATAGCTTTTCCGGGATAATTCCTGTAAAAATTGCATGCAAATCCATTCCTGAGATAATTTTGTTTGAAAGGTACGGCTATGCAAATGATTGGACAATACGTTGAATACCGGAATATTAGGGATTTGAAAGGATTTGTTGGGAGTATGTGGGAACGGTGGCTGTATGGTGTCAATCGTCATGGAAGATGATGGAAAAACGGGTAAAGTTTTTCGTGAAAATGGGAAGGGTATATGTTTGAGGGTTGACAGCGTTGACAAAGGAGCCAACGCTTGATTTTCGTAAAAATCAGCTTCAAAAGCCATTGTAATACAATATATTATCTTTTTTCTTCAATAGAAGTATAAAAAGTATAGATACATGGTTTTGTCAACGCTTGGCACCGGATTTTAAGGGGGATGGGAAAAGTGGCTACGTTTGTCAACGTTTGTCAACGCATCAATTTTATGTGAAGTCATTGATAGGATGTCTCTTAGGATTTGTCAACGCTGTCAACCGTGAAATGTGTGCATATTATTTTTTGAAAATGCATAAAGAATGAGTCTGTAATATGGGGATTCATTCGTTTCTACAACCATCGCACAATGAAGTGTTTTTTCCACTGTTTCATGCGATTCAGTCCGGCCTGCCTCTGCGGATATTCTTTTGCAAAGATTCTGTCGGCATCACCAAACGTCAAACCGGGAACGGCAAATCTTCCTCAAACGGGTTGAGCGTATTTGCTGTTCCCTTATTTGCCTTATTGCCTGCCAACACGCTGGAAAAGCAAAAAATATCCCTTGGGCAAGCCGGAAAGCTTGAAACAAAAGGGAAAAAGATTCAGAGCGTATGGCACAGATTGACGAGAACATCAAAAAGCAGTTGGACAAGCCTCAGACTTGGTTCTGCAAGTATTTCCCTAAACGTATTCAGAATGTGGGTGAGAAAGAAATTGCTGATAGAAACCTTGTTTATGCCTTCAAGGATGGAAAGGCTTACGAGGAAATTGCCCGGATGACCGCATCGAGCATGAAAGAACAATATGGCGAGACGTGTACAGACATCGTATTCTCCCCGGTTCCGGCATCTACGCACAAGAAGAATGAAATCCGATACAAGGCTTTTTGCGAAAGAGTGTGTAAACTGACCGGAGCGATAAACGGCTATGACCATGTGAAGGTATGTGGTGAACGGCTATCCATCCATGAACACAGAAAGGCTGAAAAGGAAATCCGGAAGGTCAGTATCTTGGAGTTTGACGAGAAGTGGTTTGACGGAAAGAGTGTTTTAGTATATGATGATGTAATCACCCGTGGAATGAGTTACGCCCTCTATGCCTGCCAACTTGAAAGTTTCGGGGCGAATGTACTTGGTGGCATTTTCTTGGCAAGAACCCATTACAAAGTAAAAAGCTGATGGAAAAGTCATTGTATTCAGAAAAGGAAAAATCCATAACCTTTACGGGGCATCGGATTATCCCATTAGTCCGGCAAGAGGAAGTAAGGGTACGGTTGGCAACAACCGTGGCTTTTGCTTGCAAGTCGGGTATGACCCGTTTCTATTGTGGCATGGCATTAGGGTTTGACATGATGGCGGCAGAGGTCGTGCTGTCGCTCAAAGACCAGTTTCCCGATATACGATTGATTGCCATCGTCCCGTTCTCAGGACAAAGTAGCCAATGGGCTTCTTCTGAACAGGAACGTTATCGCCAAATTCTTGCCAAGGCGGACAAGGTTGTTGTATTGAGCGGAAACTATTTCCGTGGATGTTTGCTTAGACGTAATGATTATATGCTTTCGCATTCTTGCGGTGTGATTGCATATTATAACGGCAAGCCCCAAGGCGGTACGTCTTATACGGTCAGGAAAGCCGAGAGGATGAAAATGGAGGTGGGCAATATTTATGGCAAAAGGGGCGATTAGCCCCTTTTGTATATAAGATGATGAGTTCCTATTTTCATTCTTCTATAATTCTATTTTTATTAAAGAAGCATCATCTTCATATTTTCCATCTATGGGTAGTGCCTTGTCAAATACTTGACAAACTTCTATTTGCTTATAAAGTCCATCGGTGCAAAGGAGAAGGACACTTCCTGTATTGGCCTTCTCACATTGATGTGGTACGTCAGGTCTTATACCTGCACCTTTGATACATCTTGTTAGTAGCTGCTTGCCATAGCCGACATCTAACGTATGGTCTGAGGTTAATTGTGCAACTTTACCATGGCCCCAAAGATAGATTCTAACATTTCCCTGCCAAGTATAGTGAATGTTACTGCCATCTATAAATGCAACAGCAACAGCTGCTCCCATTTTGCTATGAGTCACCAAACTTTTTTGGGAAACCATTTCATCTGCATATTCTAACGCTTGATTTAATAAATCTTGAACAGCTAATTTGCCTTCGTGTTCACAGACAAAGTCTGTGATTGAATTCACAATCAAATCGGCAGCTACCTTGCCAAATGTTAAACCGCCCATGCCATCTGCCAAAACTGCAATAACCTTGTTATCTGTAATTTGAAGGACTGATAAACTATCTTCATTGGAATAGTGGATGCCTTCTATAGAAAAACTATCAATCTTCATTGTGCCTTCCTTTCTTTAATACTTCAACCATACCGATAAGCGCATTTCTCACAATCATATGTGAGTCGCTTGCAGAATATTTGTTGCTCATAGTTCTTATCAGTGAACTATTTTCATCCAGTTCAATCTGTTCTTGTAGTTGATTGGTATAGAATTGAAGATGTTCATTGGTAAGAAATTCCCTCATTTCACAAGCAATCCATCGGGCACCACCGTTCAAAAGGTCAAAACTTTCACTCGTTTCCTGGACGTCATCAGGTACAGGTTGTTTGAATGAAACGTATGCCAAATAGAAGTTATCCATTATGTAAAGCATATCGGCTGCATCTTTGTCGGTAAGCAAGTGCCGGTCTATCCATGTATCAAACTTAATCAAGAATTGGCCGGACAAAGGAGCCATTTTTACAATAATGGTATTATCAATCACTACTGTGTCAGCGATATTCATTACGTCTTTAAAACATTTGACTGACATTTCTGGATTGCCTTCAGGTGGCCATGCAACTTTCTCATCGGTCTCTAATTCGCCGAAAGGAACGATGTCAATTTCATAATCATTGTTACCATCTTCACCTTTGTAATAAAATCGTTGTTTAGGCTTTCCTTTAACGAAATTATTTTTCAGAAGCTGTTCCTTTAACAACTCAAACTGACTCCAATCTTTCAATGCTATAGCAACATCAAGATCGGCCGTTCTTCTTGGCGAGGGCGGCATTTTAAGTATTTCCATGGCAATGTCTCTTGCCAATGCACCTACAACATACACATCCAGTTGTAGGTCATACATCACTTTACTTAATGCTTTAAGGGTATCATAAAGCGGATCGTTTTGTAATGTGTCTCGTGTGATTTTATATTCCATTTTCTTTTATTCTTAAAGCAGCTTCATGGCATCGACTATCTCCGGTGCCCATCAAATCTGCATAAATGACTAAGATGGGGGCAAGGTTTTCTGATTCTTCCCCAATCCAGAATCTCTTGTAGATGTGTATTTCTCCGTCCGAGGCGGGCATTACCATACCAGTCCGAAGAAGTAACGAACTTACCACATCTGTGTAAATTTCAAATTCGCCTGGAATCAGATATCCGTCAATTAAGTTAGCACCACAATCACCTCCCCAATACATGCCTTTGGGAAGTACCATTTCTTTCCATTTTTTTCTCGCTTCGGGGGTACGAAAAGCCATCCGATTTACAAGTAATTTAGGCTTCAAAAACTCATTGTATTGTTGTTGCCACCATTCAATAATCTCTTCGCGCATGGCAAGTCGTCTTCCTTTATCGGTTTGCACTAAGTAACGTTTAGCTTTCAATAGGTCAAATACTTTTGTGATAGTGCCAAGAGATAGTCCTACTTTTTCTTGAATCTCACGATAAGGCCAATTTACACTTTCTGGATTTTGCAAGAAAAATAAGATGAGCTTGATGTTTGCCTCGCTTATTCTTGAAACCGTACTCGTCTTGGTGGACGTGTTATTCTTTTGTCCGATAATCTTAATGGTCAGATTCTCATGTCTAATGTCGCAATTACCCGCTTTGTCTATCCAATTGATTTGATTGTCTGCAAGCGTATTTGCTAACTTAGGATAGATTTTATTGGTAATTAAAATCATGGGCATACTTTTGCTTTTACTTTTGCTTCTAATTTCTTCTATGGCAGAAAATACATTGGCGTTACTTATTGTCTTTTTTATACTACAATAAAATCTTATGCCATTGATGCAAATTGTTTTATTCAATTCATCACAAATGGCAATACTACCATTCCCTGTCGTTTTCTTCAAATTGAAAATGGCGTCATTAAGTAATTCCAAATACTCAGTTCCCATATACACGCTTTGTTGTTCAGTCTTTATATACCGTTCATAAATTAATGAACAATGCAAAATTAGTGAACATTCCTCACTTGAACAAATTTTGTGTTCATTATTTTGCCACGTTCATGAATTTGTAAACATGGATAATTATGTGAACAAAATCATTCATGATAATTTCCATTTCAAAAAAATGCCTAATCTTCGGAATCTTGTACATCGGTTATTACTTCCGTTTCCAGTTCCAAGCCAAACGCTTCCTTCAATTGCAGATAATCAAAGCACAACGCCTTCGGACGGTTGATTTTGACTTTCCTGACCTGTTCATTATTGACTATCTCAATCGAGTAGTCAGGCAGACCACTGGGCAACAGAATTGTAAACCTATTTTGTTTCAAACCGAGGTATGACGAATGAGATTTCAGGTAGGACATGATAGTTGACCAGTTGGAACGGTTGGCGGTAGCGTTCATGTTCCGACTATTGAATAAAGATGCCACTGCCGCCATATTCAAATAGAGGATGGGACGTGCCTCCTTAAACTCAATATCTTCTTTGACAGAGATTGGTCGGAACGATTTCATATAACGGATGCGGTAATGCGCCTTATCCACACATTTCCCTGAAGTCTGGAATCCTTGCAGCATACTCCAGAAGTCGGCCACTTCGGAACTTTCCTGTGCTAACTCGTTTTGGCTTCGGATGCCTTTAACCGCCGTTTCAAACAGGTCGGCATAACTGAACGGGACATCCAGCACCGTTTCCAAAGTCCGGTAAGCTGCCAACGGGATGACCCAGTTTCCGAAGATTCGGTCATGGATGTTTTCGTTCTCTAACTTCGTAGCCAGTTCCCTTTTGGTGATGGAATAGATTTCCGAAAAATTCTTCTCGAATAGTTCCCGGTGATTTAATATTTCTACCGTCAAGTGGGTCAGCCCCATATTGCAGAGCGCAACCAAGTCTTCATAATTCCTTTTTTCCTGTTGATTGAACGATGTTTTTGAGAACGACAGGAATATGACACGGGTATAGAGCGCCATATCCTGCGTAGGTTTGTCCTGCCCACAAAGGGCAACACCGGTACTGACAATGGTTTGTGCCGCCATCCCGTCCGTATTGGTGTTCTTCTTGGTCTGACCGCCACCGCCCCAAAGTCCTTTAAGGTAGGCGATTTTGCGGATGTCAAGGTCGTTCTTGTACTCATCAAGCACCACCAATGTATTGACCGCCTGTGATACGCGGTCGTTCATGGCAGGAACAGAGGTGACACCAAGGTTTGGCGGGTCAATTCCGTGTAAGAAGAAAGATTGCAATGAAGTGGCAAGCGTGGTCTTTCCGGTTCCTTTTTCGCCGAAAAGGTTCAGGATGGGAAAATGCCGGGTTCGCCTGAATATGATGTCGCGGAACAGGGTGGCAAGGAGATAACACAAGGCGATAGAGGCATTCTCGCCGAACACCCCAACCAGCCTTGATGCGAAATCATGCAGTTTTACGCCGTTGCGGTTCTCATGGACCATCAACCGCTCAAACTGAAAGATTTCCTGGTTATGGAGATAAATCCTGGAAGTCGCAGGAATATAAAACGCCTTGTCGTTGACACCACGGACGATTCCTAAGTCATCGACATTCTTGAAAGTTCCGCCGTATAATATGCCGTTACCGAAAGCAAAGAACTCTTCGGATGCGTTCCAGCCCAGCTTGCGGATTCGCTCCGCTGTATCGGTTTTAGAATACAGGTATTCCTTGACCCGGTTGAGCTTGTCAATCTTCGCCAGCCACACATAATTGCCCAATGAGCCGACTTTCTGTTGGAAGTTGCTTAAAGAGCATAGTTCTGACTCTTTCAGCTCGATAACACGACATACGTCATACATATTCCGCATCCGGAAAATTCGAGTGGCGTTGTTCTCGTCCTCGATATGGAACAGCGGCTCCATGATGAAGTTGGAAATTCTTGCCGGTTCTTCGTCTTCTTCTCCAATGGCGTAATAGCAGTTCTCCCGGATAAACAGCCCGAACTGGCGTAACAGTTCCGCTTCACGCTGCATCTCGTTCATGGACGAGCCATGTTCCTGTTTCTTCCGTGCCTCGCCACGTGCCTGGGTGACGGCATCACGCCACAACTTAACCTTGCCGTGCAGCTTGGCCAGTTGCTCGATGCACTGGTCAAATACCAACTGGTCCTTGACATAACGCAGAAGGTCTGCGATTTCAGCTACATATTTTCGTTCTTCCATCAAAGAGCCGGCTATGCAGAAGCGTTTCTGTGCCAGCCATACGATAAAATGCTTTTCTTTCAGGGAAAAATAATCCTCCTTGCAATGGATGTAGCTGTCCGCATCGTTCTTTCTGTTTTGTTCCGCAAAGGGCAGTTCCCTGACCGTTACATGGAATCCTTTCTTTATTGCCGAAGCCCCGTTTGCCATGACCGCTTCGAATCCCGGCCCATATTGCTTACCATCCGTGGTGTCCGAATCCGGTATGAAGCAAAGTGAGGCGGTAAACCTTTTCAGTTGCTCAAACTGGTTGTCCGTCCATGCTGTACCAAGAGCCGCCACGGTATTCTCATAACCAATGGACTGCATCCTCAGTACATCCGGTGCGCCTTCCACTACAATAAAGTAGTCGGCATCCCGTTGCCGGCTTGCCCGGTCAATGCCGAACAAGGTTTCACCTTTGGAGTAAACAATGCTCGTTGAGGAGTTGATGTATTTGGGGACTTTATCACTATTACCTATGTATCGGGCAGTGTAAGCGATGATACGTCCCCATCTGTTACGGACGGGAATCATGATGCGCTGCCTGAACATGGCATATATGCTACCATCCTCACTGCGCTTGAGCATCCCAAGCTCGAAAAGTGATTCCTCATTGAGTCCTTTTGCCCAGCAATATTCCATGAATGAACTGCCGTCTTTGGGTGCATAACCGATTCCTGCGATGGAACAGAACTCTTCCGACCACCTGCCGTAAGCGTATTCACGGGCTGTTCGGCTTTCATCCGTCATTTCCATCCTCAGGTTTTCTACAAAGAAACGGTGAAGATGGTCAAGGGTAATAAGAAGTGATTCTTTATGTTTGGCTTCCAATAGTTCTTCTTCACTGCGTTCTTCATCAGAATACTCTATTGGTATGCCGTTGTTTTTGGCGATAAACGTCACAGCCTCCATGAAGGTCAGGTTCTCTTTCTCCATGATGAAAGCGATGCCGTCCCCTCCACGGTTACAACTGAAACAGTGGAACAGGTTCTTTCCGGGAGTGACCGCAAACGAACCTGTCCGTTCCGAATGGAAAGGGCAAAGCCCCATCAGCGTCAGACCTTTTTTCGAAAGCCTGACGTAGGGTTTAAGGATGTCTTCAATGGCAAGATTTCTGACCTTGTTGATGGTGGATTCGCTTATCATAATGTTTTGAGAAGGTTCCAACATTCGATGATTGATTGCCCCGAGTATTTGGGGCGGCAAAGGTTTTGGGGATTAAGCGGCTTGATATAGCCATTATCCCTGTATTTACGGAGTGTCTTGTGGCTTACGCCCAGTTCCGCACACGTGCGTTTGACTGAATAGACACCTTCCGGGTCGCATGTTGGCTTTAATTCCTTCATTTGTCGGTACACTATTGTTTTTATTTCAGATTAAAAGTAACCACATTATTGTTTATCTCTTCTGCTTTTTCTTGTTATTACCGGTCTTTTCTTTTGATGGAGGCTCTATGTAATCTTGCACGGTACGCTGTAAAAGGCGAAGGTCTGAAGTCCTGTATTCCACCTTTCCAGGTCTTTTGTAAGATTCCACCTTCCCTTGTCGTTTCCATCTTTCGACATTGCGCCTTCCAAATAATTCATACGCCTTTCTTTGGCTAACAAATTCAGGGTCGTTGCTGTCTGCCTTCATCATTCCGACAATTCTGGCTGCAAGGTCGTTTAGAAAAGCATCGTATGGAATCAATCGGTCTAAAACTTGGAGTATTTTCATATCCATATAATTAAACCGCTCAGTCAATACGCTTTACGGTGATAGTCATATTCTCCCTGTTGGTTTGGGTCTTGTACTGCCGGTTATAAATGGCGCCCAGTTCGGAGGCTTGGGTGCGGACACTTTTCAACTTGGAAATGGGGAAGGTGATTGATTCACCGATTTTGAGAGCGGTGAGAGCGGGACGAATTTTTATCACATTTTCTGCCATAATACTTGGTTGTTTAATGTTTAATGTTTAACTTTGCATATACTAATCAAGTGTATAATACTTGCAAAGTAACATAATAATGTTTAGGTAGCCAAATAAATATTTGATATTTTTTGGTTTAATCTCTGTTTAATGATTGAAACCGATGGAAATGAACATCAAACACGTGCATGTAGGTGCCGAAATCGAGAAACGGCGCGTTGAACTTGGACTTTCCAAATCCGAGTTGGGACGCAGGATAGGTGTGCCGCAACAGCATGTAAACCGCATATTGGAGAGGGAAACCATGGAAACAAACCGGCTCGTCAAGGTGAGCGAGGCTTTGGATTGTAATTTCTTCTCATTGTTCTGCTCCGTTCCGCAGCAAATCTCCGCTTATTGGGCGGCAGTTTCCTTACAAGGAAGTGCCCATAATATAATAGGCGACACCGAACTTGCAGCTCAATTGGAGAAAGAACAATCAAATACAGAAAATCTAAAAGAGACTATCAAACTTTTGAAGGAACAGATTGAGAGTCTTAATTCACAGATAAAACGTCTTGATTCCAACTTAAAGGATAAGGATGCTATTATTGAACTATTAAAAGAAAGGAGATAAAGAACCAGAAATAAATGTTGCCATTGAATGGTGAATGAGTTGCTTCAATGACGAAAAGCAGGGTCATTTATAGCACAAAGCTCGTCATTTCATTCTTAGAAGCAAGGGAATCTTAATGTTATGTGGTGTTTACAAAACGCTTACACATAAGATGTAAGTTCCTGTATATTAGTACCGTATTGCTGTCGCTCAAGCCGCCCTTGAAGATTGAGTCCTTCAATTAGATAAACATTAAACAAACATTCGCTTACTGTAGGCTTACAAAAAAAAGTCAAGTGGTTGATTGTTAATGTTATATCAAAATGGCGCAGGCTGCCATTGAAGGCT
>ERZ779705.116-NODE-116-length-81836-cov-7.099143_pt1 | contig 81836 bp, 68 predicted proteins | sample MGYA00511385_ERZ779705 | MGnify/ENA primary metagenome ERZ779705 (study PRJEB29588, sample SAMEA2145301) | human gut metagenome | biome: human gut; feature: human-associated habitat; material: faeces | place: Denmark | collected 2008/2010 ... | reverse complement strand
ACAACACAGCTTGTGTCAATATGGTTCGTTCTCGGCTCGGTTTGTGCCGCAGTAACTACAATATTCACAAGTGACATCACAATCCAGTCGGCGGTGTTCCTTGTTGTGTCACTTGTTTCGCTTATTGTGACACGACCGCTTGTAAAACGCTATAAAAAGCGTAACAAAGTAACGGGAACAAACGCAGACCGCCATATCGGTCAAGTCGGGTTTATGCTCACGGATTTAACCGATATTGACGAAACAGCTCAGGCAAAGGTCGGTGCGGAAACATGGACTGTAAAGTCCGACAAAGCACCGCTTTTAAAAGGAACAAAAATCAAGGTTCTCGCAATAGAAGGCGTCAAGCTTATCGTAGAACCCGTAACAGAATGAGAGGTAAATAATGTTAGGACTTATTATTTTAGGAATTATCCTTTTAATTCTGCTTATAGTAATCGTAAGCAATGTCAAGGTAGTACCGCAGGCACACGCATATGTAATTGAAAGACTCGGAACATATCATGTAACATGGTCAACAGGCTTGCATGTAAAAATTCCGTTCATCGACAAAATTTCAAAAAAGGTTTCATTAAAAGAGCAAGTGATCGACTTCCCTCCACAACCCGTGATCACAAGAGATAATGTCACCATGCAGATTGACACGGTTGTGTATTTTGAAATTACCGATCCAAAGCTTTATACTTACGGTGTAGAAAGACCGCTCAGCGCTATTGAAAATCTTACTGCAACAACATTGCGTAATATCATCGGTGATCTTGAGCTTGATAACACACTCACATCCCGTGATACAATCAACGGTAAAATCAGAGTGATTCTTGACGAGGCAACCGACGCATGGGGCATTAAGGTAATCCGTGTTGAGCTTAAAAACATTCTTCCGCCCCGTGAAATTCAGGATGCGATGGAAAAGCAGATGAAGGCAGAGCGTGAGCGCCGTGCAAGAATTCTTGATGCAGAGGGTGAAAAACGCAGTCAGATTCTTGTTGCAGAGGGTATGAAGGAATCTGCAATTCTTAAAGCCGACGCTGTTAAGGAGCAGAAAATCCGTGAGGCGCAGGGTGAAGCTGAGGCTATTCTCACAGTTCAGAAAGCTAATGCCGACGCACTTAAAATGCTCAATGAGGCTTCTCCTACCGATAGAATTATTCAGCTTAAATCGCTTGAGGCATTCGGTAAAGCCGCTGACGGCAAGGCTACAAAGATTATCATTCCTTCAGATATTCAGGGACTTGCGGGTAGTGTTACCGCAATTAAAGAACTCTGGAAAGATGATGTGCCAAAGGCATAAAGAATGTGAAATTTACGGCAATTTTTCGGGCACAGAATTCGGTGTCCGATTTGTTGCATAAAATTGTGGGGGATAGGAAATGCAGTTTTTACTCGACCTGTTGTGGTACTTCGTAATTTTCTCGTTTTTTGGCTGGGTGGCGAGCAGTTTTCGTTCGCTTCTTCTTGAGAAAAAATTCAGTAACAACGGTTTTTTGACATCACCGTTTTGCCCTATGTACGGATTTTCGGCGGTTATTTGTTATACGGCACTAAAACCGTTTGAAAACAGCAAGCTGATTTTATTCATCGGTTCAACTCTGATATTATCTGCACTTATGGTTGTGGTCGGTGTGCTTGTAGAAAAAACTCTCAAATTCAAGCCATGGAATTTTTCTTCCTCGAAATTCAGCATAGGCAATTATATAACTTTTCCTTATGCACTTTTTCTCGGATTGCTCGGTATGCTGCTTGTCGGATTGATAATTCCGGTGCTTCGCACAGCCGTTGAAGCAATTCCTTTCTGGGTAAGTCTTATTCTTGTTCTTTGCTTCTGCGGAATTATTGTAATTGATTATGTTTTTTCAATGATAACAACAGTTCGTCTGCTCAGAAGAATTGCAAAGCTTAAAAATTCTTCTGAGCTTATGGATAAAGGTGCAACAGAGGTTGAAATTCAGGAACTTGAAGAAAACTATAACCGACTTTTTACAGAGAATATTTTAAGAAAAAGACTTGCACACGCTTATCCCGATCTCACTCATATGGCTTATGTAAAGCAAATTAATGCTAAAATTGAGGAGATTAAGCAGGATAATATGAAAGAATATACACAAACCTTTGAAAGCAAGGAGGACAAGCCGTTTGCTTACGGATTCTGTTTTACGAAGCTTTTTTATCTGTTTGTGATCGGTTCTTTCATCGGCACGATTCTTGAAACAATATGGGCGTTCTGCGTTGACGGACATTTTGAAATGCGTGTCGGTATGGTTTACGGTCCGTTTATTCCTGTTTACGGCGGCGGTGCGTGTTTTCTGACAGCCGCTTTGTATAAGCTTTACAAGCTTAATGATACGCTTGTTTTTGTGATAAGTGCTTTTGTCGGAGCAGGTTTTGAGTATTTCTGTTCGTGGTTGCAGGAGCAGATGTTCGGCACGGTTTCATGGGACTACAGTGACACTCCGTTTAACCTTGACGGCAGAACTAATCTTATGTATGCCCTTATCTGGGGATTCCTCGGTCTTGTCTGGGTGCGTTATCTGTATCCGTGGACAGCAAAGCTTATTGAAAAAATCCCTAAAAGAGCGGGTGCAATTATTACAACATTTCTGATTGTATTCATGGCATTCAACGGCTTTATGTCCGTAACAGCTACGGCAAGATGGACTCAGAGAACAGAGGGAGTACCTGCGTCAAACAGCTTTGAAGAATATCTCGATGAAAAATTCGATAATGAAAAGATGGAATTTCTTTTTCCAGGTATGAAAAAGGCTGCAGAGGCGGGAGTTACAACCGAGGGCATAATTTCCAACGAAAGACCGTATCTTGATGCTACAGATCCCGATAACGGCATGAAAATCGAACAGGGAAAAGATGTTTCCGAGATTAATTAATATCATGAAGTGGCTATGCTTTGCACAGTCACTTTTTGCTTTTGGCGGTATTTTAAAAATAATTTCGCCTGACTATTGAATTTTAACCGATTTTTTTATATAATTAATTAGTAATGCTTTATTTATGTCGATTCAAAGCATAAATTGGCATATTTGTCCTGACTTTGTCTGCCCACGGCACGGTTTTTGCGGCAATTTATCAAGTGGGCGGAAAGGCTATGAGTAATTATGAAAAAGGTTGCAATTATTATGGGCTCCGACAGTGATTTTCCCGTAGTATCAAAGGCTGTCAGTAAACTCAAAGAATTTGGCGTAGAGTATGAGGTTCATGTAATGAGCGCACACCGTACTCCCGATGCGGCAATTAAGTTTTCGGCAGAGGCTAAAAAGAACGGTTTTGGCGTAATCATTGCCGCAGCAGGTATGGCGGCACATCTCGCAGGTGTTCTTGCGGCAAAAACAACCCTTCCTGTGATAGGAATCCCATGTAAGTCGGCTCAGCTTGACGGTATGGATGCTCTTCTCGCAACAGTTATGATGCCTACAGGAATTCCGGTTGCAACAGTAGCAGTTGACGGTGCGGCTAACGCTGCAATTCTTGCCGTTGAAATGCTCGCACTTTCCGACGATTCTCTTGCAGAGAAGCTTGAAAATATGAAAGCTGATATGGAAAAAGGCGTTGCCGAAAAAGACAAGGCAATGCAGGCTAAGGTGGCAGAGCTTTGATTAAGAACTATGTAGATATTGACACAAAACTTGACAAAGTAAATGACGAGTGCGGTGTGTTCGGTATTTACCGTAATGATGACGATATAGATGTTGTTGCCGCCGCAAATGACGCACTCTTCAGCCTTCAGCACAGAGGACAGCAGAGCGCAGGTATCACCGTGAATAAAGACGGTGAATTTACAACTGTCAAGGAACTCGGTATGGTGTCCGAGATTTTTACACCCAAAGCACTTGAAAAACTTCCAAACGGTAAGATTGCAGTCGGTCATGTCCGTTATACTTCATCGGAATCACTCGACCGTGCATCTAACCAGCCGCTTGTTATGCGATATATTCAGGGTTCAATCGGTATTGCAAACAACGGCTCAATTACAAACTTCAATGAAATAAGGCAGGAGCTTGAAACAGGCGGTGCTGTTTTTCAGTCCAATTCTAATGCTGAAATTATGGCTTATGTCATCGCAACCGAAAGATGTGTAACAGACACGCTTGAAGATGCTGTTCTTTCTTCAATGAGAAAGCTCAAGGGTGCTTACTCAACTGTGATTTGCGCACCGAGCCGTCTTATCGGCTTTCGTGATATGCACGGATTCCGTCCGCTCTGTATCGGCAAACTCAAAAACAGCTGGATTTTCACTTCCGAAAGCTGTGTTATCGACAGTCTCGGCGGTGAATTTGTCCGTGATGTTGAGCCGGGTGAAATGGTAGTAGTTGACGAAGAAGGCTTTCACAGCTACAAATTAAAGCTTTTGCCCGATAAAACATCTTTCTGCCTTTTTGAATATGTATATATCGCAAGACCGGACAGCGTAATCAACGGTGTCTGCGTACATAATGCAAGATTCAAAGCCGGTGAACTTCTTTATGACGAGTTCCCGATTGAGGCAGATATGGTGTGCGGTGTTCCCGATTCGGGACTTATTGCCGCACAGGGTTATGCAAAGGCTTCGGGTATCCCGTTCAGCACAGGTTTTGTCAAGAACAAATATATCGGCAGAACAGTAGGATCGGGTAAAGATAAAAAGAAAAGACTTCTCAGAACAAGACTTACTGCTTTGAAGGCTAATGTTAAAGGCAAGAGAGTTGTTATTATTGACGACTCAATCGTCAGAGGCGAAACATCAAAGCATATTGTTCGTCTTATGCGTGAGGCAGGAGCTGCCGAGGTGCATATGCTCATCAGCTCACCTCCGTTTGTATGTCCGTGCTACTTTGGTGTGGACATTCACGATAAAGAAAGTCTTATTGCAAACAAGTTGACAACAAGTGAAATCTGTGAATATATCGGTGCAGATTCACTTGGTTATCTCAGTATAAACAGTCTCAGAAAAATTGCTGAGGGTGCAAATATAGAATTCTGTGACGGTTGTTTCACGGGCAGCTATGACGCTGAAATTCCGAGAACAATCTTTGTAGATAAATACGCTAAAAAAATTAACAGAAAGTGACGGAGTGATTACAATGAACAACAGCTTTTCCGAAAGCTACAAAGCGGCAGGTGTTGATGTAACAGCAGGCTATAAGTCTGTAGAGCTTATGAAAAAGCATGTGGCACGCACAAAAATTGACGGTGTTATTTCAGGCATCGGCGGTTTCGGCGGACTTTTTGCCCCTGATTTCAAAGATATGGAAGAGCCTGTACTTGTCAGCGGTACTGACGGTGTAGGCACAAAAATCAAGCTTGCTTTTCTTCTTGACAAGCATGACACAATCGGTATTGACGCAGTTGCAATGTGCGTAAACGATGTAATTTGCTGTGGAGCAAAACCTCTTTTCTTCCTCGATTATATCGCAATCGGCAAGAACTATCCCGAAAAGGTAGCTGAAATTGTATCAGGCATTGCAGAAGGCTGTGTTCAGTCCGGTTGTGCTCTTATCGGCGGTGAAACTGCAGAGCATCCGGGTCTTATGCCTGTTGATGAATATGATGTTGCAGGTTTCAGCGTTGGTATTGCAGACAAGCCGAAGATGATTGACGGTTCAAAGCTTTGTGAGGGTGATGTACTTTTGGGACTCCGTTCTTCGGGTGTTCACTCAAACGGTTTTTCGCTTGTCAGAAAAATCTTTGATATCAACGAGAAAACAATCAATGCCGAGTATCCTGAGCTTGACAAAACTCTCGGTGAAACATTGCTCACTCCTACAAAAATTTATGTAAAACCTCTTCTCGCTCTTATGGATAAGGTTGATGTAAAGGCTGTATCACACATCACGGGCGGCGGTTTCTATGAAAACATTCCCCGTATGCTTACAGACGGTCTTTCTGCCAAAATCAAAAAGGACAATATTCCTGTTCTTCCTATTTTCAAGCTTATGCAGAGAGTAGGTAATATCCCCGAGCACGATATGTTCAACACATTCAATATGGGTGTAGGTATGATAATCGCCGTTGCCAAGGAAGATGCAGACAAGGCTCTTGAGGTTCTTGCGGCTAACGGTGAAGACGCTGTTGTACTCGGTGAAGTAATCAGCGGTAATGACGGAGTAGTGTTTGAATAATGAAAAATATTGCAGTTCTTGTGTCGGGCGGCGGCACAAATCTTCAGGCACTTATTGACGCTCAGAACAGGGGAGAGATTAAAAACGGAAAAATCTCTCTTGTTGTGTCCTCAAATCCAAACGCTTATGCACTTGAAAGAGCAAAAAACAATTCGATTGCAACTGAGGTTATCAGAAGAAAAGACTATGCCGAATTTGATGAGTATGATTCTGCTGTAACCGAGCTTTTGAAATCCAAGGATGTTGACCTTGTCGTTCTTGCGGGATTTATGACAATTCTCGGAAAGCAGTTTATTTCTGCTTTTGAAAACAGAATAATCAATATCCATCCGTCGCTTATTCCGTCATTCTGCGGCGAGGGCTATTACGGACTCAGAGTTCATGAGGAGGCTCTTAACAGAGGCGTCAAGGTAACGGGTGCTACCGCACATTTTGTAAACGAAGTGTGCGACGGCGGTCCCATTATCATTCAGAAAGCCGTTGAAATTCAGAACGGTGACACACCCGAAATTCTTCAGAAAAGAGTTATGAAACAGGCTGAATGGAAGATTCTTCCAAGGGCGGTTTCGCTTTTCTGCGAAGATAAAATTATAGTAAAAGACAATAAAACCGAAATTCTTGACTAACGGAGGAAAAATATGAAACCTGTATCACTTTACAATGACATTGCTTCAACTTCATATCCGGGCAGAGGCATTGTAATCGGCAAAAGTGCAGACGGCTCAAAGGCTGTTATTGCATACTTCATTATGGGCAGAAGCGAAAACAGCAGAAACAGAGTGTTTGCAGAAACCGAGGACGGCATCAAAACTCAGGCTTTTGATCCGTCAAAGCTTGTTGATCCGTCACTTATCATCTATTCTCCCGTAAGAGTTCTCGGCAACAAAACTATCGTTACTAACGGTGACCAGACAGATACTGTTTATGACCTTATGAATGAAGGTCAGACATTTGAACAGTCACTCACAACAAGAGAATTTGAGCCTGACGGTCCTAACTACACTCCTCGAATTTCAGGTATCGTTGAGTGCGAAAACGGCAAGATGAACTATGCAATGTCAATTCTCAAAAGTGCAGACGGCAATCCCGATTGTTGCGAAAGATACACATTTACATATGACAAGCCGATAAACGGTCTTGGCAGATTCATTCACACATATATGAGTGACGGCAATCCGCTTCCGAGCTTTGAGGGTGAACCTACACTCGTAGAAATCGGTAACGATGATATTGACACATTTGCCGAGAAAATCTGGAATTCTCTCAATGAGGATAACAAGGTTTCACTTTTTGTACGCTATATTGACATTGCTTCAAATAAGGCAGAGTCAAGAATTATCAATAAAAACAAGTAATTTATTTTTCGGAAAGGATGAATCCAATGAACGAACTTGCTTTAAAATACGGCTGTAACCCGAATCAGAAGCCTTCGAGAATTTTCATGCAGGACGGCAAAGATCTTCCTGTTGAGGTTCTCAACGGCAAACCCGGTTACATCAACTTTCTTGATGCATTTAACTCATGGCAGCTCGTAAAGGAACTCAAAGCGGCAACAGGTCTTCCTGCGGCTGCATCATTCAAGCATGTAAGTCCTGCCGGTGCGGCAGTTGCAACAGAGCTTTCTGACACACTCAAGAAAATCTACTTTGTAGATGACCTTGAGCTTTCTCCGATTGCAAGCGCATATGCAATGGCAAGAGGTGCAGACAGAATGTCGTCATACGGTGACTGGGTGGCTCTTTCCGATACTTGCGATGTTCAGACTGCAATCCTCCTCAAGAGAGAGGTTTCTGACGGTATTATTGCTCCTGACTATACTCCCGAGGCTCTTGAAGTCCTCAAGTCAAAAAAGAAAGGCAACTATAATATCGTAAAAATCGACCCGAACTATGTTCCTGCTCCTATTGAGCATAAGGATGTTTTCGGCATTACATTTGAACAGGGCAGAAATGAACTCAAAATTGACGAAGAAATGCTCCTTCAGAACATTGTAACAGATAATAAGAATTTTACAGAGGAAGCTAAGCGTGACCTTCTTGTTGCTCTTATTACTCTTAAATATACTCAGTCTAATTCTGTTTGCTACGCAAAGGGCGGTCAGGCAATCGGTGTAGGCGCAGGTCAGCAGTCAAGAATTCACTGCACAAGACTTGCAGGCAATAAGGCTGATATCTGGTATCTCAGACAGCATCCGAAGGTTATGAACCTTCCGTTTGTTGACAACATCCGCCGTCCCGACAGAGATAACACTATTGATGTTTACATCTCTGATGATTATGAGGATGTGCTTGCTGACGGTATATGGCAGCAGTTCTTCAAAACTAAGCCCGAACCTCTTACAAAGGAAGAGAAAAAGGCTTGGCTTGCAACATTTGACGGTGTTTCACTCGGTTCTGATGCATTCTTCCCATTCGGTGACAACATTGAAAGAGCAAAGCGTTCAGGTGTTAAGTTCGTGGCACAGCCTGGCGGTTCAATTCGTGATGATAATGTTATTGAAACCTGCAATAAGTACAATATGACAATGTCATTTACGGGTATTCGTCTTTTCCATCACTGATAGAGGTGCGGTTATGAAAATTTTAATGATTGGTTCGGGCGGCAGAGAGCACGCTTTAATTAAAAAGCTTCTTGAAAGTCCTAAATGCACAAAGCTTTATTGCGCTCCCGGCAACGGCGGTATTTCAAGAGATGCAGAGCTTGTTAATATCGGAGTTATGGATAAAGAAAATATGGTTAAGTTTGCAAAGGACAATGCAATTGACCTTGTTTTTGTAGCTCCTGATGATCCGCTTGCTGACGGTATGGTTGACGCTATGCAGGAGGCTGGAATCAGAGCATTCGGTCCTAATGCAAATGCCGCTATTATTGAGGCGTCAAAGGTTTTCTCAAAAAATCTCATGAAGAAATACGGCATACCTACTGCAAAGTATGAAGTATTCAATGATGCTCAGAAAGCAATTGACTATATAAAGAACGAAAATACCGCTCCCGTTGTTGTAAAGGCTGACGGTCTTGCACTCGGCAAGGGCGTAATTATTGCTCAATCTGTTGATGAGGCAATTGAAGCAGTCAAAGAAATTATGGAGGACAAGAAGTTTGGCGACTCAGGTAACAACATCGTTATCGAAGAGTTTCTTACAGGTCCCGAGGTTTCTGTTCTTGCATTTACAGATGGTAAGTGCGTAAAACCTATGGTCAGCTCAAAAGACCACAAGCGTGCTTTTGATAATGACGAAGGTCTTAACACAGGCGGTATGGGCACAATCAGCCCGAACCCGTATTATACAGATGCGATTGCCAAGGAATGTATGGATACAATCTTTATTCCTACAATTGAGGCGATGAATAAAGAGGGCAGACCTTTTAAGGGTTGTCTGTACTTTGGACTTATGATTACACCGAACGGTCCAAAGGTTATTGAATACAATGCCCGTTTCGGCGATCCTGAGGCTCAGGTTGTTCTTCCAAGACTTAAAACTGACCTTGTAGATATCTGCGAGGCTGTTATTGACGAAAAGCTTTCCGATCTTGACATTGAATGGGACAACGGTGCTGCGGCTTGTGTTGTTATGGCAAGCGGCGGATATCCTGTTTCATACAAAAAGGGTATAGAGATGTTCGGTCTTAATGATAACGGCGGTGTCGATGGTGCAATCGTTTATCATGCCGGCACTAAGTACGAAAACGGAAAGTTCTATACAAACGGCGGTCGAGTTCTCGGTGTTACTGCAACAGCGGATACACTTGATGAGGCACTTGAAAAGGCATATGCAGCAGTAGAAAAAATTTCCTTTGAAGGCGCTCATTACAGACACGATATCGGCAAAACTAAATAATATATTAAGAGCCACTCTTAACGAGCGGCTCTTTTTTCAGCCTGCATTTTTAATCTGCAGTCTTAATTTGTCAGAAATCATGGCAATGAATTCGCTGTTTGTGGGCTTACCTCTGTCGTTGTGAATTGTATATCCGAAATATGAGTTCAGAACATCAATGTCACCTCGATCCCATGCAACCTCAATTGCGTGTCTTATAGCTCTTTCAACCCGTGAAGAAGTTGTTTCGTACTTTTTGGCAACCGACGGATAGAGCTGTTTTGTCACGGCATTGATAATTTCGGGATGCTCAACAGACATAATGATTGAATCACGCAGATAGTGATAGCCTTTGATGTGAGCCGGAACTCCTATTTCATGGAGAATATCGGTCACTTTCATTTCAATTCCGAAAGCGTCAATAACTCTGCCTTTGCCAAAATTGTTTTTCTTGCTCAAATCTGATAAATCGCTGATAATGGTGCTTAATTCGGAAATGTTATACGGCTTCAACACAAAATATGATGCGCCCGAATTCATAATTTCACGCTCAAGAACAGTGCTGTGGAATGACGAATACACCATAAATACAGGCACTTTCGTGCTTTCTCGTGTAATGCTTCTCATAACACCGATTGCGTCAAGCCTTGTCATAAATGAATCCATCAGTACAACATCAGGGTTTTCTCTTTTAATTTTATCGCACAATTCTTCTCCGTCTTTTGCACAGAAAATAACGGAAATATTCTTACCCTGTAAGATATTAAGATTTTCCTGCGTAAATTCAGAAGCGTCATCGGTTACGATTAGTTTTATTTTGTTGTTCATTGTGATTTCCCCCAGTAATTTTTGTTGTACTAATATTACCACAAAATGGTAAAGTTGGCAATACCTTCCATAAAACTTTTTTGAAAAATTGAGAAAAAAGTTTTATATTTTGCGTTAGTAAATCAAAAATGAACAAACGATCATATATTTAGTGTTGATTATTGTAGCGATTTGCCATATATTGTGCAAATACACCGTAACCCTCTTTTGGATTATTCAGAAAAACATGGGTAACAGCACCAATAATTTTACCGTTTTGAACTATCGGACTACCGCTCATACCCTGTACAATACCGCCGCAATTTTTGAGCAATCTGCTGTCGGTTATTTTTATGACAAAATTTTCATTTGATGTCATATCACGGTTGCATATTCTTTTGATTTCAATATCATATTCCTGCGGCATATCTCCGACAGGCGTTGTTACCATAACAGCCTTTCCTGTTTTTACCTCATCGTCATTTGCAATCAGATATTTCTTGTTTCTTTTATAATTTTCACTCGTTAAATCTCCGAAAATTCCTAAAGGGGAGTTTACGCTCAAATTACCAAACTTATCATCGGTAAAATATCCGCAGAAACTGCCGGCTTTACCGCAGACGCTTTTTTCAATGCCGCTGATTTCAGCCCGAACCGCTTCTCCCGATTTTAACGGTAACAAAGCAGCCGTGTCACAGTCGCATATTCCATGACCGAGTGCGGCAAAATAATTATTGCTGTCATTATAATAGGTTATAGTTCCAATGCCTGCACAGCTGTCACGAACCCACGCACCGAGGAGATATACTCCCACGGTATTTTTAATCGGCAAAACGGTTTTGTTTTCGGTTTTGCCGTTTCTATCAATTTCAACAGTAATTTCATTGCCGTTTGATTTTTCAATTTCAGACTTTAATTCTTCATTTGTGCTGATTTTTGTATTATTTACTTTCTTTATAATATCGTTTACTTTAAGTCCGCCGTCTTTTGCGGGGCAAACATATTTTTCACCGTCATAGTAGCTTTCAAGCTTGATTATCATTGCTCCGTTAGCATAAAATTTAACTCCGAAAGCCTCACCGCCAATGTAAACCTCATTTTTATCATCAGCGGCATAAGGCGAAAAAGTCGAAACAGTAAATAATAATGTGAAAATCAGGGCAACTGATATAATTTCTTTAAATTTTCGCAAAAAATTCACCTTCTTTCCGTTGCCTTTATTATGATTTGCATTTATAATATAGATTAGTGCGTTGATGAAAATATTAAAAATGTTACTGGCAGAGGATTTTCCGAAAAGGCGATAAACAGCCGTGCATTGTAAATTATTTTCTGAAATTATATCATTTTCTTATTATGAGGTATATATGGAAAACATAAATTCTAACCTTGTCGGTCTTACCGATTCCGAAGTTCAAAAGCGTATAGATGAAGGAAAGGTAAATATTTCAACTAATATTAAAACCAAATCAATCAAAAGAATATTTTGTGATAACATTTTTACGCTTTTCAATCTTATAAATGTAATTTTGCTTGCGGCATTGATTTTTGTGGGTTCACACAAGAATATGCTTTTTATCGGTGTTGTTATCGCAAATATAATTATAGGTATAGTTCAGGAAATTCGTTCCAAAATAAGCGTTGACAAGCTGACTATTTTGTCTGAGAAAAAAATCAATGTTCTCAGAAACGGTAAAATTGCAGAAATAAGTAAAGATGAGATTGTTCTTGATGATATTCTTGTGCTTTCAAGAGGAAGCCAGATTCCTGCCGACTGCATTGTATGCGACGGCAACTGCAGAGTCAACGAAAGTTTGCTTACAGGCGAATCAAATCTCATTGAAAAAAATGTCGGAGATGAACTGCTCTCAGGCAGTTTTATTGCGGCAGGAAAATGCTATGCTCAGGCTGTAAAGGTCGGAGCCGATTGCTATGCCGCAAAGATAAATAACGAAGCCAAATATATTAAAAAAGTAAATTCTCAGATTATGGAGTCATTCAATTTCATTATCAAAATCTGTACATTTGTACTTTTTCCAATCGGCATTGCATTTTTTATTCGACAATTTACCTTGCCCGATGCAACATTGCAGTCTGCTGTAATCAGCACTGTTGCGTCGCTTGTCGGTATGATTCCAAAGGGAATGATTCTTCTTACAAGTTCTGTTCTTGCAGTATCAATTATCAGGCTTTCATCTAAAAAGGTGCTTGTACAAGAAATGTATTGCATTGAAACACTTGCAAGAGTTGATGTGCTTTGTCTTGATAAAACTGGAACGCTTACAACAGACGAAATGACGGTAACAGGTGTCATTCCGTTTGGGGCTGATGAAAATAAAATCAAGAAAGCACTTTCTTCAATTGTAAAAGCGTCCGATGAACTGAATGCAACTTTGTATGCACTGCGTGACTATTCGGATTCCGTTTCACCGTATGAGTGCAGTAAATTCTGCGATTTTTCGTCCGAAACAAAATGGTCGGGCGGTACATTTGAAAACGGCAAGACCTACATAGTCGGTGCGACTGAATGTATTTTAAAAAGCAGAGAAAAGTATTCCGAGGTGTATTCTGAGATTGAAAAGATAAATCAAACCGTCAGAATCCTTGTTCTTGCCGAAAGCGATAGTGAACCGGACAAAGACTCATTGCCTGATGATTTAAAACCGCTTGCACTCATTCTTATCAAGGATAAACTTCGTGATAATGTAAATGAAACGGTAAAATATTTTGAGGAACAGGGTGTCACCTTAAAGGTAATTTCAGGCGACAGCGTTAAAACTGTTAAAAATATTGCGCTTGACACAGGGATCGAGGGTGCAGAAAATGCAATTGATATGTCAACCGTAACAACAGATAAAGAGCTTGAAGATGCGGCAGAGCGTTGTAATGTGTTTGGCAGAGTAACTCCGGCTCAAAAGAAAAAGCTTGTGGTTGCCCTTAAAAAGCACGGACATTCGGTTGCTATGACAGGTGACGGAGTAAATGATGTTCTCGCACTCAAAGAGGCGGATTGCTCCGTAGCTATGGCGTCGGGCAGCGATGCCGCACGAAATGTGTCACAGCTTGTACTTGTCAATAATGACTTTGGCGCAATGCCGAGCGTTGTGGCAGAGGGCAGACGAACAATCAATAACCTTGAACGAAGCTCTGCACTCTATCTTGTTAAGACGATTTATTCGGTTATACTTTCAATTTTCTTCATATTCTTCCGCACAGGATATCCCTTTGAACCGATACAGCTTACGCTTGTCGGTGCATTAACGGTTGGATTGCCATCATTTGTTCTTGCACTTCAACCGAATAAAGATATAGTAAAAGGTAATTTCACCGTAAATATAATAGCAAGATCACTCCCCACAGCTTTTTGTATTTCGGCAGATACAATATTACTCGCAATTTTAAAGTATATGACAGATATGCCACAGGCACAGTTTTCAACTCTCTGCGTATATCTTACTGCATTTTCATGTATGTTGCTTGTAATCAGATTATCAATCCCGTTCAATCCTCTCAGAGCAGTTATGGTCATCGGATGTTCCGCAGGAATAATAATCGGTTCAATCTTCTTCGGCGGATTGTTCTCACTTGCACCGCTTACATTTGAAAACATCATATTGCTTGTAATCTTTGCTGTAGGCACATTTGTTGTATTTAATATATTCTACAATATAGCACAGCACTATATAGAAAAATTCAAAAAGGAAAGTCATCTTAAACTGACTGCAAAAAGAAATGCAAATAAACAAAAACGCTGAAAAATTAATCAGACAACTGAATAATCAAGGCTATGAGGCTTTTATAGTGGGCGGTTGTGTTCGTGATTATCTTCTCGGTTTGACTCCGCATGATACAGATATTTGTACAAACGCTTTGCCCGAGCAGACAAAAAAATGTTTTGAGGCTTATCGTATGTTTGATACAGGTATCAAACACGGCACAATTTCCGTTGTATGCGGCGGTGAAGTCTATGAAATCACAACCTACCGTATTGACGGTGATTATTCCGATAACCGTCATCCGGACAGCGTAAGCTTTACACGAAACATAAACGAAGATTTGCAACGTCGTGACTTTACGGTAAATGCAATGGCATATAACGCTGAATACGGTCTTGTCGATCCATACGGCGGTAAAAATGACCTTAAAGATAAAGTTATCCGTTGTGTCGGAAATCCCGATACACGCTTTAACGAGGATGCTCTGCGAATCTTGCGGGCATTACGCTTTGCCTCTGTTTACGGATTTTCAATTGAAGAGAACACATCAAAGTCTATATTTAAAAATGCAGACTTGCTAAAAAACATTGCAACAGAGCGTGTGATTTCGGAATTTCTAAAGCTCATCTGCGGTAAGGATGCCGTAAAAATTCTTGACGCTTACCGAGAAACGATTGCTGTTATTATCCCTGAAATTACCGTTATGTTCAATTTCAATCAGAACAACATTCATCATTCGTATGATTTATGGCAACATACCCTGACTGCACTCGGCACAATTGAACCGAATCCCATACTTCGTATGACAATGCTTCTGCATGACATCGGCAAGCCTTCTGTTAAAACTACTGACAACAGCGGTCAATCGCATTTTCAGGGACATCAGCTTGAAAGTAAAAAAATTGCAGACAGAATTCTGCACAGACTAAGATTACCGTCTGATTTTATCAACAAAACTCTTCTGCTTATTGAATATCATGATGTCCGTTTTAACGGCAGTAAAAAGCTTATGAAAAAGGTTATGAATGTACTCGGTACAGACCTTACAAAGCAGTTGTTAGAGGTCGAATACGCCGATATATCTGCCCAGTCTGAATATCAGCGAGAAGAAAAGCTCGGATATCTTGAAACGGCAAAAACACATCTTAATGAAATAATCAAAGATAACGAATGTTTTAAGCTGAGTCAGCTTGATATCAACGGTAAAGATGTTTTAAACCTTGGCGTAAAAGAGGGAAGAGATGTCGGAAATATTCTCGATTATCTGCTAATGCTTGTAGTAGATGCAAATGTTCCAAACAAAAAATCAATACTCATATCAAAAGCCAAAGAATATATTTACGGTAATTAAATAAATAAGTAATTAAAAAAGAGGATTTCAGCGAAAACTGAAATCCTCTGATTTTTGTTTAAAATTAAAGAACCTTTGATAAAAATTCTTTTAAACGGTCGTCCTGCGGATTATTGAAGAACTCCTGTGGATTGTTCTTTTCTTTGATAACACCGTCGTCAATAAATACAACATCGGTTGCAACTTCCTTTGCAAAGCCGATTTCGTGAGTAACAACAACCATTGTCATACCTGCCTTGGCAAGCTCTTTCATAACATCAAGAACTTCGCCGACCATTTCGGGGTCGAGTGCAGATGTCGGCTCGTCAAAAAGGAGAACATCGGGATTCATTGCAAGTGCTCTTACAATTGCAATACGCTGTTTCTGACCGCCTGAAAGCTGGTTCGGATATGCGTTTGCCTTTTCGGCAAGTCCTACACGCTCCAAAAGATCCATAGCGTCTTTTTTAGCCTCATCTTTGCTCTTGCCAAGAAGCTTGACAGGAGCCATTGTAAGGTTGTCAATAACAGTCTTGTGGGGAAAAAGGTTAAACTGCTGGAACACCATTCCCATTTTTTGACGGTGAACATTTATATTAACCTTTGGATCCGTGATATCGGTTCCCTCAAAGAAAATGTGACCACCTGTCGGTTCTTCAAGTCTGTTAAGGCAACGGAGAAAAGTTGACTTACCCGAGCCTGACGGACCGAGAACAACAACTACATCGCCTTTAAAAATGTCAATATCAATACCTTTAAGAACCTGAATATCCTTACCGAATGATTTTTCAAGTCCTCTTACGGAGATTAATGCGTTATCTTTCACTCTTTTTCAATCTCCTTTCAAATCTTCTGAGGATGTACGAAAGCACAAGTACAATTACAAGGTAAATCAATGCAACCGTAATAAGCGGGAAGAATGCCTCGTAAGTTCTTGAACGAATCATATTACCAATATATGTGATATCTGCAAGTGCAACATAACCTGCAACCGAAGTTTCTTTGAGAAGTGTAATAATTTCATTGCCGAGTGCAGGAAGAACATTTTTAATTGCCTGCGGAAGAACGACCATTGTCATTGTCTGTCTGTTGTTAAAACCGAGTGAACGGCTTGCCTCAGTCTGACCGATGTCAACAGCCATAATGCCCGAACGAACAATTTCTGCAACATAAGCGGCAGAGTTCATGCCAAATGCAATGATTGCGGCAAAGATACCGTTTCTTACAGATGCAAGAATAATGTAATACATAATCATCAACTGAACTACAACAGGTGTGCCTCTGATAACAGTAATGTAGATATTGCAAATCGCATTAAAGAATTTCAGAACACAATCACCGAAGCTCCTGCATTTTCTCTTGTCAAGCTGAATATCGTGAGTAGCTCTTACAAGAGCAATGACAAAACCGATAATAACACCGATAATACCTGCAAACAATGTGATTTCAAGGGTTACAAGCAAACCGCTTAAAAGCTGCTGCCATCTGTTATCTGTGATGAATGTGTTTTTAAAGCTTTCACCGAGATTGCCGAACAAACTGCCCGATGCACTGTCGTTTACGATAATAACCTGAGTTGTGTTGGCATATGAAGTTGAAAAGTCGATATTTTTTCTTCTTTCCGGTGTGTCAGTCATACCCGCCATACCGAAATCGTCTTTGCCGGTCTGAACAGCAGTGATAACAGAATCAAATTCCATATCATCAATAACAAGTTTTTTACCGAGCTTGTCACAGATTGCTGTAGCCATCATCGGATCAAGACCGACAATTTTACCGCCCTCAACATATTCATACGGTGGAAAAGCAGCGTTCGTAGCCATATGAAGTTCACCGTCATACTTGATATCTTTAGGTGATTCATAGGGTACGGTATCAGTATTACCCTCTATGTAGTAGCTTTTGATTTTGTCCAGAACGCCCTCATCTTTAAGCTCTGCAAGAGCTTTGTCGATTTTTTCGGTGAGTTCATGATTTTCCTTTGAAATGCAGATTGCATACTGCTCTTCCACAAAAGGTTCATCAAGAATTTTTAGTCCTGCATTTGCTTTTACAAATTCCTTTGCCGGTTCACTGTCAATTACAACACAGTCGATTTTATTCTGTGTAAGAGCTACGATAGCGTCGGCACCCTTGCTGTAACGCATAACCTTGGTGCCGTCAGCCTCATAGTCAGATACAAAAGTATCGCCTGTTGTACCATTCTGAACACCTACGGATGCTCCTTTGATATCATCGGCAGTCTTAATTTCCTTAACCGATGAATCACCGCATCCGGTGAACAGAAAAACAGTAGAGAACAGCATTGAAATCAGTACCAATAAAGTAACTGTCTTTTTCATTGTTTTCCTCTTTTTCTTTCTCTTAAAATATTTATTTGCAAATCCTTATCAGATTCTTGCAACGCCTGTCTCAACAGCGGCCTTCTTAACAGCCTCAGCAACAGTTTTGCCGATTCTCTTGTCAAATGCCTCGGGAAGAATATAATCTGCATTAAGCTCTTCATCGCTCACGAGTGAAGCAATTGCAAAAGATGCGGCAACTTTCATTTCTTCGTTAATATCGCTTGCACGGCAGTCGAGAGCACCTCTGAAAATACCCGGAAAAGCAAGTACATTGTTAATTTGGTTAGGAAAGTCACTTCTGCCTGTACCTACAACAGCCGCACCTGCCTTTTTAGCAATGTCAGGCATAATCTCGGGAGTCGGATTAGCCATAGCAAAAAGGATAGGATCCTTAGCCATTGACTTAACCATTTCTTCGCTTACGCAACCTGCGGCAGAAATTCCGAGGAATACATCAGCACCTTTCATTGCATCTGCAAGCGAACCCTCAAGGTGAGAAAGGTTAGTAATTTCAGCCATTTCCTGTTTAACAGCGTTAAGTCTCGGATCACCCTTGCAGATAATACCCTTACTGTCGCAAAGTGTAATGTCCTTTACACCCATATTAAGAAGGTGCTTTGCAATTGCAATACCTGCCGCACCTGCACCGTTCATAACAACCTTGATTTCGTCAAGTTTCTTGTGAACAAGCTTGAGTGAGTTGATAAGACCTGCGGCAACAATAACGGCAGTACCGTGCTGGTCATCGTGGAAAATCGGAATATCACACTTCTCTTTGAGCTTCTTTTCAATTTCAAAGCATCTCGGAGCGGCAATATCCTCAAGATTGATTCCGCCGAATGAACCGCTGATAAGGTAAATTGCGTTTACAATTTCGTCAACATCCTTACTTCTTACGCAAATAGGAAATGCGTCAACATCGCCGAATTCCTTAAAAAGCGCACATTTGCCCTCCATAACAGGCATACCTGCCTCAGGACCTATGTCACCAAGACCGAGAACAGCTGTACCGTCGGTTACAACGGCAACAAGGTTGTTTCTTCTTGTGAGTTCAAAAGACTTGTCATAGTCCTTCTGAATTTCAAGACACGGTTCTGCAACACCCGGAGTATATGCAAGAGAGAGGTCTTCAGCCGAGTTAATCGGAACTCTTGAAACAACTTCAATCTTACCGTTCCACTCATAGTGTTTTTTGAGTGATTCTTTTCTGATATCCATATCGGTAACTCCTTATAATAATTTCCCTCTCATTATACCCCTAAAAAGCCGTTATATCAAGTAAAAATCACAAAATTCATTTGACTTTTGTACAAAAAAGGTATAAAATAAATGTGCGAGTGTGTTGAACAGCTGCGAGCAGCTGCCGAAAGGTACTGTGCGAGGAAAGTCCGGGCTTCACAGAGCAATAATAACGGCTAACGGCCGCCGGAGGCGACTCCAGGGATAGTGCAACAGAAAATTACCGCCATTATATGGTAAGGATGGAAAGGTGAGGTAAGAGCTCACCGGAGGGCAGGAGACTGCTCTGCCGTGTAAACCCTATTTGAAGCAACACCGTGGTAGGACATTATACGCTTGCTCGGCGTGTCCTTAGGAGGTGGCATCGAGCAGATTCGGTAACGGTCTGCCAAGATAGATGGCTGTTCACGACAAAACCCGGCTTACAGACACAGTCGCATATTAGGGCACCTTTTATGGGTGCTTTAATATTATTGTCGAATTTTAGCAATTTGTACAAATGTTATGCACATTTGCAATTGATTTAAAAAATGCATTGCATTTATGTTGCTCTTTATTGTACTTTGCTTTATGCTGAAATCTATTGAAATTGATTTAATTTGATTTGTTTCAGTCGACTGATTCGACACATAGTAGAGTTTTGAAATTAATTTGAAAGGTGTGTAAAAATTTGAAAACAAAATCAAAAATACTCAGCGCAATATTGAGCGTGAGCATCCTGTCGGCAAGCCTATCTGCCTTTGTATCCGGTTCACTCGGTGTTCAGGCGGCAGAAAGCTCGCCAACCGTATCGGCTAATAAGTACAAACTCAAAGATAATATTCAGGACGGTGTAATTTTACATTGTTTTGACTGGACTTATAACGATATTAAGGCTGAATTGCCTAAAATTGCAAAAGCCGGATTTACAAGTATACAGACTTCTCCGGCACAGCCAAACGGAACAGGTACTTGGTATTGGTTATATCAGCCAATTTCATTCAGTATCGGAACAAATGGTGTCGGTACAAAGGCTGAACTTCAGTCGCTTTGTGATGAGGCGGAAAAGTACGGAATTAAGATTATTGTCGATGTTGTTGCTAACCATTTGAGAGGCGATCACAACAACATAGACAACGATTTAAAGCCATCCGAGTATTGGCATACCTTCGGCGGAGGTATTGACTGGAAAAACCGTTGGCAGGTAACACACGGCTCGATTGGTATGCCGGACATTGCAACCGAAAATCCATATGTTCAGCAAAAAGTCTGCAACTATGTTCAGGAACTCAAGTCGGTAGGTGTTGACGGACTTCGTTGGGACGCTGCAAAACACATTGGCGTTCCGAGCGAGGGCGACGATTTCTGGAAATCGGTAACACAGTACGGTCTTTATAACTACGGCGAAATTCTCGGTGGTCCCGATGACCGTTCGACAGGCAATGAAGACATTATGAAAGAGTATACCGATTATATTTCTGTCACAGACAGTAACTACGGTAAAGAACTCCGTGATTCGTTTAATTCGGGCAAAGCTCCTACTTCAAGCGGAAACTGGAGTGAAAAAGGCATTTCAAACGATAAGCTTCTTTATTGGGGTGAAAGCCATGATACATGGTCAAACAACAAAGACTGGGGCTTTTCAAATGAAATGAGTCAGAATGTTATTGACCGTGCCTATGCGGTTGCGGCAAGCCGTAATAAAGTTACTGCTCTTTATTTTTCCCGTCCTTCTTCAACCAACAAAGAAAGTATCAAAATGGGAGAAAAAGGCTCAACTCATTACACCAGCAGTGAGGTTGCCCAAATCAATAAGTTCCATAATGCAATGGACGGCAAAGCTGATTACTACACCGTGTCAGACGGTTGTTCTGTAATTACCCGTAAAGACGGCGGTGCTGTTATTGTAAAAGGCAGCGGAAGCGGCGAGGTATCGGTAGAAAACGGCGGCGGTTACGCAAAACCGGGTACATACACAGACGCTGTTTCAGGCAATACATTTACAATTACATCAAGCACCATTTCAGGTACAATAGGTTCATCAGGTATTGCAGTAGTCTATGATGCCGAACCCGAAGGACCTTCAGCGTCAGTAACTCCGGGTTCAACAAACTACAATACAGATGAGCTCACACTTACGCTCAATTGCAAGAATGCAAAAAATGCTCAGTATTCAATTGATGACGGTGCATTTGTAAACTACACAAACGGTCAGCAAATTACAATCGGTACAAACCTTGCTTACGATACTGTAACCACAGTAACAGTAAAAGCAAGCGACGGCAAGACAACATCCGATCCGGAAACATATACATACACAAAGGTAGACCCGAATGCCGTAAAGGTTGTTGCTTATGATAACTCATCAACCAAGTGGTCTAAGGTCAATGCATATTTCTGGAGCGATGATAATAAAGAAATGACATCGTGGCCGGGCAAGAAAATGACCGACAAGGGTAATAATATTTTTGATATTGAAGTGCCTGACGGTGCAAAATATGTAATCTTCAACAACGGTGACAGTCAGACAGATGACCTCAGGATTGCAGACGGTAATAAAATTTACAGCAACGGTTCTTGGCAGAACTATTCGACTGTAAAACCCACTCAGCCGACAACAGCTCCTTCAACGACAGTCCGTCCTACTACAATCGCAACTCAGCCTACCACAACTCAGCCTACCACATCACAGCCTGCTACAACACAGCCTTCTACAACTCAGCCGGTAACAGAGCCTTCAAACAGAATTCTTATCGGTGATGTTGATTTAAACGGAACAATTACAGTCTGTGATTCAACAGAGGTTCAAAGATACATTGTTCACATATCGACTTTAAGCGATGAGGCTCTCATTGCGGCAGATGTAAACAAGGATTCTGTTATTTCTGTAAAAGACGCAACTATGATTCAGGCTTATGTCGTTAAGCTTATTGGTGAAGACTCATACTGCGGTACTTACACAGAAAATGTTGCACCCACCCAGCCTACAACGAATGTCACAGAGCCAACAACCGAACCGACTTCAATTCAGACGAAGAATTATGTTTATTTCAATAATACGGAAAACTGGTCAACAGTAAATGTCTATGTATGGAGTTCAAAAGATTCTACTTATATGAGCTGGCCCGGCAAGGCTATGGAAAATATAGGTAATAACACATACAGATTTGAACTTCCGAATGGTGCAGAATATGCTATATTCAATAACGGTTCAACACAGACAGGTGACTTAAAAATTCCCGATGTAAATATGATTTACTCAAACGGACAGTGGAGTAAATACTCCGAGTAAAATTTAATAAGTTTATCTAAGAGCCGCCCCGCACAATCAAGCACATTTTGCTGTTTTGATTTTTACTGTCGGGGCGGTACTGTTATTTGTTTAAATCACAATACAAAATAAACCGCCTGTAAAAAATGATTGCCCCCTAAAAGTCAGATTTTTGCTCTGACCTTTAGGGGGCGTTTCACAATCCGATTGATTTCGGAGGTTTATTTATTCGATTTATCTATAATTTTTTCGGCACATTTAATGCCGTCAACTGCCGCGGAGATAATTCCGCCTGCATAACCTGCACCTTCACCGCACGGATACAGTCCTTCAATAAGTACACTTTCGAGCGTATCTGTCTTTCTCATGATTCTGACGGGGGAAGAGCTTCTGCTCTCAACGCCAGTCAAAACAGCGTCACCGTCATCAAATCCGTGTAACATTCTGCCCATTTTCACAATGCCCTGAGCCATAGAAGTGCAGACATATTCAGGCAAAATCTCGTTCAGATTTGAAAACTCATAATTCGGACCGATACTTGGCTTTACATCACCAAGATGAGTTGATTTTCTATTATTAAGAAAATCGTCAACTCTTTGTATGGGTGCATTATAATTTTCACCGCCGGCAACGAATGCTTTTGATTCAAGCTTTCTCTGCAAATACATTCCGGCAAGCGGATGGTCGGATTCATAATCATCCGGGTTTATTCCTACAAGCAACGCTGAATTTGAATTTTCGGCATTTCGTGCAAATTCACTCATACCATTGGTGCAAAGTCTGTTTTCTTCGCTTGACGCATTGACAACCTTGCCTCCCGGACACATACAAAATGTATATACACCCCGTCCGTTATCAAGGTGCGTACTCAGCTTATAATTTGCCGAGCCGAGTTTTTTATTGCCTGCAAACCTGCCGTATTGTGCCTTATCAACTTTTTGACGAAGATGTTCAATTCTTGCTCCTACCGAGAAAGGCTTTGCCTCAATCGGCAACTTTAAATCATAAAGCATCTCAAAAGTATCCCTTGCACTGTGACCTATTGCAAGAATAACATTGTCTGTTTCTATAATTTCATTGCCGTTTTTGGTTTCAACAGTTATAGATTTCAGCTTGTTATCACTAAAAGCCATTGAAACAAGCTTTGTTTCAAACATAACCCTTCCGCCGAGTTCAATAATCTCGTTGCGGATATTTTTTATTGTTCCTTTTAGCATATCCGTTCCGATATGCGGCTTTGCGTTATAGAGAATTTCATCAGGTGCGCCGTGGCTTACAAATTCTTCAAGCACCTTGCGTTGTCTTATATCTTTTGTACCTGAATTCAGTTTGCCGTCAGAAAATGTTCCCGCACCGCCTTCGCCAAACTGAACATTTGAAGTTATGTCAAGCTTACCGCTTGTCCAGAACCTGTTCACATCGGCAGTTCGCCTGTCAACATCACGGCCTCTTTCAATAAGAATAGGATTTGCACCGCTTCTTGCCAGAATAAGTGCCGCAAACAATCCTGCCGGACCAGCCCCGACAATAACAGGGGAGGGCGCATTGCCAAATTTCATTTGATTATATTCATACTTTCTCGCAATTTGAGCGTTACCGCATTTTTTACATACCTTTTCCTCGTTGATATTAAGTTCAGCGTCAACGGTTGTAAGAAAGTAGATATTATCCTTTTTTCTTGCGTCAACCGATCTGCGAAAAATCTTACAGCTTTTTATGGATTTTTCTTCAATCCTCAGCTGTTGGGCAACTGCCTTGCGAACCGATTTATCATCGTAGTCAAGGCTTAAATGTATATTGTTCACTCTGATCATAAATTTTCTCCTGCAATAATTCCGCCGGCAAATGCAAAATGAAGATTAAACCCTCCGCATTCACCGCAAAGGTCAATTGCCTCACCGCATATAAAAAGATTTTTTACAATTTTACTCATCATAGTGCTTTCGTCAATCTCTTTGCCTAAAACACCGCCCAAAGCACATTGTGCGTGTGAGAAATCTTCTTTTCCGCTTACTGTAAATGACATCGATTTTATTGTTTTGCAAATTCCTGATACTTCGTCTTTTGAAAGCTTGGAACAAATCTTTGACAAATCAACTCGGCTGATTTTCAGAATTGCCTGTCCGATTCTCTTCTGAAAAATTCCTGTCAAAAGCTGTTCACACGGCAAATCAGAAAACAATGATATATGTTGTCTGATTATTTTAATCAGCTCATTTTCCGAATAATCGGGCAATAAATCAAGCACTATTTTGTCGTTTTGTTTAGCAAACAATGAAAGATTGAACACGCAAATTCCCGACAGCGAATTCTCGGTAAATTGAATTTCGCCTGTTTCTTCCTTGATTAATCGACCATGTTCACCGTATAACTGCGCCTTGCCCGTAACTCTCAGACCTTTTAATATTTTCAGAACATCGCTTTTAACCTTAACAGGGCATAAAGCAGGGGAGAACGAAACAACCTTATGACCGAAATTTTTAAGATAATCAATTGCACTTGCGTTTCCGCCAAGCTTAGGTGCGGCTTTTGAACCGTTTGCAATCACAAGCTTGTTACATATGAAATCGTACTTTTTTTCGCTGTCATCAGACGAAATTTTAAAACCGTTTGAAACTTTTTTTATAGAATTGACATTCTGTTTTGTGAAAACATCTATTCCGAGTGTTTCAACCTGTAAGCGCAGAACATCCAGAACAGATGCGGCGTGTTTGCTTATCGGGTAATATCTGCCCTCGTTATCGTAAAAACTTAAAAGACCTAAGTTTTTAAAAATATTCGCCATCTCATCACCGCTGAATCTTTCAAAAATTTTTTTACTCTGCTTTTTGAAAGAACCGACATATTTATCGGGAGATATACAGTGATTTGTCAGGTTACATCTGCCATTGCCTGTTGACATCAGCTTTTTGCCTAATCTGTCATTTTTTTCGATTATTGCAATTTTCTTTGAACGGTCATGTTTCTTTGCTGTGATTGCACACATAAGTCCCGATGCACCGCCGCCGATTATAATTGCATCATATATATTTTTCTTTTCCATTTTATAAATTCACCAAAAAATAAGGGCAGCGATGTGCTGCCCAAAATTATTTACGGAGCAAAAATAAAGTTGATTCCGTTTGCTACAAGTACCGAACCGATACCCATTATAATGCCTGCGATAACAACACCGCACATAACGGCTATAACGCTTTTCTTAAATCCGAGGTCAAGAATACTTGCCGCAAGTGTTCCTGTCCATGCGCCTGTGCCGGGAAGAGGGATGCCTACGAAAAGCATAAGTGCAACAAACATTCCGTTGCCTGCTTTTGCCTCAAGTTTTCTGCCGCCTTTTTCGCCTTTTTCAAGACAGAAAGAAAAGAATCTGCCGATAAACTTCTTGTCAGAACCCCAAACAAGAACCTTTCTTGCAAAGAGGTAGATAATCGGAACCGGGAGCATATTGCCTAAAATGCAGATTACATATGTCCAAAAAAGATTTAAGTCATTTGCAACCGCAACAGGCACAGCACCTCTGATTTCTACTATCGGAACCATTGAAATAAAAAATACTATTAAATACCACATATTTGCTCCTTAGAAATTATATTTTGCCAATACCTGATAAGTATAACAGATTTAAAAGTTTTTTTCAATATTTGAGCAAGATAAAATCTTCCATAATAAAGCCTTAAAATTTGATTTATTTGTACATTATGATAAATAATTATTCAAAAGTTGACATTGACTGAATAATCTGTAAAATATATTATGGAGTGATTTGATGAAAACGAATTCCTGTTCAATGCGATTCAGAATAATTATGTTTGTTTTGACCGCGTCAGTGATTGCATTTGCGTTTATTCATTCTTCAATGCCGTCAGTTGAGTCGGCACAAGAGAGTGAAAGCGTCCTTGATTTTGTCACAGTAATTTTGAAATTTTTCGGAATCGATCCGAATCTTTCGGACCACATAATCAGAAAGATTGCTCATTTTACGGAATATACCGTTCTGGGAGCATTGCTCTGTTCATGTGCCTATTCATTTGACCGAATCAAGCCGATAAAATTTGTACCCTACACCGTTTCTATCGGACTGTTTACCTGTTTTGTTGATGAAACAATTCAGCTTGGGATTGAGGGAAGATCGGGACAGGTGAGCGATATGTGGATTGACTTTTTCGGTGTGTTGCTTGGTACGGCTGTAATGCTTGTTGCATTTTGGATTTACAGGAAGATACGAAAGATCAACTAACTATATGTATGCGAATAAGAAAGGAATCAGTATGGGAAATATGGAAAATTCAGTAAAGCCCCATGAAAACAAAATGGGAACTATGCCAATGACAAGGCTAATTCTAACAATGAGTCTGCCTGCAATTTTTTCAATGACAATTCAGGCAATGTATAATGTTGTTGACAGTATTTTTATCGGCAACTATGACGCAGACGGACTGACCGCAACTTCGCTTGCGTATCCTCTGCAAATGCTTTTGATTGCGTTTGCAGCCGGTACGGCAGTCGGTGTAAACTCGTTTGTTTCAAGAAAATTAGGTGAGAAAAATTTTGTTCAGGCAAACGACGGAGCAACTCACGGTCTTGTAACCTGTATTTTTAATTATGTAATATTTTTATTGCTCGGACTTTTTGCGGTTCGCCCGTTTATGGCAATGTACACGCAGAATGAGGCTATTGTAAATTACGGAATCCAGTATCTGACGGTTGTACTTTGCTTCTCGTTCTTTTCAATTGTACAGATTATGGTTGAAAAAACGCTTCAGGCAACAGGCAATATGATATTCCCGATGTTATCCCAGTTTTTCGGTGCAATTGTAAATATTATTTTTGACCCGCTCCTGATTTTCGGTATAGGAATTTTCCCTGAAATGGGCGTTCTCGGTGCGGCAATTGCTACTGTATTCGGTCAATTCTGCGGTATGGTTTTCTGCCTTTGCATTCTTTTCTTTAAGAATAACGAAGTTAAAGTTTCGTTCAAACATTTCAAATTGAATGGTTCCACATTGAAATCTATTTATGTTGTAGGCTTTCCGTCTGTAATTATGCAGTCAATCGGTTCGGTTATGATTATCGGACTCAATGCAATTCTTGCTGTTTCGGAGGCTGCCGTTACTGTTCTCGGTATATATTATAAATTACAGAGCTTTGTATTTATGCCTTGTTTCGGACTCAATCAGGGCGTAATGCCGATTATCGGTTATAACTACGGTGCAAGAAAGAAAAAGAGAATGTATTCCGCTTTAAAGCGCGGCATCATCATTGGCGTAATTATTATGGCGGTCGGCACAATTCTTATGTGGACAATCCCCGAACAGCTTATTGCTATGTTTGGTGGCACACAGGATATTATGGATATCGGTGTCCCTGCATTCAGAATCATAAGCCTTTGCTTTATTCCTGCTGCTGCCGGCATTATCTTTACAACACTTTTTCAGGCGGTCGGAAAGGGACTGCGCAGTCTTATTATGTCATTCTGCCGTCAGCTTGTACTCATTCTTCCGATTGCGTGGGTGCTTTCTATGGTGTTTGATTATACAGCCGTATGGTATGCTTTCCCGATTGCGGAATTTTTCTCGTTAATGCTTGCAATTGCATTTTTTGTCAACCTTACAAAAGGCGATTTCAAGAGCCTTGACCAAAAGATTGAATGACGCAGTTAAATTTGTTCACCTCATTGCATATATTGCATTGAGGTGATTTTTTTTGACAGAAAATAATGATAACAGAAATACCATTACATATGACGATGACTGGAAATCTGTTTCATATTCGGAATACCCGAAGGTATCGGATGAGCTTGATTTAGATGAGGAGGATGTGAACTCTTTATCGGCTGAAAATAGTGATGAAAAGAAAAATTCTCCGAAACAGCTTGTGATAACGATTCAACTTGTGTGTTGTATTATTATAGCTCTTGCGGCTTTTTTGCTTAATTTATTCGGCGGTGAGGTCTATGCCGCAACACGGGAATGGTACTATTCAAACCTTGAAAAATCCGTTGTTTTTGATACGGGCGATAATAAAATAGATTTATCAAACCTGTTTACTGCAACAAGCGATGAAGTTTCGTCTGCTGAACATTGATTTTACGGTTTCGTATTCACTCGTTTGTCTTGGAGCAATATGTGTGATACTGAATATATTTTTAGGATTTCTATGTTGCGTTATGGCTGTGATTATTCATGAGTGCGGTCATCTTTTTGCAATGCTCATTTGCAAATCTCCGCCTGATAAAATCAAAATTTCGCTGTTTGAAATCAAGATTACCAACTCTTCAAGGCAGTTAAACACAACCCGTCAGAACATTTTTATAATTTTTTTCGGACCTTTAGTCAATTTCATTTGTTTTATTCTGTTTTATCTGCTATACTTATGTAATAGTGAATTTTTATTGCCGATTGCCATGGCGAACCTTTGCACGGGACTTTTTAATATGCTGCCGGTTATGTCGCTTGACGGCGGACAGCTTATGTATGTTATTCTGAGCAGAAAATTCTCGGAAAAATCAGCCGAAAGAATCATAAATATAACTGCTGTTATAATTCTTTTTCCGCTGACGGTACTCGGCTTTATGGTTTTGCTAAATTCAAAATATAATTTTTCGCTGTTGTTTGTGTGTACGTATCTCATTGCGTCACTTTTATGTAAAAACAACAGGTACTACTGACGGAGGATTTCTATGGTCAGCAAAGAAGTTGAAAAATTACTTCTGAAAGTTCAAAAGCCGGGAAGATATGTCGGCGGTGAACTCAACGAAGTAATCAAGGATAAAAAGAAAGTAGATTGCAGATTTGCCTTCTGCTTTCCCGATACCTATGAAGTAGGTATGTCCCATCTCGGAATGAAAATTCTTTACAGTCTTATGAACGCTGTGCCGTACATTTGGTGCGAAAGAGTTTTTGCCCCATGGGTTGATATGGAAGAAGAGATGATAAAACACAATATTCCGCTTTATGCGCTTGAAAGCGGAGATCCCGTGTCCGATTTTGACTTTATCGGTTTTACTCTCCAGTATGAACTCAGCTTTACAAATATGCTCAATATGCTCAGGCTTTCGGGCGTGCCGATTAAAAGCTGTGACAGAAAAGAACTTAAAAACATAGTAGTTGCAGGCGGACCGTGTGCCTGCAACCCCGAGCCGATTGCAGATTTTGTCGATATTTTCTTCATCGGTGAGGGTGAAGAGGTTGACCTTGAGGTTATTGAACTTTTCAGAAAGTGTAGAGCCGAGGGTAAATCAAAACAGGAGTTTCTTGAACTCTCATCTAAAATTGAGGGTGTATATGTTCCTGCACTCTATGATGTAACATATAACGAGGATGGCACAATCAAGTCATTCACTCCAAAAGGAGATGCTCCCGCTAAAATCCACAAGCGTATTATGCTTGATATGGACAAGTCGTTCTATCCTGATAATTTTGTAGTTCCGCTCGTTGAGATAGTTCATGACAGAGCGGTTCAGGAAATTTTCCGTGGCTGTATAAGAGGCTGCCGTTTCTGTCAGGCAGGTATGATTTACCGTCCCGTCCGTGAAAAATCTCCCGAAACTATAAATAAACAATGCAGAGCATTATGTGATAACACGGGTTACGATGAAGTTTCGCTATCTTCACTCAGTTCAAGTGACTACAGTCAGATTGTACCGTTACTTGACAAGCTGAATGAGTGGAGCAAAGACGAAAAAGTCAGCATTTCACTTCCGTCATTGCGTGTTGACGGCTTTACAGATGACATTATGAATAAGATTAAAACCGTACGCAAGAGCGGACTCACCTTTGCTCCGGAGGCAGGCAGTCAGCGTATGCGTGATGTTATCAATAAAAATGTTCGTGAAGATGAACTTTTGCAGACTTGCACAACTGCATTTGCAGGCGGCTGGACTACGGTAAAACTCTATTTTATGATTGGTCTGCCTACCGAAACAATGGACGATGTCGCCGCAATTGCCGGCCTTGGTCAGTCTGTAGTTGATGCATATTACAAATGTCCCGAAAAGCCAAAGGGCAAGTCGGTGCGTGTAACCGTGTCTGCATCCTCTTTTGTACCAAAACCGTTCACCCCGTTTCAATGGGAACCGCAGGATACAATCCCTGTTCTTCATGAAAAGCAACAGCACATCAAGGACAGTATTACAACAAGAAAAATTCAGTTTAACTATCACGATGCCGATACAAGCTACCTTGAAGCAGTATTTGCAAGGGGTGACAGAAAACTTTGTAAGGTAATGGAGCTTGCATGTGAAAGAGGTTTTCATTTTGACGGTTGGAATGATTGTTTCAGCCTTGAAAAGTGGCTTGAACTCTTTGACGAATGCGGTGTTGATCCGTCATTTTATGCAAACAGACACAGAAGTTTTGACGAAATTCTTCCGTGGGATCATATTGACTACGGTGTAACTAAGGATTTCCTTATCAGAGAATGTAAAAAAGCGTACGCAGATACAACAACACCGCATTGCAGACTGAAATGCAACAACTGCGGTGCGGCTAAATACGGAAAGGGTGTGTGTTTTGAAAAGCGTAAGAATATGGTTTAAAAAAGATTTTGAATGTCGCTATATTTCGCACCTTGATCTCAATCGATGTATGCTCCGTGCATTGCACAAGAGCAAAATCCCTATCTGGCATACAGAAGGATTTAACCCGCATCCGTTTGCAACATTTCCGTTGCCGCTTTCGCTTGGTTTCAGGGGTGTAAACGAATGTATGGATGTCAAGCTTGAGGATGAAAGCTTTCCGTTTGAAGAAATCATCTCAAGGCTTAACGGATGTCTGCCGAGAGGACTTCGTGTGTTTGATGTAACGGAACCCGTTATGAAAGCCGGAAAGATTGCTTTTGCATCATTTACAATCAAGATTTCCTGTGACGGTGAAAACTCCCGTACAGTATGCGAACAACTCAATGAACTGCTGACAAGCGAATGTATTGAAGTTGAAAAGAAATCTAAAAAAGGCATAAAAACCGTTGACATAAAGCAAGGCATAAAGAGCTTTGAAGTAACCGAGAAGTTCGACTTTGCAGAACTTGATGTTGTTTTGTCGGCAGGCAGTTCAGATAATGTGAATCCGAATCTGCTTGTATCGGCTTTTGAAAACCGTTTTTTGGTTTCCTGTGATATCGACATCACAAGGAATGACCTCTACAACGCAGATATGGAATTGTTTAGATAGGTGAATATATGTTTGAATTTACAATACGAGAAAATGATTTTTTAAACGGATTTTTGAATTTATTGAGTGACTATGTAAATAAGTCGTATAAGTTCACTATGTCGTACCTGACAAGCCCTCTTTTGTCAGATGTGCGTGAGAGCGAAAGACTTGTTTTGCTTGTAGTCAACAAGTCTGTTTTTCAGAATATGTACAGCTTCATCAAGCTGAATGACAGCAATATGCAGTTTGCATCATTTTCCTGTCTTGAAACAGCCGTGAACTCAATGCGACTTTACAATGTCCTTGCTACAAATCCAGATTATATGTACGAATATATTACCGGCGGAAACTTTTCGCTTGAAGTATGTGAAAATGAAATTTCAGAAAAACAAAAAGAATACAAGAAAGGTGAAGAGGAGTTCTCGTTCCGTGAGTTTGCAACCGGACTTGACAAATTCAATTCTTTTGAATTGAAAAATGCAGCTGTTGCGTCACAGCTTGTTGACGGCAATATCTTTCTCGGACTTTCCTGCGGCAATGAACTCGGAGAGGATTTGCAGGATGAAGTCAGAAAGAGTATGATCGGTGCATACCTTTCACTTTCAAAGCACAATAAAATGTTTTTTAACGGCGGTATAGATGATACTCTTGAAGAGCTTGAGGACAAGCTCTATGCAAAGTTTCTTGAATATATCAGAAAGTTCTCATAATCTTTTTAAACTTTCACATTACTTTACACAAGCGTTCAATTTTCTGTCACATAAGACAGTTATTATATGCTTGTAAGTTAAAGATAAACAAAAAACACTTTAACTTCACATAGATAATGCTTACAAGAACTTTTCATAGATTTCCTCTCTAATATGTCGAAAGACACAAAGGTCGGCTTTTCTGCCGACCTTTTTAATTTATCAGGTGTTTTATTATGAATTACTACTCCCTTAATAAGTATCTCAAAAATACATTCGGTGAAAAGGTGTACAAAATTTCGTTGAACGGTAATATGACCTGTCCGAATCGTGACGGAACCCTCGGAACAAGGGGCTGTATTTTTTGCAGCAGGGGAGGCTCCGGAGAATTTGCCTCCGATGCACTTCTTCCTGTTCACGGACAAATCGATCAGGCTAAACTGCGAATAAAAAAGAAATCCGACTGTAAAAAGTTTATTGCATACTTTCAGCCGTTCACAAATACCTATGCGCCTGTTGAATATCTTGAAAAAATATTTACAGATGCAATTTCAGAACCCGACATTGTTGCCCTTTCAATCGCAACCCGTCCCGATTGCCTGGGAAATAATGTGTTAGGTCTTCTTGAAAAACTGAACAAGATAAAACCTGTCTGGGTAGAACTCGGATTGCAGACCATTCATGAAAAATCGGCAGATTATATAAGAAGAATGTATCCACTATCCGTTTATGACTCAGCTACAGAAAATCTTCATAAAATCGGAATCAATGTAATTACACACATTATTTTGGGACTTCCAAACGAATCTAAAGAAATGATGCTTGAATCTGTAAAATATGCAGGTAGTAAAACCGACGGAATCAAACTGCAGTTGTTGCATATTTTAAAAAACACAGACTTGTGTGATGACTATGAAAGCGGAAAATTTGATGTGCTTTCAATGGAAGATTATATTGATATTCTTTGCGATTGCGTTGAAGTTTTGCCTGAAAATGTTGTAATTCACCGTTTAACAGGTGATGGGGATAAAAAACTGCTCGTTGCACCCATGTGGAGTGCCGATAAAAAGCGTGTTTTAAACTCAATCAACCGTGAATTTGCAAAGCGTGATATCACGCAGGGAAGAAAGGCAAAGTAAAAGACTCCCGAATCAATCATCGGAAGTCTTGTTTTCAAGAGTATTGTCATTGTGATTTTTATCTTTTTCAGCTTTCTTCTGAGCTGATTTTTTACCGATTGCATATGCAACAGCCAATATAGCCAAGCATCCCGCAGTTATGCCCATGCCGGCAAGGAGAAATTTTATTTGCCTATCTTTAATGGGATTGTAATCAATATATTCGTCATCTGAGGCATTAACAGTTGTAGGCTCGGTCGGGTGTTTACTTTTACCGCCCTTTCCTGTAGCTTGCGTGCTGTTTTTATTGCTTGACGAGGAACTTCCGCCGCTAACCGTTCCCGAGGCATTTTTATATATTCTGATACACGATGCAGTGCAACTTCCAACATCCATAAAGTTCACATCGGAATCAACACATTGATTCACCGTGTAGTCAATATACGCAGTACCTTCTTTTATTGTTTTGAAATCAAGCGTTAAGACATCGCTTCCGCCCGAAATATTTTGTCCTTCAGAATTAAGAAGAACAACTTTAACCTTGCCGCTTTTCTTGTTGACCTGAATTTTTGAGCCGTTATTCACTGCTTTAACCTTTCTGAATTCGATATAATCGGGGTCATATGTAAATTCAAATGTTGCGGCAGAAAGTCGATTGCCGGAATTTGCGGAAAGTGCAACGCTGAACAGTCTGTTCGGCTTCATATCTGCATTCTGCATTTCAAAACTTACGCTTGTGGTTGCAAATGCACTTGTTAAAGATATTTGCAATAAAGCTATCAAAGTTAAAATAATAGAAAATAGTTTTTTCATAGTTCGCCACATAAAATTAAAATATTTCAAAATCTCACTTGATTTTTCTGATTTCATTTGATATAATAAACAGGTCGTTTGGAGAGATGTCCGAGCTGGCCGAAGGAGCATGATTGGAAATCATGTATACGGTGAACACCGTATCAGGGGTTCGAATCCCCTTCTCTCCGCCACAAACGCTGAACTTTATTTTAGGTTCAGCGTTATTTTTTTGACCTGTTTTTCTTAATAAAAGGTGTTGTTTTTCATATATATAATTGTATCGTATGGCAAGATTTGTTGTCAACGGATTTGCAGTGAAGAGTTAGCACATACAGTGCATTTACGGTCATTTTTAATAATTTTTTAGCATTTCATATGACATAACCATTCAGCTTTCGGTTATTTATTCAAAAAACTGCCACTAAACCTTTACAAACCCTACAAGATATTGTATTATATTAGTAATTATAAATTACCATGGGGTGTTATGTATGAAACCAAAATATAAAAGAGTATTATTAAAACTTTCAGGCGAATCACTTGCAGGCGAAATGAAACACGGAATTGATTTTGAAACTGTTCTCAAAATCTGCAAGCCTATTAAAGAATGTGTTGACGCAGGCGTAGAAGTCGGCATCGTAGTAGGCGGCGGCAACTTCTGGCGTGGCAGAAGCTCAGGCGAAATGGACAGAACAAGAGCCGACCATATGGGTATGCTTGCAACAACAATCAATGCACTCGGTGTTTGTGATGCACTCGAACAGCTTGGAGTTAATGTTCGTGTACAGACAGCTATCGCTATGCATCAGATTGCAGAGCCGTACATCAGAAACAAAGCAGTTCTTCACCTTCAGAAGGGCAGAGTAGTAGTATTCGGTTGCGGAACAGGCAACCCGTTCTTCAGCACAGACACAGCAGCAGCTCTTCGTGCGGCAGAAATTGAGGCTGATATCGTAATGAAGGCTACTATGGTTGACGGTGTATATGACAGCGATCCTAAGAAAAACCCAAATGCAAAGAAGTACGATACAATTTCTTTCCATGATGTTCTCAACAAGGATCTCGCTGTTATGGACAGCACAGCGGCATCGCTTTGCAAGGACAATAATCTTCCGATTCTTGTATTCAGTATTGAAGATCCCGAAAATATCTACAAAGCTGTATGCGGTGAAAACATCGGTACAATCGTAACAGCCAACAATTAATTTGAATTTTTTACTGACTTTTTAACAATAATTATTACACAGGAGGCATAAATATGCAGACACAGTTAAAAAAAGCCGGCGAAAGTATGGACAGACGACTTGAGCATATGCGCACGGAATTTTCAGAAATCAGAGCAGGCAGAGCAAATCCCGCAGTTCTTGATAAGGTAAAGGTTGACTATTACGGCGCACCCACACCCGTAAACCAGCTTGCCGCAGTATCTGTTACAGAGGCAAGAACTCTTACCATTCAGCCATGGGATGCGTCTGTATTAAGACAGATTGAAAAGGCTATCCAGACTTCCGATATCGGCATCAACCCACAGAATGACGGTAAGATTATTCGTCTTATTTTCCCGCCTCTCACAGAGGACAGAAGAAAAGAAATCGTAAAAGATGTTCAGAAGATTGCTGAGGAAACAAAGATTCAGATTCGTAATGTCCGCCGTGAACTTATCGACAAGCTTAAAGCTATGAAGAAGGACGGCGAGCTTACAGAGGACGATCTCAAGCAGGGCGAAAAGAAAGCTCAGGATCTTACAGATAAGTATGTCAAAGAAGTTGAGAGCGTTTCTGCAGTAAAGCAGAAAGAAATTTTGGAGATGTAATATGGCTTTTTTCTCAAAGAAAAAAGATGAGCAGATTGGGGTTACAGACCTCAATCTGCCTTCACATATCGGAATTATTATGGACGGCAACGGCCGTTGGGCAAAGAAAAGAGGACTTCCGAGAAAAGCAGGTCACCGTCAGGGTGCGAAAACTTTCAGAACCATAACAAGATACTGTTCCGATATCGGAATAAAGTACCTTACCGTATATGCTTTTTCAACCGAAAACTGGAAAAGACCGCAGGAGGAAGTTGATGCACTAATGTCGCTCTTTAAATCATATCTTAATGAAGCGCTTGAAGATTTTAAGGATGACAGTATTGTGGTAAAATTCATCGGTGACAAGTCGGGCTTTAATGATGAACTTCGTGAGCTTATGATTGAAAACGAGGAGAGTTCAAAAGACCGTGACGGTATGGTTCTCAATATAGCTATGAATTACGGCAGTCGTGACGAAATTGTCAGAGCCGTTAGAAACATTTCCGAAGATGTCAGAAACGGAAAAATTTCTTCCGATGACATAACAGAAAATCTTTTTTCAAATTATCTTTATACCGCAGGTCAGCCCGATCCCGACCTTATTATCAGACCGAGCGGTGAATATAGAATTTCAAATTTCCTTTTGTGGCAGTCAGCCTACACGGAATTTGTTATAATGAACAAGCTTTGGCCTGATTTTCAGAAATCAGACCTTGACGAAGCGTTAAAAATATACTCCTCCAGAAACAGAAGATACGGTGGAGTCTGATGAGAGTTGATATAAAATGAAATCCCTCAAGCCACGGCTGCTGACAGCCGTAATAGGAATACCAATACTGCTGATCGTTCTGTTTGTTTCGGAACTTTGGCACCCATTTGTAGGCATAGTCATAGGAGCATTCTCGGCATTTATGACAGGTGAGTACCTTCATGCAAGAAAGATGCTGTATAAATTTCACCTTTCAATACCTTGTATGCTGTTTACTTTTCTGCTTTCGGTTTTAGTTACGACAAAGTATCTGTATGTTTTGATTTTTGCTTTTATACTGACAGTCTTTGCCGTAATGATTTTTAAACACGAAAAGACAAACTATGCCGATGTTGCATATTCAGTGTTCGGAACTTTTTTAATTTCTTTTGGAATGAGTGCCGTCCCGATTGCCTGTGCATCATCTGTATCAATTACTTTCTGCTATATATGTATTTTCGCATTGCCGTGGATGGCAGACGCAGGCGGCTTTTTTATCGGAGCATCGTTCGGCAAGCACAAACTTTGCCCGAAAATCAGCCCTAAGAAGACTGTTGAGGGCGCAATCGGCGGAATACTTTTCTGTGACCTCACAGCAGTAATTATCGGACTTGTGTTCAAATTTTTGGTTATGCCTGACGCTAACGTTAACTTCTGGGCATTGATTCTTCTCGGTGTAATTGACGCTCCTGTTTCAATTCTCGGTGATTTGAGCTTTTCACTCATCAAAAGAAATTACGGAATCAAGGACTACGGTTCAATTTTCCCCGGTCACGGCGGAATGCTTGACAGGTTTGACAGCATAATATTTACTGCACCTGTTCTTGTGGCAATCAATCAATTCATACCTTTCATAACAGTGGGGTAAACTAAAATGGTAAATTCACTTTCAATTCTCGGATCGACGGGTTCAATCGGAACTCAGACGCTTGATGTTGCAGATAAACTTAATTTAAAAGTTTCCGCACTCACGGCGTCAACAAATATAAAGCTGCTTGAAGAACAGGTAAGAAAATACAAACCTGAACTTGCAGTAGTTTTTAACGAAGAAAAAGCCAAAGAATTCAAAGATAATATAAAAGATACAAACACCCGTGTTTTAAGCGGTATGGACGGACTTATTGAGGCGGCAACGCTTGAGAATGCCGACCTTGTTGTAAATTCGGTTGTCGGAATGGTAGGCTTAAAGCCTACACTTGCAGCGGCAAACGCTAAAAAAGATATTGCTTTTGCAAACAAGGAAACGCTTGTAACAGGCGGTAAGCTTGTATGTGATGCGGTAAAGAAGAACGGTGTGAAGCTTCTTCCCGTTGACAGTGAACATTCCGCTATCTTCCAATGTCTGCAGGGAATGCCTGAAAAGAAAATGCTTAAAAAGCTCATTCTTACAGCATCCGGTGGCCCGTTCTTTGGCAAAACAGTCGAAGACTTAAAGAATGTAACAGTTAATGAGGCTCTCAATCATCCAAATTGGAGTATGGGTGCAAAAATAACCATCGACTCTGCTACAATGATGAACAAAGGTCTTGAAATCATTGAGGCGAGATGGCTTTTTGATGTTCAGCCCGAAAACATTGATGTTGTTGTTCATCGTGAAAGTATCATACATTCTCTCATAGAATATGTAGATAATTCCGTGATTGCACAGCTTGGACTCCCCGATATGAGGATTCCGATACAGTACGCAATTACATATCCGGAAAGATATGAGTCACCTGTCGGCGAATTAAGTCTTGCTCAAATCGGCAAAATGACTTTCTTTGAACCTGACTATGATACTTTCAAATGTCTGAGAGCCTGTAAAAAAGCTCTTTCACTCGGAGGTGTTGCAACAGCAATTGCCAACGGTGCTAATGAGGAGGCTAACCGTCTTTTCAGAGAAGGTAAAATCACTTTTCTTGAAATCGGTGACCTTGTTATGGGTGCAATTGATAAGATAGACAATTTTGAGCCTTTATGCGTTGATGATGTGTTAAAGGCAGACAAACTTGCAAGAGAGTATGTACTCTCTAAGCTATAATTTGCGGTAATATTTTCCACTGCTGTCTTTGCGACAGCAATGAATATTTTGGAGTTGATTTATTTTAATGCAAATTTTAACAGTTGCGGCTCTTATAGTGATAGGAATATTACTTTTTGAGCTTATAATTTTTTCTCACGAATTCGGTCATTTTATTACCGCAAAGCTTTCGGGTGTAAAGGTAAATGAATTTGCACTCGGAATGGGACCGAAAATAATCAGTTTTGTTAAAGGCGAAACAAGATACTCGCTTCGTCTTTTTCCTATAGGCGGTTACTGTGCCATGGAAGGAGAGGATGAAGACAGTGAAGAAAAAGGTGCTTTTAATAACGCAAAAGTTTGGAAGAGAATGATTATCATAATCGCAGGTGCGGTTATGAATATTCTTCTCGGCTTTGTTATGATGTTTGCCTTTACCGTTCAGGCTGACAGCTACAGTTCAACTACAATATCTCAGTTTCAACCCAATGCATTTACTGCAAACACAGGTTTACAAACAGGGGATAAAATTGTTGAAGTGAACGGTTATTCGATTTGGAATTCACGAGATTTGCAGTTTGCAATCTCAACTCTTCCATATGAAACAGTAGAAGGCAATACACTTGAGGTATACAAAGAAAGAGCAACATCTGCCGCTTGCGGTGTATATAATGAGTATGCAAAAGACGAGTCTCTTTCAAAGGATGAACTTCAAAAATACTACAATGCTCTTTCTGAGGGTTGTTCAAAAATAAATAAGGCTGCAAGCAAAGACGAGGCTAAAAAACTTCTTGATGAAACTTGCAAGTCAATTTATGCACTTGACAAATCATATGATATGTCAAAGTATAAAACACCCGAAATAGACACAACTACATCAAGACCGAGATTCATGGGTGATGTAAAGGTTGTTCGTGACGGCAAAGAAATAACACTTGAAAATGTACAGTTTTTCACCTATTACGCTGATGATGATGCCGAAAAGGAAAACAAACCTACTGTAGCATTTGACTTTGCAGTTGAACCGATTGAGAAAAATGTCGGTACTGTTCTCGGTGAAACATTCACACAGACCTGTTCAATGGCAAAAACCGTGTGGACATCTCTGGTGTGGCTTGTTCAGGGCAGATTTACATTCAACGATATGTCAGGTCCTGTTGGTATTGCTACAGCTGTCACTCAGGTTGCATCAATGGGACTTCAAACAGGCTTCGGAGATGCAGTCAATAACATTCTTTTCGTAATGATTCTCATTACGGTAAACCTCGGAATTGTAAATATGCTGCCGTTCCCGGCGCTTGACGGCGGAAGATTCTTATTTTTGCTGATTGAATGGATATTCAAAAAGCCGATTCCGAGAAAGGCAGAACAGATTGTAAATACAGTCGGTCTTGTTCTGTTGCTTGCATTTATGCTTATTATTTCGGTGAAAGATGTGTTCCAGCTTGTAACGGGAACATTCCCCGGAATGTAGACAAACGGAGGAAATTTTATGGGAAGTAAAATTCAGGTAACTGCCGGCAATGTAAAAATCGGCGGCGGTGCTAAAGTAAGCGTTCAGTCAATGCTCAACATTCCCTCAACCGATATTGAGGGTTCTGTAAGACAGGCAAGAGAGCTTGAAGAGGCCGGTTGCGAAATTATTCGTGCAGCTATTCCTAATAAAGATGCAGTAAAGCTTATTCCTGCCCTCAAAGAGGCTGTAAGCGTCCCGATTGTAGCCGATATCCATTTTGACTATAAGCTTGCGCTTGAGGCATGTGCGGCAGGCATCGACAAAATCCGTATCAATCCGGGTAACATCGGATCAGACGATAGGGTAAAGGCGGTGGCAGACGCTTGCCGACAGCGTGGCATTCCGATAAGAATCGGTGTTAATTCAGGTTCGCTTGAAAAGGAAATCCTTGCAAAATACGGTCATCCCACACCTGAGGCACTTTGCGACAGTGCCTTGTACCATGCATCACTTCTTGAAAAGTTTGATTTCAACGATATTGTTCTTTCAATGAAAAGTTCAACCGTTTCTACTATGATTAAAGCCTATGAGCTTGCCGCAGAAAGGTGTGACTATCCGCTTCACCTCGGTGTTACAGAGGCGGGAACAGAAAGAATGGGTATTATCAAATCTTCTGCCGGAATCGGTGCATTACTGCTCCATGGTATCGGTGATACAATCAGAGTTTCACTCACAGCCGATCCTGTAAAGGAAGTTTATGCCGCTCACGATATCCTCAAGGCTCTTGATATTGAGAAAGACGGAGTTCAATTTGTTTCATGTCCGTCTTGCGGAAGAACAAGGATTGACCTTGTGAAGATTGCAAACGAGGTTGAAGATAAACTCAGAAACTGTAAAAAGAATATCAAAGTAGCGGTAATGGGTTGCGTTGTAAACGGTCCCGGAGAGGCAAGAGAAGCTGATATCGGCATCGCAGGTGGTGACGGTTGCGGTCTTGTATTCAAAAAAGGCGAAATTCTTCGCAAAGTTCCGGAAGATAAACTCGTTGACGCACTTTTGGAAGAAGTAGAAAAATTATAACTCTATCAGCAGTCAAAATAAATTTGCTGTAATATGACAGAAGGACATATATGAAAACATTAGGAGAAGTCTTTGACTCCCAATTCGGCATTAAACTGCCGCAACAGATTTCACAGGGAGAACTGACACAACTTAATATTAACAAACAAGCCCGTTTGATTACTTTAGCAGTAAAATTCAACGGGCTCGTTGAGCGTAATACGCTTTTTGACACGGAAAAGCTGATTACAAAGACACTTGCGTATCATACTGTAATAAAACCGCATTTTCCGACAGAGTTGTTTTCTGCTGATTATTTTCCTCAGCTATACGCAGCCGTAAGGCGAGATATTCCGAGTATTAACGGAACTCTCAACAATGCTGAGGTTAGGTTTGAAAACAATACGCTTACGATAAATCTTCTTAACGGCGGAAAAACTCTCCTTGACAGTAAAGGCTTTGACAAAGCACTTATAAAGCTCATTTCGGAAGAATTCAATCTTTACATTTCCGTTAATTATACCGGAACCTTTGAGGTTGAAGAAAACAGCGAAGAATACAAAGCCGCTATTCAGGATGCTCAGGAGAAAATCAACCGAGAAAATCTTCAGAAAGCCGCTGAATTCTATCAGGAAGAGGTTGAAACAGCAGAGAAAAGAGAAGAAAAACACGCTGAAAACACTACTGTGGAAATTGAAGTTCGTGAGGGCAAGTTTGCAACACCGCAGATTATTCAGTCCTCAATCCGTCCGTTATACGGTCGTTCAATCAGGGGAAAAATGATTCCCATTTCTTCAATCTCAGGTGATTCGGGAAGAATTGTGGTGTGGGGCGATGTATTTGATATTGAAAAGAAAGTCACTAAAAGCGGTGACAAAAATATTTTCACTATCGACATAACCGATTATACCGGTTCAACAACAGCTAAAGTATTCAATTCAATCAAGGAATCAGCCGTAATTGATAATATCAAAAAAGGCGATACAATCGTTGTTCAGGGTGATGTTGAGTACGATAAATATGCAGGCGAACTTGTTGTAAATGCCCGTTCAATCGGTACGGCTCAAAAAGTAAAAGTAGTTGATAATGCCGAAAAAAAGCGTGTTGAACTCCATATGCATACAAATATGTCGCAGATGGATGCTGTAACATCGGCAGGTGACCTTGTAAACCGTGCTTATCAGTGGGGACACAAAGCCGTTGCAATTACTGACCACGGTGTCGCACAGGCTTTTCCCGACGCAATGAAAGCTGCAGATAAAATCAACAAAGACGAAGAGAAAATTAAAATCATCTACGGTGTTGAGGCATACTTTATGGATGACCTTGTAGAGTCTGTAAAAGGTGATGCCGACACAGGTTTTGACGGCACATTCATCTGCTTTGATATAGAAACAACAGGCCTTTCAGCCGCCCGTGACAAGATTACCGAAATCGGCGCAGTCAAGGTTGAAAACGGTGTCATCACCGATACTTTTTCAACCTTTGCAAATCCCGAAATGCCGATTCCGCAGAAAATCACTCAGCTTACAGGCATTACCGATGATATGGTAAAGGATGCTCCGTCTCAGAGCGAGGCGGTCGGTGCATTTCTTGAATTTGCCGGTGACAATGTGCTTGTTGCTCACAATGCTCCCTTTGATACATCCTTCATAGCAAAAGCCTGTGAAGATATGGGCAGGGAATATAACTATACTTCAATCGACACGGTTGCAATATCAAGAGCGATCCTTACAGATATCAAGAACTGCAAGCTTGATACGGTTGCAAAATTTTTAAGGCTCGGCGACTTCAATCATCATAGAGCAACCGATGATGCCGAAATGCTTGCGAGAATTTTTATAAATCTCTGTCAGCGACTTACAGATGATTACGGTATAACAAAAACAAACGACATTAATACAAAGATAGCAGGCGGAGATTTTAAAAAACTTCCGACCTATCATCAGATTATTCTTGTAAAGAATAAAATAGGTCTTAAAAATCTTTACAGACTTATTTCTTACAGTCATCTTAATTATTTCTATAAAAAGCCGAGAATTCCGAAAAGCGAGCTTGTGAAGTACAGAGAGGGACTCATAATCGGCTCAGCTTGTTGTGCAGGTCAGCTTTATATGGCAATTCTCGAGGGCAAGCCGTGGGGCGAACTCAAACAGATTGCGTCATTCTATGATTATCTTGAAATTCAGCCTGCAGGCAACAACAGCTTTATGATTCGTGACGGCAGATTTAATTCTGTTGACGAACTTCATGAAATTGACCGTACAATAATTAAGCTTGCAAAAGAACTCGGCAAGCCTGTATGTGCAACCTGTGATGTCCACTTTATGGATCCGACAGATTCCGAATTCAGAAAAATTCTTATGGCAGGTCAGGGTTTTAAAGATGCCGAACAGCAAGCTCCGCTTTATTTCAGAACAACTGCTGAAATGCTCAAGGAATTTGAATGGCTCGGCAAGGATAAAGCCTATGAGTATGTAGTAGAAAATCCCAATAAAATCGCCGATATGTGCGAATATGTCAGACCTATTCCAAAGGGTACATTCCCGCCTAACATTGAGGGCGCACAGGAACAGCTTATTGATATTACATGGAAAAGAGCAAAAGAGAAATACGGTGATCCATTGCCTGAAATCGTAAAGGCAAGACTTGACAAGGAACTTAATTCAATCACAACCTACGGATTCTCTGTACTTTATATGACTGCTCAAAAGCTTGTTGCAGACAGTGAGGCACACGGATATCTTGTCGGTTCACGAGGATCGGTAGGTTCTTCTTTCGTAGCTACTATGTCCGGTATTTCGGAGGTTAATCCGCTTTGTCCGCACTATGTATGTCCAAACTGCAAACACAGCGAGTTTATAACAGACGGCAGTTACGGCTCAGGCTTTGATATGCCCCCAAAAAACTGTCCTGAATGCGGCACTCTTATGGATCAGGACGGTCACGAAATTCCGTTTGAAACATTTCTTGGCTTTAAAGGCGACAAAGTGCCTGATATCGACCTTAACTTCAGCGGTGAGTATCAGTCAAAATCTCACCGTTACACGGAAGAGCTCTTCGGTAAGAATAATGTGTTCAAAGCGGGAACAATTTCTACCGTAGCCGAAAAAACAGCACTCGGCTTCGTTAAGAAGTTTGCACAGGAGCGAGGTCTTGTAATGCACAAGGCTGAGGAAAAGCGTCTTGCAATCGGTTGTACGGGTGTTAAGAGAACCACAGGTCAGCACCCCGGCGGTATGGTTGTTGTGCCGAGAACAAACGATGTTTACGATTTCTGCCCTGTTCAGCATCCTGCAAATGATGTGAACTCAGATAACATTACAACCCACTTCGACTTCCATTCAATTCATGATACAATCACAAAACTTGATGAGCTTGGACACGATGTTCCGACAATCTATCATTATCTTGAGCTCTACACAGGTATCCCCGTAATGAAGGTTTCAATGAGCGATCCCGAGGTTATGTCGCTGTTTACTTCTCCGAAAGCACTCGGAGTTACTGAGGAGGATATCGACTCAAAAACCGGTACATTCAGCCTTCCTGAATGCGGTACTGCCTTCGTAAGAGGAATGCTCATTGAGGCACAGCCCAAAACCTTTACCGACCTTTTGCAGATTGCAGGCCTTTCGCACGGTACCGATGTATGGCTCGGAAACGCTCAGGAACTTATTCATAACGGAACCTGTACAATTTCGGAAGTAATCGGTACTCGTGACTCGATTATGACTTATCTTATGCACAAAGGTCTTGAACCGGGCATGGCATTCAAAATAATGGAGATTGTCCGTAAAGGTAACGCAACAAAACTTCTTACGGAAGAACACTTCAAGGCTATGCGTGAACACAATGTTCCCGAATGGTATATTGATTCATGTATGAAAATTAAGTATATGTTCCCGAAAGCCCATGCCGCAGCCTATATGATTGCAACGCTCAGACTCGGTTGGTACAAGGTTCACAAGCCCGTTGAATATTATGCGGCATACTTTACCGTACGAAGTGAAAATCTTGACGGTGCAATTGCCATGCAGGGACATCAGGCTGTCCGTGACAAGATGAACAACATAAAACAAAAACAGAGTGTTCACGAAGCAACAGCCAAGGATGAAGCAGAGTTCCAGACTTTGCAGATTGTCAACGAAATGATGGCAAGAAAAATTGAATTTCTTCCTGTTGACATCTACAAATCTGAGGCTAAAATGTTCAAGGTAGAGGACGGAAAAATCAGACTTCCATTTTCATCCTTACCCGGTGTAGGCGGCGCCGCCGCAGATTCACTCGCAGAAACGGGCAAGCACACAGAATATCTTTCAATTGAAGATATGCAGATAAAAACAAAGGTTACTAAGGCTGTTATTGAAACACTGAAAGATGTCGGAGTTCTCAAGGATTTGCCTGAAAGCTCACAGATGTCATTATTTTAAGGAGTTGTCTAAATGAAAAAACTGCTTTCGCTAAAAACTTTGCTGATTTGCATTTCATTTACAGTGTTTCTTTTACTTGTAAAAGATAATATGAATGTTGTGTGGTCGGCAATCGGTTGGATAACAGGCATAATCACTCCGTTTGCAATCGGGTTCCTTTTTGCTTACATCCTTAACTATCCGTACAAATTTTTCTACTCCAAAGTTTTCGGCAGAATGGGGCGAAAGCGAAAATTCCTTGCTAACTTCAGAAAACCCCTTGCACTTATTATAACCTATGCAATTGTAGTAGCAATTTTTGTCGTTATAATCTCAATTGTAGTTCCGCAGATTGCAGCCAGCCTGTTCAGTCTTATTAACAGCCTGCCGCAGTATGCAGGCGTACTTTCTGACATGACAAAAACAGTGGTGCATTGGATTAACCATACATTCAGTATGGAAATTGACGCAAGTGAAGTAATAAACAACTTCTTCAAGTATATTACAAACTTTATTTCGGCAGGCAATATCACCAGTTTTCTTGGCAACTCTACAAATGCCGTATTCAGCGCAATTATGTCTACGTGTAACGGTGTGTATAACTTCCTGCTCGGAATCGTTATTTCAGTTTACTTCCTTGCCGCAAAGGAAACACTTTGCCGTCAGATAAAAAAGCTTGCTGTTGCTTTTATTCCGATAAAGTATCTTCCTAAGATTTATGAAATTGTCGATATTACAGATACAAAATGCGGTCGTTTTCTCGTTGGCGATATCATTGATGCGGCTTTTCTCGGTGTTCTCACATTCATTACAATGTCAATTTGTCAATTACCGTACGCACCGCTTATTGCGGTTCTTATCGGTGTAACGAATATTATTCCGTTCTTTGGACCGTTCATCGGTGCAATTCCGAGTGCTTTTATCCTCTTGCTTATTGATCCTATTTACATGATTATTTTCATAATCATCATAGTTATAATTCAGCAGCTTGACGGCAATCTTTTCAAGCCGAAGATTATCGGCAGTCAGGTCGGTCTTTCAAGCTTCTGGGTATTGTTCAGCGTAATTGTCGGCGGAGGAATGTTCGGTGTGCTCGGTCTTATTCTCGGCACACCAATCTATGCCGTAATCTATGCTCTTGTCGGCAAGAGAGTTAAAAACAAAATTGACTCAAAGGGAAGAATTGCTCAGGAGGCTCTTGATTTTGAGGTGCTTAACTATACCAAAATTGCCGCAGAGCAGAAAAAACTTCGTGAAGAAAAAGAAATGCAGCAAAGAGAAAAATTTATGAAATTCATCAACCGTAACAAAACAAATGATGAAGACGAATCCTCAGAAAATACAAATGAATAATCGTAAAATTTTCGTTTCATCTAAATAGTGTTGACAAATCAAGTTTAGCGTGTTAATATATTACCATATTAACACGCTAAAGCGCTGAGAGGTAATTATGAAAAAGAATTTAAAAATGACTCCCGAGGGAACAAAGGACTTTCTGTTCGCTGAATGTTCCGCTATGGATTATATCTGCACAAGCATTGAAAAGGTATTTGTCAAAGGCGGATTTAAACGGGTAATAACTCCTGCTCTTGAATTTTATGATGTGTTCTCAATTCCGTCAAGCGGAATCTCGCAGGAATCAATGTTCAAGACAACCGATAACAAAGGCAGACTTCTTGTTGCCCGTCCTGACTCCACTCTGCCGATTGCAAGAATGGTTTCTACAAGACTTAAAAACAATACACTTCCTGTTCGACTTTACTACAAGCAGGCAGTATATCGCAACAATCCGTCACTTGCAGGAAGAAGAAACGAATTTCTTCAGATGGGTGTTGAACTTCTCGGGGCAAAAGGAAAGAGAGCCGACCTTGAAATTCTCACCTCGGCAATAAAAAGCATTTCAGCCGTTGCCGATGATTTCAGAATTGAACTCGGTCACGCCGAAGTATTCAATGCTCTGTCAAAAGAACTCGATATTGATAACGATTACAAAGAAAAAATCAGAGTATCAATCGAAAGTAAAAACTACTCGGCGCTTAACAATCTTCTTGACAAACTCAAGCCTTGCAAGACTGTTTCCGCAATCCGTTCGCTCCCGTCACTTTTCGGCGGTGAAGAAGTGTTTGATGAGGCATATGACATCTGCAAAGGTACAGGTGCCGAAAACGCTCTTGATTATCTCCACACAATCTATAAAGAACTTTCCGTGCTTGAACTCGGCAACAAGCTTATCATCGACCTCGGACTTGTTCAGAGAAATGATTACTATACGGGAATCGTATTTTCAGGGTATATTAACGGAATCGGTGACGCTGTTATTTCGGGAGGAAGATATGATGATCTTCTCAGCGAATTTGACGCTCCTATGGGTGCGGCAGGCTTTGCGATTGATACAGACGCAATTACAATGAAACATCTTTCCGATGATGATGTAAATTATTCAGATAATCCCGATGTTCTCGTTTTTGCAGAAAACGGACATGAAATGAAGGCTCTCAGATATGTTGACGAGCTTAACGAAAAGGGAATAAATGCACAGTTCAGCGTACTTGAAACTCTTGAAGAAACAGAACAGTTTGCAAAATCAAGAGGAATTGCAAAAGTTGAAAGTATATAATCAAGCTGTCGGAAAGGATTAAATATGAAACCATTAAGAATTGCTCTGACAAAGGGCAGACTTGAAAAGACCACAATTGAACTTCTTGAAAAAATTGGTTATAATTGTGATGAAGTAAAAAATAAGGGAAGAAGGCTTATTCTTCCAATCGGCAACAATGATTTTGAAGTTGTGCTTGCGAAAGCCGCAGATGTAATTACATATGTTGAGCACGGTGTGTGTGACCTTGGTGTCGTTGGCAAGGATACAATTCTTGAAAACGGTTCATCTTTTTATGAACTTCTCGACTTAGGATTCGGCAAATGCCGTTTTGCTCTTGCTACAAAAAAGGACTCCGATTTTTACGGCGGTTACAAAACAAAGACAATTGCGTCAAAATATCCCAATGTAACCAGAGCATTTTTTGACGATAAAAATATGGATGTAAGAATCATTAAGATTGAGGGCTCGGTTGAACTCGCTCCCCTTGTAGGTCTTGCAGACGGTATTGTAGATATAGTAGAAACAGGTTCAACGCTCAAGGCTAACGGACTTGAAGTAATTGAATGGGTATGTGATATTTCAGCAAGACTTATTGCCAATACGGCAAGTCTAAAACTGCGCAAGGCTGAAATTGAAGAATTGCAGAAGAAACTGGAGGCTGTCACAAAATGATTACAACTGTTGTAGCAGACGGAAAAAACGAATATGAATTTATTGATTTGCTCAAAAAGAGAGCACAGAATTCAGATAAAAATGTAGTTCCGATTGTTTCGGAAATCATCGGAAATGTTGCAGAAAACGGTGATAAAGCCGTAAAGGAATATACCGTTAAATTTGACGGAAAAGCACCTGAAAAGGTAGAAATTACTTCCGATGAAATCGACAGCCTTATTGAAAAATGCGATAAGGATTATCTCGAAACAATCAAAAAGGCAGCCGCAAATATTGCAGACTTCCATAAAAGACAGGTTCAGCAAAGCTGGCTCACAACAAAGAATAACGGCGTAATGATGGGGCAGAGAATCAGAGGCCTTAAAAGAGTAGGTATCTATGTTCCGGGCGGAACTGCAGCATATCCCTCATCAGTTCTTATGAACGCAGTTCCCGCTAAAATTGCAGGTGTTGAGGAAATTATTATGTGTACACCTCCGCAGAAGGACGGTACACCAAATCCGAATATCATCGCCGCCGCAAAGGTAGCAGGTGTTGACAGAATCTTCCTTATGGGCGGTGCACAGGCAGTAGCCGCACTTGCATACGGTACAGAATCCGTACCAAAGGTTGATAAAATCGTAGGACCCGGCAACATCTTTGTTGCAACAGCAAAAAAACTTCTTTACGGAACAGTTGACATTGATATGATTGCCGGTCCGAGTGAAATACTCATCATTGCCGATAAGTCTGCAAATCCAAAATTCCTTGCCGCAGACCTTATGAGTCAGGCAGAGCATGACCGGCTTGCATCTGCAATTCTGCTTACCGACTGCGAAGAGCTTGCCAAAGAAACTGAAACAGAGCTTGAAAAGCAGATGACTGCTCTTTCAAGAAAAGATATTATCCGCTCATCGGTTGACAATTTCGGTGCAGTTATTGTATGCAGTGATATGTCACAGGCAATTGAATTTGCTAATGAGCTTGCTCCCGAACATCTTGAGGTTTGTTGTGAAAACCCAATGGAGTATGTCGGCAAGCTTGATAATGCCGGCTCTGTATTTCTCGGTAACTACAGTCCCGAGCCTCTGGGCGACTATTTTGCAGGTCCTAACCATGTTCTTCCGACAAGCGGCACGGCAAGATTTTTCTCACCTCTTTCGGTAGACAGCTTTGTAAAGAAATCAAGCTTTATTTACTATACGGAAGACGCTTTGAGAAAAGATGCCGAAGATGTAGTTCGCTTTGCAGAAACAGAAGGACTTACAGCACACGCAAATTCAATTAAAGTGCGTTTTGATATGAAATAAGAATGGAAGTTATGCAATGTCTTATGAATTAAACCAAAAAATCCGTGAACTTGAACCGTATGAACCAATCAGCGGTACATATAAAATTCGACTTGATGCAAACGAATGTCCCGTAAATTATCCTGATTTCATCAAAGAAGAAATCAAAAATGCAATTGATACAATTGATTTCAACCGCTATCCCGATCCGCTTGCGGAAAAGGTTGTTACGGCTTTTGCGGATTATTACGGAATCAATCCAAAATATGTAACCGCAGGTAACGGCTCAGATGAACTTATCTTTTTAATTGAAGCCGCATTTATGGAAAAAGGGGATAGGATGCTTTGCGTTGCTCCCGATTTTTCAATGTACAAATTCTATTCATCAATCTGTGAGGTTGAATGTGACACATTTATCAAATCCGACGACCTTTCAATTGATACGGATGCACTTATTGAAAAGGTAAATCGTGACAATATCAAACTTCTACTCTTTTCAAACCCATGCAATCCGACAGGACAGGGTATGACCGCAGAAGATGCACGCAGGCTTGTTACAAGCGTAAATGCCCTTGTAATTCTTGACGAAGCATATATGGATTTCTGGGATCAGAGTCTTATAAATGAGGTTGAAAAGTATTCAAATCTCATTATTTTCAGAACCGCATCAAAGGCAGTAGGCTCAGCGGCACTCAGACTCGGTTTTGCCGTTGCAAATGAAACAATTTCAAGAGCTGTAAAAGCGGTAAAATCTCCGTACAATGTGAACACATTTTCTCAGGTTGTCGGCAGTATAATATATAAAAATAAAGATTATCTCAAAAACAGACAAAAAACAATTGTCAGAAACAGAGAAAAGCTGTATAATGACTTATTGGAGTTGTCCGCTCTTTCCGATGATTTTAAGGTTTACAACAGTTGTGCAAACTTTGTTTTTGTTAAAACATCATTCGGCAAAGACTTGTGGAACTATCTCAAGGACAATTCAATTGTAATCCGTTTTATGGGCGATTACATCAGAATTTCCGTTGGCACAGAAGAAGAAAACAAAGAACTGATAAGTTGCATTAAAACTTATTTATCGAGGTGATTATATGCGCAGTGCATATGTTGAGCGTAAAACGAAGGAAACCGACATAAAGCTAAAACTTAATCTTGACGGCGGCGATATTAAAATTGATACAGGCATAGGCTTTTTTGACCATATGCTCAATTCGTTTGCCACTCATGGCAGATTCGGACTTGAGGTTTCGGTAAAAGGCGATCTCTATGTTGACGAGCACCACACCGTTGAAGACACAGGTATAGTTCTCGGCAAAGCATTTGCAGAGGCTCTTTCAACCAAAGAGTCCATTGAGAGATTCGGCAGTTTTTATGTTCCTATGGACGAAGCGCTTGTGTTTGCATCTGTTGACATCAGCGGCAGACCTTATCTTGTATTCGACGCTGATTTCCCGCAGGAAAGATGCGGCGGCTACGACTGTTCAATGACAGTAGAATTTATGCGTGCATTTGCATTTAACGCACAAATCACACTTCACCTCAAATCTGTTTACGGTGACAACTCTCACCATATCACAGAGGCTTTGTACAAGGCTTGCGCACACGCACTCCGTCTTGCAGTAAAGCAAAATTCTTCAAATGTACTTCTTTCTACTAAAGGAGTGTTATAATGATTATTTTACCCGCTATTGACATAAAAGACGGCAATTGCGTCCGTCTTTTCAAGGGTGATTATGCAACCGTTCAGAAGGTAGCAGAGTCCCCGTATATTGCCGCTCAGGGCTTTGCTGACGCAGGTGCAGAGTGGATGCATATGGTTGACCTTGACGGTGCAAAAGATGCAAAGCTTGTTAATGCCGATCTTATTGCAGATGTTGCAAAAGCCTCGGGACTTTCTGTTGAGGTCGGCGGAGGAATCCGTGATATGAAAGCGGTTGAATATTATCTTTCAAGAGGAATAAACCGTGTTATTCTCGGTTCAGCCGCAGTTAAAAACCAGCAGCTTGTTATTGATTCCGTAAAAGAATACGGTGAGAGAATTGTAGTTGGCATTGATGCAAAGGACGGCATGGTTCGTGCAGAAGGTTGGATTGACAATTCGGAAATCAACTACATTGAGCTTGCAAAGCGTATGGAAGATGTCGGAGTAAAGACTATTGTGTTCACAGACATTGATCAGGACGGTACTCTTGCAGGTCCTAACCTTAAACAGCTTGATGACCTTGCTCGCGAAGTCAGCTGTAATATTATCGCAAGCGGCGGTGTTGCAGTTCTCAAAGATATCATTAATCTTGCAGAACTCGATGTCTACGGTGCAATCTGCGGTAAGGCTATTTACACAGGTTCACTTGATTTGAAACAGGCAATTGAAGTAACAAATAAAATCTGAGGTAATTATGGATCTTGATAAATATTTTGTAAAATCCGAACTTATTCCCGCAATTATTCAGGAAAAGTCAACGGGTGAGGTACTTATGCTTGCATATATGAACCGTGAAAGTATGCAAAAAACTTTTGAAACCGGTTACACATGGTTCTGGTCAAGAAGCCGTCAGGAGCTTTGGAACAAGGGTGCAACATCAGGTCATTTACAAAAGGTAATTGATATATATGCCGACTGCGACAACGATACATTGCTCATCACAGTTGAACAGACAGGTGCGGCCTGCCACACGGGAAATCATTCCTGCTTTTTTAAAAAATTGAAATGAGGAGAATTTTAATATGAACGACAGAGAAGTTCTTGAAGCACTTTATGCTACAGTAGAAAACAGACGAGATAATCCAAAAGAGGGTTCATACACTTGCTACCTTCTTGATAAAGGAATTGATAAGATTCTTAAAAAAGTAGGCGAGGAGTGCAGTGAAACAATCATTGCGGCAAAAAATGATGATAACAGCGAAACTGTTTATGAAATTGCAGACCTTATCTATCATCTTACTGTAATGATGGTAAAGCTCGGCATTCCGCTTGAAGATGTTCTTGCCGAACTTGACAAGAGAAGCGAAAAGACAGGAAACCTTAAAAAGTTCCATGTTGTTGACAAAAATTCATAACTAAAAGCACAAACAAAAAGGCCCTATGACTTTGGTCATAGGGCTTAACAGTATGTATATATTATTTTTATGCATTAACAAAAGCAAATTTAGAAATCGCCTGTTTGAGATTATCATCAGGTTCTGATTCAAGAAGAAGTTCAATCGGAATTTTTTCGTCAATTGCAAAAAATCCCATCAACGAATGAGCATCAACAGTATTATCGCCGTTTCTTAGCATCATTACTGTATCCGGAAAGTGAGCAAGAGTTTCAAACATATCGATCATTTCTTTTTTATTTTTAACGGAAACCGGTACAGAAAACAAGATCTCACCTCCATTGTTCATCTTGTTTATATTTTATCATTAATTTTTGTCTAAATCAACAACGAATTAATGAATTTTTGCAATTTCAACTATTTACCCAAAAAAGGATGGTTAGTGAATGAATTTTAATATAATTACACTCGGCTGCAAGGTTAATCAGTATGAATCACAGGCAATGCGTGAGGATATGCTGAAGAACGGATTTCTTCTCTCGGACGACAGGGACAGGGCAGACATAACAATCGTTAACAGCTGTACGGTAACATCCGTAAGTGACGCAAAAAACCGCAAGATTCTCAATCGTGTCCGCCGTGAAAATCCTGACGGAATTGTTATTCTCACCGGCTGTATGCCACAGGCTTTCCCCGAAGAAAGCGAGAATTTTTCAAATTGCGATATCGTACTCGGCAACGCAAAGAGAGCCGAACTCGTTCCTTCAATTTACAAGTTTCTCGAAGAAAAACAGAAATTTGTTCATATAACAGAGCATATCGGAAAAGGCGAAAAATACGAAAACCTTTCCGTATCGTCACTCGGAGAGCATACAAGAGCTTTCATTAAAATTGAGGACGGTTGCAACAGATTTTGTTCTTACTGCATTATTCCGTATGCAAGGGGCAGAGTGCGTTCAAAATCTCTTGAAGATTTAAAGGCAGAGCTTATTCAGGTTGCCGCAAACGGTTACCGTGAGGTTGTTCTCGTTGGTATTAACCTTTCCGCCTACGGTCTTGACGAAGATTTTGATATTGCTGATGCTGTAGAATGTGCTTGTTCCGTTGACGGAATCGACCGTGTAAGACTCGGGTCAATCGAACCGGAAAGAATGGATAAAGAAATGATTGCCCGTCTTGCCGCACAGCCAAAGTTCTGTCCGCAGTTTCATCTTTCACTGCAGAGCGGTTGCGATAACACACTCAAAGCAATGAACCGTCACTACAATTGTGCAGAATACGCTGAAATTGTTACAAATCTCAGAAACGCTTTTGAAAACAGTTCTATGACAACCGATGTAATGGTTGGATTTGCAGGTGAAACAGAGGAAGATTTCAAAGCATCTCTTGAATTTGTAAAGTCAATCGGCTTTGCAAAAGTGCATATTTTCCCGTATTCACGCCGTAAAGGCACTGTTGCCGATAAAGCACCAAATCAAATTGATCCTCAAATCAAAGAGCAGAGAGCCAAAATTATGGAGCAGGTCTGCGATGAAACCAGAAGGGAATTTCTTAAAGATCAGGTTGGCCTTTGTGAATCTGTTCTCGTTGAAAGACTTCGTCACGGTTATCTTGAGGGTTACACAAAGAACTACACGCCTGTTCATATTAATTCCGCAGATACAAGTCTTTGCGGTAAAATTATTGATGTAAAAATTACAAAATCATTTGATGACTACTGCGATGCTGAATTAGTTTAAAGCGTTAATCAGATTATTAATCTCTTTTTTTGTAGTATCATCCTCAAGGCTATTATAGCTGTAAAGCATAAAGCCCCTGACAGATTTGTTGTTACGCAAAATATCGTATTCATCGGCAAGAATACTGTCACTTAAAAGCCATGTTTCTTCGTCATATTCGCCGTTACCTGCCTTATAACCGCCAAGACCGACATACAGTTTTACATTTTCGTCAAAATCAAGAGATGTCCAGCTGTTAAGGCAATCTTCAAAAGTCAGAGCTGGGTTTTCAAGGCTAAAGTAAATTTGCGGACAGATGTAATCTGCAAAGCCTTTACAGGTACACCACGATTTTACATCGGCATACAATCCGTCATTGTTACCTATATTGCCTTGCGGTGATATGCCAAACTCAACTGACGAATCCACACTTTTTATTGTTCTGTAAACCTTACAAATCAGCGTATTTACATTTTGCATTCGCCAATTATCAAGACTCATAGAGTTTTCTTTACCGTATTTTTCAATATAAACCTCATACTGCTTTTTATCAAAACTTTCATCTTCAGTAGGGTAGAAGTAGTCGTCAAATTGTATCCCGTCAACATCATAATTTTCCGCAATTTCCTTTACACCGTCACAAATCAGCTGTTGTGCAGTTTCATTTGACGGATCAAGAAAAATTCCGTTATCGGTTTTTATACCTATTTCGGAATTCTTTATGTAAGGATTGTTGTCTGAAAGTTTTTTTGGAGTTTCATTTGAACTGACTCTGTATGGATTAATCCACGCATGAATTTTCAAATTGTTTTTTTTGCATATATCACACATAATTTGCAGTGCGTCATATTGAGGATTTTTACCCTGCGTACCCGTGAGAATATGTGACCATGGAAAATAACTTGACTTATATAATGCGTCACAAAAGGGGCGTACCTGTACAATAAGCGTGTTGAAACCGCTTTCACGGCATTTTTGTGCTGTTTCGGTAAATTTATCTTCAAACGCTTTTTGAGTTTTTGAGCTTTCATTTTCCATAGAAAGCTCCATATACGATACCCACACGCCACGCATTTCTTCATCACTTTCGGGTGTGTCGGCAGTTGCCTTTGATGATAAAGCTGCAATATTGTTGATATCATTCTGCTTTTTCGGCGGTTTTTCTCTTGTAAATGAGCTTATGCAGATAACGCTTAACATAGCTATTACAGATACAATAATCGGAACAATCTTTTTGTTTTTCAATCAAATCATCCTTTGGAGTTCTCATGGAAATTTTCATCATATACATTTGCATCATCAGCCTGATATCAATTATTGTAACAGTCTGTGACAAATACTTTGCAATTCACCGCAAATGGAGAGTACGAGAAAGCACATTGCTGATTCTCTCCGCACTCGGAGGAAGTGTTGCAATGTACATTACAATGCAATTAATCAGACACAAAACAAGACACATTAAATTTATGCTCGGCATACCGATAATATTTATTATTCAGCTGATAATTCTGTTTTTTGTTTGGAGGATGATTTATGTCTGACAGACTGTATTTTTCCGTACCTGACGAATGTGACAATATGCTTGCTCAAAGATTTCTGCGTGACAAATGCGGTCTTTCTGCAAGAATAATAACACGACTGAAAAGAGAAAAAGACGGTATTTTGATGGACGGGAAAATTTTAAGAACAATTGACTGTGTGCAAAGCGGAAAAACCGTTTCAATTGCAATTCCCGATGAAAAATGTGAAATTGAACCGACAAAGGGGACACTTGATATAAGATATGAGGATGAACATTTTCTTGTGGTAAACAAACCGCATTCCATGCCTGTTCATCCTGTAAAGCAGCACCAAAGTGATACGCTTGCAAATATTGTTTCGTACTATTGCAGTCAAAACGGCAAGCCGTTTGTATTTCGGGCAATTAATCGACTTGACAAGGATACCTCAGGGCTTGTTCTCATTGCCAAAAACCGTTTTACAGCCAATGCCGTAAAAAATAAAACGCACAAAGTCTATTACGCTTTATGCGAGGGCGAAATAAATATTGAAGGTATAGTTGATAAGCCAATGGATTTGCGTGATGATTCCAAAATGGTGCGAATTGTCCGTGATGACGGAATGAAAGCAGTTACGCACTACAAACCGCTTGTTACAACAAAAGATTTTACATTGCTTGAATTGTGGCTTGAAACCGGCAGAACACATCAAATTCGGTGTCATATGGCTTATTTAGGGCATCCGCTTATGGGTGATGACTTGTACGGCGGAAAACTTGATAAAATTTCAAGGCAGGCACTTCATTGTGCAAGGCTTGGATTTTATCATCCGATAAAAAATGAATACATTACGGTTACTGCCGAAATTCCCGAAGATATGCAGTATGTAATAAACAACAAAGAGGATTGAACAATAAAAAGTTCAATCCTCTTTAAAATTTATAAACTTTTATTGACAATGCCCGGACAAAAAAATCTATGTGCGTTCCTCACACTTGCAATGACAGCAACATTATTTGCAGGTTGTTCCGGAAATTCCGATTCATAGGATTGTACTACTATCTTCCAAACGGTTTGCAACAGTGGGCATTTTTATATCTTATATTTGGTCTGTTTGTACCTATATTGATTAGCATTATTTTAAATGATTATGTTATATTGCACAAAAATGCATAATAAAATTTGTAATAAATAATATCTAAAAAATCATTGTGGTTATACTCTTGATATGTTAAAATATCTTATACAAATAAAATAATTAGTTAATATAATTATAACGCAAAAGCTATATTGCGAATATAAAATATTGAAAATTGCTTAATTTTAAATTACAGAAGTAGAGAATTGATTTAAAAATATAAATTCCAAAAATTGTTTTAAAAAAGAAAAACTGTGAGAGGTATTCCAATGAAGAAAACAACTGCAATGATGGCATTACTTTTAACAATTTATGCTGCTGTATTTTCTTATGGCTGTACGAATAAATCTTCATACTCAAATTCCGATGATGCATATATAAATTATGCAACAGATATGCAGCTAATGTACCATATCGGCGGAAATGCACCTATGACAAAATCAGATAAAGGTTATTATTATATCGGTGAGGACGGAATCGTGATTTTTATTGATAAAGAAACAAAAAAGGCTACTCCTCTTTGTTCAAAACCAAATTGTACTCACGATGACCCTGAAACTTGCGATGCTTATTTAAACTTAACGGAGATGCCCCAAATACAATATAATGACGGATATTTGTATGCTTTATGCGGAGAGTATGACAAGAGCTATATAAATTACAATACATATCTTATGCGTATGAAGCCTGATGGAAGCCAAAGGGAAAATCTTACGGGAAACTTTAATTTTTATGCTTTTGAATGGTTCATACACAGGGGATATTTTTATTGCTCTACTGATTCATCAGTAATCAGAATACCTCTTGATTCACCTAAATCAGAACCGCAGATTCTATACAAAACGGATTACTATATTGAGTCCGGCTTGAGAGCTGTTTCTCAAATATGCGCGTATAAGAATTATTTTTACTTTACTGCCGACGAGAGAAATGAAAAAGAGGAAGGACCCGGTTTAAGTATCAAATGTATCAATTTGGATACATTAGAGATTAATGACATTCCTAAAGCTAAAGGCTATCAGGTGTCTTATAATTTCTTTTTAGACGACACAATGATTGCGTCCTATTACGATAAAAATTCGGATGAAAATGTTTATCTTAAATGCGATTTGGATGGAAATGTAAAGGAAAGCTTTTTCACAATAGCTCATAAAGATAATTTGCAATATTCAACCGATGGAAAATACATATATGGTGATAATTGTGTGCAGGTTACTAGAAAAGATGCAGAAAAACAGATTATTACGGTTTACGATTTAAATATGAATGAGATAGATTCGTATGTTCCGCCTGAATTTGAAAATAAAGTATGCAATAATATTAATCCACAGGATAATGAATATTTTATTTTTGAATCTGTAGATGATAACGGAGAACGAATTTTAGCTATGGCGGATAAAAGTCAACTCGGCTCAATCGGCGGCGAAACTATAAAATTCACCAAGCTTTGCAAGCTGAAATGGGCTGAAAAGAAGGACAGCAATTACTATGTAGAGGGACAGGCGAGAGTTGAATGAGAATTGCAGGTAGCGAATATTTAAAGCTGTTTTCAAACAAAATATTTCTTATTTGCATCATCGCCTTTTTCTGTGCTGATTCTCTGTTTTTCGTAATGCTTCAATCCTCTGATTATGAAAATTCGGCAATTTCAAGTGATGTCGGGGCATATGAACAGCTTATTCGGGAATGTAACGGCGCAGAGGATAAAAATGCGTTCTTTGAAAGCAAGAACACGGAGATACAGATTGCACAAATTCTTTTGCACAACGGAAATGCAGATGTATACAGGAAAAAATATCCAAAGCTGTATGACAATGCGGCAGGCTTGGACTTGAACGATGATGAGCTGTTTAACCGCTCGGTTATGCTAAGCAACATACAGGCTCAGCTCTCTCACATAGACAGCTATGAAGAGTTTATTTCCAATATGAAGTCGAGAGCCGAGCAACAGAGCAGCTTTTCCATTTTTGCAGAGCCGGACAGCTTTTCGTTCAGAAATATTGAAAAAACTCCCATGGATTTTGCCGAGGTTAAAGGTGTTAAGCCCATCCTCGGCAACAACAAGGCGGTTGAAGCCGCAACCTCATATGAGGTTTCAAGCTATATTTTGCTGATTATCGTATTACTTGTCAATATTTTGATGTTCTCCGTTGAAAGAGAAAAGGGACTTTATGTTCTTGTGCGGTCAACGGCAAAGGGCAGACTGTCAACAATAGCCTGCAAGCTCTTGGTTGTTTTGAGCGTTACGGCGGTTGTTAGTCTGCTGTTCTATGCGAGCAACATTATGATGGCAGGCACAGTCTACGGCTTTGGAGATTTGAGCCGCCCCGTGCAGTCGAGCGAGCTGTTTTTAAACTGCGCATTAAATGTTACAATGCTTGAATACCTGATTTTGTGGGTACTCGGCAAAACGCTTTTGCTCTGCTCTCTGTCAATGCTCACGGCATTTTTATTCGTGGTCATCAAGTCCTCCGCAAAGACCTATTTAATCTTGGCGGCGGCACTGATTTTTGAATTTTCCTGCTTCATTTTCATTGACGGTAGCTCTGTGTTGGCTTCGCTAAAATTTATAAATATTTTCTACCTTATCAGCGGCAACAATATTTTCGGCTGTTATCAGAATGTCAATATTTTTTCACAGCCGATTAACATAATCACCGTTTTCATCGGCTTAGCTATAGCTCTCTCCGTTGTCGGAGTTTTGGGGGCGACATTGGCGTTTTCAAGGCTGTCACAGCATAACGGCAAGCTCGTTTTGCTCGACAGGCTTATGTCACGGCTCGGACGGTTTAAGAAAATCAACGGAAGTGTGAGAATATACAGCGGCGAGGCTTACAAGCACTACAAAACCTCCTTCGCCCTTGTCGCAGTAATTATCCTCGTGGCTCTCGGCTTTGTCAGCTACAATGATGATTTGAGTATTATATTCATAAGTCCTCAGGAAAGCGCCTATAACACCTATATGCAAACACTTGAGGGTGAGCTTGATGAGGAAAAGTATGATTTTATCGAGAGTGAAAGGGCTTATTTTGACGAGCTTACAAGAGAAGCCGAGGAGCTTTCAGCCGACAACACGATTTCGGCTGAGGAAAAAACGAACAGGCTCAATACCATTGATGGTATTTTAAGCATAAGAGGAATGGCATTTGAGGACATTTGCGCTCAGCTTGAATATGTTAACGGAAAGGCTGAGCTGACGGGCGAAAAGCCTGCACTTGTCAATGAAGTGGTGAACAAGCGGCTGACTATGGACACCTTTAGGGAGTGGGAGTATTTTGCTCTGCTCTTAGCCGTGGTTATCTTCTGTACCTCCAACATTTTGGCGATTGAATACAAGACCTCTATGGTTAACTTGATTTCGGCAAATAAGCACGGCAAAGCGAGGCTGTTGATTATAAAGCTCTTGACCGTCCTGATTACCACGGTGATTTCCTATATCTTAATCTATCTGCCGTATATGCTCAACTTTATCAAGACCTTCGGCACGGCATCATTTGATTTACCGCTTGCATATTCAAGAGATTTTTCGGCTCTGACAAGCGGCATAACCGTGGGCGGATATATTCTTGCTCTCGGCTTTGTTCATCTGCTTGCGGCAGTCGGCGCAACGGCTTTGGTCTATCTGCTCTCCTACATATTTAAAAATCAGTTTGTGACAATGATAATTTCAAGCGGCTTGCTCCTTATACCCTGCGTGGTGTTCATTGATAACAGCAAAATCCGTATGGTATCGGCATTTTCAAATAATGCTCAGACAGCCGTTATCGGCATAATCACCGCCGTTTGTCTGCTGATAATCGCAGTATCGGCTCTGATTATCTTTGTCCCCAAGCGCAAAAGTACGAAATTTATAATTTAAGTTTCAAAGCAAAAGAGGTTGTAAATATGGAATTAGCTTTAAATTGTATCAGCAAAACCTATAAAAAGGGCTCGGTAAAGGCGCTTGATAATTTCAGCGTTACCTTAACTCCGGGAGTATACGGCTTGCTCGGACCGAACGGAGCAGGCAAGTCCACGCTGATGAACATTATCACCGACAACCTCAATGCCGACGGCGGAGAGGTGGTTTACGGCGGTGAAAATATCAAAAAGCTCGGCAAGGATTACCGAGCCGTACTCGGCTATATGCCCCAACAGCAGGGCTTGTATGATGATTTCACCCTCAACCGCTTTTTGTGGTATATGGCGGCTTTAAAGGGCTTAAAAAAGAAAGAAGCCAAGGAAAAGATCACTCAGCTTCTTGAAACGGTTAATCTGACAGATGCCGCACATAAAAAGTTAGGCTCGTTTTCGGGCGGTATGAAGCAGAGAGCCTTGATTGCTCAAGCGCTTCTGAACAATCCCGAAATCCTGATTTTGGACGAACCCACGGCAGGACTTGACCCGAAGGAGAGAATACGCATACGCAACTTCATCAGCGAGATTGCCGAGGATAAAATTGTCCTAATCTCCACCCATGTTGTGTCGGATATTGAGTTTATCGCAAAGGAGATTATTTTGCTTAAAAAAGGTCAGCTCATCTCCCACGATTCCCCGAATAAGTTGACAAAGGAGCTTGAAAATAAAGTCTTTGAGGTCGAAATTCAAAGGGAAGATTTAAAATATTTTCAAGACAATTACCGTGTTTCAAATCTCTGTCACAACGACAACAGCATAATAGTCCGCATCGTGACCGATAACCCGCCGACAGACTGCCAATACACAACCGCAAAACCAACTCTTGAAGATTTGTACCTCTATATTTTTGAACAAGGAATGTGATATTAAAATTATTGCCGACAAGTAATGGCGTTCTATGCTAATACTTGTCGGTATTTTTATGCACTTTTTACATAAAATCGGAATGGCATAACGAATATAAATACAAAAATCCACATATGCCGATAGTGTGGATAGGCTTTGCAATATTTATGTTGCTATGCAAAGGATTTACAACAGAGCTTGTTTCAATATGGTTTGTTCTCGGCTCGGTTTATGTTTACGGACTTAAGCGATATTGATGAAACAGTTCAGGCAAAGGTCGGTGCCGAAATATGGACAGTAAAGTCCGACAAACACCGCATTCAAAAGGAACAAAAAGCAAGGTAACTGTACTTACATAACTTTCTCTCCGAAAAGCCTTTATGTGTTTATGGTGATAATTACTAATTTCTTGATATCTTAGTGTATAATAATAAATTAGTCACACAAACTTTGTCAATAGTGGAAAAAAGTAAAATATTGTTGTTGAAATAAATTGGATATTGGTTTATAATAGTAATCAACAATGCAGAAAACGAATTAATATGTAAAACGGAGGTAGTTCTATGGAAGAAAAGGACGAAATTGTTATATCATTGTCAGATGTATGGAATATTATTAAGAAAAATGCAGCTTTTATTATCGTAGTTACGCTTATTTGTGCTATCGGAAGCTTTTTTATAACAAGATATTTTATTCCAAAGTCATACACATCTTCAATTCAGTTATATGTTGATACATCAAATGATGATGAAAATAAAAACAACCTAAATATACTTTCTGAGCAAACCTATGCACAGAATCTTGTTGCTACATATATTAAAATGCTGAACACAAATACTTTTTACACAGAGCTTTCCGAGCATATAAACAACAAATATACCGCTAAACAGCTTAGTAAAATGGTTTCTTTCAGCAGTGACGAAAAGACGGAGATATTTGACGCTAAGGTTACTACTTCTTCTCCAAATGATTCAAAGCTTATAGCTGATGCGGTTGGAAAGGTTGCACCTGAGGCTATTTCAAGACTTAAATCCAAAGCAACGCTAAAGATAGTTGATTATGCTCAACTGCCTACTGCTCCTTCATCTCCGAATGAAATAAAGAACGTAATAATTGCAATGATAGCAGGACTTGTTATATCTGTCGGAATTTCATTGCTCAGAGCGTTCCTTGATAAAAAGATGAGATACAACGAGGAAATGACTATGATTGGAGATATTCCAATTCTTGCAGCTATTCCAAAATTTGACGCAGTAAATAAATCTAACAAAAAAAAAGATAAGAGGGAGTCAGTATGAAAAAATATCCAAAAAGAGGCTCTTTTCAAGATGTAAAACTCAATGCAGAAGCTGTCGGCTTTCAGATTAAAGAGTCTTATAAAAAAGCAAGAACAAATATTGCTTATTCAATTGTAAAAAAAGGCTGTAAAATGGTGTCTATTACAAGCTCTTCAAAATCCGAAGGAAAGACTATTACTGCAGTTAATATAGCTATTGCACTTGCACAGCAGGTTGATACCAGGGTACTGATTATTGATTGTGATTTGAGAAGGCCTCGAATTCAATCGGTGCTTGAAATACCTGTTGACAAGGGAATTACAAATTACCTCAATTTTGAATGTGAGGTATCTGATATAGTTTACACTTCTAAATTAGACAATCTTGACGCTATCTGCTGCGGTACTATTCCTCCGAACCCGTCGGAGCTTTTATCAAGTGACAATATGAAAGAATTAATCAAAGAGCTTTCAAAACAATATGATTATATTATATTTGATACTCCGCCAATTGGCGTAGTAATTGACGCTTTACCTATAATAAAGCAAACTGACGGTGTTGTTGTTATAGTCAGAGATAATGTTACCGATATCAGGGACTACAAAAAAACAATTGATATTCTCAAACGCTCCGAAGCTAATATTATCGGTGTTATATTTAATGATGTTGAGCCTGTCGGTAAACGCAAATACGGCGGAGGATACAAATACGGTTACTACGGCGAATACGGCTATTAATTTTTTTGTTAGAGGGGTGTAGTTTTGGCGAAAAGAATGTATGCAAATGAAAGAAAAAACAATATTTTCGAAAAAAAGGTTATGCCTGAAAATAATATTTATTATGCAACCTTAAAAACAAGACACGGTTACCGGTGGCTAAGAAGATTTCAGGATATTTTATTCTCTCTGATAGCTATTATTATTCTTTCTCCCGTTATGCTGATTACAGTTATTTCTATCATTATTGATGATCCCAAAGGAGGTCCTGTTTTTTCGCAGATAAGAGTGGGAAAAAACGGTAAAGAGTTTAAAATGTATAAATTTCGCTCAATGGTTGTTGATGCGGAAGACAGGCTTAAGGAACTGCTGGAAGAAAATGAAATGGATGGACCTGTTTTTAAAATTGCCGATGATCCGAGAATTACAAGAGTCGGAAAATTTATAAGAAAAACAAGTATTGATGAGCTTCCACAGCTTTTTAATATTCTAAAAGGAGATATGAGCATTGTGGGACCTCGTCCAGCTTTGCCCAGAGAGGTTGAGCAATATTCTGCTTATCAAGCCCAGCGATTGTTTATTACACCTGGTCTTACGTGTTATTGGCAAATTCAGCCAAACAGAAATGACATTTCTTTTGATGAATGGGTTGAGATGGATATACAGTATATCCGTGAACGCAGTTTTCTTGTGGATTGGAAAATCATATTTAAAACAATTATCGTAGTTCTTACTAAACAAGGAAGATGATTTGGAAGGTACATATGAAAGGTATAATTTTAGCAGGCGGGTAAGCCGACAAAGTGATATTACCGATTTTGAATAAGTTGTAAAACAGGATTGAATGATATATACAGTTTTAACAAGATTCATACACTGACAGTCTTCGATTCAACAATCCAACACTTAGAAAAAACTTTATCGCAGGGTATACGTGGTTCGACTGTATAAAACAACACTTCGATGATTGCAAAAGCAAGACAGGTGTACTCGATAAACCGGAGAAAAGTAGAAATTATGATTGCTGCGCCGAAAGAGTATGACAGTAAGGAAAAACACTTAGGCGAGTGTGGGCATTGATAAAACACGCTGATATCATCCTGAATTTGGATGTGTAGATAGATAATGGAAGATGTAGAGGAGAATAATGGGATGAATTGCGGGAAGATAAAGAAGGCTTGTTTTATAGCATCCTCTGGAGGACATTGGGAAGAATTGATGTGCTTAGGAGAAATTGCAGATGCATATGACACTTTTTTTGTTACAGAAGAAGGCGGCCAAGCAAAAGATTCTAATTTGAAGAAGATTTATACTTTGCCTCAAATCAATCGTCACGAAAAAAGATTTTTTTGGCATTTCTTCAAGCTGTTTAAAAGTGCGTTGAAAATTCTTAAAAAAGAAAAACCGGATTTTGTGATTACAACGGGTGCATTGATTGCTTTTCCGTTTTGCATTTTTGCAAAACTCCGAGGAATAAAGATTATTTACATAGAGTCTTTTGCTCGTGTTAATAATCAGTCATTAACTGGAAAACTTGTTTATCCGTTCGCTGATTTGTTTTTGGTACAGTGGGAACCACTGCTGAAATTTTATCCAAAGGCTAAATATGTGGGCGGAATATTTTGAGGATGAATTATGATTTTTATAGCTCTTGGAACACAAAAATTTCAATTTAACAGATTGTTGCAGATGATAGACCAATTGCTTGCTGATGGAGAAATTGCGGAGCCAGTCTTTGCACAGATAGGGAATTCTGATTACGAGCCTCGAAATTTCCAGTATGCTTCTTTCTTGGATAAGAATGAATTTGAAAAAAAAATCAGAGAGTGCGATGTTCTTATAACACATAGCGGTGTAGCAACAATTATTGCGGGTCTTAAAAATGATAAGAAAGTAATCGTTGTGCCACGACTTGCTAAGTATGGTGAGCATGTTGATGATCATCAGGTACAAATTGCAGAATCGTTTTCTAAACAAAATTATGTAATTATGTGTACAGAAAACGATAAATTGGAAGAACTAATAATAAAAGCAAAACATCATGAATTTGCAAAATATACATCGCAGAGAAGACAAATGGTAAAAACCATTGAAGATTTTTTAGGCAAGATATAGAACGATGAGAGTGGGTAAACAATGAAAATAGATGTTATTACATTGCATAGAGTGCGGAATTATGGCTCATCGCTTCAAACATTGGCAACACAGATGTTCTTGAACGAACTCGGGTGCAAGGCAGAAATCATAGACTATTATCCGGAACGATATAGCAGTAAGGGCTTGTTGAAAAGACTGAAGAACAAAAGCAGAAAATTAGGGAGCAATCCAATCCTGCTTTTAATGGCTAAGATTGCGATTGCCCCTTCGTATTATAAAAAGCATTTGGTTTTTGATGAGTTTTTAAGGAAGCATATCAACTTGACAGATAAAACATATTACTCGGAACAGGATTTGATAAATGACATTCCCAAAGCTGATGCTTACTGTACAGGTAGTGATCAAGTCTGGAACAGTCACTGGAATGAAGGAGTTGATCGTCCGTTTTATTTAAGCTTTCTACCAGATGATGCTTATCGTTTTTCTTATGCGAGCAGCATTGGAAGTGAAAAATTGAAGGATGACGAAAAAAGTGAAGTTTCACCAATGTTGGAAAAGTACAAGCATATTTCTGTGCGAGAAGATAGTGGGGTAACGGTTCTTCAAGACATGGACATATCAGATGTAGTACAGGTGCTTGACCCCACATTGTTATTTGATGCAAAAACGTGGATTCCATATGTGTCGAATCGTTATAAAAATAAGAAGTATGTGGTTACATATAATTTGCATCATGATAAGAGAATCGATCAATACGCAGCAAATTTGGCTCGAAAATACAATTTGAAAGTGTTAAACATCAGCTATAACTGGCATGACATCATTCGTTCGGGTCGATTGGTTTGGTGCCCGACGATTGAAGAATATCTCGGATTGATTCGGGATGCAGCCTATGTTGTAACAGATTCTTTTCACGCTACCGCTTTTTCCTTGATCTTTGGAACGAAGTTTATTGATATTTTTCCAGAACAGGCAAGTGCAAGGCTTCGTAGCATCTTGAAATTAACCAACACGGAAAATAGAGGCTTTGATGAGATGCCTACGTTGGATGCAGCAGATGATGTAACAGATTTCGATAAAGTACATGAAATATTACAAAATGAAAGAGAAAAATCAGTTCAGTATATGAACATGGTTCTTCATGAGTTGAAATAAGATGAAAAATATATCTGATGTGAAAAACAATTGTGTTGGATGCCGGAGCTGTGAACAGGTTTGTCCTAAAAATGCAATTGTCATAAAAGAACGAGAGGATGGATTCCTTTATCCCTATGTAGACCAAGATAAGTGCATTAATTGCTCTCTATGTGTAAAACATTGCCCAACGCAACTGCCGAAAAATTCTTCGGTAGTACCATTGAAGGTTTTTGCATTTAGAAATAAAAATGATGCGCAAATTATGCAATCTGCTTCTGGTGGTGTAGGTGCTTTAGCTGCACAGGAAATCATAAAAGAGGGTGGCATTGCATATGGAGTTTCCTATGATAAGTCTTTTGGTGTAAAACATATACGAGTAGACTGTTTGAGTGATTTACCTCAGATTCAGTCATCCAAGTATGTGCAATCAGATACGGGAAATACATATTCACAGGTTCAAAATGACTTGCTGGCTGGGAAAAAAGTTTTTTATACAGGAACTCCCTGTCAAATTGACGGACTGCATTCATTCTTAAAAAAAGATTATGAGAATCTTTATACCATTGATTTGATTTGTCATGGCGTACCGTCACCCAAATTCTTCAAAAAATATTTGGAGTTTCAAAATAAACAGACAGATGGAAAAATCATATATTATAATTTTCGCTCAAAGGATAAACGAGGCTGGGGAACACAGTATCTTCTAAAGACAAAGACAAAGACAAAGACAAAGACAAAGACACTCTCTCTTGATCGCTATGGAAAACATTTCATGAGTGGTGATTGCTATCGTGAATGTTGCTATCAGTGTGCTTATGCTAATGTCCATCGAGTGGGAGATTTGACGATTGGAGACTTTTGGGGAATCGGAAAGAGCCACCCGGAGTTTTATTCAGAAAAAGGCGTTTCTAGTGTTTTTGTGAATACAGAAAGGGGTCAGAAATTGTTTGATAGCATAAAGAGCGAAGCATTGGTTATCGATGCAACTCTGGAAGAAGCTATGGTCAAACAGGGGAATTTAGTGCATCCGACTAAACGTCCCGCAGAACGAGATACCTTCTATGAGGGTATCAATCAAGCGGATTTTATTAAGAATTTGAAAGTCGGATTGCAACTAAAAGATAGAATCAAATCATTTTTACCAAGATGGATTACTAGAAAATTAAAAGAGTTATTATAAGATGGTGCTTTGGTATGAATAAAATATTAGTTTTGATGTCAACGTACAATGGTGAAAAATATGTTGATTTACAAGTTAAAAGTGTCCTGAATCAAAAACAAGTAAGCGTAAAACTGTACATTCGGGATGATGGGTCAAAAGATAAAACCGTTGACATTATAAAATCCTTTAAAGATGATAGAATTACGATTTTTGAAGGCCGCAACAAGGGAGCGAGAGATAGCTTTTTTGAATCAATTGAAAGTGCACCGTTGGATTTTGATTACTATGCGTTTTGTGATCAGGATGATTATTGGGAAGATGATAAATTATTCTGTGCAGTTTATAAGTTGCTGGCGGCAAAAGTGGTACGCGCTCTTTTAAAACCGTTCTCTTTGGATAGTCTTTATAAAAATGCATCAAAAGTAGCACGCCGATATGATGGAAGAAAAGACAATTACATTTTTAATTTCTGCAGTGCAATAAATGAAAAATCACTTTGCCATGCAAGTTGCCTAGAAGATGTTATATACGCAAAATTTGAGAATAAAGAATTTCTTATACCCAAGGAATATGATGAGGTCTTAAGAGTTGAGTATGGTGATTATATGCAGCTTCCACCTGAAGAAGACAGAGTTCCTCATCATCGTCTGACGGAACTGAAGTTATGAGGAGTAAGTGATGAAGCACGAAAAGATTTTTGTTGCGATGCTGACTAATGATATGAATATAAATGGCATTAGCACGGTCGTAATGAATTATTGTAAATATCTTAATAAAGAGAAATTTAATATAACTATTATTGCAGGAAGGCCAATTAACGAACTTTACGTAGAGGAGTGTAAAAAGTACGGCATCACTCTTATGGAAATACCAGAACGCCGAGGAAATCCAACTCGGTTTTATATGCGTCTGTTTAAATGCTTTATAGCAAATAAATATGATATAGTTCATGTGCATGGAAATAGTGCAATGATAACACCGGAGTTATTGTTAGCATGGATTTGTGGCATCAAACACAGAATTGCACACAGTCATAATAGTACATGTGATTACATGAAAGCACATAGAGTTTTGCTGCCGATATTCAATAAATTATATACAGATGGATTCGCTTGTAGTAATCTTGCAGGTCGGTGGCTATTTGGTACGAATAAATTTAAAGTTTTAAATAATGGCTTTTTGGTTGAAACATTTAAATTCGATAACGCAAAACGTCAGTCATTACGAAAAAAATATGGCTTAGAAGATTCATTTGTAATAGGGAATGTGGCGAGGTTTAATGATCAAAAAAACCATTCGTTTCTTTTGAATGTGTTTCAAAGTGTTGCTGAGCAAAAGGCGAATGCGAAATTGGTGCTTATTGGAACTGGTCCCAATTTGGAGAGCGTAAAAGCTAGAATTGCAAACAGCAAATTTAAGGATAGAATTTTGTATCTTGGGGAATCTGATAAGGTTAATGAGCTTTATAATTTGATGGATGTTTTTGTACTTCCGTCAAAACACGAAGGACTAGGGATCGTTTTTATTGAGGCACAAATTAATGGGCTACCTGTTGTTACATCGGACCAAGTACCGAGAGAAGTCAACATTGGAGAAATGACAAAGTTTTTGTCACTCAATGAAAGCGCAGATAAGTGGGCAGGAGAAATATTAAAAGTAAAGTATATTGATCGTGATGCTTTTTACGAAGAGCACAGAAACAAGATTGACTTATATAACATAAAAAACAATGTAAAAGAACTAGAAAATTGTTACAAAAGTATGATGGAGATAAGATGAAATTAGCAGGACTAACATGGTGGCGCTACAATTATGGATCAATTCTTCAGGCTTATGCGTTACAACAGGAATTAAATCGCCGTAAAGGGATAGAATATGAAATACTCTGCCAGTATGGAAAGAAAGTTGCATCTGTAAGTAATCTGAAAGACAAGTTGAAAAGACTGGGAATCAGAGTGACACTAAAACGAATAATTTGGAAATTCGGATTTAAGAAGTTACGCAATAGAAATAATAAGATTCAGCGGTTCATGGATGCACATCTTAGAGTTTCAGACCGAGAGTATAGTGAAGAAAATATTAAAGAAGCCAATAATTTTTATGATGGCTTTATGTGTGGTAGTGATCAGGTTTGGAATCCACAATTGGTAGAAACAGATAGCATTTATTGGCTTGCTTTTGCAGAACCAGGAAAACTTAAATTCTCCTATGCTCCAAGCGTAGGCGTGGATAATTTTACCACAGATCAGAAGACACAAATCTGTAAAAATCTTGCAGATTTCAAAAAAATATCGACGCGAGAAGAAACATCAACTCGGTTGATTAATGATGCGATGGGTAAAAATTGTTGTACAACTGTCCTTGATCCAACGCTTTTGACAGATCGTGCCCTTTGGGACAAGATGTCTGAGAAGAGAATATACGATGAAGCATATATATTTGTTTATATGCTTCGGGGGACAAAGGCGCAGAGAAAACTGCTCGAGACATTCGCCGATAAAGTCGGTCTGAAAATTGTCACGATGCCATTTCTGGATACAGAACGCATTGAAATGTATGATTTTAAATTTGGCGACTATAAACTGTGGGATGCTGATCCAGCTGAGTTCATTGCGGCAATTCGTTATGCAGATTATGTTATAACCGACTCTTTTCATAGCATGGTTTTCAGTTGTTTATATCACCGTACATTTTATACTTTTCCCAAAATTGGAAAGGCACAGTTGAATCGTTTGACAGGCTTACAGAAATTGTTTGAGATTTCGAGTCGTATGATTACTGAAAATATGACAGTAGATGATTTACTGAGAATGCCTGATATTGACTGGAAACGTGTTGATTCTATTTTGAATGAAAAGAGAAAAATATCAAGACATTATTTGGACGAGGTCTTTGAAGAAGAGTGAGGAATTGGGATGGTTGAAGCAATGAAAAGAACTGTTTGTGAACAAAATATGTGTGCTGGATGTATGGCCTGCGTTGAAATGTGTCCGAAAAATGCAATCAATATTGTGGATACCAGAATAGCGTATAATGCAGAGATTGACCAGAACAAGTGTGTACAGTGCGGTATCTGTACAAAGGTGTGTCATTTAAATCAGAAAGTAGAGCGTAAACATCCACAAAGTTGGTATCAAGGATGGATTGATGATGTAGAACTGCGCAAAAAATCATCTTCTGGTGGTGCTGCAAAGGCACTCTCTAGACGCTTTGTTGAGGATGGTGGAGTTGTTGTCAGTTGTTGCTTTAGAAATGGCGTGTTCGAATTTGAAAGTGCACAAAATTTTGATGAACTAGAAAAATTTACAGGCTCAAAGTATGTTAAAAGTAATCCGTTTGGAGTATATAAAAAAGTTCAAAGTCTTTTGAAACAAGGTAGAAAAGTCCTTTTTATTGGGTTGCCTTGTCAGGTAGGTGCGTTGAAAACCGTTACTGGAGAGAATGAGCAGTTATATACGGTAGATCTTATTTGTCACGGTACGCCGTCACCTAAATTGCTTGGTGATTATCTTGCATTACATAAAGTAAAACTAGAAGAGATAAGTAGTATCTCGTTCCGGTATAAAGATGTATTTGGCTTAGCACAAAATAGAATCCCACTCTCACAGCCGGGATCGTGTGATAATTATTTGCTTGCTTTTTTATGCGGATTAGATTATACGGATAGTTGCTATGAGTGCAAGTATGCTGGAATCAATCGTTGTAGTGATATCACAATAGGTGATTCATGGGAAAGTGACTTACGAACAGATGAACAGAAGCGTGGTATTTCACTTATTTTGTGTCAGACACTGAAGGGCGAAGACTTACTAAAACGCTCAAAAATGAAACTGTTTCCTGTAAATTTAGAACATGCTGTTTCTGTTAATGATCAGCTGAAAAGGCCGTCGCCCAAAACAGAAAAACATGATTTGTTTTTTGAAAAATATCCCAGGAAAAATTTCAGCTATGCAACATTTTGCTGTTTGCCATCAAAGTGTATGAAACAAAGAATAAAAGCTATCCTGCTGAAGAAGAAAATTCTTCGTGGGGGATGAATTATAATATTTCGATTACAAAATAAGATATCGAGAATTTAAATCAATGTGAGTAGGAGATAAAGCAATCAATGAAAGTGTTAATTGTATCCCCGTGTGTGAATCTGCCTGTTCCAGCAGTTCAAGGTGGCGCGGTATCCACATTAATCGAATATCTGATAAAAGAAAATGAAGCAGAACAAAAGATGCAATTGACAGTTCTGAGTGTTTATGATGCAGAAGCAGAAGAGAAGGCAAAGGAATATCCTAAAACACAGATTGACTTTGTTCGCCCACCTATAATTGTGGATTTTGTGGACTATATATTAGATACAGTACTTGCAAAAGGGAAAAAGGGCAAACCGGCGCATCAGTATATTCGGAAGCAATATTCTTTAAAGTGCATTTCTCACTATATGATGGAACATGATTTTGATAAAGTTGTGTTTCAGAACTCCGGCTATCTGCTGAATGTGCTCAATAATCGCGTCATTGCAAAAAAATATAAAGGAAAGCTGTATTATCATCTGCACAATGATATTCCGGATAATGTTTCTGTAAAAGCGGTGAAGCAGTGTAAGTTGCTTCTTATCAGTGAATATCTAAAAAAGCATATTAACGAAGTATGTGGGCAAGACATGAGTCGGCAATGTGTAATCGTAAAAAATGGATTTGATTGTACTCGTTTTGCACAGGAGCTTCCGGAAGATAAAAAAACAGAGCTGAAGAAAAAGTTGGGAATTGAACCAGATAAAAAGATTATTATGTTTGCAGGAAGAATTTCTCCGACAAAGGGAATTCTAGAATTAACAGAGGCATTTAAAAGACTAAATCGGAATGATACAGTCTTGATGGTTGTAGGTGCTCACAATTTTGGCACTGGACAAACTTCTGAATTTCAAGAGCGAATGGAAAAACAGTTTGCAGAGTTGGGCAGGAGAGTATGTTTTACTGGATTCGTGCCATATGATGAGATATGGAAATATTATAAACTTGCTGATGTAGCGGCATTGCCATCTACATGGGAAGAACCAGCAGGATTGACTATGATAGAAGCGTGTGCTGCAGGAGTGCCATTGATTACTACAAATTCTGGTGGAATACCTGAATATGTTCTTTGTGAATATGCATGTGTTTTAGAAAGAAACAAATTAGTGGAAAGTCTTGTCACAGCTATAAATAATATCCTTAAGGATGAGGACAGCTGGAGAAAAAAAGCCTTATGTCAGAAAGAATATATTGTTGAAAATTATAATGTAAAACGATATTATAAAGCTTTTTGGAGAGCACTGCTAACTGAAAAGGGGTGAGGTATTACGAAAATACGAATTGATAAGTTTTGGATAATAAGAGTGGTATTCATCTTAATGTGTTGTGTCTCTATAGTATATGGTATATACATATTAGACCAACCGTATAGTATGTATATAATGCTTAAAGTGACCCGTGTTTTGTTGCTTCTCAGTGTTTGCTTTGGATTTAAGTATAATCCACCGCATATTGATAAAAATACATCAGTTATTATGTTGTATTCTATTTATATACTTGGTCGTTCAATAATTGGAGGCGGTGATGTATTAAATCAGACACTAACAATTATGACATGGCCATTGATATTTCTTTTATTTTATTCTCACACAAAGAATGTGATGCGTCATCCAAAAGGATGGAACAAAAATAGTAAGAAAATAGAAAAAATAATAAAAATATACTTATTTGTAATGGCGGGAGTTTCTGTGCCACTGATCCTTAGGCATTTAGCTGGTCAAGGTCGAGCCGGAGAAGTTATATTTCCGGTATACTTTTTCTTGACAATGATGTCAATGGTTATTTTGCTTTTTCGGAAAAAGAAGCTACTTTGGATACTTCCGTGTTTGATGATAGTTCTAACAACAAAGAGAACGGGATTGCTTATTATTGTAATTGGAATATTTTTATCACAAATTGCAGAGTATCATAGAGAAAACACCTTAAAAAAGAAATGGAAGAGGCTGCTCGGTATTATGTTTGCGATGGTGGTCGCTTTTATTGGATTAATAATCCTTGTAAGAATGTTTAATCTTGATATTTTTGAACGTTTTATGGAAATGTCAGAGGATGGTGGATCTGGACGTAACAAAATATGGCATCGTGTTTATCTTGACTATGCAAATGGAGATACGATCGAATTGCTATTCGGTAAAGGGTATCAGTCGGTTGCAAGTATGATGTTAACTGGACGTGCAATCTTAGCGCATAATGATTATATGGAAATCTTGCATGATTATGGCGCAGTTGGCTTAATTTTGATATCTGTTTGGATTATACAGATACTATATTGTTTTATAAAGACGTGGAAACGCCGAGACGTAATCTTGCCAAGTTTTTGCTATAGTATTAGTACGATTGTACTTTTATCAGTTTTTAGCTATTTGTTTATACAGTCGTATTTGATGATATTTATAGCAAGCTATTTAGGTGTTGTTATGGCACTATCGACAAATGTGCAAACGAGGAAAAATTTATATGAAGAAAGTTAGTGTCATAATTCCAATATATAACGTAGAAAAATATCTGAATAATATGGTAGAGTGCATTTTGTCTCAATTACAACAAGACGATGAACTTTTACTCATAGATGATGGATCGACAGATAAAAGTGGGGCAATGTGTGATAATTTTGCAGCTAGGGATGAGCGAGTTCAGGTTTTTCATATTCCGAACGGTGGAGTTTCTAATGCAAGAAATTTTGGATTGCTGAATGCATCAGGAGAATATGTACAGTTTGCAGATTCCGACGACTTTATAGAGCCAGATATGTATGCATGTTTTTCTGAAATTGTGAATACATACCATCCTGATATCGTTATGTGCGGAAGTTTGCAAATTAACACGGGACGTGGTACAAACACAGTAGTTGCACCAAGCATGGAAACATATTTAAGCAATCGTGATCAGATTACAGAGTATCTGAATGGAATATCACTTAATGATATGAAATGTCTGATTCACTATATTTGGAACAAGTGGTATCGAAGAGATTTTTTGATGAATAATAAGCTGACATTCTCGTCAGATCTGAACTTAGGCGAAGACTATGTGTTTAATTGCACAGCTGCAAAAGTAATGAAAACATTGTATATGGTACCGAATACCTATTACCACTATTTTATTCGAGGTAATAGTTTGGTTTCAGCGTTTCAACCAGAACCTTGGAAAAGTAGACAAATACTCTTTGACGCTCATAAATCTCTATATAAATTTTACGATATATGGAATGATAACAAGAATGCTATCATGCTGGAAGAAGGGAAAATGTGTTTCGCAGCATTGCGAAGTGTTAATAGCCAGCGTTGTAAATTAAATTGTAAAGAGAAAACCGAATTTCTTAAAAAAATGTCTGAGTCAAAACAGATGAAACTGATAATATTTTATTTGAAAAATTCAGGAAAAAAACTTCATAAGATATGGTTATTTCTAATTTGTACATTTGGAATCACTGGAATTCAGATTATGCTGCTTGTAGATTATATAAATAAAAAGAAAGGGGTGAAATAATGCGAATAGGTATCCTAACTCTTTACTATGATAATCACAATTTTGGTGGTCAACTTCAAGCGTATGCATTGTGTACATATTTGAACCAGCAGAAAAATATTGAATGTGAACAGATTGCATATGATTATAAAGAAAGAACTATACCATCAATAAAGAGTCGGGTGTTCTCAGCATATTCACATGTTTTTCATCCGAGAGTTATGATTGGTTTAAATAAAAGAAAGAAAAACTTTGAGACTTTTGAAGAGGCAATTCCACATTCGGTTGTTGTACGGTCTGTAGATAAGTTGGCACAGCTTACTCATAAATATGATTATGTTTTCACCGGAAGCGATCAGGTATGGAATCCAGAGTATGCAGGCAAGGCATTTTATTTAGGAGAAATTCCTGCGGAGAAGCGATGTGCGTATGCGGCAAGTTTTGGAAAAGACCGGTTGCAGGAGGGTGCGTTGACAGAGAATACAATAAAAGCTCTGAAAAATTACTGCTTTATTTCTGTAAGGGAAGACTCGGCGGTACAAATTTTGGAACAATATGGCATACCAAATGTAAATATGGTGTGTGATCCGACATTGCTGCTTGAAAAACGAGAATGGGAAGATAGTATTGCACAGGTGAAACGCATAACGAATGACAAATATGTGTTTGTATATCTTCTTGGAAACAGCCAAAACTTACGTGATGATTTAAAAAAGAAATTGCGGAGTACAAACTTGAAGATTGTTTCGATTCCGCATATTCATTTTACCTATCAGAAGAGAGATAAGGGATTTGCGGACATTGAAGCGTACGATGTGGGACCGCTGGAATTTTTGAAATTAATTAATGATGCAGAAATGGTTGTAACAGACTCGTTTCATTGTACACTCTTTTCAATTCTGTTTCAGAAAAACTTTTGGACTTTGTCACGAAATGGAAAAAATGATCTGGGGAGTACAAATGGACGAATGTACACGTTGCTAGAAAAGGCGGGGCTGATGGAACGCTATGCGGGCTCCGTAGAGAAAATTTGTTTGCAAGATACCGTTTTAAGAAATGATGCGGAAATAAGATTATCGAAATATGCAGAGTTTTCTCGGAAACTTCTGGCCGATTTTCTAAATCCGTGAGGCAAATTAACAAAGGAATCGAAAGAATATTATGAAAATTGAACGAACAAAGAACGCTGGAAGAAATATACTTTTTGGCGTATTACTAAAATTATACCAGATTGTTGTACCATTTTTGATGCGAACAGCCATGATTTATTGCATGGGTGTTCAGTATCTTGGTTTGGACAGCCTTTTTATTTCCATACTGCAGGTGCTAAATCTTGCGGAACTTGGTGTCGGCAGTGCAATGGTTTATGGAATGTATAAACCAATTGCAGAAGATGACACTGTGACAATTTGCGCTTTAATGAAGCTCTATAGGCTCTACTATCGAATAATCGGATTAGTTATCGCGGTTGTGGGTGTATGTCTGACACCCTTTATACCGATGCTAATCAAAAGTGATTTGCCACCAGAATTAAATATTTATGTTCTATACCTTTTGAATCTTGCAGCTACAGTATCTTCATATTGGCTGTTTGCGTATAAGAATTCACTATTTCAAGCCCATCAAAGAGTAGATGTAATTAGCAAGGTTAATATGTTTACATATACTCTTCGATACATCGTGCAGTTTGCAGTGATTTTCTTTATTAAAAACTACTACATTTATGTGATGGCTACGTTGTTTGCGCAGTTGCTGTCAAATGTTATTACAGCTATAGCGGCAACACGAGAGTATCCTGATTATAAACCACAGGGGGTTCTGAATAAGAAAGCTGTCCGTGAAATCAATGGGCGAATTCGTGATCTTTTCACATCTAAATTAGGCGTTGTAATTGTTGGATCTGCTGATACCGTCGTTATTTCAGCCTTTTTGGGGTTGACCGTATTAGCGGTTTATCAAAATTATAATTATATTCTGACAGCGGTTACGGGCTTTGTTACAATTATTTTTCAGGCATGCACAGCTGGCATTGGTAACAGTGTTATTGTTGAAACCAAAGAAAAGAATTATCAGGATTTGAAGAAATTCACCTTTATTATTTCTTGGCTTGCAGGATTTTGTACATGTTGCTTTTTGTGCCTTTACCAGCCATTTATGGAAATCTGGGTCGGAAAAGATTTGATGTTGGAATTTTCAGCAATTATTTGTTTATGTATTTACTATTTTGTGTTTGAAATCAATCAGTTACTGAATACATATAAAGATGCTGCGGGCATTTGGCATGAAGATCGATTTAGGCCATTGGTTACGGCATTGTCTAACTTGGGAATGAATTTAATCATGGTTCAGTTTTGGGGCATTTATGGTGTTTTGTTGTCTACAGTTCTCTCTACGCTGTTTATTGGCATGCCGTGGCTGTTGCATAATCTGTTCACCGTTCTTTTTGAAAAAAAGGATCTGCCATCCTATCTCAAGAGATTGATTTTATATGTTGGAATTACAATTCTGAGTTGTGTAGTGACGTATCTGGCATGTATGCCTTTCCATTTTGGAAAATGGGCAGTATTGATTGTACGTGCAATTATTTGTGTGGTTGTACCTAATTTGATTTTCTTTTTGGCCTACAATAAACTGCCGGAGTTCAAAACAAGCATGGTTTTGGTGGATAGATTGACAAAGGGAAAACTCTCTTTTTTGGTAAAGGAGGGGCATAAATGAAAATACAAAAAGGGCATACTGGCAGTCAATCTGTGGCGTATGTATATTGGCGGTTGTGTTGATTCATTCACTATGTGGATTTGATTATTCTACTGGTTATAATTCAGAATTCATAATACTTCGTCAGATCATCAATTTTGCAGTAGCCACATTTGTTTTTATGGCAGGTTATTTTGTGAATGTTGATGCCCTATCTGATAAAGAGTTCAGTTACAAATACTGGATAATTTATCGGGGGGCGACTGTGTATCCTATTTATAGTTTTGTCACTATTATATAGTGGTTTGAGCTTTTTAAAGATTGTACACAGTGGCAATGAGATTTATTGGCTGGGCTTTATCTACCGATTTATTGTGGGTAAATCAGCAACACCGTTTTACTATATTGTTGTTTTGATGCAGCTTACGATGATTACACCCTGGCTAGTAAAAATTGTAAAACAGAACGGTATTATCAATAGAATTTTATGGTTAGTAACGCCTCTTTACTTGGTGTATTTGTACACTTGGAATTGTATAGTTGGTACCTCACCGCGTCTATATGAAACATTATTCCCAGCATGGTTTGGATTTTATTATCTAGGAATTCAAGTACATTGTGGATGGAAGTTGAGGGGCAACGGATATGCGGTTGCAGCTACGCTCTTATTAAGCTGCATTGAAGCAGTTGGGTTACGAGTAGCGGGACTTGATATTGGATTCTATACAAGCCAGATAACGGGCGGTTCATTCTTTTATTCTATTGCCATGATTGGCTGGCTTCTGAAGAAAAATGAAAGTAATCGTAGTGGCTGCCGTTTGCTATCAAAGATAGGCGATTGTTCATATGGGATTTTCTATATTCATATGGTAGTGCTGATGATTGTTGGCAGGTTTATAAAATGTGGAAACTGGAATGCTTACTGGATATTGCGATTTATGCTGACTGCATCCATTAGTTACATTATAGTGTATATTGGTCAGATGATATTGAAGAACCATAAAAAATTATTGCGATATATTGTATTTGTATAAAAGGTACTGGAAGAGGAGGATATACGAATGAAGCCAGAAAAAGTATATGCTTGTTATAATAGAGATAAGGATGTGAGATTAAGCAGTTCTTCTGGAGCAGTATTTTCTTCTCTGGCAGAGTATGTGTTTAGTAGGAACGGTGCTGTTTACGGCGTTGCAATGTCGGAGGATTGCTACTCAGCAGAATTTATTGCCGTTACAGATCGAAGTGGACTAACAAAACTCCGTGGATCGAAATACCTTCAAGCAAAGGTTGGGAATACATTTAAGAAAGTTAAGGTAGAATTACAAGCGGGAAAACTTGTGTTATTTACAGGAACAGGTTGTCAAGTAAATGGGTTAAAGATATTTCTTGGAAAAGATTACGATAATTTGATCTGTATGGATGTAATTTGTCATGGTGCACCTTCACCAGCTTTATGGAAAAAATACGCAGAATATCAAGAAAAGAAAAATGGTGGAAAGCTAAAGGGGATTAATTTCCGTTGTAAAGATGACAGTTGGACTGACTTTGGTATGAAAGAAGTTTTGGCAGATATTTCTCAGGGTGAAACAAAGAACCTGTACATTTCAAAAGATAAAGACCCATATATGCGAATGTTTCTCAGAGATTATTGCCTTCGACCTTCGTGCTATGACTGTGCTGCAAAAAATGTGAAAATGGCAGATTTGACTGTTGCAGATTTTTGGGGAATTAACGATGTGGCTCCCGAAATGAACGATGAAAATGGAACGTCACTCATCTTAATTCGCACAGATAAAGGAATGAAGGCTTTTGAAACTATTAGTAGTAAGCTGAAACTGAAAGAAGTAACTTATGAAGAAGGCGTGAGATGTAATCCGGCAGAATATAAGTCTTGCAGTAGACCACCGCAGAGAGATACTTTTTTTAAGGATATGGATGTTATGGAGTTCGAAGAATTTGAGAAAAAGTATGCTTCTCCAATAAAAGTAACATTTAAGAGCAGGGTAAAAAGAAAAGTCAAGAATACAATTAAATCAGCCCTCAGAGCAATCGGGGGGCAGAGGGTATAAGCATAATGAAGAATATGAACTACTCTTTGTGTTTCGTGTTTGATTGTCAGGAGAAAAAAGATGAATGAAGTACCGGTATTGTATAAGAGAAAAGAAGAATGCTGTGGTTGCACGGCCTGTTATGCCATCTGCCCGAAAGAAGCTATTTCTATGGTAGAGGATGAAGAAGGCTTTGAGTATCCGCAGATTGATGAAAGCAAGTGTGTGCGGTGCTATCAATGCATTAAGGTATGTCCGATAAAAGCAGCACGAGCACAGTAAGGAGAAAAAGCAATGAAAACAACATTACTTATCATGGCAGCCGGAATCGGCAGCCGATTTGGAACAGGAATAAAACAGTTGGAGCCGGTGGATGATGCTGGACATATCATCATGGACTACTCAATCCATGATGCGATTGAAGCTGGTTTCAACCATGTAGTATTTATCATCCGCAAGGATATCGAGAAGGAGTTTAAAGAGGTCATTGGTGATCGTGTTGCCGCTATTTGCTCTTCTCATAACGTAACTGTGGACTATGCTTTCCAGGATATCAATGATATTCCGGGAGAACTTCCGGCAGGCCGTACAAAGCCGTGGGGAACTGGTCAGGCTGTGCTTGCAGCGAAGGACGTAATTAAAACTCCGTTCATCGTCATTAA
>ERZ779705.108-NODE-108-length-84148-cov-3.110497_pt1 | contig 84148 bp, 58 predicted proteins | sample MGYA00511385_ERZ779705 | MGnify/ENA primary metagenome ERZ779705 (study PRJEB29588, sample SAMEA2145301) | human gut metagenome | biome: human gut; feature: human-associated habitat; material: faeces | place: Denmark | collected 2008/2010 ... | reverse complement strand
GCCACCTGGAGCACGTATGCGTGTTGCTGAGACAGGACTTACAATGGCTGAGTATTTCAGAGATGAAAAACAGAAAGATGTGCTTTTATTCATTGATAACATTTTCCGTTTTACACAGGCAGGTTCAGAGGTATCAGCACTTCTTGGTCGTATGCCTTCAGCCGTAGGTTATCAGCCAACACTTGCAACTGAGATGGGTGAACTTCAGGAAAGAATCGCATCAACAAAGAACGGTTCCGTAACATCAGTACAGGCGGTATATGTACCTGCCGATGACCTTACAGACCCGGCACCTGCAACGACATTTGCACATCTTGATGCGACAACAGTATTGTCAAGAAAGATTGTAGAGCAAGGTATTTATCCGGCGGTTGATCCTCTTGAGTCATCATCAAGAATACTTGAAGCTGATATAGTAGGTGAGGAACATTACAATGTAGCCAGAGAGGTTCAGGGAATTTTGCAGAAGTACAAAGAATTGCAGGATATTATCGCAATTCTCGGTATGGAAGAGCTTGCAGACGAGGATAAGACAGTAGTATTCAGAGCAAGAAAGATACAGAAATTCCTTTCACAGCCATTCCATGTAGCTGAGAACTTTACAGGCATTAAAGGTGTTTATGTGCCAATTGAAGAGACAATCCGTGGATTTAAGGCAATTCTTTCCGGAGAGATGGATGAGTACCCGGAAAATGCTTTCTTCAATGTCGGAACAATTGATGATGTCCGCAAGAAAGCAGAAACTATGAAGGACGCAGAGTAAACAGAAGTATTAAGTTACTGTTCATTTGTATGCCGGACACTTTCTGTCAGGCTGTGCATAAATGACTATAACCGGAAATGAGGGAATATGGCTAATTCGTTTTATTTAAAAGTTATATCTGCAAACAGAATATTTTTCTCAGGAAGATGCGAATCTATAGTAGTACCTGAATTTGACGGAGAAAAAGAAATTCTTGCTCATCATGAAAACATGGTAATTGCAATTAACCGTGGTGATATGCGTTTTAAACCGGAAGGTGAGAATGAGTGGCAGGAAGCTGTTGTGGGAATGGGACTTGTTGAGATAATGAATAACCGTGTAACTTTGCTTGTAGAAACAGCAGAGCGTCCGGAGGAAATAGATATAGCCAGAGCTCAAGAGGCGAAGGAGAGAGCGGAAGAGCAGATGCGCCAGAAGCAGAGTATTCATGAATACTATCATTCCAGAGCTTCTCTTGCAAGAGCAATGGCTCGTATCAAGGCAGCAAGTGCCAAAAGATAATAAATAGGTGGACAAAATAACATAAATATGAATAAATAAAAAGAGATGTTATCCTGAACAATGATATGATTTCATTGAGGGAGACATCTCTTTTTCAGTCATGAACTGTCCAAATTTAATTTTCAACAAGCATATTTATCAGTTTTGATACGGCGATACTTGTACCACGGCTCATATCCTGAATAAGACATATCTCTCTTTCAGGTTCATGTTCAATAAGCGGTATCTGAAGAATATCACCGGTTTCAATGAAAGGTCTTGCAAGTTCCTCAGGGCAGAAACCGATTCCAAGATTGTGTTTTACCATTGGAATTATCTGGTCTGTTGTTGCTGCCTCTATATCAGGAGTAAATTTAAGATGATTATCGAAAAAATACTGGTGATGTGAGTCGTGGGTAGCGGTTCCGCCAGTAAGTGAAATAAACGGGATATTTAAAAGGTCGTGCAGGCTTTGTCTTTTTTGTGCGATTTCATTAAAATCTCTACCGCAGATGAGCACTTCTTTAAAAGGGTAAAGAGTAGTCATATGCAGTGGTTTTTTATATTCAACAGGAGTTGTGATAACAGCAAAATCAACAAGACCTTTTTCGAGAGCCGAAACTGCCTGTGGCGCGGAATGATTTGAAATCCTAAGTCTTACATGAGGGTATTGCTTGTGGAATTTTTCCAGTTTGGGCAGCAGATAAAGTCTTAATGCAGTTTCGCTGACACCGATTGAAACCATACCCGTTTCGAGACTTTTGTTTCGTATAAGTTCGTTTTCGCCTGTAGTGAGCTGAGCCATCGCAACAGCCACATGGTCATAAAGCTGTTTTCCTTCAGGAGTGAGTTTGACTCCTTTATGGGAGCGGATAAGTAATTTACATCCGAGTTCACTCTCAAGTATATTCATATATCGTGTAATATTTGGCTGGTTATTATTTAAAGCTTCAGCGGCTTTTGAAAAACTTTTGTATCTTGCAACATAAAAGAAAATTCTATAGTAATCTAAAGTCATATAATACCTCGTTTTTTGTAGTACAATCGTATTTAATATCTTACTTATACTAAACAAATTTAATTTTTTTTGCAACATTTGCATACAAAAAATGTCTTATAATATAAGAGGAGTTTTTAGTATAACAAAATTATTTTAGGAGGGAAAGTCTATGAGAGTATACAATAATAAAAATAATTTAGGACGCAGTATTACGGACAAAAACTTTGTTATGAGAGTTATAACATTAATTTTAGCGGCGGTGACAGCAGTTGTTATATTTGTTAAACCACAAGGCGCAGCGGCGGCACAGAAAAAATCGAAACAGGCAGAAGGCGGCGTGAATATGAGCCTGAAAAATGGTGTTCTTACCGTAAAAGGAAAAGGTGCGATGTGGGATACAGTCAGCCGGACAGCGTACAAAAAGAATAACATTAAGAAAATTGTAGTTAAAGAAGGTGTTGAATCACTTCCGAGAGATGTATTTAAGGACTGTAAGAAAGTTACCAGTATAAAAATAGCATCTACAGTTAAGAGAATAGGAATTCATGCGTTTGCAAATACAGGAATAAAGAGCATCACTATTCCTAAGTCTGTTAAAAAGCTTGGCTCAGGTGTATGCGATGGCTGTACTAAACTTGAGACAGTGACAATGCCCGGTGACATTGACGTGATTAAGATAAATCCGAGAAAAGATTACATAACAGGGTTGTTTTATCTGAAAGGCGATTATGTTTCATCGCAGCCGCTAAAAAAAGTTAAGTTTACAACAGCATTAAATACAGACATTTTACCTAGAGTTGGAGCATGTGAAAATTATGAGATTTCACAGAAGGATTCAAGATTCAAGAGTATTGACGGAATGATTTATACAAAAGACGGAAAAACACTTGTGAGGATACCGCTTGGAAGAAAAAAAGCTGTTATATCAGACAAATGCACCACAGTTTCTATGGGAAGTTACAGCCATGAGCTTATTGATTTTTCGCACAAATTTTTAAGTGAAATTGTATTTCCGAAGTCGGTTTCAAGTGTAATAGAAGACCAATATGACAAAAAGTTTGATTATAATGATGAAAGACGTGAGGACTATTATGAATGTAAAGATATAAAAGTGACATTGAATTCAGATTATCTTGATAATGAGTCAATACAGAGATTGTGGATATCAAATGAATATTGGAAAAATTCATTGAAAGACGAATTGTTCAGAAGAGAATTTGCAAAATTAAATGAAAAAGATGAACATATGATGATGCTTGCTGACGGCTATCTTTGCACTTATATTTTGAATGATGCACCCGAGGGAACAAGCACAGTGCTTCAAAATCTGCTTATACCGGATAATGTAAAAACAATTGGAATGCAGGCATTTAAAGATTATTATACGAGGTCGGTAATACTTAGCAGTAGTGTACAGAAGATAGAAAATAACGCTTTTAATGCAGATTATTCGCCGGATAGTAAAGTTTCAAATACAAAAGTGTATGTGAAAGGAAATAATATTTTGATGGCAGAAAAGGTATTTGGGACATATCAGAATTATGAAATAATTATGTATTAAAAAAGATTATATGACTGATGGTTAATTTTGTTTTTTATGTATACAGACGCATATAAAATAATGGTTATGTGTGCGGAAATGGAGGCTGTTATGAGTATAAAAAAATATAATAAAAAAAGTGTAAAAATAAGAAATATAATTATAATGTTTGGAATATTGACGGGGTTGTTTTGCAGCTTAAATTTTTTGATGCCTAAGACAGCATCGGCAAAGCAAATAAGTTCAAAATTAAAAAACGGAGTATTCACGGTTTCAGGGGATGGAGACATGTTATCATATGCCGCACCAAAAGCGGCACAGAAAAAGAAAATTAAAAAAATAGTTGTAAAAAAAGGTGTCACAAGCATACCGGAAGATGCTTTTAAAGATTGCAGTAAGGCATCGAATATAACAATAGCTTCTACCGTAAGAGTTATTGGAGCGAGGGCATTCTTTAATACCGGAGTAAAAAAGATAACAATACCTAAAATAACTGAGTCTATAGGACAAGCGGTACTTCAGAATTGTAAGAAGTTACAGGAAGTTACAATGCCGGGACACTTTAATTCAATAGGTGTCAAAAAAAATAAAGAAAATCTTGTTTGTACGTTGTTGTTGGGAGAAGGAAACTCAAATATTGTAAATAAAGTTAAGTTTTCAACTGATTTTAATGCTGATGGATTGACAGATATAGGAGACTGCAAAAATTATGAAGTTTTATCAACAGATTCAAAGTATAAAAGCATAGACGGATGTATATATACAAAAGATGGAAAGACACTCGTAGCAATACCTTACGGAAAAAGCGAGGTAAAAATTGCAGAGGGATGTGAGGAAGTAAGAGTAAGCAGTTACAGCTATGCTTCATACCGTTATGTCAATTCGAAAGCGGTGTATAGTGGCTATAACGGCTGCGGTCAGTTGAGAAAAATAACATTCCCATCAACGTTTAAGACACTCTCAACAGATGATAATATTTCTGTTTATGCAGGTAAAAGACAGCAGAAATATACGGATATTCAGATTGAGTTAAATACGAACTATATTGATGAGGACTGCGTAAAGTTATTTTGGAATTCAAACCAGCTCTGGAGAAAATCGCTGGCGGCTGAATTGGAAAGAATAGGATGTGTTACGATAAAAGATAACATGGTGATTCTTGAAGATGGAGGATTGTGCGGTTATATAGGAGAGAGTGAAAACGTTGAAATAACAATTCCCAATAATGTAAAGTATATATGTGAGAACGCTTTTAACTCATTATCGGACGCAACAGTTCAAAACTTTTCAATAAAGTCCATAGTATTAAATGATAATATCGAAGAAATACCGGTAGGAGCATTTTGTGGAAATAAAAATATAAAAGTGTATGCGAAGAATAATTTAAGAATATGGAATTATGCTTTTAAGAATTGCGGAAACTATGAAATCGTAAAACTTGGTTAAAAACTTTCCGTTTTTTGAGGTTTTATGCAACAAAATATATTATATTTGCGACAGGCATAGCGATAATAGCGGTATTTGGCGTAATAGTGTACATCAAAAAAGTAAAATGAAAATATTTGTGATTTATTGCAATCATCAGTCTCACATGATAAACTTATTTATTGGAAAAATTGTTGTCAGCTGCACTATAAGAGTGGACAGTGACGTAAAAGTTCTTTATATTTAATATTTTGAATAAAATATGGGAACTTTTACTTAAAGAAAAAGGAAATGAGGATTAGCTATGAGACTTGTATTAGTTGCGATTTTTTTGATATTGTATACGATATTTACTATTCCGATGGCTCTTGTGCTGTGGATAATCGGAAAGTTTGATGAGAGAAAGAAAGAGGTTGTTGCACAGGTATGTGTAAAAGGCGGTTTTAAGGCAATACTGTTCCTGTCGGGTGTCAGACTGACGGTTAAGGGAAAAGAAAATATTGTGAGAGACGGGGCGGCATTATATGCCTACAATCACAGAGGTTTTTTTGACATCTTAGTTGGATACACAACAGCACCTATGCCGACAGCATTCATCTCAAAAAAAGAGATTGAAAAGGTGCCGATGATTTCGTGGTGGATGAAACAGATGAACTGTTTATTCCTCGACAGAGAAAATATAAAAGAGGGAATGAAAACTATTCTTCAGGGAATTGAACTTTTGAAAAACGGAACATCTATATATATTGCACCGGAAGGAACAAGAAATAAGGGCGAGGAACTGCTTGAATTTCATGAAGCCAGCTTCAAACTTGCAGACAAAGCAAAATGTCCTATAATTCCGGTTGCCATAAACAATACGGATGAAGTATTTGAAAAACATCTTCCTTGGATTCACAGCGCACATGTAACTATAGAGTATTGTGAGCCGATTTATATGGAGGATATGGAAAGAGCAGAGAAAAAACATGTTGGTGAAAAAGTGAGAGAAATAATCGGCGAAAAAGTGAAAGCCAACAGATAGATATTGTAATAATGGGAGGAAAAATAATAGCCACAGAATATCACCTGTTATAGACATAAGAAACATGTGGCAGGGAGATGAATCAAATCAGTTTAAAGAAACAAATATCGTTTACGATTACAATGGAAGAGTATAATATATAACAGATAGTGGAGATAATGACATTAAGTATAATTTTGAGAGAAAAGAATTAGATTGAAAGTTGGTGATTAAGTGGTTAGCAAAGAATTTTTTGGAGAAACCAAGAATGTAGAATTCAAAAGAGAAATTCCAAACAAACATGAAAAGTTTTTGAAAGATATTATAGCATTTTCAAATAGTACAGGAGGTCAGGTTATTGTCGGGATTGAAGATGAAACCTGCATTGTGTATGGAATTGGTGAACAAAGTCCATTTAAGTTATCAGACTCAATATCTAATATGATTTCTGATGCGTGCACACCTCAGATAGAACCGGATATTTCGATACAGACAATCGAAGATAAAACAGTGCTTGTAATAGATGTTGCACCGGGCAAATTCAGACCATATTATTTAGCAAATAAAGGTAAAGAAACTACTTCTTATATCAGAATAAATGGAACAAGCAGACCGGCAGATGCAAGAAAATTGCAGGAATTAGAGTTGGAAGGTCAGGGAATCTCTTATGATTCTTTGCAGGATATTGGTAGAGAATTTGAACAGAAGAAATCAATGGATTTATGTGCTTATATGAAGCAGACGGCAATGAATGAGTGTAAAACAGAGGAAGAAAAGACTTCTATAAAAGATATGACTCTTGAAAAATTAGAGGATTTCGGATTGCTATGTAAAGTCGGTAGAGATATATATCCAACACACGCATTTGATTTATTGACTGATAATCATAATAAGGCAGCAAAAATTCAATGTGCGCTTTTTAAGGGGATTTCGAGAGATATATTTATAGATCAAAAAGAATTTACTGGGCCAATACAAGAACAGGTTGAGGAGGCTTATCAATTTGTTTTGAGACATATAAATATGGGCGCAAATATCGAAGGCTTATTTAGAACAGATATCTATGAACTTCCAATTACAGCTATCAGAGAAATGATAGCTAATGCTGTTTTGCATAGAAGTTACTTGGACAGGTCATGTGTTCAAGTGTGCATCTTTGACGATAGAATTGAGGTACTTTCCCCGGGAATGTTGTATGGCGGACTTGATATTATAACGGCAAAACATGGAAAATCTACTTGTAGGAACGAAGCCATTGCAGAAGCTTTTCATTATATGAAGATTGTTGAAGCGTGGGGAACTGGAATTCCACGAATTATTAGTAGATGTAAAGAATATGGTTTGCAGGAGCCGATATTTGAAGAACTTGGTGATGGATTTTTGGTTACAATGTTCAGAAAGCCAACCAATCAAACCAACCAATCAAACCAAACCAACCAATTAGATGAATCAAATCCAATCAATGTAGAACGAAGGCAAGATGCTAATGTTAGTGATTTAGAAAATAGGATCATTGAATTATTAAAGGTGTTGCCAGATGCTACTACAAAGGAAATTACAAAAAAACTGGAGATTACAGATAATCAGGTAAAGTATTATATAAAGAAATTAAAAGATAATGGCAAAATTGAGAGAGTTGGGACAAATAGAAAAGGAACATGGAAAGTTATGTGATTTCTGAAACTCTAAATGTGGGAGACATGTGGTATTAATAGTACCACAAAACTTTTTGTTGCAGAGACATATTAGGAGATTATAATCCATCTTCTACGGCGGTATATATAAAAATAAAAAAGCTTATATCAATCTTTGCTTTAAAGTAGCCACAGCGAAAATAATTCAAACATAAACTTTTTTTGCACAATACCTAAAAATATGTTATACTCAAAAAGATAAAATTTTATTAAAAAGAATTTATGCAGAAAGAGGTTACATTTTATGAACAATGAATTTGTTTTGGTACCTGTACTTGGCGTAAAAGTGTGGGTCGTGGTTATGATTGTAATTATCGTTTTGCTGATAGCTGCACTTGTCGCTCTTAGTATATATGGCAAAAAGCTGCAGAAACGTCAGGAAAACACACAAAAAGAGATAGAGGCAGCGGCGCAGAGCGTATCGTTGTTAGTAGTTGATAAAAAGCGTATGAAACTTAAAGAATCAGGTCTTCCGCAGCTTGTTATAGACCAGACACCTAAGTACCTCAGAGGTCAGAAAGTGCCGATTGTAAAAGCTAAGGTCGGACCAAAGATTATGACACTTATCTGTGATGAAAAGATTTTTGAACTTATACCTGTTAAAAAATCAGTTCGTGCGACAGTAAGCGGAATTTATATTACAAAAGTTCAGGGACTTAGGACAAACCTTGAAGCAAAGCCAAGGAAAGTGAAATTTTCACAGAAGATTAAAAATAAGTTTTCAAAAGAAAAATAAGAGCAGAGTATATATACTCATAAGATATAAAAAGACAGAAGATTTGAATTTCTTCTGTCTTTTTTTGTTGTAGTTATGTATGAAAACCTTTTAATCTAGCGACTCAATAATCATGTTTATTGTACAATCTGATACATGACTGTAATTCATATCAAGTCCATAATCAATAGAAATCTCTATTTTGTCGTTTTCTTCATTGATATCAACACGTGTAGTATCAAGCCGCATTTGCATTGAGCCAAAAGGAGTCTCATAGAAAGCAGTGTGTGTTTTTCCTTTTTTAAAAGTCATTTCTGTATTTGTAGCACCTCTTTTAGTGAGGGTTACGGTATCGTCTGAAATTTTAAGAAGATTTGATATAATAGCATCTTTTCCGGTATTTTCATCTTTAAAATATTCTTTATAAGAAATAACATGTTTTCCTGCAACAAGGCGGTAGTTGCCTGTCTGTTTTGTCTGTATGCCTTCCTTATCATCTATTTCATGTTGTAAACCATGTACGGTAACAAGTACATTATTATTCATAAAAATCTCCGTTTCATTATAACTGTAATTGTATGAAGCAATCCGTGGCATTAGCAAGGGTCAAAATACCTTTTGACCCCAACATCAGTATATAACAGTATAGCACATGGTAATAAAGAAACACAATAGTTGTCGATTATCAAACATATTTTGCTATGCCTATTTAACGCAAAGGTTGATATAAACTTTCCGTCTCATGGACGGATTGTGCCTCGGCAGATTGAGCAGGCATCCGAATTTAAAAAATAATCCGATAGAAATTACGGATGCTCTGCTTTTGAAGATGTATGAAAAACTTGGTACAATAATTAGCGAAAAAAAGTAATTTAGATGAAAAACTGCTATGTGTTGTATCCGTTTATGTGTTTTTTGCGATATTCATTGGGTGAAATGGCTGCATATTTACGAAAAACACGGGAAAAATGTCCGGGCGAAGAAAATCCAAGACAAAGACTGATGGCAGTTAAAGATTTATTAGTGTAAAGGAGGAGGTGTTTTGCCTCTTCCGTTTTTTTGTTAAGTATAAAATCGGTAAGAGTGATATTGCTTTCTGCTTTAAAACGTTTTGAAAGATAGGATCTGCTCATAAAAAATTCTTTTGCCATAGCCTCAACAGTAATTGGCTCTGACATATGGCGGTTGATGTAGTTAGATACATCGGAAATTAGCTTTGATGCCGGAGCACCTTTATGTAATTGATTGACGCGTTTTGCAAAATCCATAATCATAAAATGCCTAAGGTTATTAATCTTGTGATAATCATTTAACAATTCACATTTAAGAATATAGTTATCACTTAGTTTAAAAGCATAGTCAGGAAGCATTCCGCCCTTTATAGCTGAACGTGAAGCAAGTGTAGCGATGACAATAAACATATTTTTTGATTGGCGGAGCTGGTTGTCAGCCATTACACCAATATTGAGTACTGATGAATTTTCAAGTAGTTCTGACAAAGAGATATAATCTCCTTTTTGAATCATATTCATTAAATTTTGCTCCATATCATAAGTGTTATGAATCGTTATATCCTGTTCAGAAAAATCATTGAAAAAAATCTTGTAAGCTTCATGGCAGTTCATTGATTCTTTAAAATGTTCCTGTAAGGAATTATTAATCAAAATATCCTGAAGTGAATATTTCTCATTGTTTAGTATGTAATTTAAAAAGCACAGAAGCTGCATAAGATGCTCCAATGATATATGATTGATTCCCTGCATGGCAATTATGAAACTTTCAATGTCATCTTTTGCTATATCCAATTGACATGCCAGTTCCAACAGTTCTGATGTGGAATCAGCAACTTGTCTTGTCGGGCCGATTACAATCTTATATTCGTTGGAGTTGACAATGCCATAGTAACTAAAATGTGCTGTAAAAAAATAACCGATATGATCAGAAAGCTTAAAAATATCTGACTGATATATCGAAATTGGATCTTTAATAAGATTAACGGAGGAATAATAAAAAGCCAGTTTATTATCTTTATAAATACGTATAGGAACTCCGGAAAAACTGTTTATCATAATGGCAATATAATTATAATCAATAGATTTCATAGTATGAACCTCCTAAAATTATTGATACAATTATACCATTTATGGACACAAATATGCAAGAATTATTGAAGTAACGCTGATATTTTTTCTTAGAAAAAATAATAGAAGAAAGGAATCTGTGAATTATGTACACAAAATTTGTTAAAAAGAAGATTGAAAGTATGCAGTTACGAGAGAGAATAAAATACGGATACAAAAAAGTAATTATACTAATGGTTATTTCAGGGCTGCTTTCTATCATAGCAATAGGTATGCTTCTTTCAAGTGTTATAAATTATGTTGGGATAATTAATGCTTCAGATATAGCAGTCAAAATGTGCAGAGTGGATGTAAATGCTGCAGCAAGAAATGTAAGAGAAATGGCATTGAATGATGATACATCCTCTTATGATGGTTATGAAAAAACTATAGCAAGATTTCTTGAAGATGTTGATTCTCAAATTAAAATAATAAAAAACAAAGGTGTTGTTTCGGAAGAAAAGTATACAGAATATGCAACAGCGTTATCTGATTGGAAAAAACTTACTTCATCCATAATAGAAGAGATTAAATCAGGAAATCAACAGCAGGGTGTGGATGATATTCTTAATAAATGTACGCCGGCATTGAATAAATTGGTAAATATTGCTTTGGAATTAGATGAGATTACAGATGTGGTCAGTGCTAAGGCAGTACAAAATACTATAGTATATGCTGTTTTAGGAATTGTTTTTATTATTTTCTTTTTTGTTGTGGCATATGTGATTTCAAGAAAAACAGGTAATGACATTCTTGTCAGCATTTTGGAGCCGTTGCATGCCATTGAGGATGTTGCAAAGGAATTAACAGAAGGAAATTTACATAGTACATTAGATTACCGTTCGGAAGATGAAATTGGGCGATTGGCACATAGTATGCGTAAATCCATTCGTATTTTAGGTTCATATGTGGATGATATAGACCGTGCAATGAAGCTGTTTTCAGAAGGGAATTTTGACGTTAAGCCTAATGTGGAATGGAAAGGTGATTTTGTCGGAATCTTACATTCATTTATGGATTTTGAAGCAAGTATGGCTAATATAGTAAAAGGAATACAGCAGGCTTCAAATCAGGTATCAGGTGGTGCAGAACAGGTGTCATCAGGTGCAACGGAATTGGCAGATGGAGCTACAAATCAGGCGGCTTCAGTAGAAGAATTGACTGCTACAGTTGAGAATGTTGCAGAAGAGGTAAGAAATAATTCACAGGCGGCAAGTGAAATAAGTTCAAAAGTAGTGTTACTTGGAAACGAAATATTAGAAAATGATACAAAGATGCAAGATATGGTTAAGTCTATGCTTGAAATTAAAGAAGCATCAATGCAGATAGATAAAATTATTGAAACAATCAATGATATTGCATCACAGACAAATCTTCTTGCATTAAATGCTTCTATTGAGGCAGCAAGAGCAGGGGAGGCCGGAAAGGGATTTGCAGTTGTAGCAAATCAGGTAAACCAGTTAGCAGAACAGAGTTCACAGGCAGTAAAAGAATCAGCTGCTTTAATTAAAACATCTGTTAATGCTGTTGGAAAGGGAATGTTACTTGCTGAAGAGACGGCAAAACAGCTTGAGGAAATTGCGAAAAATTCCAAAGTGATTACTGAAGAGGTATCAGGTATCGCAGATACGCTTGCAGACCAGACATCAGAGATAGAGCAGATTAATGAAGGAATAGAGCAGATTAATGACGTTGTACAAAGTAATTCAGCAACTTCTGAGGAGTGTGCTGCGGCAAGCCAGGAAATGAACAACGAAGCAGAACATTTACGTGATATGATAAGTGAAATCAAAGTAGGTGAATTTAAATAAGAAAGAATATGTTTCATTTAAGAGTCAAAATGGCGGATATGCCATAAATATATGTAAGGTTGAAATGATTACAAAATGTTCCTAATGTAAATGATGTAATGGTCAAAAGTTTTTTGCCCATTACATCATTTAAATATTACGATACAGTTTTACATTAGTAACAGTTCAGCCATAAAAAATAAATCTTAGTCTAATTACTCTATAATCATGTTTATTGTACAATCTGATACATGACTGTAATTCATATCAAGTCCATAATCAATGGAAATCTCTATTTTATCGTTTTCTTCATTAATATCAACGCGTGTGGTGTCAAGCCGCATTTTGCAAGGGTCAAAATACCTTTTGACCCCAACATCAGTATATAACAGTATAGCACATGGTAATAAAGAAACACAATAGTTGTCGATTATCAAACATATTTTGCTAATTTGTTTTGATATGCGGTTTTAATGAAATAAATCATATATACCGCTTCGGATTTGAATTTTAGAATTATTTGCTGTGTCGGTTTTAGGTGTGGTTGATTTGTTGAGTGAATTATATTCCTCGTTTGTGAGTTCGCTTTTGAGTTTTTCTTTTGATTCTTTTGGTACAGTGGCGGTTGTGGCGTCCTCAAAACATAAACTTGGGAACAGGACGCACCACCAGTTATGCCCATCAGCTTTACCTATTTCAACACATAATGCATCATAATATCCTGCCGGAAATGTGAGGTCACCATATGTTTTTGTGGGAAAATATCTGTTTTGTATAAAAACTTTTGCTGAATAAGAATAGCCGTTTTCGTGAATAGTATAATCGGCGGATTGTTTAATATTTTCAAATTTGGAGGAGACATATTGCTTTGCCTGTGCCGCCGAAGATATGCCCGAAAGACCGGTTTGAAGTTCTGAGAGGATGCTGTCGCGAACTTTAATTTTAAGTTTCTGGTCATCGTCACTGTCACTGTTTGCAATAACGTGTAGTCTTAGTACATGTCCGGCAATATTTTTTTGGATTTTCGGGTTACTCTGCGACAAAGTTTTGTAAGGATTTTTTTGTATTGTTTCATTGTTGAAAACAGTTGTTGAAAATTTGTTTATGTTGATACAGTTTGCGTTTTTAATCTTTTTTGTTGAAGAAATATTGGTATTTGAGGCTGATTTACAACTTTTATAAGTATTTAAATATGTCTGATAGCTTTTTATACTCATAAATAAAAGTGTAAATGCTACTGAATATATGGCAATAATAAGTATGATTTTTGATAATTTTATTTTGTTCATGTTATTCTCCGTTTTTTATATTTGACATGTCTTATCTGAAGTGTTGCCGTGAAAAAATATTTTATACAGGAATATAAAGATGTTGGGGTAAAAAGATATTTTAACCCTTGCATCACATAAAGATTTTATTAAGAAAATGCTGAAAAGGTGCATTATTGATGTAAATATGTTATCATAGCTTTAATTGGGAGGTTAATATATGTCAAATAGAAATACAAGGGGAGACAGCACGAGAGTGTTTAATCCCGATGATATTATTGTTCGAGAAAGACAGACAAGAAATGCCACAGCATCGGGAAATGCTGCCGGAAACAGAAATAGCAGAACTTCACAAAATATGAGAACTGCCCAGCGTGCGAATGGTACCGGTACACTCACGCCTAAGCAGGCGAAAAAACAGGAAAAGAAGATTAGAAAGCATAAGAGACATAAAAAGTTTTGGTTTGGCTTTAAGATATTTATGTTGATTTGCCTGTTAGCTATATTAGCGGCACTTGTAGTAATTTATTTTAAATTCGGTGATGACCTTTTAAAATGGAAGATGGAAGCTACGGATATAGTGGAAAATTCAACATCAGATACATTTAGAGCATCTGAGACGAGTATTATTTATGCTTCAAACAAATCAATGATAGCAAAGCTGAAAGGTGACAAGGATTCTTATTATCTGACATTTGATGAAATTCCGCAGTCGGTTAAAGATGCGATGGTTGTCACAGAGGATAGAGATTTTTACAAACATGAAGGAGTAAACTTTTTATCAACTGCAAAGGCAGCTGTTATGCTTGTTGAGAGCAAGTTGAGGCATCAGGATATTTCAAGAGGTGGAAGTACCATAACACAGCAGCTTGCAAAGAATGTTTTTCTTTCAAATGAACGGTCGTATGAAAGAAAAGTAAGAGAAATATTTATTGCATTGGACTTGGAGAAGAAGTATACAAAAGACCAGATTCTTGAGTTCTATATAAATAATATTTATTTTGCAAATGGATATTATGGAATAGAAGCGGCAAGTAAAGGGTATTTTAATAAATCTGCCAAAGACCTTGATCTTGCAGAAGCAGCATTTTTGTGTTCTATACCAAACAGACCAAGTTTGTATAATCCGTTAGAACATTATAAAAATACTTTGAAAAGAAAAAGCCGTATTTTAAAACAGATGCTTGATGCAGACTGTATTACTGCTGCTGAATATAGTGATGCAAATTATGAAGAGATAATTTTAAATCCTGCACAGGCGCTTAAAACGCAGAATTATATGACAACATATGCAATCAGTTGTGCGACAAAGGCACTTATGCAGGCGAGAGGCTTCGAGTTTAAATATAAATTTGACAGCACGGAAGAACAGAAACAATACGAAAAAGAATATGATGAATTGTACGACGATTGCCATAATTCATTGTATACCGGAGGGTATCGTATTTATACGTCTTTAAATAAGAAGAAACAGAAGAAGCTGCAGAAAGCGGTTGATGACCAGCTTGCAGGATTTAAAGAAAAAACAAAGAAAGATAAAATTTATAAATTGCAGGGAGCGGCTACATGTATAGATAATTCAAATGGTCTTGTTGTAGCTATCGTAGGAGGAAGAAAACAGAAAAATATTACAGGTTACACATTAAACAGGGCATATCAGAGTTACAGACAGCCGGGAAGCTGTTTTAAGCCGGTTGCTGTTTACACACCTCAGCTTGAGAGAGGATACACCCCTGACAGTATAGTTGATGATACTTATTTCAATGGTGGGCCGCACAATGCAGACGGAAGTTATGCAGGAAAAATTTCGCTCAGATATGCGGTTGAAAAATCAAAAAATGTAATTGCGTGGAAATTATTTCAGGAGCTTACACCTGAGGTTGGACTGTCTTATCCTATTAAAATGGGATTTGCAAAGATAGTAGATTCAGATTATTATCCGGCGGCATCGCTTGGTGGACTTACGAATGGTGTTACAACTGTTGAAATGGCATCAGCATTTGCAGCTATTGAAAATGATGGTGTGTTCAGAGAGCCGACATGTATAAGCAAGATTACTGATTCTGAAGGAAAAACCATAGTAAACAACAAGAAAAACCGGAAGGAAAAACATGTTTACAAACAGAATGCAGCCAGAATGATGACAAGTATTCTGCAGGGCGTACTTGTAAGTGGAACTGCAAGGGGAAATGCACTTGACAATATGTCGTGTGCAGGAAAGACAGGAACAACGAGTGATAAAAAAGACGGATGGTTCTGTGGATACACACCATACTATACAACTACAGTATGGGTAGGCTATGATAATCCTAAGACGCTTTATGATTTGTATGGAAATACTTATCCACTCAGGATTTGGCGTGAGTTTATGTCTGACATACATCAGGGGCTTGAAAATAAAGAATTTGAAAGTTATGAGGGACAGAATAGCAGCGGTTCATCAGGTCAGGATTATAGCGGTGATTATAATTCAGACGGAAATACAACCGTGACGGCAGTACCTACAATGGATCCTGATGCAATGGATAATACAAAGCCGACGGAGACGCCGGACAATGACAGTGAAAATAATACGGACAAAGATACGGAGGCAGTCCCTACAAAGAAACCGGCAGATAATAACGATAATACAGACGTTGGAGACTCAGGTGATGATGGGGATGATTCACAGCCTGATGATGTAGGTGGAGATGATGCTTCGATACCTGATGATGTAGGCGGGGATGATACTGTGAATTAATTGTGAAACTTTCACAGCAAAGGAGCAATCCGTGGCATCAGTTGGTGGCAAGTTACCTTCAGGGCACAACGCATTATATGTTCAAAGTCAAATAGTACGAAACGAGGAGAGATATGGTAAGTTTTAGTTTATGTATGATTGTAAAAGACGAGGAGGCAGTCTTATCAAGGTGTCTCGACAGCCTGCATGATATAATGGACGAGATAATTATAGTAGATACGGGATCGACCGACAAGACAAAGGAAATTGCAAGGAAATATACCGATAAAATATTTGATTATAAATGGTGTAATGATTTTGCAGATGCAAGAAATTTTGCGGCATCAAAAGCCACAGGAGATTATATATATACGGCAGATGCAGATGAATATCTTGATGCCGAAAACAGAGATAAACTTTGCCAATTAAAAAAGATCATGCTGCCTGAAATAGAAATCGTACAAATGCTTTACCATACACCTGCCGGTTTGAGTACGGTGTACAATTTTGAGGAGGAATACAGACCTAAATTATATAAAAGACTTAGAACATTTACATGGATAGACCAGATACATGAGACATTGAGAATAGACCCGGTAGTGTATGACAGTGATATTGTGATTGAACACAGACCACTCACAAATCATGCACCGAGAGATTTTGCGGCATTTGAGAGAATTGCCGCAGATGGAAAAAGACTTTCAAAGAAACTGCATCATATGTATGCAATGGAGCTTTTCCGTTCCGGAAGTGATGATGATTTTCTGAAATCGGAAAATTTATTTAAGAGGACTCTTGAAGAAGATGGAAGAACCATAGATGAGGTAAAAGAAGCTTTTTGTGTGCTTGCAAGATGTTATAGAGTAAAAGGTGATATAGTCTCATTTATGGAATGTGCACTTAAAGATGCAGCCACTTCATCATGTGCAGAGATTTGCTGTGAGCTTGGAATGTATTATGAAAGCGTGGGGAATATTTCAGAAGCTGTTATGTGGTATCAGAATGCACTTACAGAAACAGAGAGCATTCTTGACATAAGAAGTTCACAGGAAACCCCTAAGGAGGCACTGGAAAGATTAGAGTAATGTATCAATGACTTATTATGCCGGGCGTGGTGTATTAGTATTTTTGGATGAATGGAGTTTTGATATGGAAGAAAAGACAACATATATGACGATTAATGAAGAAACCGCTGAGGAAATTGAGAATAAGATGCCGGAGGAAAGCGAACTGTACGACCTTGCGGATTTGTTTAAAGTTTTTGGTGATTCGACTAGAATAAAAATTCTCTACGTTCTGTTTGAGAATGAAATGTGTGTGTATGATATAGCTTCTATTCTTAATATGACTCAAAGTGCAATCTCTCATCAGCTTCGCATATTGAAGCAGAACAGGCTTGTCAAGTTCAGAAAGGAAGGAAAGACAGTTCTTTATACACTTGCGGATGAACATGTTTTTACGATACTCAGTCAGGGAATAGAACATGTAGAAGAGTGAACATAGAAAGAAAAAACTCTGTATGTATTTTCATATGGAGTTTTTTGTTTGTTTTTATGTTATTTATACTTGCCTTTTAAATATAATTATGATATATTGAATACAACATATGAATAATTGTTCATATGAACACTGACTAAAATAAATTAAAAGACAAGGAGACCTCTTATTATGAAGAAGAAATATCATATAGAAGGTATTGACTGTGCGAATTGTGCAGCTAAAGTTGAGAAAAAGATGAATGACCTTCCGGATGTCAGTGTTACATTGACATTTGCAACAAGCCAGCTTTTGGTGGAAGCAGAAAATCCGGACGAGGTACTTCCGAAACTTAGAGAGATAGCAGATAAGATGGAACCGGGCACCGTGATAGAAGAGATTTCAAAGGCAAAGAAACACAGTGGAAAAAAGAAAACTCACCATCACCATGACGATGACGACTGTTGCTGTCACGGAGAGCATGAGGAACATGAGCACCACCACCATCATCATGATGACGAAGATTGCTGTGATGGCGACTGTTGCTGCCACGGAGAACATGAAGGACATGAACATCACCACCACAAACATCTTGATGGGGTGACTAAGAAAAAATATCGTATAGAGGGTATTGATTGCCCAAATTGTGCGGCAAAAGTTGAGAGAAAGATGAATGAACTGCCGGATGTGGCGGTTACATTGACATTTGCGACCAGCCAGCTTTTGGTGGAGGCGAAAAACCCGGATGAGGTACTTCCAAAACTTAGAGAAATAGCAGATAAGATGGAACCCGGAACTGTTATTGAAGAATACAGCAGTGAAAAAGAGAAATCGGTTGAAGCTGATGAAGATGGAGACGACGATGATGTCAAAGTGGAACTTATAAAAATTGCGATCGGTGCATTTGTTTTTATAGGTGGTGTTGTCTGTCAGAAATATCTTAATGTTATACCGGCTGTGTATATAGAACTTTTTGTTGTATCATATATTATACTTGGCGGTGAAGTTGTTTTAAAAGCTGTTAAAAATCTTTTTCGAGGTAAATTATTTGATGAAAACTTCCTTATGAGCATTGCTACCATTGGTGCATTTGCTACAGGTGAATATCCGGAAGCAGTAGGTGTTATGCTGTTTTATGAAATCGGTGAACTTTTTGAGGATATTGCGGTTGGAAAAAGCCGTAAACAGATTATGGAGGCAGTTGATATGCGTCCTGAGGTTGTAAGGTATATAGATGGGGATAATGTAATAGAACTTGACCCTGAAGAAATAGAGATTGGAGACATTATAGAAGTACGACCGGGTGACAGAATACCACTTGACGGAGTTGTTGTTAAAGGAGACAGCCGTATTGATACTTCTGCGGTGACAGGTGAGCCTGTTCCGGTAGGAGTAAAAGAGGGAAGTGAAGTTGTTTCAGGTTGCGTAAATATGTCGGGTCTTATATATGTAAAAGTTGAAAAGCTTTTGGAAGAGTCGATGGTAAGCCGTATTCTTGAAGCAGTTGAAAATGCGGCGGCATCGAAACCTAAGATTGACAGATTTATAAGTAAATTTGCGAGAATTTATACACCTATCGTTGTATTTGCTGCTTTGGCTACAGCAGTTATACCGTCACTTATAACAGGAAACTGGCATTACTGGGTATATACAGCACTTACTTTCCTTGTTATAAGCTGTCCGTGTGCTCTTGTTTTAAGTGTACCACTTGCATTCTTTGCGGGAATAGGAGCAGGTTCCAAAAAAGGAATTTTGTTTAAAGGCGGAGTTTCACTTGAGTCACTTGCTGAAGTAAAAGCAGTTGTTATGGATAAAACAGGAACAGTAACAGAGGGAAATTTCAAGGTAGCACAGATAGTAAGTGATGGAAATTATGCCGAGGACAGAATACTTGCTTTTGCGGGTGCGGCAGAGAGCTGTTCGACACATCCAATCGCAACAAGTATTATGGAAGAGGTGAAGAAAAGAAGACTTGAAATACCTGAGGTAAAAGATATAAAAGAAATTTCCGGAAAAGGAATGGAAGTTACGCTGGATGATGGAATGCTTTTATGTGGAAATATTGAGCTTCTGACAATGAAAGGAATAGAAATTCCAAGTAAAGCTAAAGAAATTTATGGAACAGAAGTATTGCTTGCATTTAATGAAAAATACATTGGTTATATAGTTATCAATGATAAGATAAAATCAGATTCTAAACAGGCAATAAGTGACATAAAGAGATATGGACTTTGGACGGCAATGCTTACAGGTGATGCAAAAAAGAATGCTGAGATGGTAGCTAAAGAAGCAGGAATAGATATTTGTTATGCAAAACAGCTTCCACAGGATAAACTTAATAACCTTTCAAAAATCCGTGAGGAAAAAGGTGCTGTTATGTTTGTCGGTGATGGAATAAATGATGCCCCTGTTCTTGCCGGAGCTGATGTAGGAGCAGCAATGGGAAGTGGAGCAGATGCAGCAATTGAAGCGGCAGATGTTGTGTTTATGAATTCAAGACTTTCGGCTATACCTGAGAGTATAAAGATTGCGAAGAAAACAAAAACAATTGCAATGCAGAATGTAATAGGTGCACTTGTAATCAAGGCACTTGTAATGGTTCTCGGATTTGCGGGAATTGCTTCAATGTGGATGGCAGTATTTGCCGATTCCGGTGTGGCAATGATATGTGTACTCAATTCGGTAAGGATTTTGTTCGGAAAGAAAAAATAAAAAGATTGAGAAAAAAGTAACGATTTAAAAGCATGAAATGGAGAAAAGGATGATTATATGGAGAAGATACGGCATAAATTATTAAAAAAAATTATAAGTCTGTTTTTAATAATTGCAATGGGAACAGTAAGCGTTCAGTCTTTGTCATTTAATTCTGAATATTGTAAAGCAGCGGCATATGTACAAAAACATGGCAGATTGAAAGTTAAGGGAACAAATATAGCAGACAAAAACGGAAAGACAGTCAGATTAAAAGGTGTCAGTTCACATGGAATAAACTGGGATGTCGGATATCCGTACATTACTGAGAAAACATTTAAAACATTGCGTGACAAATGGAAAGTAAACACGGTAAGGCTTGCAATGTACACACAAGAGTATAACGGATATTGTGTTACAGATGCGGCGAGCCGTAAAAAGCTGCTTGATACCATAGATACGGGAGTAAAAGCCGCAAAAAAACTTGGTTTGTATGTGATAATAGACTGGCATGTTTTGAATGACAGGACACCTTTAAAATATCAGGAAAAGGCTAAAAAATTTTTTGCTCAAATGTCAAAAAAATATGCATCCTATCAAAATGTGCTCTATGAGATATGCAATGAGCCAAATGGAGGGACAACCTGGTCTGACATTAAAAAATATGCAAAAAAAATAATTCCTGTTATAAGAAAAAATGATAAAAACAGCATTATAATTGTGGGAACTCCAAATTGGTCGCAGGATGTTGATATTGCGGCGAAAAGTCCGATAAAAGGATACAAAAACATTATGTATTCAATACATTTTTATGCGGCAACCCATGGGGACAGTTATAGGAATAAACTTAAAACAGCACATAAAAACGGGCTGCCTGTAATCTGTACAGAGTTTGGTACATGCGATTCAAGCGGAAACGGAAAATATGATTTTTCAAGTGCAAATAAATGGATTAAGCTTATGAACAGTTATAATATGGGATATGTTTGCTGGAGCCTTAGTAATAAACCTGAAAGCGCATCGCTTTTAAAAGCGTCATGCAAAAAGACAAGCGGATTTACCGGTAATGATTTGAGTGGTCAGGGTAAATGGCTGGTCGGAAAATATAAGAAATAATAATATAAACAGTTGTTTGCAACTGTTCACAGAATTAACACAAAAATAATATTGACTGAAAATGACTATCGTGATAGTATAAAAAACGTAATAACTATTGCAATAGTCATTTTTTTGAAACTGAAAACACAGGGAGGAATTACCATGGGAATAAAGCTTTATGATTCAGAACTGAAAGTTATGGAAATTTTATGGAAAGAGGGTGAATTGACAGCAGGACAGATAGCAAAGATTTTAAAAGAAGAAATAGGGTGGAATAGAAATACCACATATACAGTTATTAAAAAATGTATTGAAAAAGGCGCTGTTGAAAGAATTGAACCGAAATTCAGATGCAGAGCACTTATTTCAAAGAAAGATGCACAGGAATATGAGACAGAGGAACTTATAGACCGTATGTTTGAAGGGTCAAAAAAGAATTTTTTTGCGGCAATGTTGTCTGAGGACAGATTGACGGCAGAAGAACTGGAGCAGTTGAAAGATATGGTAAATCAAATGAAGTGAGGTGTTTAAATGCTTATAGACATGAGTGTTTCGGCAGGAGTGCTTATTATACTTACGATTATGTTAGAAAAAGCTGTCGGGAATTATTTTTCAAAAAGATTTATCGTTACAATGTGGAAAATTGTTTTACTTCGTTTGATAATACCGGTTAATCTTCCGATAACAATTGGTATTGCAAAGCCTTTCATTGGAGTGGTCAGAGGAGCAAAAAATATTTTGGGTGGGCTTTTTAGGAGTGAAAATAAGTCCGGGATATATTATGCAGCAGGGACATCAGTGATGTCGAAGCCGCAAAATCTGTATTCTGAAAATAATAATATAAATTTAGTGTTGACAGTGTGGGGACTTGTGGCAGTTGTTTTAATTATGTTTTTTGCAGTTTCATATTATAGGGAGTACAAAAAGTTTAAAGCTGCATTACCATTACAGGAGGAACTTGAGCAGAATATCAAGCAGATGAAAATTTTGCCGAAACATGTAAAACTTTATGTTTCTGATATGACAGCGACACCGATAACATTTGGAATTATACATCCGGAGATAATATTTCCAAAAATATTTATGAGATTGAAAAAATCGGACGGGTTGTCTTCTGGTCAAGACAATGAAATAAAATACGTGTTGATGCATGAAAGTATTCATATAAAATATGCGGATAACATTTGGAAACTGGCGGTGATTTTTGCAGTTTGTATTCATTGGTTCAATCCTCTTGTATGGCTGATGTATATTTTTATGAACCGTGATATTGAAATGGCTTGTGATGAGCGGGTGATATTGAGATGCGGTGAAGATTTCAGGAAAGAATATGCAATGGTGCTTTTGAACCTTGCGGAAAAACAGTGTAGATTATCATTCTTTGCCAACGGTTTTGGAAAGAATGCAGTAAAAGAAAGGATAGTGGCTATTATGAAATTTAAGAAAACAACAACAATCGGAGCGTTAGGAGCAGCAGTTATACTTGCAGGAGCCGTGACAGTATTTTCACAGAACGGTATTGCACAAGCTTTCACAGAAGCAAATAGTAACGGAGAGATAAAAACGGAGCAGGTATCGGCAAAAAAACAGTCCGTTGCAGATGATGAAACAAAGAAATCCGGTAAAGTAGAAAGAACTGCTAATAATAAAGCACAGGTAAAATCAGACGAGAAGGACGTAAGCGAGACACCTGAAAAAAATAAAGACTCAAAAGTTGTAGTTGAAATAAATGATGCCGAAGAAAACGGAAATGCAACGGGTAATTCAGCTTCATGCACAGCATATGCCGATGGAAGTGTAACATATTATGTAGACGGAAAACAGGTGGACTTAACAAAGGATGAACTTGATAAACTCGAAAAAAACGGTAAAGTTACAATAAATGTAAACTTAAAAAATGCAAAACAAAAATAAGTATAAAAAGTAAGTATTGTTAAAATCTCAAAAAAGAGTTAAGATGTTTAATAATGCAGAAAAACAGGAGGCTCATAATGACTAAAGAGATTTTTGACGGATATAAATATATTGAAGGTGGAGTATGTGCTGCTAAAGGTTTTGTCGCAAACGGACTTAACTGCGGTATAAATCCGGTTAAGGAAAAGTTTGACCTTGGTGTTGTGTACAGTGAAAAAGAGTGTAATGCGGCAGGTGTCTATACTCAGAATAAAGTAAAAGGTGCACCGATAATTGTTACTAAAAAGCATCTTGAAAAGAGCGGCGGCAAAGCAAAAGCAGTTATTGTCAATTCAAAAAACGCAAATACATGTAATGCTGACGGTGAGGAGATTGCAGAGAAAGTTTCTGAGCTTCTTGCAGACGCAATAGGAATTAAGCCTGAGGAAGTAATTGTTGCTTCAACAGGAGTTATAGGACAGAGACTTTCAGTAAAACCTTTTGAAGATTATATGCAGCAGCTTGTTGACGGAATGACAGCAGACGGTCATACAGCGGCAGCAGATGCGATTATGACAACAGATACTGTTCGCAAGGAAGTTGCTGTGGAGTTTGAGATTGATGGAAAAGTTTGTCATCTCGGCGGTATGGCAAAAGGAAGTGGAATGATTCATCCGAATATGGCGACAACGCTCAATTTTGTGACAACAGATACAGCTATTTCATCGGAAATGGTTCAGAAAGCACTTAGCGAAATAGTCAAGATTACATATAACTGCCTCAGCATAGACGGAGATACATCTACAAATGATATGGTAAGTGTCATGGCAAACGGACTTGCAGGAAATAAAGAGATTGTAGCTGAAGATGAAAACTACGAAAAGTTCAAGAAAGCTCTTTATATTGTAATGTCAAACATGACGAAAATGCTTGCGGCAGATGGTGAGGGTGCTTCAAAGATGCTTGAGTGTACCTGCTGTGGTGCACCTGACATGGAAACAGCAATAATTGTAGCAAAAAGTGTTATCAGAAGCCCGTTATTCAAATGTGCAATGTTTGGAGAAGATGCAAACTGGGGAAGAATTCTTTGTGCCATCGGATATGCAGAAGCAGAATTTGATATTTCAAAAGTCAGTGTATCACTTCGCTCAGAAGTTGGCAGTGTGAAAGTATGTGAGAATGGAGCAGGAGTTGAGTTTTCAGAGGATGAAGCAGCAAAACTTCTTGCAAAAGATGAAATTTTTATAGACATTAATCTTGGTCAGGGGGAAGCCAGTGCGAAAGCATGGGGATGTGACCTTACTTATGATTATGTTAAGATTAACGGAGATTATCGTTCGTAATTATGGGTGTTTAAAACGTATATTAATGTCAAATGTATATTAAAATTCAAAAAAGCTGGTTCTAAGTATGAATCAGCTTTTTTGAATAAATTTTAATAATCTATTATATAATATCCACTTTTATGATGTTCGGTCAGACTGTAGCATTAATCTTTCCAAAATTCCTCTACCCGTTTTCTCATACTATTCTTCGTGACAACTTCATACGGGTACCATTCATTAGGAAACAATTTTTGATATGATGCCTGCGTAAATCTTTCATCAAGCAAAAGGATTGCACCCCTGTCGGTATCGGTTCTTATGACTCGTCCGGCTGATTGTAAAACTTTGTTCATACCGGGGTAGCGGTACGAATAGTCAAAACCGGGTTTATCTTCTCTGTCGAAATAGTCCTTGAAAAGTTCGTTTTCATTGCAGACCATTGGAAGTCCGGTTCCGACGATAATTGCACCTATAAGTCTGTTTTCCTTTAAATCAATTCCCTCACCGAATATACCGCCCATAACACAAAAGCCGAGGGTTGTTTTGGTGGGATTTTCCTTGAAGTTGTTTAAAAATTCTTCACGCTGTTGTTCGTTCATCGAGGAGGACTGAATGTAAATGTCAGGTTCAAAATCTAAATTTTCTTCAACAAATGGAAGTACATCATCAATCATTTTGTATGATGAGAAAAATATAAGATAATTTCCGATTTTTGCAGATATAAAATCAATTATATAACCGGCAATTTTTTTGTACTCTGCCGGACCTCTCCTTGTGTATTTTGTACTGACATCCCGACCAATCATTATAAGTCTGTTTTCAGGAGAAAATGGAGACGGAGCATAGACCGCATAATCATCTGTTCCCCCGGCAAGCTGTTCCATATAATATTTAATAGGAAGAAATGTTGCTGAAAAGAAAATACTGCATCTTCCTTTTTTTAAGTAGCTGTCAAGATTGGTGGAGGGGTCCATACATTGAAGACGTAGTCTGAAATTTCCATCTTCTGAGTAATCAGAATAAATAATATACTTATCGTCAAGCAGTTCATATGTATTTAGAAATGCCCTTACTGAAAAATAAAAATCAAGTATTTTCTCTCTTGTATCAGGAATAAGTTCAGAATTATTTACACCCTCAAATTCCATTAAATTTATCTGTCCTTTTACATTGTTTGAACCATGCTTATTATTGCGGGAGTCCTGCAGATATTCGTCGAGATAATTTGCAAGCTGCATAAGTCTGATAACAAAATCTTCAATATCTATAAGCTGCCATTCGGTAAGAACATCACAGTCACGTTTGAGAGCAAGAAGCGATTTGTTGCAGCGCTCAATGGCATTTGTAATTTTTTTGCTCATAAATTTTGTAAGTTTTTTTATTGAAAGAAAATCCTCTTTTATGAGAGCAGCCGAGTACATTTCTCTGGCTCTGTCAACAAGATTGTGGGCTTCATCTATAAGAAAAATATAGTTGTTTGATGTTGTGTCCGTACCAAAAAAACGCTTTAGACATGCATTTGGGTCAAAAGCGTAATTGTAATCACCAATGACAGCATCGACCCATGTGGATATATCAAGACACATTTCAAAAGGACAGACATTGTGCTTTTCGGCATATGTTGATACAATTTCCCTTGTTATATGTTCTTCATGAGTTATGACGTCAAAAACAGCATTATTTACTCTGTCAAAGTGTCCCAGTGCTCTCGGGCACGAACCGGGATTGCATGTAGGTTTATCAAGAATACATATTTTTTCTTTTGCTGTAATAGTTACATATTTGAGATGTACGCCGTTATCCGAAAGAATATTAAATGCGTCCTGTGCCACTGTGCGGGTTATCGTTTTTGCTGTGAGGTAAAACAGTTTTTCACTGAGTTCTTCGCCCATTGCCTTGACAGCCGGAAAGATAGTTGAGATTGTTTTTCCGACACCTGTCGGAGCTTCTATATAAAGTCTTTTTTTTCTGAGAATTGTCTGATATACACCTTTTACAAGAGTGTTTTGTCCGGGACGGTATTCAAAAGGAAATTCAATATTTTTTATTGAAATGTTTCTTTTTTCATTCCATTTGAGCTCCCATGACGCCCACTTTGCATATTCATGTAAAAGCTCATAAAACCATTTTTCAAGTGTCTTAAAATCAATATATTCATTAAAGCGTTTGATTTCTTCGGTTGGGATATGGCAATAAGTCATCTGTATACCGATACCTTCAAGACTGTGTTCGCATGCCCATATATAACCATAACAAAGAGCCTGTGCTCTGTGAACTTCAATGGGATTTTCAATGGATGCAAGTTCCCTGTAAACACCTTTTATTTCATCAATATTATAACCGGTTTCGTCTGTGAAAATACCGTCGGCACGCCCCTCGACGCATATTTCAAAATTGATGTCGTCATAACTGATTGGAATAGTAATTGACAGCGCAACTTCAGCCTGATAACCTGATTTCATTTTACGTTGAATTTTTTTGTGTATACGTGCACCCTCCTGCATTGCATCGGGGTCTTTAAGCCCTGATGATGTAGTGAGATTACCACTTCTTAATATAAATTCAACAAGATTTCTGACTGATATTTTAATGGTGTTCATAAATCAAAATCTCCATTTATAATAATTCCTTAAACATTTCTCTGTCCCATAAAACCACACCGATTTTGTCAGCAAGCCTCTGTGCGGCTTTTGAAAAGTAACTGTTTGTAAGAACGACAGCAACATTACATTCATAAAAATCACGTCCGGCATAAACTTGCTGTACAGCGTCAATTCCGACAGGACCATTGTATCTTTTACATTGTATTGCATATATAATACCGTCTCTTTGAGCAATAACATCCACACCGAAATCACCACTGTTTTGGGTACTCTCGGCAATTTCAAAACCATTGGCAACAAGAATGTCGCAAGTAAGTTCTTCAAACTCAAAACCGTCCATATCATCAAAATCTACAGCATCATATATGCCTTTTTCAAAAAATCCTACATATTTTCGTGCTTTGCATATTTTGTAGACGCAGAAAAGAAAAAAACAAAACCAGATACCGATGGAACTGAGAATAAATTTTACTTCTTTATTTTTACTATAATAAAGGATAAATATTAAAATTACAAATGTGATAATAATATAAAAAGAATAAGTGACAATTTTTAAAATGTTTCTGTTGCGTTTCATTAGTAATCTCCTTCGAGAACGTTTGTTCAAAGAGATTTTAACACTGTTGTTTAATAAAGTCAATTTCTGCGTTAATACATTCACCGCTCAATCAAACCATTTATGCACAATTTGTGGATAACTTGTGGATAACTTGCAAAAACCATGTGGAAAACAGGTGGAAATATGGTGGAATTGTTGTTGAATAATGTTGAGAAGTTTTGTACTTATTGCCGATATATAGAAAAAGGAGCTAAAAACATAGTGTTAAAAGTGTTAGATGTCTAAGAACAAGGAGGGAGTTTTATGGCAGTAGGTATAAATAATGCACTGTTTCAAACAGGACAAAATCATATAAACAGAAAAGCAAAGAAAGACAAAGTTTTACAGAAAGATAATGTTCAGACAAGGGGAAGTAAACAAGTGTCCGGCAAGCAGAATTACTTAAAATCCGGTGAGGTTTCGGATGATGCAGTCAGTACATACGCCGATATTACGACGAAAAATGGTATCGGAATTTCTGTTAAGTCTGACAATGGTATTGCAAATACCTATAAGACAAAAGATGATGGTGTTATTCTCCAACTGAGTGATGACAGCGATATAGAGATTGAGGACGACAGTGCGTCAGATGATAAAAGCTCACAAAAGACGAAAAAGGAAGAAGAATATGAAAAGTTTCAAAAACAGCTTGAAGGATTAAAAGATATGCTTGAGCGAATGAAAGAGGCTCAGAAAAACGCTGCAAAAACAGAGACAAAGACGAAAAAAGTTTTAAATTACAGCTATAAAAAAGTATCTTCAAGTATTCAGGGAGCAAAAAATATCTCGCAGGCGAGTAATGCTGTTTCGAGTGCAAATTCAAATCTTTCGGCACTCAGGAGAAAAGCTGCAAGCGGCAATTATGATGAGGATGAATTAAACATTGCAATCTCCCATGCAAAAAGAATGATAACTATTGCAAAAAAGAAACTTGCACATATAAAACAGGAAGTTATGAATAGAAAAGATGATGACAAGTATATTTCATCAAAGAAAGAAGCAGTTGTCAAAATTCCGGATGAAAAGATAAGAGCAGAGCAGCAGAAAGAATTAAGAAAAATAGAAGACGAAATAAGAAAACAGGAAAAAAGAGAGAGGCAGGCTCACAGAGGAGAAGAAAACAGTAAGCTGATGGACGCAGATATCACATATCTTAAAGAAAAGATTGAAATATGGAAACGAGGTGGAGGTGATTTTGGAATAATGATGTCACAGGCTCAGGGAGCATCATTAAGTATGGATATGTCACAGACGCTTGTGGATACATCAAAGCTTGCCACAGAGCAAATCGAGCTTTCTGCCGGAGAGAGTCCGGAAGGTCAGACAGAGATTGCAGCAAGTATAAATTTGTCAGTTTAAAAACTCTTTTTGATAAAAAAAGCACATCAGTCAATGTTATTTTGATAGAAATTTCATGTTAAACTATAACATGATGCAAAAAACATCGTATCATATAAAAAACATGGGACAACTTGGAGGGAGACAATGATTGATGAAAATGAAATGTTAAAGTTACAGGTACTTATGGCACTTTATGAGAATGAGGACAGCGAAAGAAATGTGTCATCAATAGCAAAGTCCTTAAATGAAAAGAATTACAAAATAAGCAGGATTTTGTCAACGCTTGAACAGGAGGGGCTTGCAGACAAAACAGTTGAAAGGCATCCAAGGCTGACAGAGGGCGGAATGGAAATGATAAAGTGTTATAAGTACAAAGTAGACATATTTATAAATCACTTGCTTTATGAGGGGATAAGTGAAAAGAATGCCAGAAAAGATGCCGTAATGTGGGCATTAAATACATCGGACGAAACGATGAAGGTACTTGATGAGGCGAATGAGCGGTATAGAATAAAGAATGAGCTGAGAGGGGAATGTGCATTTAGCGGAAATATATTATGTAAACTTATGAGAGACGGAGATTATAAATTTTCTTATGTATTCTACAGGATGTGTTCAGAAGATGGAAATGTTCTTTCTATGGCAAATAACGGATTTGAAAATCCATGTACATTAAGCGTGAGAAAGGGAAAAGGGACTATAAGATTAAAAGCTAAGAGAGTATCGGCAAACTCTGCGGTAAACGGTCATATGATGATGGGAGAAGTAAGTCGTGTGATGTATTTTGACGGAATTGATTATAAAGAAGCAGTCAAAGAGGGTGACGAAATTCTTATTCCGGCAAATACAATCCAGTTTGTTAATACGGGTACCGGTATAGGACAGTTTATGAATGGAACTGTAAATATGAAAATGCAATGTTCTGTAGGAAATATGCATATGCCGGAATCGGTGGCTTTATTTTCTGTGACAATCTAGTGTAATGTATCAATGATATAGTATTCTAGTACAACGAAAATTAAATCTTTTATATAGTTGCGAAAATGCTATACAATTTTTTTAATGTACAAATTGAGAGCTGAAAAGTAAAAAAATGGGTGAGAAAAGCTTGGTTACAGCCGAAAAAATACCAAGATAATTGATAAAATATATCATGTGGAAAAATAGTTGCATGATTGCAATAAAAAATATTAGCTTTAAAATAATTGTTTAATGGGAATATTAGATGATAATTGATTAAGGTTTATCAATTAAAGGCTTATTTTGTGCGAAACTGCAACAAAAATTAATTCTTGCAAAAATAAAATGCTCTGATATACTTAACGGGCGTAAGGGCAGATGTAAATCGTTTTTACAATGGTGTTGACAATGAAGTTGAAATTTAATCAGTTGTCAGCAGTTTTTTTGAAATTCGGGTTAGAAATATGAAACCACAAATAGCAACTGTTAACTTAGGGTGGAAGAGGGTAACTGCTATTAAAAGAAGTTAATTGTTGTTATAAGAAAGTTAACTGTTATAAAAATTTGTGATTTCTGTTTTTAAGTTTTAAGAATTTCAATTGTAACTGTAAATAAAAAAATAGGAGGTAAAAATGAGCGTAAGTTCAAAGAGCAGGGAATTATTTGTTGGAATGAAAAAGAAGTTTGATTCCAAAAGAGTAAAGAGAATTTTATCTTTTATTATGGCATTTGCTATGATAATAAGTTTAATGCCGGCGGGAACCAAAGCTTCGGCAGATGAGAAGGCGGAGGTGCTGGTTACCACACCAAGCGGTGGCGGCAAAGGGACAATAGAGTTAGTATCGGGTATCCATACGAAAGAGGGGGATTCATATAATTACGGTTATATTGGCGATACTATAACATTTAAAGCTGTTCCTGAAAAGGGATGGAAATTGAACAGAGTTGTTTATTGTAATGATATGGCATCAGCTATGACAGGTGATTATTCAGACTGTCCGTCAATGGAGATAACTGCGGTAAAGGATAAGGAAAATGAATATACCACAGTAATCAAAAGTGACGAAGTTACAGCAAATCCTTTTGGCGGAGATATTTTTGCAATTATTCCTTTCTTTTCACCTATTGTAAGTGAGGGCGAGTACGAGATAGAGATTCCGGCAAATGAAACAGGAATATCTGTTGACAAATACAGCGCAAAGAAAGGTGAGGCAATCACTATAAATGCAACAGGAACCCGCTATGGATATGTTGTTCCTGAGGTTAAGGCAGCATCAGCAGGTGCTATAGATACTACATTTACAGGTGCTTCATATAATGCATCATCAAAAGAGACTGTGAGAACATATACATTTGTAATGCCTGGTGAAAGTGTAAAGATAAAGCAGAAAAATGTTGAAACAGTAAATTACAAGATAAAAACAGAGCCGGCAGGACTTGAAAGCCTTGTATCCGGTTTTGATGCAAGCCAGGAATATGGAAAAACATTTTTCGTGTCAGTTTCAAATATTATCGGTGACAAATATTATGTTGTCGATTCTTTAAAGGCAACAGGCGATAATACAAATCAGGAAGTAAGCGGTGTATTCACACAGAAATCTGATGGAGTTAGCAAGTACAGAATAAGTTATGGTGTGTATGACAGTGATGCAACTATCAATATTAAATTTAAAGAAGTAACAGGATATGATATAAAAACAAATGCAGCTGTCGGTGAAAAGATTACTGTGAACACAGGTACAAAATCTTCTGAGGGAGAGAAAGTATCATTCTCGCTTGCAGCAGATACAGACAATGGATACAACTATGACGGAAAGACACTTCCGGAAGTTAAGACATCATCAAATGACAGTGTATCAGTTACACCGAAAACAGGAGCTACAAACAAAGGTGTGGATTTTGAATTTACAATGCCTGCATCAAATGTAACTATAGCATTTCCTGAGAACGCAGTAAAACAGTATGATGAAAAAAATATTACTGTTGAAGATGCCGCTAAAGATTACATAACAGCAGCTTCTTCAAAGGCAAGAAAAGGTCAGAAAGTATCATTTAGTGTAACAGATACAAACAATAAAATTATTGCAATAAAAGTTTCAACGGCTGATGGTGATACATATCTTAGAAAAGCAGACAGTTCGTTTGAAATGCCGGATGCAGATGTGACAATCTCCGTAGTAACACCTGCACTTTGGACTGATAATGGAAATTACGCTGAAAACTTTAATTTTTCAAGAAAGTTATTAAATGTATCAACTGCAAGACAGCTTGCAGCAGTTGCAAAAAAATTGGAAGAAAATCCGTCAGCACTTGAAAATAAGGTTATCAATATAACTAAAGATATTGATATGTCAAAATATGGCTGGAGAAGTCTCTACATTAAGTTGTCTAAGACGGGCAGATTAGATATTCAGGGTAACGGTCATACGATTTCAGGTTTGGATATTTATCAGTATGTTAATAACAATAATTCATACAGCGGTTTTATAGGAAAACTGGACAATGGATATGGAGCGGCATTTAATGTAAGCAACCTTAAACTCAGAGGAAAAAATAATGCTTATGTACAATCCAAGAGTGTTTCTTTAGGTATGAGTACTTCAAGCAGTGGTGTATATGGTAAATTTGATAATGTCGATTTTAATATTGATTCTGATATATTAGGAAACAATGCGGAAGCAACAGTAAATGTCGCAGATATTATATCATCAATGGGAAATATGTCGGCAATCAACTGTGTATCATCAGGAAAAATAAATGTAGCATCTAAAGAAATTAAATATTTCTATTATAAGGGATTTGGTGTAAGCAAAGGCCTGAAAAACAGTTACAGTACTTCAGAGGTTGCTTTTGCAGAAAATAGCAGTATTCAGTCAGGATATGTGTGTGCATTAGATAGTTATACTAATGTTAAAAACAGTTATTTTGCAGGAAAAATTGAAAATTGTCCTAGCAGCTTAAAGTCATATGGAAGTGTAAGCTCATCATCAAAAACTGCTGATATCGAAAATGTATTTACCTCTTTATCTCCTGCTGAGTTAGGGGACTACGGGAATGATGTTCATACAATGGACAGCGATTATAAAGTTAACGGAAAGAATATTTCAGAAACACTTAACAGCTGGGTAGAAAAACAGACTGACGGTTCATATAACACATGGACAGTTGCTGAAGGTACAAACCAGCCTGTATTTGCAGAAAATTCGGGTGAAGAATTTGAAATCACATCGACAGTTTCTGATACAGAAAATGCAGAAGTTTATGTTCCGGTAAGTGCAAATTCCGGCAGAAAAGTAACTTTGCAGGCTGTGGCTAAAGTCGGTTATGAGGCAGAGGTCAGCGTAACTTACAGTAAAGCAGGAGAAGAGAAAAAGGCAGAAGTAACTAAGGCAGATGACGGATATACATATTCGTTCGTGATGCCAAGCGCAGATGCAGAGGTTAACATCAGCTTAAAAGATATAAAGAAAGATATTAAGACAAAGATAACAGGTGAAGGCAGCATTTCAGCAGTCGGAAATGAAAGTAATGTAGAAAATAAGGCGGTTGCCGGTGAGACAGTAACTCTTAAGGTGACACCGGGAGGCTCAAGCAAGTTATCAGAAATCACAGCTGCCACAGCAGACGGAACAGAAGTTAAACTTACAGAAGGCGAAAAGGGTGTTTATACATTTGTAATGCCTGAGCAGGAAGTTACTGTAAGTGCTGTATTTGTTACGGCAGGAAACTTAAATGCAGACGGTACATTGAAGCCGGGTACATATAATGTCCCTGTAAAAATGACAAAGGATGACAAGGTAAGTGCCTCAATGGCAGCTTCAGCTGTTCAGGGTGCTACATTTGTTGTAGCTGAAGACGGAACTACAAAGGTAACACTTAGTCTTGGTCCGGTTCTGGGTGCATATGCATCAGAGTGGAAATACTATACAGAGGATAGCTGCAGTGATACATCAAAACTTGTAGCAGCAACTCCTGTAAAGGACGCAGACGGTAACGAAATTTCAACATCATTTACATTGCCAAAAGATGCTTACAAATGGGGCGGTGTATATATCCAGATGCATATTGCAATGATGGGAATGACAAACAACGCATATCTTTCATTCGATTATGCAAATGCAAAAACAGCAGGAAAGACATTTGAGTTTGGTTCTTCTAAGAAAGCACTTGCAGCAGGAAAATATAAACTTACTGTAAGTCTTAAAAAGGGAACTGACATTACATCAGATTCAATGGCTAAAGCATGCTTGAAGAGTGCTGAGTTAGAGGTCGCTGATGATGGAAAGGCAGCTGTAACTGTTGAACTCGGCTCTGTAACATTTGGAACTCTCACAGCGTATGCGGCTGACTGGAAGATTTATAGCGGAACTTCAGCAAGCGGAACTACAACAGATGCACAGATAATAGGCAAAGATGATGAAGGTCATGTTACACAGATAAAATTTGAATTGCCTGATAACAGCTATGACGGTGTATTTGTAAATATGTTTATCGATGCGATGAACACGACACAGGATGCTTATATTGCAATGGATTTTGCAAATGTCGGCAAATCAGACAGTGCATCTTCAGGTGACAACAAAGATGATGAGGCGGACGAGAAAGTTACAGAAATTACTCCGTCAAATAAGAAAAAGGAATTCGGTTCTTCAAAGAAGGTATTGGAAACAGGCGCATATATTGTGCCGGCAGCATTAAAGAAAGCAAATGACATAACAGCAGATTCAGCAGCAAAGAGCTGTATCAAAGGTGCAAAAATAAAGGTAGCCGAAGACGGTACAACAAGAGTAACTGTAGAACTTGGAGCAGTAACTGTTGCAACAATTACAGAATATGCTAAAAACTGGAAAGTTTATACTGAAAACGGCACAACAGGCACACCTGTTACAGTAGCCCACACAAAGAATGCAGATGGTGAGATTAATTCGATTTCATTTAATCTTCCGGACAACAGCTTTGACGGTGTATATATGAGCATGTATGTAAGCGCAATGAATGCAACACAGCAGGCATATCTTGCACTTGATTTTGCAAATGCATATGTAGATGACGGAACAATAAAAGCGAGCGCAACATCACATATCGAGCAGTTTGGTGAGTATGACATTGATGTTGTTGTAACAGCAAAAGACGGAAAGATTACGGCAATCGACGTAACAGGAAAGAATTTTGCAGGTCAATATGCAGACAATAATAAAGTATATCTCAATAAAGCGATAAACGGATTGAAGGATGCATACATCGGAAAATCAATAAGCGATGTCAAAGAAATTGAGGGTGTTGACAGTGTATCAGGAGCTACATATGCATCACATGGTATAAGAGATGCAATTATCAATGCGCTTGGCCTTAAAGCCACAGAGGAAATAATCAATGTTCCAACTGAAAAATTAAAAGAAGGAACATATACAGTAGACATTGCGTATACAACAGATCAGGTAGCACATTCGCTTGTAGAAAAAGCAAAGAATACTGCCACAATCAAAGTTGATGCAAATGGAAAAGCAACACTTACAACAAACATTATAAATGGAACAACAAAAGAGCCGTTGTATGTAATGGATTTTAACGGATATTATGCAGGTAATGATAAAACAAAAGAACTTAAAAAGGATGCAGTAGTTGAAAAGTCAGCAGTAGATTATACAGATGATGTATTTACTGCTAATGACAAGGTTGTAACAAAAGTAACACTTCCATTGGAAGGAGATTACGCAGCAATTTACAATACAAACACAAAGATATATGTTTCGGCAATGAAGAATCTTACCGGAGAAGTATCAGGTATGATGTTTGACAGAGGAATTTTCTCATCAGACAGCTTTATCAAAGTATATTGGGACAGCTTGAAAAAACAGGGAGATTCATCATCATCATCAGACAATACTTTGAAAGACGGTACATATTCAGTAACAGGAAGCATGTACAAGCCGGGAATGTCAGCATTATCAATGTCTGATTCGGCAATAGACCACACAATGAAACTTGTTGTAAGCGGCGGAAGAGCAACACTTACAATGAATTTCCACGGTATGGATATATCAGGAATTAAAGGCTATCTTGGCTCGTTAAGTTACTATGGTTCAGGATACGGCAAAGACCAGTACGGAAATCCGACGGGTTCACTTTCAGGAGTAAGTGTTGAGAGTGTGCAGAGAAACAGTGACGGAACAGTTGTTTCCGATGCATACGGCACAAATTATCCAAGTGTAGTAAGCTTCAGCCTTATACCTGAGGCATTTAAAGACGGAATAGTACCATTGCAGGTGACAGTACCGGTCATGGAGGCGATTACAGCAGGCACAGGTACACAGAATGTATATTTGAAACTTGATATTTCAAGTATGAAACCTGTTTCAGGTGGAAATAGCAGCTCAGGTGGAAGCAGCAGTTCAAGCGGAAGCTCAACAGGTACATATCCTTCAGCTTCGCCAAGTGTGACACCTTCAGTCACACCGTCTGCTAAGCCGACAGAGACACCGGCAGCAAGCAGCAATCCGATAGAGACACCGGCAGCAAAACCAAGTGCGGAACCTACAAAGGAGCCGCAGGCAACACCGAGCATGGAGCCTGAAACAACACCGTCTGCAACAGCAGAACCAACAAAAGCACCTACAAAGAAGCCGGAAACGACAAAGAAACCGGCAGCTAATAAAGCTAAAGTTGGAACAAAAGTAACAAAGTCAGGAAAGACTTATAAAATTACTGCTAAAGGAAAAGTTACATTTATAAAGAGCAAGAAAAATATAAAGAGTGTAACAATTCCGGCAACGATAAAAGTAAATGGAGTTACATGCAAAGTAACTGCAATTGCACCGGGATTATTTAAAAATAATAAAAAACTTACAAGTGTAACGATTGGTAAAAATATTACAAAAGTAGGTAAAAATGCATTTAAGGGCTGCAGGAAATTAAAGACAATTAAATTTGCAAAAGGAATTTCAAAGAAGATGAAGAAATCACTTAAAAAGCAGCTTATCAAGGCAGGAGCTAAGAATGTAAAGTTTAAATAATCAGGTTATATCATTAAAAAATCAAGGCAGAGCTGTGAAAACAGCTCTGCTAAGATTGCTTTAGCAATTTAATAATTTTGCAAAGGTAAAATTTAGAATTTATTAGGAGATGAAAATTAAAATGCAAAAAAAATATGTTTCTGCATTGCTTGCAGCATCAATGATATTTAGTGCGGGAGCGTCAAATGTATCTGCCGCAGGATTGACAGGAACGGGAAACGGTTCTTCACATGTCAGCCAGTATGGCGGTTATGATGTTGAAGCTGCTGTGACTGTTCAGGATGGAGTAATAACATCTTTAGATTTGTATGGAAAAAATTTTACAGGTGATTTTGTTGAAGAGAACGCATCATATCTGTCTATGGCTATAGACGGTATGAAGAGCTCGTTTATCGGGAAAAAAGCAGATGCGGCAAGTGTAGACGGGGTTTCAGGAGCAACTTATTCATCGGAGGCAGTAAATACAGCCGTATCAAGTGCCATAAACAGCATACCACAGGCGACATCGCAGCCGGATAATGACAGTACACAAAACGGTGGAAATTCACAAAATGACAATCAGCAGAATACCACAACGTCAGGAAGTGTTTTGGAGAATCTTCAGGATGGTACATATTCAGTAACAGGAAATATGTACAAAGTCGATTTGGTAAGCAGTTCTATGTCTGATGCTGCGATAAATCACACAGTTAAATTAACTGTAAAAGACGGAAAACTGAGAATAAGCCTTAACTTTCACGGAATTACGATAACAAGCATAAAAGGTTATCTCGGTTCAATGAAATATTACAAAACAGGATACGGCAAGGATTCTTTTTCAAACCCTACAGGAACATTGAAGGATGTAACGGTTGAGAGTTTACAGAAATACAGTGATGGAACAGTTATTTCAGATTCGTATGGAACAGATTATCCTGATATTGTAAGTTTTGATTTAATATCTGAGGCACTTAAGGACGGAATAGTCCCTCTGCAGGTTACAGTTCCCGTTATGGAGGCAATAACGACAGGTGCAGGAACACAAAATGTTTATCTTAAACTTGATTTGAACAGTTTAAAAAATACTACGGATGATGACAAAGCATTTGATGAAACAGAAGAATTACCGGAAAATCCAAATGCGTCAGCGGCACCGACAGAAGTTCCTTCGTCAGAGCCAAGTGCAGTGCCGACAGAGACACCTTCGTCAGAGCCAAGTACAGTGCCGACAGAGACACCTTCATCAGAGCCAAGTATAGAACCGACAGAGAGCCCTTCGGCTGTTCCGAGTGAAATGCCGGCGGAAACAAAGGAACCTGAACAGAGTACAACTAACAAAGATACATTAAAAACAGGTGCTCTTGTAAAGAAAAATGGAAATACTTATAAAGTTATATCGGAAGGAAAAGTTTCATTTAAAAGTGCCAAAAAGAATGTAAAAAATATAGTTATTCCGGGTACGATTAAAGTAAATAAAAAAGAGTTTAAAGTTGTTTCAATAAGTCAAAATGCATTTAAAAACAATAAAAAACTTACAAGTATAATTATTGGAAAGTATGTTTCAAAAGTTGGAAATAACGCATTTAAGGGTTGTAAGAATCTAAAGACAGTTAAGTATGCAAAAGGCATTTTGGCAAAGACAAAGAAAAATCTTAAAAAGCAGATTGTAAAAGCAGGTGCAAAAAAAGCTGAATTTAAATGATTTATGATTATTGTGTTTTGTGAAATGATAATCAATTTTAGAAAACAGGAGGTTCGACATGAGATTTTTAAATAAACATAAGGTGGTGGCATTGCTCATAGCGGCTGTTATTGTATTTTGTTCTGTGTCGGATACTCCTTATTTTTGTGAGATAAAGAATGTAAGTGCAGACATAAAAAAAGCAGATAGAGATGAATTTGAAGATGGAGTATATACAATTGAAGGAAAATTGAGACATGCGACACTTGACCAGCCTTCAATGGGAGATTCGGCAGTCAGTCAGCCGATGAAACTTATAAAAAAAGGAAATGAAATAAATCTGAGATTGGAGTTTAAATCACTTACATCCGGGATTTTTAAAGGATATCTGTATGGATTTTATTATTTTCCGTCATGGACGGACAGTAAAAAAATACCTGATTCTACGAAAACAGAAAGCGTAAAGGTGACTGAATATTATACAGGAGTTTATGATGAATTTAACGAGCCAAAGAAAGGACTTGACTCAAATGTTAAAGGAAAATTATATCCGCATTATGCACTCATGCCTGTAAAATGGAATGAAAAACAGACATGGGTTCAGGTTTATGTGCCGGTAATGGAATCGATAAGTAAAGGTGGCGGCACGCAGTATGCCAGATTGATATTAGATTGGAGCACTCTTGCAAAGACGGATGAGAAGCTGGAAGACATTATCGGTGGCGGGACAACGATACCAAACGTTACAGCCAAGCCGCAGGCAACAAAGAAACCATCAGTAACTAGCAGTCCGGCAAAGACAAAGAAACCTTCATCATCTAAAACAAAAAAATTGAATATAAACAATCTGTCAGATGGAAAATATACACTTGAGGGGCAGATGTTAAAAATAGATAAAAAAAGCAGTTCAATGTCAAACGAGGCTTTAAATCATAATATTTCATTGAAAGTTAAAAATGGAAAATACATATTAACACTTGATTTTTTCGGTCTTAAAGTAGGAAATTCTAAGGGATATTTAAGCAGACTTAAATATTTTAAGTCAGGATATAAAACAGTTAAGGGCGGGGTACCGCAGGGAAAGACAGCATCAGTTAAAGTGCTCTCTTATCAGAAAAACAATGGTAAAAAGCTTTCAGATATATATGGGACAAATTATCCTAAAAAGCTTTCTTTTCCTATGATAAAAGAAGCAAAGAAAAACGGTTATGTACCTTTGCAGGTGTTTGTGCCAATTATGGATGCAATCAGTCAAGGTTCAGGAACACAGCCTGTTTATCTAAAACTCAATTTGAAATCTATCGTGTCTGGAAATAAAAAGATTAAAACATCAAGTGGCAGCAGTTCAAAAAAGAGAGGCAGAAGTGCAGAAGCATCAAAAAACAGTTCTGCCGCAGAAAGTACAGACAAAGCAGTTTCAGACAATGATAAAAACAGTGCACAGACAGATGAAAATTCAAGCTTAAAAGATTTTAGTTCAAAGAGTCTGGAAACTTCAAATAAACAGGCAGGAAAAATTTATTCCTGCAATATTGTATCTTCCTATAAGCATCCTGTAACAGGAAAGGTCGAAGATGCGGGTGGAGAGACTTCCTATGCGACCGGTCAGGGTATGGTAGAGAGTGTCATGGGGACAAATGGCATGCTTGAAGTAACGGATAGTGGGAGCGATTATCTGACAATGCGTCTTGGACTTATAGATTATACTTCATCACACAAATTTTATGTTCAAAAAAGAGGTGCATCAAATTGGAGTGAAGTAAGTTCTGTTATTACAAAAAAAGGAGTAGGAGACAGCAATACAAAAAGTAACAGTACAGGGATAAAAGCAGGAAGTGGTGCTACTGCTGATTATTGTATTCAGATACCTGATAAAGATTGTATTGTAAAGGTTTCAATGTATGTGGAACCGATGGGCAGAAATGTAATATTTTTTGCTTATGCGAAAGATTTTAAAGAAGGAAAACCATCAGGAATGACTGCAACAAAAGCTGTTACAGGCAAAGCTTCATCAAAAACTGCATCATCAGAGATTGACAATTCAGACGATAGTGACGATTCAGATGAATCTGGACTGACCGGTGCGCAAGGGCTCAGTCTTTCAACGGCTGGCGAAGCATCGTTAAAAGAAAATTTATCAGATGATGGAAACAATACAAAAAACAGTAATTTAAAAGCTTCAGGAGAAAATATGACAATGCTTAAATGGTTTATCGTTATCAGTCTGTCAATGACTTTATCAGGGCTTATTCTCATTGCGGCAGGAGCAGGAGTTGTATATTATTTCAAACGCAACTGGCGAAGATGGGGAGAGGAGATGGAAGACGATGAAGATTAAAGCTGCAAAAAATCAAATATTGAAAAATAAGTTTATTTTTATTATGTTCTGTCTGACATTTATATTTTCGCTGTCAGGCTGTGTCAATCAGCATCCTGACAAAAAAACAACATCGACAGAAGAGAACAGAGTGTCTGAAAGTGATAATTTGTCAGCAGAAGAAAAAGAAACATCAACAAATAATAATACGTCTGCTGCTGCATTATCATCAATGCTTGATATCACAGATAAGTCTGAAAAAGCAGCTGTCGAAGCAGCAAAAGAAAAAGTTGAAAATCTTGGGAGAAATCCACGCATAATCGCAACATCACCGGCAACTGCAGATATATGCGACAAGCTTAATATTGACCTTGTAGGAGTATGTTCATCTACTGTTTCGACACTCCCTTCAAGATATAAAAATGTAAAAAAAATCGGTACGGCAATGAGCCCTGATATGGAACTCGTTTCATCTGTCAAACCTGATTGGCTTTTGTCACCGTCATCTTTGCAAAGCGACCTTCAGCCTAAGTATAAAGCAATTGATACACAGTGGGCTTTTCTCAATCTGAAAAGTGTTCAAGGAATGTACCGCTCAATACATGAATTGGGAATTATTTTTGACAGAGAAAAAGAGGCAGACAAGTTAGTAAATGATTTTATTTCTTTTTATAAGGAATACAAAAAAGAAAATAAAGAAAAGAAACATCCGAAAGTTCTTGTTCTTATGGGACTTCCAGGAAGCTATATTATTGCTACGCCAAATTCATATGTGGGAAATCTTGTAGAACTTGCCGGAGGAGAAAATGTTTACAATAATACAAAACAGGAATTTCTTACAGTAAATACAGAAGATATGAAAAAGAAAGAACCTGATGTTATACTTCGTGCTGCTCATGCAATGCCTGAGCAGGTAATAAAAATGTTTAATGATGAATTTAAGACAAATGATATATGGAAACATTTTGAAGCAGTAAAAAATAACAAGGTTTACGACTTGTCATATGACAAGTTTGGAATGAGTGCAACATTTAAGTATAAAGCTGCACTAAAAGAACTGAAGTCCATACTGTACAAATGAGATTAAAATAAAAGTCAATGATACAGTAAACAAAATGAAAGAGGAAATTGCAGATGAATTATAAGACAGATAATTTGAAAGAAGCTGATAAGGATTCAGAAGCTCATAAGCGTTTGAAAAATAAACATATTAAAACAATCATTTCTTTCGGGTGCATTATCCTGCTGCTTATTTTATTATTTTTTGCATCAATAAATATAGGAAGTCTTAAAGTCTCATTTAAGACTTTATTTGACGGACTTTTTATAAAATACAATTCAGATGTTGCAACAATATATGACCTTCGTTTTCCGAGAATAGTAATTTCAATGCTTGCAGGTGCGGCAGTTGCAGTATCAGGTGTATTGTTTCAGGCAGTTCTTAAAAATCCGCTTGCTGATCCGGGTATTATCGGAATTTCAAGCGGTGCGGGATTTGCGGCCGTTTGTATTACGGCACTTGCACCAACACTGTATTTTCTGACACCGTTTGTTGCATGTCTTGGAGGAGTGGCAGCATTTATAATTGTATATACATTGTCGTGGAAAGGCGGGCTTAGTCCGCTGCGCATTATATTGACTGGTGTTGCTGTAGATGCATTTTTTACAGGAATGTCAAGTATGATAAATTCTATGTCAGGTGGCGACAGAACAGGAGTTGCTTCTATTGTAGAAGGAAATATCACACAGAAAACATGGAGTGATGTAAAAACGCTTTTTCCTTATGTGGCTGCAGGTCTTGTGTTTGCACTTTTATTTGTAAACAAATGCAATATTTTATCACTTGAAGATAAAACTGTGAGAAGTCTTGGTGTCAATGTCAATCGTTCAAGAATAGTAATTTCGATAGCAGCTGTTATTCTGGCAAGTATTTCAACAGCAGTTGTCGGTACAATAAGTTTTTTGGGACTTATCGTGCCTCATGTAGGAAGGCTTCTTGTTGGCAGTGACCATAAAAAACTTGTGCCATTTTCTGCATTTGCCGGAGCGTTCACATTTCTTCTTGCGGACACAGTCGGCAGGATGATATGCAGACCGTATGAAGTAAGTGCAGCAGTTGTTATGAGCGTGATAGGCGGACCGTTCTTTATTGTTTTGCTTAGAAGAAAAGGACAAAAAACTTTTTAGTTTTTTAATTTTACTGATATAGGAGGTTTATGGATATGAGTGACAAAAAGTCCGGTTATATGATGAAAGTTAAAGAGGTTTCTTTTTCTTATGGCAGGAACAGGATTTTGAAGGATATTTCATTTGAGATACCTGAAGGTAAAATTACAACTATTCTTGGTGCAAATGGATGTGGAAAGTCTACGCTTTTTTCACTAATGACTAAAAATCTTATTCCGGTTAAAGGTAAAATTTTTTTACAGAAAAAAAATATCGGTGGTTTGTCGCTGGGAGAATTTGCTAAGAAAGTTTCTATCGTTCACCAGTACAATACGGCAGCAGATGATATGACAGTTGAGAGGATTGTTGCTATGGGACGCACGCCTCATAGAAAAGCTTTTGGAGGCAATTCAAAGGAAGATGAAAGACTGATTAAGTGGGCTTTAGATGTTACAGACCTTACAGAATTTCGGGAAAGAGAGGTCAGCAGACTTTCAGGAGGTCAAAGACAACGTGTCTGGATTGCAATGGCTCTCGCACAGAATACGAAACTGCTTTTTCTTGATGAACCGACTACATATCTTGATATCCGCTATCAGCTTGAAATACTTGAACTTGTAAAGAGATTAAATAAGGAATTTGGTATTACCATAGTTATGGTCTTGCATGAGATAAATCAGGCAATTCATTTCTCAGATGAAATAATCGGTTTGAAAGACGGAAAAGTGCTTGCACATGGAGCACCTGAAGAAATCATAACATCAGAAATACTTGAAAAGCTATACGGTGTGAGCCTTGGTGTAACCGAGATTGACGGATGTAAGTATGTGCTTACGGCTGGGTAAATAAAGTTATCAATTCTTGCTGGTTTCTCGCTGATTTTTGAATATTTTTCTGCATTATAGAAAAAATTATAAAAATATAAAATAAGAAATTACGAAATGGAGATTTATATGAACAGTAAAACAAATCCACTAAGATTTTTGTGGGTGTTTGTGGGATTTTTATGTCTTGCACTTGGAACGATAGGAGTTGTACTGCCTATATTGCCTACAGTACCATTTTATATGGCAACACTCTTTTGTTTTGCAAAAAGCTCAGAGAAACTTCATTCTTGGTTTATATCAACAGGGCTTTATAAAAAGCATCTGGAGAGCTTTGTACAAAACAGGTCAATGACAATAAAAAGCAAATGTACTATTATGGGAAGTGTTACTCTTATTATGGCATTGGGTTTTATGATGATGAGCAAAGTACCAATCGGAAGAATATGTCTTGCGATTGTCTGGGTGTGTCATGTGCTTTATTTTGTTTTTTGTATCAGGACTGAAAAGGAAATAAAAGAAGTCGAAAACATGGAATAATATTGATGTTAAATACAGATTAAAATGAAGGGACAAGGAATGAAATGATAAAAACAAGACTTGTGAAGCTACTATCTCATGCAAAAAAATATATCATTTACAATGTTATATGGCAGTGGCTTGCACTGCTGGCGCAGATAGCAGCTGTGTTTACGATAGCAGGCTTGCTTGGAAAACTGTATGAAAAAAATGCTACGCAGGAAGATTTGATTAAGTGTATCTGTATATTTGCGGCAGTTTTGGTGGTGCGTCTTTTATGTGATAAGATAGCGGCGGGAGCTTCGTATAAAGCAAGCGTCGATGTGAAATGTATTCTACGTGACAAAATATATGAAAAGCTTCTTCGGCTGGGAACATCCTACAATGAAAAAATTGTAACTTCCGAGGTAGTACAGCTTTCGACAGAAGGTGTTGAACAGCTTGAAATTTATTTTGGAAAATACCTTCCGCAGCTTTTTTACAGCTTGCTTGCACCCGTTACACTTTTTATAATATTGTCAATAAAGGCAAGTCTCAAAGCAAGTATTATTCTTCTTATATGTGTTCCACTTATTCCGATTTCAATAATTGCTGTTCAAAAAATTGCAAAAAAACTACTTGATAAATATTGGGGGATTTATACGAGACTTGGTGATTCGTTTCTTGAAAATCTTCAGGGACTTACGACACTTAAAATTTATCAGGCAGACGGTATGAAAGCAGAACAGATGGATGAGGAAGCAGTAAATTTCAGAAAAATTACAATGAAAGTTCTGACAATGCAGCTCAATTCAACAAGTGTAATGGACATTGTTGCTTATGGAGGTGCGGTGGTCGGAATAATCGTTGCGTTAAATGAGTTTTTAAATAAATGCATAACACTTGAACAGACAATTTGCGTAGTGCTTCTTGCGAGTGAGTTTTTTATACCACTGAGACTTCTGGGTTCATTTTTTCATATAGCTATGAATGGAATGGCGGCAAGTGATAAGATTTTTAAACTTCTTGACCTTGATGAAACCGTGACAGGAAAAGTGATTTTTACTAATGAGCAGCTGAAAAATATGTCTGTAGAGTTTAAAAATGTTTCTTTTTCATATGATGGTAAAATTGATGAAAACAAAGATAAAGCTTACATTGTTGATAAAACAGAAGAAGTCAGAAAAATCCTTGATGATATATCATTTGATATAAAACAGGGTTCGTTTGTGTCACTTGTTGGTGAGTCAGGTTGTGGAAAAAGTACGATAGCAAAACTTATTTCCGGTAAAAATAAAATATATACAGGTGATATAAAAATCGGTGGAATATCTGTTTCTCATATTTCAGAAACAGAACTTATGAAACATGTAACTGTTGTAAAACACAACAGTTATTTATTTAAGGGAACAGTCAGGGAAAATCTGACAATGGCTGATGTGATGGCAGATGATGAGCAACTCAGGACAGCTTTAGAAAAAGTAAATCTTTGGAATTTTGTAAAAGAAAATGGAGGACTTGAAATGGAGCTTGCTGAAAAGGGAGAAAATCTCTCAGGTGGTCAGTGCCAGAGACTTTGTCTTGCCAGAGCAATTCTTCATGATAGTGAACTGTACATATTTGATGAAGCTACATCAAATATAGATGCTGAGAGTGAAGAAATGATAATGAATGTTATACATGAGATTGCAAAAGAAAAAACAGTAGTTTTAATCTCTCACAGATTGTTTAATGTAATTTTATCAGACTGTATTTATATGCTTAAAGATGGAAAGATAGCAGAAAGCGGAACGCACAGTGAACTTATGAAAAATAAGAGTGAATATTATCATCTTTTTGAAAGTCAGAGAAAACTTGAGGAATATGGGAAGGAGGAGTCCTATGTCTGTTGATAATATCGAAAAACGGGAATGTAAAATGCAAGTTGTTCCCAAAAGAAGAAGTGCGCTTAAAATCATGGGAAAACTTGTGGGGCTTGTATTTCCTCTTATTCATATAATGCTTTTAGCAATCATACTTGGAGTTGCCGGTTATCTGTGTGCTATATTTCTCACAATACTTGCCAGTCAGGTAGTGTTAAAAGGACTTGGAACAGATATGACATTATTTGGAAGAATAAATACATCTTCATTGCTGGCAGCTATGGGAATAATAGCTGTGTTTCGTGGAATATTGCATTATGCAGAACAGTATTGTAATCACTTTATAGCATTTAAACTTCTTGCAATAATCAGACATAAAGTATTTGCGGCACTCAGAAAACTTTGTCCTGCAAAACTTGAAGGCAGAGATAAAGGAAATCTTATATCAGTGATAACAACGGATATCGAACTTCTTGAAGTATTCTATGCACATACGATATCACCTATTGCAATAGCCGTACTTACATCGTTTACAATGGTTGTGTTTATAGGAAAATATAGTGTAGCAGCAGCGGTTTATGCGGCAGCAGCATATATAATAGTAGGAATTTTTATCCCTCTTTGGAATGGAAAACATGGAGGTCAGACAGGAATGGAGTTTAGAAATTCATTCGGTGAATTAAACAGCTTTGTGCTCAGTTCACTGCGTGGGCTTGACGAAACTATACAGTACGGCACAGGTCAGAAAAGACGGGATGAAATGAGAGAACGCTCAAAAAAACTTGGAAATATGCAGAAAGAACTTAGCAGACTTGAAGGAAATCAAAAAGCAATTACAAATATTGTTATACTCGTCTCATCATTTGGAATGTTATTTATGATGGGAAATATGTGGCAGCATAGAAGTGTTGGATTTGATGCACTTGTAACATGCACTATAGCAATGATGGGTTCATTCGGACCTGTTGTAGCACTTGCAAGTCTTTCAAATAATCTGAACCAGACACTTGCGAGAGTGTTGTCTGTACTTGAAGAAAAGCCGGTTGTAGAGTATGTAGTGGAATCTGATGACAAAGAAATTTCAAGCGTATATTGCACAGAAGATAACAAAAAGATTTCGGAAAAATATGATAAAGCAGACGATAAAAAAATATCAGGCAGATATGATGTGGCAGATGATAAAAAAATATCAGATATATATGCTCATAAAGTTGACAAAATTGCAGAATTAAAAAATGTGACATTTGCGTATGAAGACGAAAACATATTAAAAGATTTTAGTATGAAGATAGAAAAAGGAAAGATAACAGGACTTCATGGAGCAAGCGGCTGTGGTAAATCAACGATATTAAAACTACTTATGCGTTTCTGGGATGCTGACAGCGGAAGTGTGGAAATAGAAGAGAAAAATATAAAAGAAATACCGACAAAAACTTTGAGAAATATGGAAAGTTTTGTCACGCAGGAAACAGATGTTTTTCATGATACTATAGCAGCAAATATCGCGATAGCAAAACCTGATGCGACAAGAGAAGAAATTGTAGAAGCGGCAAAAAAAGCATCACTTCATGATTTTGTAATGAGTCTGCCGGGCGGATATGACACACAAGTCGGAGAGCTTGGAGATACATTGTCAGGTGGAGAAAAACAGAGAGTAGGAATTGCGAGGGCATTTCTTCATGATGCACCACTGCTTCTTATGGATGAACCCACAAGCAATCTTGACTCGCTCAATGAGGGTGTTATATTGAAAGCTGTAAAAGAGGAGGGAACGGATAAAAATAAGACGGTGGTGCTTGTGTCACATAGAAAATCCACAATGGGTGTAGTTGACAAGATAGTAGAGTTTTAAAAAGACATAAATATTTCATAGAAAAATATTTGTCTAAGGGAAGGAGATATATGTTACAAGTAGACGAATTGTTGGAATTATTGAAAATGCTGTCTTGGTCAGAAATAATGCTTGCGAAGAAATAGCGAAAAAGATTTGCATGGTTGACAAATATTATTCAACATATTAAAATACATTTATCTATGAATGAAAAAGGCTGTGAAAAGAAAAGTATGTTACACAAAGTATCACAGAGAGTCCGAAGATTTTATTAGCATATCATGTGTTAAGAAATATCGTTGCTGAGAAAGGGCATATGGAATGTAGCAGAAGATGGTCTTGGAGCTGTACACTCTGAACATAATCTTATGTTTATGCCGCAGATGAGGCGTAAATATAGTGATAGTATAGTAACGATAAAAGTAGGAGGTACCGGGTACGCCCGTTAAAGCGTGGCACTGTGATGGCAGTGGTTGAGGTTCGCATTCTGAAGTGCGGATGAATTAAAGTGGTAACGCGGTATAATCGCCTTTAAGAATATTTTATGATGTTCTTAAAGGCTTTTTTATTTTATAGGAGGTTCAAAATGGCAGAGAAAAAGAAATTTTATTTAACAACAGCGATTGCTTATACATCAGGTAAACCGCATATTGGAAACACATATGAGGCAGTTCTTGCAGACAGTATTGTAAGATTTAAAAGACAGCAGGGATATGATGTCCGTTTTCAGACAGGAACAGATGAGCATGGACAGAAGATTGAGATAAAAGCTGATGAAGCAGGTATAACACCAAAGAAATTTGTAGATGATGTATCAGGACAGATAAAATCAATTTGGGATTTAATGAATACTTCATATGATAAATTTATCAGAACAACTGACGAATACCATGAGAAGCAGGTTCAGAAAATATTTAAAAAGTTATATGAGCAGGGAGACATCTACAAGGGATATTATGAAGGAATGTACTGTACACCTTGTGAATCATTCTTTACATCATCACAGCTTGTAGATGGAAAATGTCCTGACTGCGGAAGAGAATGTCAGCCGGCAAAAGAGGAAGCATATTTCCTTAAACTCAGCAATTACGCAGACAGACTTATTGAGCATATAAAGACACATCCTGAATTTATCCAGCCTGAATCACGCAAAAATGAGATGATGAATAACTTTCTTCTTCCGGGACTTCAGGATTTGTGCGTATCACGTACTTCATTCAAGTGGGGTATTCCGGTAGATTTTGATCCGGGACATGTTGTATATGTATGGGTTGATGCGCTCAGCAACTATATAACAGGACTTGGATACGATGTTGACGGAAACAATGATACAAGCGAGACAGGAACAGACCTTTTTGAAAAATTCTGGCCTGCCGACCTTCATCTTATAGGTAAAGATATTCTTAGATTCCATACAATTTATTGGCCAATCATGCTTATGGCACTTGGGCTTCCACTTCCAAAGCAGGTATTTGGTCACCCTTGGCTTCTTCAGGGAGAGGGTAAGATGAGTAAGTCAAAAGGAAACGTAATTTATGCAGATGACCTCGTAGATATGTTCGGAGTAGATGCTGTTCGTTACTTTGTACTTCATGAGATGCCATTTGAAAATGATGGTGTAATCACATGGGAACTTATGGTTGAGCGTATGAACTCAGACCTTGCAAACACACTTGGAAACCTTGTAAACAGAACAATTTCAATGACAAACAAGTATCTTGGCGGAGTTGCAGAGGATAAAGGAGCTGCTGAAAGCGTTGATGATGACCTTAAGTCATTCGTACTTTCCGTACCAAAGAAAGTTGAAGAAAAAATGGATAAGCTTCGTGTTGCAGATGCAATTACAGAAGTATTTACAATCTTTAAGAGATGTAACAAATATATCGACGAGACAGAGCCTTGGGTACTCGGCAAAGATGAGTCAAAGAAAGACAGACTTTCAACAGTTCTTTACAACCTTATTGAGAGTATTACTATCGGTGCAAGTCTTTTGAAATCATTTATGCCTGACACAACAGAGAAGATTTTAAAACAGCTCAACACAACAGAGCGTGCACTTGAAGATATGGATAAATTCGGTCTTTATGAATCAGGAACAAAGGTAACAGATGCACCTGAAATTCTCTTTATGAGATTGGACGTAAAAGAAGTGCTTGCAAAAGCTGAGGAAATTCAGGCAGCGCAGAAAGCGGCCGCCGGTGCAGCAGAAGAATCAGAGTCAGATGAGGAAGTAATAGACATAGAAGCAAAACCTGAAATTACATTTGATGATTTTGAGAAAATGCAGTTCCAGGTAGGAGAGATAATCGCATGTGAGGAAGTTAAGAAGTCAAAGAAACTTCTCTGCTCACAGGTAAAAATCGGAAGTGAAGTAAAACAAATCGTATCAGGAATTAAAAAGCATTACTCTGCAGAAGAGATGGTTGGCAAAAAGGTAATGGTACTTGTAAACCTTAAACCGGCTAAACTTGCAGGAGTATTATCAGAGGGAATGTTGCTTTGCGCAGAAGATGCAGAAGGAAATCTGTCGCTTATGACACCTGAAAAGAAAATGCCGGCAGGAGCAGAAATCTGCTAGTGTATACGATACGGAGGTCTAAATGCAAAATCAATTTTCACGTTCAGAATTGTTAATAGGAAAAGAAGGGATTGAAAAACTTCACAAATCAAGAGTTGCTGTGTTTGGTATAGGCGGAGTCGGAGGTTATACGGTTGATGCACTTGTCAGAAGCGGAGTTGAACAGATAGATTTGATAGATGATGATAAAGTGTGTCTTACAAACTTGAACCGTCAGCTTATTGCGACAAGAAAAACTGTGGGAAAAGACAAGGTAGACATTATGCGTGAACGCATATTAGAAATAAATCCAAAGGTTACAGTCAATGTTTATAAGACATTTTTCCTGCCTGAAAATGCAGACACATTTCCGTTTGAGGAATATGATTATGTTGTAGATGCGGTAGATACTGTGACGGCAAAAATTTCACTTGTTATGAAATGTCAGGAAACAGGAACCCCGATAATAAGCTGTATGGGAGCAGGCAATAAAATGGATGCAAGCGCATTTAAAGTAGCTGATATTTATAAGACAAAAGTGTGCCCGCTCGCAAAAGTAATGCGTCGTGAACTTAAAAAACGCGGCGTGAAAAAGCTTAAAGTTGTTTATTCGGAAGAAAAACCTATGACACCTATTGAGGATGAAAATGATAATTGCAAGAACAATTGCATATGTCCTCCGGGAGTACAGCGTACATGCCTGCAGAGACGAGCAGTACCGGGAAGTATGGCATTTGTGCCGGCAGTAGCAGGTCTTATTATTGCAGGTGAGGTTGTAAAGGATATTATTGCGGAGTAAATTAATCGAAAATAAATATTGATATTAAGCGGCATAAATAAAGAAATCGTCACTTGTATGTATCGATTCTAAAGGATTAGTCTTTTGGAGATTGATTGAGTTATATAAGTGGCGATTTTTTTGACTTATCAGGTAAGGGACTTGTACCCCTACTGATATGCTGCGATAGCAGATGGTAATGTTATGAGCAGGCAGTGAATGTGTATTGCAAATATCCGCTTGACTATAGTTATCTGTATTTTTATATGCACTTTCGCAATGCTTTTGTTTTAGATAAAACAGAACAAATTTAATAAATAGTAAAAATAAGCAAAAAAGTTGTATAATAATTAAAAATTATATGCATTTTTTGCTTTTTTGTATTTTAAAAATGAAATAATGCTGATATAATCAACATAAAATATAAAATAATTTAGAATTATTTATGCAAAGTATCTAATAGGGTATGGGAGAGTTTCTGGAGGCTTAGTATTTAACACTATCAGGCAAAGAGCGGAGTGTACCACGAATATTCGCTTGGCAAATCTAAAGGAGAGTATGAAAATGAGACTTAAAAAAATCACAACTGTACTTATGGCAGCAGCAATGTGCATATCCGGTATGACGGCTGTACCTGCTGATGCCAATGCGGCGGCAAGTTCATCAGCTGCTTCAAGCACAACGAGAATTTCCGTGCATGACCCATCAATTTTTTATGATTCATCGACAGGTTCTTACAACATTTATGGTTCACACATGGCACAGGCATCATCAAAGGATTTGAGAAACTGGTCTGCTATGGGAACTCAGGGATATACAAACAAATCTTTGTATGCGAGTGAAAATGTCGAGGGTATTTATTATATCAAAAATAAGTTTAGCGGATTGTACCTTGATATTGAAAATGGCTCAGCACAAGATGGAGCAAATATCCGTCAGTGGTCTTACAACGGTTCTGATGCACAGAAGTTTAAATTTGTCTCTACCGGTGATGGTTATTATTATATTCTTACGGGTGCGACAAGCTATAAAAAGTGTGTCGATGTTGACGGTGGTTCATCAAAAGACGGCACTAACATTATGCAGTGGAGTTATTGGGGCGGAGAAATGCAAAAATACCGCATTGTTCAGAATGCAGACGGAACATATGCGATTTTGACAAAAGCAAGTGATTGTAAATCAGGTCTTGATGTATATGACTGGAGCAAATCAGCAGGTGGAAATATAAATGAATGGAACTATTGGGGCGGTGACTGTCAGAAATGGGAAATTGTAACGGCTGTTAAAAACAGTGGAAGCACAAAAGCTTCAAAAAATGAATCTCTTGAACAGTCGCTTGCATCATCATTCCAGTGGGCAGGTTACAATGACTCCGATTGCAAGGGCGGATACGGTGTCTGGGCACCTGATGTCATATACAATAAAAATTATGTATGGAAAGACGGAAGTAAGGGTGCGTACATGATTTATTATTGCACATCATCAACGGCTGTGCGTTCATGTATAGGATATGGGGTATCGAAGTCTGCGACAGGTCCGTTCTCTTATGTAGATACAGTTGTTTATTCTGGATTTACAAAGGGAGATGTTAAGGTTACGACAACATCTGACCTTGGTACAAAGACTGTTAATACAAACTATAACAATACCAATATTCCAAAATTGATAAATAACGGAAAAGTTGAGAAAGTTGGAAACTGGTTCTCATCAAATGGAGCATATAATAGCAGTCTTTATCCAAATGCGATAGATCCGTGTATTTTATTTGACGCAAATGGAAAACTATGGATGACATATGGTTCATGGTCAGGAGGAATTTGTATTCTTGAGCTTGACGCGGCTACCGGTCAGCCGAAATATCCAAAAACTACAAGTGGTAACACAGACGGATATTTTGGTAAGAAAATAGCAGGCGGATATAAAAAATCAGGCGAAGCACCTTACATTCAGTACGATGCAGAGAGCGGTTATTATTATCTCTATGTAACATATGGATGGCTTGGGGCAGACGGCGGCTACCATATGAGAATGTACCGTTCAAAGACAATCAATGGAAATTATGTTGATGCCGCAGGAAATTCAGCAGTATTTTCAGCAGGAACAAATCAGGCAGACCGTGGAATAAAAGTTATGGGAAATTATAACTTTACCCCGATAATGCAGGGTTACAAATCAGCCGGTCACAACTCAGCATTTATTGACACGGACAATCAGAGATACCTTGTTTATCACACCAGATTTGACAGCGGAAATGAGTCCCATGAAGTGAGAGTACACCAGCAGTTTTTAAATCAGGATAACTGGCCGGTTACGGCAGTTTATGAGTATCTCGGAAGTACGATTTCAAAAACAGGTTATTCAGCATCAGATATGCTTGGAGAATATGAATTTGTAAATCATGGAAAAGATGCTTCAACAAAAAATGTCGGAATGCTCACAACACAGAAAATAAAATTAAATTCCAACGGAAAAATCACCGGGGATGTGACGGGAAGCTGGAGTTATATTAAAGGAACATATTATTGTCAGATGGTTATAGACGGTGTGATGTATAAAGGTGTATTTTTCAAGCAGAAGGATGAAACACCGAGCCACAATGAAGTTATGACATTCTCATTGATAGGAAAAAATAATCAGACGATATGGGGAACAAAAAATTCAGTTAAAGTAAGCAAGACGGAGGGAATATTTTATATAAGAAACAAGTTTTCAGGCAAATATTTAGATGTGGCAGACGGAAGTTCGGCAGACCATGCGAATATCCAGCAGTGGGCATATAATGGATTTGCATCACAGAAATATAAGATAGTATCAAATGGTGACGGATATTACTATATACTTACAGGAGCATCAAATTATACAAAGGCACTTGATGTGGCAATGGGAAGTGCTGCGGACGGAACCAACATTGTACAGTACAGTCTGAACAAAGGGACAAATCAGTTGTTTAAATTAAGCAAACAGTCAGATGGAACATATGCAGTATTGTCAAAGGCATCAAGCTGTAAATCAGGTCTTGATGTGTATGACTGGAGCAGGGATTCAGGCGGAAACATAAATCAGTGGAATTTCTGGGGCGGTGACTGCCAGAAGTGGATATTGGCTGCAGTAAAGTAAGAATGTCTGGATTTTAAAATAAAAAAGTAACAGGACTATCTCCGAAGAGACAGTCCTGTTACTTTTTCGATACTTTTAAGAACTCCAATTGTTAAATCATGTCCTTTGTGGTTCGGAACCGTAACAGAATTTATATGATACATTACAATATAGGGACAGAATAGAACAAAAGCAGAGTGCTATGCTGGATCTTTCAAAAATGACAAATGAAATTGCTGAGGAACAACTGGAATATACAAAGAAGATTAAAGATGAAACTACTAAAGCTAATACTCTTGCAAAGTTAAATGCAGCTTTAAATTATGCTACATATAAGGATACAAAAAAGATTAAAAACGAACTTAATAAGAAGTAAAAATAAAATATCTAGTAAGAATGAAAACACTCAGAGCATTTAGATAAAACTGTCTGAGTGTTTTTGAAAATCTATTATTTTAAAAGTGTTTTTAGATTTTTTATTTTTCATGAACTATCTTCCAATATTTTTCCTACAGCTTTCTCTTACCACAAGTTCACACGGTATTTTAGCCTTAAGCGGTGTTTTTATGCTGAGATTTGAAGCGACGTACACAAGGTTTGCACCATGTTGCCCCATATCGTATGCCGGAGCGTGTATGGTTGTAAGCGGAGGCTCAATGTAGGCACTTGTTTCTTCGTCGTTAAAACCTATAACGGATATATCGTTAGGAATTTTAAAATTATTTTCGCGAATTGCTTTCATTGCTCCGAGTGCAATAACATCATTTGCCGCAAATACGGCAGTTGGAATATTATTTTCATTAAAAAGTTCATTCATCATATTGCAACCGGATTCAAAGGTAAAACTTCCTTCTTTAAAATAAGGTTTATAATCCATTTTTCTGTGATTCATATATTTTTTATAGGCAGTTGTGCGGGCATCTGTTATAAGTTCATGATTTCCGACATATTCTTTTCCGCCTAAGAATGCAATTTTTTTGTGACCAAGCCCTGTAAGATAATCAAGTGCGCTGTAAACAGCGTGTTCAAAATCCATTGATAAGGAGGTGATGTTAAATTCGTCTACAGCCATATCGAGGAATACAATATTGTTACATATATCAATGAAATTTTTGATTTCTTCACGGCTGAATTTACCTATACATATAAGTCCGTCAACATCGTTTAATTTTGAAAAGTTTTCGGAGTCTCCGGGAAATACACGGAGTACATTTATATTATTTTTTTCACAGAAATCTTCTACACCCTGTCTTGCTTTGAGATAATAGTTGTCTTTTAATTCTTCTTCGGCTGAAAACCATAAAACTATACCCATTGTAAAGGTGTTTTTTGCGGCGGGGGTATTTGCTCTCGGAAACTTTTTATAATTTAAATTTTTTGCAGTATTCAACACTTTTTTTCGTGTTTCAGCTGAGACATGAAGTGTAGTGTCGTTGTTTAATATTCTTGAAACTGCACCGGGAGAAACGCCTGCTTTCTTTGCTATATCACGAATTGTTGCCATATAACGCCCTCTTTCTTCGTTAAATTAGTTTTTATAAGTTTATTTGTAAAAAAGAAAATTGGCTGCTGGTCGCACAGTAGGTGTGACAGTAACAACAGTAACCAAAATTGTATCTGTTTAAATACACAAATGTTTACTAAACATATGGTAACACAATAAGCAAAGATTGTCGAGATTATTTATAAAAAATACAGTAAACATTTAGTAAAAATAATAGTAAACAATTCTTGACATTTTAGTAAACGGGTATTATATTAGACTTAAATAAGGCAGAGTGTTAATATATAAGAATTTTTGTTAATTGGCAGATAAATTTAGGAGGATTTTGTGCATGAAAAAGACAAGTGAATTAAAAGAAGCATTAAAAAAAGGTGATTATAAAGACTTATTGTCAGATATTTATGTTGATGAGAGTAAGATTAAATATCAGACAGAGCGTTATATTAAGGCAATTGAAAAGTTTGAAAAACTTTATGGTGAGGGAGAGGCAGCTATTTATAGTGCTCCTGGAAGAAGTGAGGTTGGAGGAAACCATACAGATCACCAGCATGGTGAAATTCTTGCGGCGTCTATCAATCTTGACGCTATTGCAATTACAAGAAAAACTGATGACAATATGATACATCTCATTTCAGGTACATATAAAGAGATTGTTATTGATGTCAGCAATCTTTCTTATAATGAAAGTGAAAAGGAGACTACAAAAGCTTTGATAAAAGGTGTGCTTAAAGGTGCAAAGGATCATGGCTTCAATGTTGGCGGATTTAAGGCATACATTACAAGTGATGTGCTGATTGGAGCAGGATTATCTTCATCCGCTGCTTTTGAGACAGTCGTAGGTACTATTATTTCATATCTTTATAATGAAGGAAAGATGGATGCCGTTACAATAGCCATTATCGGTCAGTATGCGGAGAATGTGTACTTTGGAAAACCTTGCGGTCTTATGGATCAGATGGCGTGTTCGGTAGGAAGTCTTGTTCATGTAAATTTTGCAAATCCAAAAGAGCCTGTTGTTGAAAAAGTTGAGTTTGATATGAATAAATATGGATATAGTTTATGTATCACAGATACAAAAGGTTCGCATGCAGATTTAACAGCAGATTATGCAGCAGTTCCGCAGGAAATGAAGGAAGTTGCAGCTTATTTTGGAAAAGAAGTTCTTCTTGAAGTTTCAATGGAAGATATTCTTGAAAATATAGCAAAGCTCAGAGAAAAGTGCGGTGACCGTGCAGTGCTTCGTGCAATTCATTTTATAAATGAGAATAAGCGTGTCGGCAAAGAAACAGGTGCTCTTAAAGCAGAACAAATTGATAAATTCCTGAGTCTTGTCAAGGAGTCGGGGGATTCATCATATAAATACCTCCAAAATGTCTATACCGTAAATGATATTAAACATCAGAATGTGTCACTTGCTCTTGCTATAAGTGACAGCGTGCTTGAGGGTGGAAACGGAGTATGCCGTGTACATGGCGGCGGATTTGCCGGAACTATTCAGGCGTTTGTTAAAAATGAAGCGGTGCCAGAATATCTTGAAAAAATGGATAAGGTATTTGGAAAGGGAGCATGCAGTGTTCTTAAAATTCGCAAATATGGTGGAATGAAAGTCATTGATTAAATTAAGAAGATAAAACATATATAAAATTATTGGATAATAAATGAGAGTAAATATAGAAAAAACAACAGTGAGGTAAAAAAAGTGATTACAAAATATATCAGTGAACTTGTTTTATACGGAAAAGAAAATGGCTTGATTGAAGAATGTGATGAAATTTATGTTACAAATAGACTTTTAGAATTATTTGATGTAATGGAATACAGCGAGGTTGATAAAGTTACATCGTTCAGACCGGTTCATGAAATTCTTGAAGACATGATGACATATGCCTTTGAGAAAGGAATTATGAAGGAAGATACAATCACAGCAAAAGATTTATTTGATACAAAGATAATGGGTTGTATTACTCCGGCACCAAGTATTGTGAGAAAGAAATTCAAAGAAAAATATGATGTTTCGCCAAAGGAAGCAACAGATTTTTATTATAATTTCAGTCAGGCAACCAATTACATAAGAAAAGACAGAATTGCAAAGGACGAGAAATGGGTAACTGATACGGAATATGGAGAGATTGATATTACTATAAATCTCTCAAAACCTGAGAAAGACCCAAGAGACATTGCAAAAGCAGGAAAAGCTAAAAAATCAGGCTATCCGGCATGTCTTTTATGTAAGGAAAATGAGGGTTATGCCGGACATTTCTCGCATCCTGCAAGACAAAATCACAGAGTTATGCCTGTTACATTAGATGGACAGCAGTATTTCTTACAATATTCACCATATGTTTATTATAATGAGCATTGCATTATATTTAATGCAGAGCATACACCAATGAAGATAGATAGAGCAGTATTTAGGAAAATACTTGATTTTGTAAGACAGTTTCCGCATTATATGGCTGGTTCAAATGCAGATTTACCTATAGTTGGAGGTTCTATTTTAAGTCACGACCATTTTCAGGGTGGCGGTTACACATTTGCAATGGCAAAAGCCGGTTATGACAAAACTTTTAAACTTCCGGGATTTGAAGACATAACAGCAGGAATCGTGAAATGGCCTATGTCAGTAATTCGTTTACAGGGTGAAAATGCGGAAAAGATTGTGGAGGCAGCAGACCACATTCTTACAAGCTGGAGAGCATATACAGATAAAGATGCTTTTATTTTTAGTGAAACGGATGGAGTGCCGCACAACACAATTACACCGATTGCCCGTATGCGTGATGGCAAATACGAACTTGATCTTGTTTTGCGTAACAACATTACGACTAAAGAAGCACCATGGGGAATGTATCATCCATCTGCCGATCTTCATCATATTAAAAAGGAAAATATCGGACTTATCGAAGTAATGGGGCTTGCGGTACTTCCAGCAAGATTGAAAAAAGAAATGAGTGACTTGGCAGAAGCGATTTTAAATCACAAAGATATTCGTGCAGATGAGACACTTGAAAAACATGCCGACTGGGTAGACGAATGGATTGGAAATTATACAATCACTTCAGAAAATATTATGGAAATAATTCACAATGAAATAAGTAAGGTATTTGTCAAGGTGCTTGAATGTGCAGGAGTTTATAAGCGCACAAAAGAAGGTCAGGAAGCATTTATGAGATTTGTTGAGAGCTTGTAGTTTTTATTATATTAAGAAAGTTTGCAAAGCACGATTTTATCGTGCTTTGTAGCATTTATACACCATTTTTCTTGTTTATTTTTCATAAAATATGGGAATAGAAAGAAGCAAATTGCACAATACAGTTTGATTCATTAATTATAGAATTATTTTATTCGCAAAAATACAGACAGAAATTAAGCATGTTGCATATATTCTTCTTTTCGTGCTATTATATGAAACTGTACGGCATAAATAGCTTTTAATCTTATAAATGATATAATAAGATTAAATTATTGAATTACACGGAGGGAGATAAAAATGGATAATCAACAAAATTCAGTTCCGGTTCAGGAAAATAAAATGGGAACTATGTCAATTGGAAAACTTGTTTTTAATATGTCGCTGCCGATGATGGTTTCGATGCTGGTTCAGGCGTTATACAACATTGTTGACAGTATATTTGTTGCAAAACTATCTGAGAATGCGCTGACGGCAGTTTCGCTTGCGTTTCCGTTGCAGACGCTTCTTATCGCAGTAGGCACCGGTACAGGTGTTGGTATGAATGCACTTTTGTCTAAGTCTCTTGGGGAGAAGAATTTCAAGAAAGCAAATAAAACTGCAACAAATGCTGCTTTTATTTATGCATTTAGCTATATAGTATTTCTTATACTCGGTTTTACTATAGTTAAGCCTTTTTATAGAAGTCAGGTAGGGAGTGCAGATGCTGAAATTATGACGATGGGTGTTGATTATCTAAGCACAGTTATGATTTTCTCATTTGGAATATTTACACAGGTCTTTTTTGAGAGACTTCTTACATCGACAGGAAGAACTATTTTTAGTATGATATCACAGCTTAGTGGTGCATTGACAAATATTATATTAGATCCAATTTTGATTTTTGGTATGTTTGGTTTCCCTAAAATGGGAGTGACAGGTGCAGCAGTGGCAACAGTAATCGGTCAGTGTGTTGCGGGTATTGTTGCGGGAACATGCAATCATAAGTTTAATCATGAGGTTAAGTTTGAATTTAAAGGATTCAGACCGGATTTAAAGATTATCGGAACGATTTATGCGGTGGGTATTCCTTCAATAATAATGCAGTCAATAGGTTCAATAATGACTTATTGCATGAACAGAATACTTATTGAATTTTCATCGACAGCTACAGCGGTATTTGGTGTTTACTTTAAATTACAGAGCTTTTTCTTTATGCCTGTATTTGGGTTAAATAATGGAATCACACCTATAATTGCTTATAATTACGGGGCTAGACAGCGTAAGCGTATGACAAAAACGATAAAGCTCAGTCTTTTTGTTGCATTTTGTCTTACATTTATCGGTTTTGTTCTTTTTGAGAGTATTCCACAGGTTTTGCTTGGAATGTTTAGTGCATCTGATGATTTGCTTAAGATTGGTATACCTGCACTTAGGACAATCGGCGTACATTATCTTATCGCATGGTACTGTATTATCGTCGGTACTGTATTTCAAGCACTTGGAAAAGCAATATTCAGCATGGTTGTATCGATTATGCGTCAGCTTGTGGTTCTTATACCTGCTGCATATCTGCTCGCAAAGTTCGGTGGGCTTCATATGGTATGGTGGTCGTTTCCTATTGCTGAGATAATGTCTTTTATCGTATCGACAGCATTTCTTATAAGAATATGGCGCACAGTTATAAAAGATATTCCGGAGGGACATGAATAAAATCAATTAAAATTAGAAAAATTTGATGAGCGTAACAGCATATATAAAAATGCTTAAAATATGGCAATTCGTACTGTTAGCCGTTAGCAGCAGGCAGATACTTTTTGGCTGTAATTGACATTATGCATTTAAAAATATGTTAAGCAGCTCATCAATTTTTATATTTGTTTATTCTTTTTGTATTTGAGCTATTCTGATTTTGAGAAATTTCAATTTTAACCTGTGCACGTTTTTGTTCTAATAGTGGAATTATTATATAATACAGCCTGTCATCTTTGAATGATATATAGTGCGTTCAGTATATGCGTTTGAATTTATTTTGGCATTCCAGGCAGTTTTCTTTTTACGTGAGCTGTTAAATGAATTATAGCTGTATTGTTTTTTAGTGTTATATGTATCTTTTTTTGTTCCAAATGTTTTGAAATCAGAAGTATTATTTTTGCATAGAAAAGAATAAGCTTCATTTATTTCCAGAGCTGAATATTTAAAATCAGTTGTCATAAAGTTTCCTTTCTATGCATTTTTATAATGGGTAATTATAATTTAATTCCTTTAAGCAGTTTTGCAAAAGGACTTTCATCTTTTTCTTCTTCCTTATCTGCACGAAACTCATCAGGAATTTCGTATGTATCTTCTTCATCATCAGGAATATCATCTTCAAGTGCTTTCATGCTGAGTGATATTCTGTCACCATCAAGAGCGATTATTTTAGCGGATACAATATCACCGAGCTTGACAATTTCTTTTGGGGATTTGATAAATTTATTTGTAATCTGTGAAATATGACAAAGTCCGATAAGTTCCTCGCCTATTTCGATAAATACACCGTAAGATTCCATACGCACGATTTTTCCTGAAACAGTTTCGCCGACAGCGAGTTTTGAAACTTTCTGTGAATGTTCAAGAGCGGCATTTTCTCTTGCGATTTCTTTTGCTGACAGAACAAGTCTTTTTTCATTTGCATCAGCAGTGATAATAATTGCATTTAAGGTCATACCGACATAACTTTCAGTATCATCTACATAATCAAGTCCGATTTTTGAAGCAGGGATAAACGCTTTGACACTTTTTACAAAACCGGTCACACCACCTGGGTTTGCTTCTGTTATTTTAACGGAAAAAACAGTACGGTTTGCCATATCATTTTTAAGTTCGTCCCATACAAGTAGATTGTGAGCAGCTTTTTTAGATAATATGACAGATCCATTATCACCCTCTGCATCAATAACCATTGCGCGAATCGTATCGCCGATATTGCAGTCATTTTTGATTGAAAATGCAGGATCGTCGCTGCATTCTTCAAGAGGAATAATCCCCTCCGTATAATAGTTTAAATCGACAGTAATTTCAGTTTCTGAAATACCGATTACAGTTACATCTAAAATGTCACCTTCTTTTATTACTTTAAAAGAACTTTCGAGTTCCTTTTCAAAATCTTTCATGCTTTCAGCCATGTTTTTGTACCCCCTGTTCCATGTAAGATATAAATTTGTAAATTTGTTTTCTGTTTTAGTATAGTGTGAAAAAAACTTAGATGCAAGTTTTTTGCATATGAGATTTTTTAACATTTCATTTTGGAATAAATTCAATACTTTATGCTGGCAGCATATGACATTTATTGAGTGTAATGTTAAAATATCATTCGTTGCAGAAGCAAGATAAATAAAAATAAGCAAAGGAGAATTAAAATGAAAACAGTAAGAAAAATTTTATCAATGACACTCATTATGGCAATGTGTGTAGCTGTATTTGGTGTTGCAAAGACAAGTGCAAAGAGTATTTATTTTTCAGGAGAATATCGCAAAAGTGATGGAGCAGAATTTATCTTAAATCAGTATTCATCTCCAGAAGGAAAGAATGTAGGAAATTTCAAAATAAATATTCCATATGCATATAACGCATACAGTGGTGAGCTTATGAAACAGGGAAAGGATAAATATTATTCAAAGAAAAAAGGTTTGACAATTAAGGTTTATAAGAAAAAAATTGTTGTTACCGTATCAGGAAAAAAATATGATAAGGCATTAAAAGGAACATATAAGTTGACAAAACGTTATCCTCGCCCATAGAGATATCAGTAGCAGAATAAAGAAAGTATTGCAGTACATCACCGATGAAAACGGTGGTGTACTGTTTTTGAGTTCACTAAATATAATATATAGTAATACAAAAGCTTCTCATTGTGGTAGAATAAAAACATGAGAGGCTTTTGTGCTGTGTAATATGAGAGGTAAACATATTGATAAAGAAGGGAAAATATGAATATACTGATTTCGATAGATTCATTTAAAGGAAGCATGACTTCCATGCAGGCAGGAAATGCAGCAAAAAAAGGAATTTTAAAAGCTGTTCCTGATGCAGAAGCAGTAGTATGTCCGCTTGCAGATGGCGGTGAGGGGACAACGGATGCACTTATAGAAGGCATGAGTGGCGAAAAGATTGAACTTGAGGTTACCGGACCTTTAGGCGAAACGGTCAGTTGCTATTATGGATGGCTTGAAGAGAGCAGAACAGCAGTTATGGAGATGGCTTCGGCAGCGGGACTCACACTTGTAAATGAAAAAAAACCGATGATAGCAACTACATACGGAGTTGGAGAGATGATTCTGGATGCAGCAAAAAGAGGATGTGAGAAAGTTATTATCGGAATAGGCGGAAGTGCGACAAACGATGGTGGTATTGGAATGCTTCAGGCATTTGGATATCAATTTCTGGACAAAAACAGAAAAGATGTCGGGAAAGGTGTAGCGGCATTGGGAAAAGTAGAGATGATTATTGCTGATAAAGTAAATCCTTTGATATCAAAAATCAAATTTCAGGTTGCTTGTGATGTTGATAATCCTCTTTATGGTGAAAAAGGAGCCACATATATATTTGGTGCGCAGAAAGGCGTGACCGATGAAATGAAGCCGCTTATAGATAATGATATGAAACATTTTGCAGATAAGACAAAAGAAAAACTCGGTGTGTCGTGTGAAGATATTCCGGGAGCAGGTGCAGCAGGAGGTCTTGGTTTTGCATTGCTTTCATATTTAAATGCAGAACTTACACCCGGGGCAGAGCTTGTAATGCAGCTTACAGATATGGAAGATAAAATTAAAAATTCAGATATAGTCATAACAGGTGAAGGACAGCTTGACAGCCAGACTGTTATGGGAAAAGCACCTATAGGTGTAGCAGGACTTGCAAAAAAATACGACAAAAAGGTGATTGCTTTTGCCGGAAGTATATCTGCTAATGCAGCAATCTGTAACGAAAACGGGATAGATGCATTTTTTCCGATAGTCCGGGGAGTGACTACGCTTGAAGAAGCAATGAAAAAAGAAAATGCAATTAAAAATATGGAGCTTGCAGTGGAACAGGTTTTCAGAGTAATCGTGTTATGAGCAAGCAGCAAAGCGGATTGCGAATATCCGCTTGACAGTGTTATAATAGATAATATATTATCTAAAAGTGGATAAAATAAGCGATTTTGGATAATATATTATCTATATTTGTTTTTGGGGGAAGATTATTATGGAAGGTCTTGTTTGGGAAACGGCAGAGGAACTTGATATGAAGCTTGCAGAAAGAGTAAGAAATATTAGAAAACGCAGGTCAATTTCTCAACAGAAGCTTGCGACGATGAGTAATGTAAGTTATGGATCTATAAAAAGATTTGAAACAAAGGGACAGATTTCGTTGATAAATCTCACAAAGATTTCTATGGCACTTGGAATTGCTGATGAACTGAGAAATGCATTTACACAGGTGCCATATAGAAATATTGAGGAGGTTATAAATGAGAGGAAATAAAAAAATAAATGTTTTATATGATGAAAGACTGGTTGGAACAATAGCTGAGATTTCTAACAGAAAAACAGCTTTTGAATATAGTGATGAATGGCTTGAAACTGGATTTTCTATTAGTCCATTTTCATTACCATTAAAAAAACAGGTCTTTATTCCTAATAAGGATTATTTTAATGGTTTGTTTGGCGTATTTGCAGATAGCCTGCCTGATGCATGGGGAAGATTGCTTTTAGAAAGGCTTTTGAAACAAAGAGGAAAGGAAGTGTATGAATATACATTGCTTGACAGATTAGCAATTGTAGGTAGTTCGGGAATGGGCGCGCTAACTTATGAACCACAATTAGAAATGACAATAGACAGTAAAACAGATGATCTTGATGAACTGGAAAGCCAGTGCCGGAAAATTTTAAATACAGAGTATTCAGAAAAACTTGACGAGTTGTATCGACTTGGTGGAACAAGTGGTGGAGCAAGACCTAAGATTATGACGAAAATAGATGATTCATATTGGATTATAAAATTTCCTGCACATGTTGATAAAAAAGAATCAGGAAAAATGGAGTACGATTATTCTATCTGTGCAAAAAAATGTGGAATTGAAATGAGCGAAACAAAATTATTTGAATCATCAAAATGTAAGGGATATTTTGGAACAAAACGATTTGACAGGCAGCAGATAAATGGAAAAACAAGGCATATTCATATGGTGACAGCGGCGGCATTGCTTGAAATAGACTTTGAACAGCCGAGTCTTGATTATCATAGTCTTATGAAGCTTACAAAAATAATAACTAATGATAATAAAGAAGACATTGAAAACATGTATCGTCGTATGTGCTTTAATGTATTTGCACATAATAGAGATGATCATTCCAAAAATTTTACATTTTTATATGATGATATAAATGATAGTTGGAGATTAAGTCCTGCTTATGATCTGACATTTAGCAACACATATTATGGAGAGCATACAACAATGGTTGACGGGAATGGACGCAATCCTGGAATGAAAGAACTTGTAAATGTCGGTGTGCAGGCAGGGATGAATCGGGATATTTGTTTGGGGATTGCGGAGAAAATAAAAAAATTGGTGTTTGCGATGTTAGGGGAGTATTTGAAATAAAGTTGGGTATAAAATCAGAGAAGGAGAATTGTTTATGACAAAGGAGAATGAAACAGAATATCCGATTTTAGCGATATGCTATGATTTTGATAAGACATTATCACCTGATGATATGCAGGCACAGGGATATATTCAGTCAATAGATTACGAAGTTGATGATTTTTGGAGAGAGTCAAATGAACTTTCGGAAGAAAACGAGATGGACAGAAATCTTGCATATATGTTTCTTATGGCAGAAAAGTCAAGAGGAAAGGTTCTTTTTACAAAAGAGACATTACATAGTGACGGTGCGAAAGTAAAGCTGTTCCCGGGTGTTGCAACATGGTTTGACAGAATAAATGAGTATGGTGAAAAGAAAGGTGTAACTGTTGAACATTACATAATATCTTCAGGTTTAAAAGAAATGATTGAGGGTACAAAAGTTGCCGGTAAATTCAAAAAAATATATGCAAGCTCATTTTATTTTGACAAAAGCGGTGTTGCCGTATGGCCGGCGCAGGTCGTCAATTATACGAACAAGACTCAGTTTTTATTTAGAATAGAAAAAGGAATACTTGATGTAAATGATTCAAGAGTAAATGATTATTTTAAACCAAATGAGTACAGGGTACCTTTTCGCAATATGGTTTATATCGGTGACAGTGAGACAGACATTCCATGTATGAAACTTGTAAATATAAACGGTGGTCATTCCATCGGAGTGTATGATGAAAAAACGAAAGACAAAACAAAAGTATTTAATATGCTTGAAGAAAACAGAATAAAATATTTTGTACCGGCAGATTATACTAAAAATTCTAAACTGGAAACTCTTATAAAACAGATAATTGACAGAACGGCTTCAAACGAAATTCTCGAAAGCTTTCATTTTGACTGTGTGAAAGAGAAAAATAATGTTAAAAATACTCTTGATTATTATAATTTAAATGCAGATAAATTTGTGGCGAGCACCTTGCAGGTGGACTTTGAAGCGACACAGAAAAGATTTGCGGATAAATTGGAAAAAGGTGATTTTATTCTGGATTTTGGGTGCGGTTCGGGAAGAGACACAAAATATTTCTTGGAACATGGGTACAAGGTTGATGCAGTTGACGGTTCTAAAGAACTTTGCAGGCGTGCGAGTGAATATACCGGGATTACAGTGAAAAATATGATGTTTACCGAACTTAGCGCAAAGGAAAAATATGATGGAATATGGGCGTGTTCATCAATACTTCACCTGACATCGGATGAGCTTGAAAATGTTATGAATAAAATGGCTGCTGCATTGAAAGCAAACGGAATTATATATGCATCGTTTAAATATGGAAATTTTTCAGGAGAGCGAAACGGAAGATATTTTAATGATATGACAGAGGAGGCTTTTGGAAAATTTATTAAGAACATACATGGAATAGAAACAGAAGAACAATGGATAACATCAGATGTGAGAGCAGGCAGAGACAGTGAGAAATGGCTGAATGTGATAATGCGTAAAAAATAATGGATGAGCGTTGATTTCTTTACATTATATTATAAGAATGTTATGATAAGATGCGATGAAGCAAAACGTGATATTATGCTTATGATTTTTTAATTGTATTGATTTTTATAATAAAACAGAAGGTGGGAAATATTATGAAGAAGATTATGAAAGTTTTACTGAAAACAGCGATTTCATTGATACTGCTTATTGCAATATCACTTACAGGTTCTTATGTGGTAAATACTTATGCGGCACAGCGTACGGTGGTAGACGGTCATTCTATGGATGATAATTTCTATGACGGCGAAAATATTATAGCAAATAAGATTATATATAATTTCCAAAAGCCCAAACGCTTTGATGTAGTGACGATATATCCGTATGGTCATAAGCACAAAGAGGATATTGTTGAATATACGCAGAGACTTGTAAACCAGTTGATAGCAATGTCAAAAAATAAGAAATTGGCACAGAGTTCTAAAGATGAGTATTATATAAAAAGAATAATTGCATTGCCGGGTGAGACAATTCAGGTTAAAGGTGAGGACATCTATATAAATGGAAAAATTCTCAAAGAAAATTACCGTAAAGATAAAATGGGCTATGCGGGTGTAGCCGAAAAACCGATAAAACTTGCAGAAGATGAGTATTTCGTCATGGGTGACAACAGGGCAGACAGCAAGGACAGCAGAGAGTTCGGACCGGTGAAAGTAAAGAATATTGCTTCAAAAATATACAAATAAACATGATATAAATGTTAAAATATTTTTTGAACATTATATCATAAATATAAAAAATAAAAGAGACAAAGAAGTCTGATTTTACAAAAACTTCTTTGTCTCTTTTTTGTTACAGTATTTTGTTTAAACAAGTACTAATCACAAATTAAAAATTACTGATAACAAATTAAAAATTGATGATTATAAATTATATTTAGAATTTGTCTGGAAGGAAAAACAAATGAGATATTTGAGAGTATGGGACAACAGAAAAATAATGATTGTATCGGTCACATTGTTTATAGCAGTATGTGCTATTGTGATTTGCGGCTATAGATATATGAATGAATGTACACAGAATGAATCTATGGCACAAAATAACAGATATAAATTTACAAAGTTGAGTAATGACCTTGCAGAGACTTCGGATTTTCTGACGAATGAGGCAAGAAAATATGCTGTGACAGGGGATATATCCAATCTATATAATTACTGGTACGAGGTAAGGGTAAGCAGAACCAGAGATAAAGTTATCGGGCAGTTGAAAGAAGCGGACTTACAGAAAAAGGAAAAGAGAAATTTAAAAAGTGCAAAAAAATATTCGGATGAGCTTATAAAAACAGAAGCGTGTTCAATGCGGCTTGTACTTGAAGCGGAGAATAAAACAGAAAAAGATTTTTGCAGCCATAGGAGGTTAAGGGAATATATAAGATATGTGCTTAAATATCAGATTCCACAGAAATATGAGAATTTAAACAGTCAGGAAAAAAGAAAAATGGCTGTAGAGCTGTTGTACAATCAAAATTATGATGTTATAAAATCAAGAATTATGTCTCCGATTGAATTGTTTAATAAGAGGTTAAATCACCGGCTGGATGATGAAGTGAAAGCGGCGGTAAAAGGGTGCAGAAATGCGCTTGTGGTATTGGTTGGCTGTCTTATTGCAGCGGGCGTGCTTGTGGCATTTATTCTTACAATATTATATAAAAACTATGTGAAGCCGCTTAACAGTTACACAAATCAGCTTAAAAACAGAGAAAAAAACACAAAAGATAACGAATTGAATACTCTGTCTGAAAACCTGATATTGAGAATACGTCCTAAAGGGGCGCTGGAGCTTAGAGAGTTTGGAAGAATATATAACAGGATGGCAAATGTTTTGGCATTGGAAATGAAAAAAAGTCATGATGCATGGACGGAAATGAAAAAAGCAAAAGAGGAGGCAATAGAAGCAAATAAGGCAAAGAGTGAATTTATGGCAAGAATGAGTCATGAACTTAGAACGCCGCTAAATGCTATTATTGGGTACATATATTTGCTGAGAAAAGGAACGCTTTCCTCAAAGCAGGAAAAATATTGCAACAGTATATTGGTTGCATCAGAAGATTTGCTTGAACTGATAAACGGAGTTTTGGATTTTTCTAAAATAGAAAATGAAAAAATAGAATTTGAGGAAATCTCATTTTCTCCGATTGAACTTTTGAAGCGTGTTTATGTCGTTATGGAAAATGAAGCGAGCCGTAAAAATATAAAATTAAACATAGATATAAAACAGGATATACCTGAAATGGTTGTGGGGGATTCGGCAAGACTTCATCAGATATTGATGAATTTAGTAGGAAATGCAGTTAAATTTACCGAGAAAGGTTCAGTTACAATAGAACAGAGGGTAGAGGATTGGAACGATGACAGTTGTGTGCTCTATTATGAGGTAAGAGACACCGGAATAGGAATTTCTGATGAGAAAAAGAAAGAAATTTTTGAACCGTTTGTACAGGATGATGTGTCAATAAACAGGAAGTATGGAGGAACAGGACTGGGACTTGCAATATCAAAACAATTGATTGAATTGTACAGTGGAAATACTCAGACACTCAATCTCGAATCAAAGAAAGGCGAGGGCTCAAGATTTTATTTTCGTGTACCGGCGAAGATTTCAAAAGAAGAGAAGAAAAATAATGATTTGCATACAGATAGAGAAAATGATATTGAGGAAGAACTTAAATTTAATGTACTGCTTGTAGATGATTCGGAAATAAATCTTGCTGTTGAGAAGGAAATTCTTGAGAGTTTTGGGCTTACTGTTTATACGGCTGATTCGGGAAAATCTGCTGTAAGATTTGTTGAAAAACAGGGAGTGGATTTGATACTGCTTGACCTTAGAATGCCGGAAATGGATGGTTATGAGGTGGCAGAATTTATTAGGAAAAATCATATATGTGATAATACCGCCATTATTGCACTGACAGCCGATGCCGCACAGGATGTTTTCGAGAAAATAAAAAAATCGGGAATGCAGGAATACGTTATCAAGCCTTTTAAACCGTATGATATGAGAAAGGTAATTGAAAAATATGCGGGAATAAATCTAAAGAATGAAGAAACGGTTGAAAATGAAAATAACAGTAAAAATAATTCTTTATATTTTAATGTCAGCGAGTGTTTAAAAAATATGAATAACAACAGCAAATTACTATGGGAACTTGCAGACAGTTTTGTGAAAAAACAGAGCAAAAATGTTGATTATATGAGAATACATATATCAAACGGGAATTATGGAAATGCGAGAGGAATAATACATGACCTTAAAGGGATGACAGGAAATTTGTGCATGACTTTAATGTATGAAGAACTTGTTGATATAGAGCAGAAGTTAAAAACGGGAAAACAGGTTGATTTTGAAAAATTTGATGCTTTGTGGAAAAAAACAAGATTTGAACTTGAGCAATACATAAAAGAATATAAACAGCCTGATGAAGAAAATAATGAAAAAATTGATTTTGACAATCTTGTAACATACATAAAAAAAATGAGCAGTGAATATGACATGCAGGCTGTTGATATGTTTTTGAAATATGAAACATTGTTTGCAAAAAATATGGACAGGGATAAGTTTTTGAATTTGCAGGATGCTGCGTTGCAATATGATTTTGAAAAAATGAATGAAATTTTGGAGGCTTGACATGTATAAAATTTTATTGGTAGAGGATGATATGGCACTTCATTATGTTTATAAGAAAATGAAAATATGGAGTGAAAATGATTTTTGCATAAGAAAAATAGCATCAAATGGAAAAGAGGCATTGGAAATGCTTGAAAATGATGAGTTTGACATGGTTGTTACAGACATAAGAATGCCTGTACTTGATGGAATCGGTCTTCTTAAAAAAATGTCAGAGAAAAAAATTGACATATATACCATAATATTAAGTTCATATGATGAGTTTGAATATGCAAGACAGGCAATGATATACGGAGCGGCAGATTTTATTGTGAAACCGTTGAAAGAAAAAGAACTTGGGGATGCACTTGTGCGTGCAAAAAAACAGTTTGAGGGAGATTCGCAGAAAAGTGACATGCTCGAAAAAATAAAACAGCATATTGTAGCTGATGGCGGAGAGATTGAAGATGAAATATTTCTTGGCAGGGTTTTAGAATATATCATGAAATATGTTACTGAAAATAAAACAATGGAAGATGTGGCAGAGTATATGGAACTTAGCAAAGATTATTTCGGAAAGATGTGCAAAAATAAGTTCAATATTACATTTAAACAAATCCAGACTATTACAAAAATGGAGTATGCAGGTTATCTTTTATGCAATTCTAATATTAAAGTTTATGAACTGAGTGAGAGACTTGGATATTCGACACCCGATTATTTCAGCAGAATTTTTACGGAGACAATGGGAGTTACGCCTAAAAAATATGGAGTATAACTTCTTTTTTATGGAAAATACCTTGTTTTTCATGTTTTGCTCATTTATAGCCTGTGCTAGTATATATGCAAGGCAAAGGTAAACAGGTTTTTGAGAGTATGAGGAGGTGTAAAAGGTGAAAAATTTTGTGATAACAATTGCGAGAGGTTATGGAAGCGGCGGACGAGTTATTGGTCGTGAACTTTCAAAACGTTTGGGGATTCCGTGTTATGATGACCAGATTTTGAAAATGGCATCTGAACTAAGCGGAATAAATAAAAACAAATTTGTTGAAGTGGATGAGAGACTAAGAGGCAGCAGCTTTCTTAGAAAACTTTCGGGAATACCTTCCGCAAGTGTAGTGGGGCCGTCTGAGGAGGGATTTGTCTCAGATGTAAATCTTTTTAATTACCAGGCACAGATAATTAAGAATGTTGCCAACAGGCAATCATGTATTATTATTGGAAAATGTGCAAATCATATCTTGAAAGATTATGGAAATGTAGTCAGTGTTTACATTGAAGCACCGAGAAAAGCCTGCGTAAAGAGTGTTGTAGATTTGCTCGATGTCACAGAGGATGAAGCAAACAAAATGATTTATCAGACTGACAGGTATCGTGCAGATTATTATAAGTATTATTCAGGCGGTGAGGATTGGACAAATCCGGTTCTTTACGATATGACATTAAACAGTTATCGTATAGGAAGAGAAAGATGTGTCGAGGTAATAATCGATTATCTGAAAATTAAATATGGAGAGGATGTACTTAAATTAAAATGATATGTGCATTAAAACAATGACAAAGGAGTCAATATTTATCAATAAATATGGCTTCTTTTTTGATTTATGGGAAACAACTGAAAAGCAGTACAGAAATGGAGGACAGACTATGAAGAAGAAAATAATGAAAAGAGTAATAGCGGTGTTAACAGGAGCAACATTGATTTTGAGTGCTACAGGCTGCGGAGGAAGCAAATCTTCAGACAGCGGTTCAGATTCGGACACTGTAAAAGTAGGAATTTTACATTCACTTACAGGCTCAATGGCAATCAGTGAAAAGTCGGTTAGGGATGCAGAAGTTATGGCTATAGAAGAAATCAATGCGTCAGGCGGTGTACTTGGCAAAAAGATTAAATATGTAGAAGAAGATGGTGCATCAGAACCGTCAACATTTGCGACAAAGGCAGAAAAACTTGTTGACAGTGAAGGCGTTGCGACAGTATTTGGCTGCTGGACTTCATCTTCAAGAAAAGCAGTAAAATCTGTCTTTGAAGACTATGATAATCTTCTCTGGTATCCGGTTCAGTATGAAGGAATGGAATCATCAAGCAACATAGTATATTGCGGTGCTGCACCAAACCAGCAGATAGTACCGGCTATCGAGTATCTTATCAAAAAGGGATATAAGAAATTCTTCCTTATGGGTTCAGATTATGTATTCCCAAGAACAGCAAACATGATAATCGAAGCTCAGGTTAAGGCAGCAGGTGGCAAGGTTGTCGGCGAGGAATATGCTGACATGGAGCAGACGGATTTTGCTTCAATAATTGCAAAAATTGAGTCTGCAAAGCCTGATATTATTATCAATACATTGAACGGTACAGGAAATGTCTCATTCTTCAAACAGATGTCAGAAAAGAATTATACAAGCAAAGATTATCCGACAATGTCATTTTCAATTGCAGAAGAAGAAGTTGCAACAATTGGTGCTGACATCTTAAAGGGACACATGGTTTCATGGAATTATTATCAGACAACAGACACAGAGAAAAATAAAGAGTTTGTTGCAAATTACAAGAAGAAATACGGTGAGGACAGAGTGACATCTGACCCGGCAGAAGCAGGATATGACGCAGTTTATCTCTGGAAGGCAGCTTGTGAGAAAGCAAACAGTTTTGAGGTGGATGATGTACTTGACGCAATACATACAGGAGAAATAAGCTTTGATGCTCCTGAGGGAACAGTAACTATTGACGGAGACAACCAGCATCTTACAAAACCTGTCAGAATCGGTGAAGTGGATGAAAAAGGTCTTATCAACGAGATTTATGCAACTGACAAACCTGTAAAACCGGACCCATATTTGAAATCATATGACTGGGCAGTAAAAGCAGGTATTCAGCCTTTAGAGTAAAAGAAAAAACAATCAGGGGGTTAAAATATGGAGCAGTTTATTACTACATTATTTAACGGTTTAAGTCTCAGTTCCATAATTTTATTGACATCCTTAGGACTGGCAATCACATTTGGACAGATGAAAATAATAAATATGGCGCATGGTGAATTTGTGATGATAGGTGCGTATACAACATATGTTGTTCAGAATGTGGTTGCCGGGATTGTTCCGGCATCCATGCAGGGAATATATTATATAATTTCAATTCCGGCAGCATTTGGCGTGACATTTTTGCTTGGCAGCATAATGGAGCGTCTTATAGTATCAAGATTGTATGGCCGTGAAATTGACAGTCTCCTTGCGACATATGGAATAAGTCTCATCTTGCAGCAGGCTGCGAGAAGCATATTCGGAACACAGGGTGTAAACGTAAACGTTCCGGCATTTTTGGAGGGCGGCTTAAAAATCGGAGGATGTACATTTTCTTACAATCGTATATTTATTATCACAATGGTTCTTGTCTGCCTGCTGATTATTTATTTTATAATGTATCGTTCAGGATTTGGAAAAAAGATGCGTGCAGTAATGCAGAACAGACCTATGGCACAGTGCATGGGAATCAATTCAAAAAGAGTGGACACAATTACTTTCAGTATCGGTTCGGGACTTGCCGGTATAGCCGGATGTTCGGTTGCACTTCTTGGTTCCATCGATTCGACAGTAGGTCAGAGTTATATCGTAAATTCATTTATGGCAATTGTTCTTGGCGGAGTAGGAAAACTGGCAGGAACCGTACTCGGCTCATCAGTAATAGGATTTTGCAGTATATTTACTGAAAAATATACATCAGCAACAATAGCTAAGGCGATTGTATTACTTGTTGTTATCGTATTTTTACAGAAAAGACCGCAGGGATTTTTCGTTGTAAAAAGCAGAGGATTGGATGAATAGGAGGTTTGTATGAAAATTATAACAAAACATGGTGATAATCTTTGTTTTATATTGATTGTAATTGCATTGGCATTAACTCCTATTTTATCCGGAGCAGGAATAATCCAGAATACTTCGACAGTGTTATTCCTTGGAAAATGTATTGCTTTTTCAATCGTTGCAATAGGCCTTGACCTTATATGGGGCTACACAGGCATTCTAAGCCTCGGACACGGTTTGTACTTCGGGCTTGGTGCATATGTCATGGCAATGTATCTTAAACTTCAGGAAACGGGAGGAAATATTACAGACTTCATGCATGTAGGGGGTCTTAAAAAACTTCCGCTTATATGGCAGATGTGTAAGCCTTTGGGAATGTCTTTGGTGCTTGTAATAGTTGTGCCGGGTGTGGTTGCCGGAATAATAGGATATTTTATTTTTAAAAGCCGTGTTAAGGGCGTATATTTTTCGATTATATCGCAGGCGATAACATGGGCGGCATATTCAATGTTCATTGCTTTATCACCATATACAAATGGTAATGTCGGAATAACAGAAATAAAATCAATTTTTGGAAGCATTAAAGGAAAAGCAAACGCAGATAATATGCAGATGTTGTTTTATCTGGCTGTAGCTATACTCGTTGTTATATATGTAATTTCAAAATATCTTGTAAACAGTAAGTTTGGAAAAATTCTTATAGCAATTCGTGACGGTGAAAACAGAACTTATTTTTCAGGTTACAAAGTAAGCAAATTTAAGACATTTATATATGTTGTGTCTGCTGTATTTGCAGGAATTGCGGGGGCTGTATTTGTTAATTTTAACGGAAGTATCACACCGTCGCAGATGACAATTGCATATTCAATCACGATGGTTATCTGGGTTGCGGTAGGCGGAAGAGCGTCAATCATAGGAGCTGTTATAGGAGCATTTTTGATAAATCTTTGTGAATACAATTTAAGCTCAGGAAGTCTTGTTGAGATATGGCAGTACATTATAGGAGCAATATTCTGTCTTACTATTATATTCTTTAAAGGCGGAATTGTCGGTGTTATCAGAGAACACATACCTGCACTGTTAAAGAAAAAGGGTGAAAAAGTGACAGGTACAAACTAATTGAAATCGGAAAATACGCACAGAAATGGGGAATATTATGGTAAATGATAATGCATTAGTAATAAAAAATATTTCAGTATGTTTTGATGGATTTTATGCACTTACAGATGTCAATGCAAATGTAAAAAGAAACAGTATTCATTTTTTTATCGGACCAAATGGAGCAGGTAAAACAACTCTGCTTGATATAATTTGTGCAAAAACAAGACCTACACAGGGAAGTGTGATTTTTTATCCGAAAAACGGTGACAGCATGAAACTCACAAAAATGAAGGAATATAAAATTGTACATGCGGGTGTAGGAAGAAAATTTCAGGTTCCGTCAGTTTTTGTAAATCTGACTGTAGAAGAAAACATGATACTGTCTTTAAAGGGACACAAGGGAATATGGGATTGTATTTTTTGTAAGCCCTCGAAAGCTGAGATGGAATGGATATATGAAATCCTTGAGAGAATAGGACTTAAGGACTTTTCAAAGCTTCGTGCGGGTGCTCTTGCACATGGACAGAAACAGTGGCTTGAGATAGGTATGCAGCTTGTGCAGAAACCGGAGATAATTATGCTGGATGAACCGGCAGCAGGAATGGGAAAACCCGAAACATTTAAGACAGGGGAAATACTTAAAGAAATAAAAAAAGACTGCACCGTAATAGTTATCGAGCATGATATGGAGTTTGTAAAGCAGACGGCGGATGTGGTCACTGTTTTACATGAAGGAAAAGTGCTTATGGAGGGTGACATAGACAGTGTACTTGCCGACAAGACGGTACAGTCGGTGTATCTTGGAAGAGGCGGCGAGCCGGAAATGTGAGGTGTTGTATGTTAGAAATTCAGAATATAAATTCTTATTATGGAGAGAGCTGTGTGCTCAATGAGCTTTCATTATCTGTTCCTGATGGGGAGATTGTAGGATTGATAGGACGTAACGGTGTTGGAAAAAGTACAACGCTTAAAAGTATCATGGGATTGATAAAAACTACCGGTGGAAGTATTATATTTGATGGAAATGATATTATAAAGATGCCGACGTATGAAAGGGTAAAAAAGGGAATCGGATATGTTCCACAGGGCAGGGATATATTTCCGTATATGACGGTTCAGGAAAATCTTGAGATGGGATTACAGCCGTTAGGCGGAAAAGGAAAAATTCCTGATTACATATATGAACTTTTCCCAATAATTCCTGAATTTGCGAAAAGAAAAGGCGGCGATTTGTCAGGAGGCCAGCAACAGCAGCTTGCGATTGCGAGAGCACTGGCAGCAGAACCTAAAATACTTATACTTGACGAACCTACAGAAGGAATACAGCCTTCAATAATTCATGACATAGGAGTTGCGATAAAAAAAGTAAACGAGTGGAAACACATAACTGTTTTGCTTGTGGAACAGTATCTTGACTTTGTCATGGAAAATACATCGTATCTGTATGTTATGGAAAAGGGAGAGATAATTTACAAAAACAGGACTGCAGATGCAGAGAAAGAAGAAGTTCAGAAAATGATGACAAGCTAAAAGTGAGTGGCGGCAAAGCACTCAGATATGGAGAGTTTTATGAGGGTGGCAGAAATATTGATAGTAGATGATCAGCCTGATCAGATAAGATTTGCAGGAGAAATATTAAAAAGTGCCGGATACCGTGTGTATGTTGCAACATCCGGAAAAAGGGCACTCAGTTTTCTTGAAACCAGAAAACCTGATTTAATAGTTCTTGATATAAAAATGGAAGACATAGACGGAATAACGGTTTGTGGGAAAATAAAGAATAATCCGGATACAAAGGAGATTCCAGTTATATTTTTAACAACGGAAAAAAGCCCGGAAGTTATACGCAAAGGCTTTGAGGCAGGGTGCAGTGATTATATTTGCAAACCTTATATAAGAGAAGAATATCTGGCGAGGGTACAGGTTCATTTGAAAATACACCAACAAAATAAAATGCTTACAAATGCAAATGAAGAATTGAATATGTTTTGCAGTGCGGTATCTCATGACCTTCGTTCGCCGTTACAGGTTATGGGAATGCTGATAGATGCGCTTAACGATGAGATTATAAATGAAAACAAGGAAGAAGTTATAAAAATATCAGATATGATTTCAGCAAAAGCCGGTGAACTTGATACAATGATAAAAAGGCTGCTTGAGTTTTCGAGAATGTGCAATGCGAAAATGAACATGCAGCAGCTTGATATGGATGAGATATTTGACACAGAGTATGAAGAACTTGAAAAATTGGAAAAAGACAGAAAAATAAATTATTTTCATGGGGAGCTTGGAACCATATCGGGAGACGAGGTCCTCATTCGCATGGTTGTAAAAAATATACTTAGTAATGCTTTAAAGTATACAAGGAAATGTAATACGGCGGTTATAAGTGTCTCTATGGAATATGACAAACCTTTTAAGCGCATTTCGGTAACGGACAATGGTGCGGGCTTTGATGAAGAGTATTCAGATAAACTTTTTAATGTGTTTCAGAGACTGCACAGTAGCAGTGAGTTTGAGGGCAGCGGAGTAGGACTTGCCATAGTAAAAAAAGTGATGCAGAGGCATGGCGGAGCCGTGGCGATAAGGGGAAGTGTGGGAAAAGGCGTGACGATAACGCTTACATTCAGAGAATGAAAAATAAAAAAAGTATTGTCAAATAACAATACTTCTGATAAAATACATATTTTAACAAAAATTCAAAATATTTCTTGACAAGTCAGTCCTTTAATGCTAACATGAAAAATGCACTATTGTGGCTGACTATACTTTTCTTATTTATTATATCACAGTTCGTTAAAAAAGAAAAGTCCTTAATGAAAAAAATAGTCAGACTGCAAAATACTCTAAAAAATTAAGGAGTGAACATCGATGGAGAAAAACAGGATACGCCCAGTAAAAGTAGGTAACGGTGTTAGAATGAGTTATGCCAAACAGCAGGAAGTGCTGGAGATGCCAAATCTCATTGAGGTACAGACTAATTCTTATCAGTGGTTCTTGGACGAAGGACTAAAAGAAGTTTTCCGAGATATTTCGCCTATCTCTGATTTTGGTGGTCATCTCAGTCTCGAATTTGTAGATTTTGTTTTATGCAGGGATGAGACAAAGTATGACATCGATCAGTGTAAGGAAAGGGATGCAACATACGCAGCACCTTTGAAGGTGAAAGTAAGGTTACACAATAAGGAAACAGAAGAAATTAAAGAGCATGAGATCTTTATGGGAGATCTTCCTTTGATGACTGCGACAGGTACCTTTGTAATCAATGGTGCTGAACGAGTTATAGTTAGCCAGTTGGTTCGTTCACCGGGTATTTATTATGCAATCGGACATGATAAATTCGGTAAGGAACTTTATTCATCAACTGTAATTCCAAATCGTGGTGCATGGCTGGAATACGAGACTGACTCCAATGATGTATTTTATGTTCGTGTAGATAGAAACAGAAAAGTTCCTATCACTGTATTCCTTAGAGCTATGGGTCTTGGAAGTAATGAGCAGATTAAAGAACTTTTCGGTGATGAGCCAAAGATTCTTGCAAGTATTGAAAAAGATACTACAGAGAATTATCAGGATGGTCTTCTTGAATTATATAAGAAACTCCGTCCGGGCGAGCCATTGTCAGTAGACAGTGCTGAAAACTTATTAAACGGTATGTTCTTTGACCCTAAGAGATATGATCTTGCAAAGGTAGGAAGATATAAGTTTAATAAGAAACTTCATTTTAAGAATCGTATTACAGGCTGCAAGCTTGCAGAGGATGCTGTAAGTCCTGCAACAGGCGAAGTATATGAAGCCGGCACAACTATCACAGAAGAACTTGCAACTGAACTTCAGAACGCAGCAGTTCCTTATGTAATGGTTGAAAAAGAAGAGAAAGTCACAAAGGTGCTTTCAAACCTTATGGTTGACCTTAAAGCATATCTTCCGGACGTTGACCCGGCTGAAGTTGAAGTACATGAGAGTGTTTATTATCCACTCTTAAAGCAGATTCTTGACGAGAATGATGATATAGAAGAAATCAAGGAACTTATCAGATTTAATATTGCTGAACTTGTTCCTAAGCATATCACAAAAGAAGATATTTTCGCTTCAATCAACTATAACATGCATCTTGAGTATGGTGTAGGTACAGACGATGATATCGACCACTTAGGAAATCGTCGTATTCGTGCGGTTGGTGAGCTTTTGCAGAACCAGTATCGTATCGGTCTTTCAAGAATGGAAAGAGTTGTGCGTGAGAGAATGTCTACTCAGGATATCAACAGTATCACTGCACAGTCGCTTATAAATATCAAACCTGTAACTGCAGCAGTTAAGGAGTTCTTTGGAAGTTCACAGTTGTCGCAGTTCATGGATCAGAACAACCCTCTTAGTGAGCTTACTCACAAGAGAAGATTATCAGCCTTAGGACCTGGTGGTCTTTCACGAGACAGAGCCGGATTCGAGGTTCGAGATGTACATTATACACATTATGGCCGTATGTGTCCTGTAGAGACACCTGAAGGACCAAATATCGGTCTTATCAACTCGCTTGCATCTTATGCGAGAATAAATGAATATGGATTTATCGAGGCACCTTATCGTAAACTCGACAAGACTGACCCGGCAAATCCTATCGTAACTGATGAGGTTGTATATCTCTCGGCTGACGAAGAAGACAAATATATAGTTGCACAGGCTAACGAACAGCTTGATGAGGATGGACATTTTGTAAGAAACAATGTTTCTGGTCGTTTCCGTGAGGAAACATCAGAGTTCGCAAAGAGCAAGATAGATCTTATGGACGTATCTCCTAAGATGGTATTCTCAGTAGCTACAGCCATGATTCCGTTCCTTCAGAACGATGATGCCAACAGAGCGTTGATGGGTTCAAACATGCAGCGTCAGGCAGTTCCGCTTCTCATAACTGAAGCACCTGCAGTTGGTACAGGTATGGAAATGAAAGCTGCTGTCGATTCAGGAAACTGTGTTGTAGCAGAGGAAGATGGTATCGTTGAGCGTTCAGCATCAAATGAGGTTATTATTAAACCGGCAACAGGAAATGTCCACAGATATAAACTTTCTAAGTTCCAGCGAAGCAATCAGGGAACAAGCATGAATCAGAAGCCTATCGTAAGAAAAGGTGATGAGATTAAGAAAGGACAGGTTATCGCAGACGGACCTTCAACATGTGGTGGTGAGATAGCACTCGGTAAGAACCCTCTTATCGGTTTCATGACATGGGAAGGTTACAACTACGAGGATGCCGTTCTTCTTAGTGAAAGACTTGTAAAAGAAGATGTATACACATCAGTTCATATAAATGAGTATGAGGCAGAAGCAAGAGATACTAAGCTTGGTGCTGAGGAAATTACGCGTGATGTTCCGGGTGTAGGTGATGATGCACTTAAAAACCTTGATGAGCGTGGAATTATCCGTATTGGTGCAGAGGTTCGTGCCGGAGATATCCTTGTAGGTAAAGTTACTCCTAAGGGAGAGACAGAGCTTACAGCAGAGGAAAGACTTCTTCGTGCAATCTTCGGAGAAAAGGCTCGTGAGGTAAGAGATACTTCACTTAAAGTTCCTCATGGAGAGTTCGGTATTATCGTTGATGCCAAAGTATTTACAAGAGAAAACGGCGATGAACTTCCACCAGGAGTAAATCAGTCAGTTCGCATATATATTGCACAGAAACGTAAGATTCAGGTCGGAGATAAGATGGCCGGTCGTCATGGTAACAAGGGTGTCGTTTCAAGAGTACTCCCTGTTGAAGATATGCCATTCCTTCCAAATGGCCGTCCTCTTGACATCGTGCTTAATCCATTGGGTGTGCCTTCTCGAATGAATATCGGTCAGGTCCTCGAAATTCATTTAAGTCTTGCAGCGAAAGTTCTCGGCTTCAATGTATCAACACCTGTATTTGACGGTGCAAACGAGAAAGACATTATGGATACTCTTGAACTTGCAAATGATTATGCAAATACACCGCTTAACCAGAAAGAACTTGCCGAGCAGCTTGCAAAGGCAGAGGAAAACGGTGACGAGAATGAGGTTGCACGCTTAAAGGAAATTGTTCCTTTTGAGGATAAATATAAAGATATTCTTTCACCTGATGTTATGGAGTATCTTGTTGAAAATGAAGCATATCGTGCTCAGTGGAGAGGTGTTCCAATCAACAGAGACGGAAAAGTTCGACTTCGTGATGGTCGTACAGGTGAGTATTTTGACGGTGCTGTTACAATCGGTTTCATGCACTATCTCAAACTCCATCATCTTGTTGATGATAAGATTCATGCACGTTCAACAGGTCCTTACTCATTAGTAACACAGCAGCCACTTGGTGGTAAAGCTCAGTTCGGTGGACAGAGATTTGGTGAAATGGAAGTTTGGGCACTTGAAGCTTATGGTGCATCATATACATTACAGGAAATCTTAACAGTTAAGTCTGATGACGTTGTAGGACGTGTTAAGACTTATGAAGCAATTATTAAGGGTGAAAACATCCCTCAGCCGGGAATTCCTGAATCATTCAAGGTACTTATTAAGGAACTTCAGTCATTAGCACTTGATGTTAAGGTATTAGATGAAAATGACAATGAAGTAGAATTAAAAGAAAGCATTGATTACGGTGAAACAAACTTTAATGCAATTCTTAATGATAATAAGAACTATAGCCAGAAGAAAGAAGACAGCCAGAGCTTTGAACAGGCTGGTTATAGCACACAGGAATTTGTAGGTGAAGAACTCCAGACTGTTGATGCTCAGGGAAATGTAGTTGAAGATGGAATGGATGAATAATTAAGAAGGGAGATTTGATCATGGCAGATAATAACGTTAGTGAACAGGTATCATTTGACAAAATCAAAATTGGTCTTGCTTCACCTGAAAAAATCAGAGAATGGTCAAGAGGCGAAGTTACAAAGCCTGAGACAATAAATTACAGAACTTTAAAACCTGAAAAAGATGGTTTATTCTGTGAAAAGATTTTCGGACCAAGCAAAGACTGGGAATGCCACTGTGGTAAATACAAAAAGATCCGTTATAAAGGTGTTGTATGCGATCGCTGTGGTGTAGAAGTAACAAAGGCAACTGTGCGACGTGAACGTATGGGTCACATCGCACTTGCAGCACCGGTTTCTCATATCTGGTATTTCAAAGGTATTCCGAGCCGTATGGGACTGATCCTGGATCTTTCACCGAGAACTCTGGAAAAAGTACTGTATTTCGCTTCTTATATCGTACTTGATAAGGGAGAGACAGATCTCTCTTACAAGCAGGTTCTTTCAGAAGCTGAATACCAGGAAGCAAGAGAAAACTGGGGCAATGGCTTCCGCGTAGGAATGGGAGCAGAAGCAATCAAAGAACTTCTTGAAGCGATCGATCTTGAAAAAGATTATGCTGAACTGCAGGCAGGACTTGAGGGTGCTACCGGACAGAAGAGAGCAAGAATCGTTAAGAGACTTGAAGTAGTAGAAGCTTTCCGCGAATCAGGAAATAAACCGGAATGGATGATCATGACTGCAATCCCGGTAATTCCGCCGGATCTGCGTCCGATGGTACAGCTGGATGGTGGACGTTTTGCAACATCTGACCTGAATGATCTGTACAGAAGAATCATCAACAGAAATAACCGTCTGAGAAGACTCCTTGAACTGGGAGCTCCGGACATTATCGTTAGAAACGAAAAGAGAATGCTTCAGGAAGCTGTAGATGCTCTGATCGACAATGGAC